>Ga0209040_10003782_pt1 | contig 11537 bp, 13 predicted proteins | sample BogFormECP12_OM3_FD_188240 | JGI IMG/M metagenome (GOLD analysis project Ga0209040, IMG submission 188240) | Bog forest soil microbial communities from Calvert Island, British Columbia, Canada - ECP12_OM3 (SPAdes) (version 2) | ecosystem: Environmental > Aquatic > Freshwater > Wetlands > Bog ... | reverse complement strand
ATGCTGGCTGCAACGTTGGCGATGGTGGTGACCGCTAACGGCTTCGCCGCGCCGTCACGGGCGGATGACCCGGTCATGCATCCGGTCAGGTATGTCGTCACGTCAGCCAATCCCATCTATGCCGACATCTATTACCTGGATCAGCAGCCGCAAAAGTTCTCCGACTACAGCCACAACCCGTACCAGTTCACTCCCAACGTCCAAGCCGATATCGCGCCGGGCCACCCATGGGTCTCACCTGTGGTGATGCTGTCGGATCCCAACGACTACGCCATGGTCACAGTCAGCGTCGGCACCGAACCGGGCACGCCGCAGTTTCACTGTGCTCTCGTGGTCGACGGGGCGGTGGTCGTCTCGAACGATGGCGCCAAGGGCGTGCTCTGTTCGCTGCGTAGCTGGTGAGCCGGAAGACCCTCAGGGGCACCCTCCAGTCGGTAGAGGTAGCGCTCGACGAACTCGACGGTTTCGGCATGCCCGGCGGACATGCCGAGGGCCTGCTCGATTACCAGGACTCGGGAAACGCTCGTCATCAGCACCGACCACACCAGCGCGGGCACCTCGGCGGGGTCGATGCCGTAGCGCCGCAGAACCGTCGACAGCGCCTTTTGTTGCTCTTCGCGGAAACGCTCCGCGTAATAAGCAATCTCGGCTTTGAGCGCCTTGCGGTGGTTGGCCAGCGCGATGAATTCCATGGTGATCGCGGTTGCCGCCGGATCGGTGCTGAACCGCCACAGCGCCCACAATGGTTGCCGCGCCTGCAAAACCTGCGCTTGCACCTCAAGGCCTTCTTCGGCGCGGCGGCGGAACGCCGCCAAGAACAGATCGTCCATGGTGCGGAAGTAGTAGTGGACAAGCTGCGGCTTCAGCGCCGCCTTCTCCGCGACACGACGGGAAGTCACTGCGGCATAACCCTCTTCGAGCATCAACTGTTCGGCGGCGTCGAGCAGCACGCCGCGGTTCTTGGCGTCGGGTGCCCCGATTCTGCGCGCCGAAGTCATGCCTTGGCTCCCAACTCCTGCCGATCGTTTGCTGAACATGGAAGATCGTAGCGTCGCGCGACGCCGTGACCTTGACCACGAAGTTAGCGCCATGCTAAGCAGATGCTCAGCACTTTTATCGATCTTGAATCAGGACGTCGCCACGCCTCGCCCTGAAACCACGGGTAAATCAGCCTCGGGAGGCGCGTGACACCATGACCACCTTCGAAACCATCGACTTTTTCACCGACCCGTCCCTGGTTCCCGATCCGCACCCCTACTTCGACTACCTGCGCAGCCAAAACCCAGTGCTGCGGCTACCCCACCACAACGTCGTCGCGATCACCGGCTGGGAAGAGGCCAATGCGGTCTATAAAGACCCCGACACGTTTTCCAATTGTGTCGCGCTCGGGGGGCCGTTCCCGCCGCTGCCATTCGAGCCGGTGGGCGAGGACCTCACGCCGCTGATCGAGCAGCACCGCGGTCAGTTCCCGATGAACGAGCACATGGTCACCATGGATCCTCCGGACCACACTCGCGCACGCTCGATCCTGAGCCGGTTGCTGACACCCAGCCGGTTGAAGGAGAACGAGGAATTCATGTGGCAGCTGGCCGATCGCCAGATCGACGAGTTCCTCGGCAACGGCGAGTGCGAGTTCATCGCCGAGTATTCAAAGCCCTTCGCAACTTTGGTGATCGCCGACCTGCTTGGTGTCCCCGAAGAAGACCACAAGCAGTTCCGCTCTGTGCTAGGCGCGGACCGCCCCGGCGCGCGGGTGGGAGCGCTCGATCACGAGTCAGTCGGCGTCAACCCGCTGGAGTGGCTCGACGAGAAGTTCTGCTCCTACATCGAAGACCGGCGCAGCAGTCCCCGCGACGACGTGCTGACCTCGTTGGCGACGGCGAAGTACCCCGACGGATCCACGCCCGAGGTCATCGAAGTAAGTCGTTCAGCGACCTTTCTTTTCGCCGCCGGGCAGGAGACCACCGCCAAGCTGCTCTCCGCGGCGCTGCAGACACTCGGCGATCGACGCGATATCCAGCAGAAGCTGCGCAATGACCGCAGCCTGATTCCCAACTTCATTGAAGAATCGCTGCGCATGGAGAGTCCGGTCAAAAGTGACTCCCGGCTGGCCCGCAGGCCGGCCACCATCGGCGGGGTAGACATCCCCGTCGGCACCATCGTGATGGTGTTACCCGGTGCCGCCAACCGTGATCCACGCCGATTCGACAATCCACATGAGTTCCAGCTCGACCGCAAGAACGTCCGCGAACACATGGCGTTCGCCCGCGGAGTGCATTCCTGTCCAGGTGCACCGCTGGCCCGGGTCGAGGGCCGAGTCTCGATCGAGCGCATCTTAGATCGGATGTCCGAAATCAACATCAGCGAGACCAAACACGGACCGGCCCGCGAACGTCGCTACAACTACGAGCCGACCTATATCTTGCGCGGACTGTCCGAATTGCACCTGAGCTTTACTGCGGCGACGTTAAGTACCGGCACCGACTGCGCCGCTGTCATGCGTTAGCCAGCCGTGCCGGGTAGGACGATCGTCATCACCGGCGCAAGCGGCGGCATCGGCGGCGCGGCAACCTGTCGCTTCGCGTTGAGAACACCCAACGCCGCCGACCTCGCAAGGCCTAGGCTCTCGCGAGGCTAGCAATCGTCTTGTTCACCATCGAATTACACCGGCGCTACCACGGTGTTGGGCTTCCAACTGACACAAGCGTAGGCGCGGATCGATCTCAGTCGCGATAGAAGATCCGGACGGCCGACATCAAGCAAGTGATCCTGGACGCACACTGCGAGGACGCGACGCAGTCCTAGTAACGCACCAGTGAGAAGGGATACGAGACGGTCCCGCCCGGTGCGCCGCCGCAGCCGGCGTCGAAAGTCGAGTCCACCGAGCCGTTCAGTGTCGCCGCGTCCCATGAATAGGTGTCGTGCGACGGCAGGAAGTACACGGTGCAGCGCACACCATCGGTCGTGTCGACGACCATTGTGTAGCGACCATTGGCGAGGTGTGCATCTCCGGTCCACGACACCGCTTGCCCGTTGGGCCTCGGTGTGGTGTTCACGTGGACGCAGTCCGGAGTCTCAACCTGGCACTTCCTGACCTCCCAGAGCCAGGAGTGACCCGGATCCCGCGTGGTCTCGACTTCGTAGTTGCCGATCAGCATCCCGGCTGCGGCGCTCGGCGCCAGAGCCAGCGCGGCTGCGGTGAGCGCTACGCCTACTGCCACGGTCTTCGGGGTCTTCACGGGTTGCCTCCGTTCCTCGCCGCCGGGCGGCTTGCGCCGACTATACGGTTCTGACGTCGCGCAGCGGGCTGGAATCAGCCCGGGACCTGGACCGCACGTACCGCTACCGACCCGGGCTGCTCATTGAGCACGCCGACCTCGGTATGTCCGCCCTTGGCCAGCAGGGCGGACCAGAAGATCGGCTCGTCAATGTGCGAACCCATCGGGAACGAGGACAACCATCCGCCGAGTGCCTCCTCCGATCCCGTCACAGTGATGCAGGGGACTTTGAAACGGCCCTCGTCGCACGGCGCGCCAGAGGCGTCGATGACCGCTTTGACCGATCCCTTGGACAGGCCGTCGACCGGTTGCGTCAGGTCTTCGAAGTACGTCTTCGGAAAACCTCGGGCAGCAGAAAGTCCATCAGGTAACCGATTTTGATTGGCTCGGCGCTGCTTTCGTACGACACTGCGTTCCCTTATCCGGTGACGACGGGCAAGCGTGCCCACCCGCGCACGCTCGCGGTGTGTGCGCGTTCGGCGTTGGCGTAGTCGACTTCCCAGTCCGGCCAGCGCTTGAGTACCTCTTCGAAGGCCACCCGAGCTTCCAACCGGGCCAGCGCCGAGCCGAGGCAGAAGTGCAGTCCCTGCCCGAAGCTCAGATGGCTGCCGCGACGGTGAATGTCGAAGCGGTCTGGATCTGGGAACTGATGTTCGTCTCGGTTGGCAGAAGCGTTGAGCAGCAACATGAACGACCCTTCCGGTACGACGCGGCCGTAATGCTCGGCATCCTGGGCGACGTAGCGGGCCTGCACCGGCGATGGCGGCTCGTAGCGCAGTGACTCCTCGACCGCGCCCGGGATCAGGGACGGGTCGGCCGCGAGCTCGCGGCGTTGATCCGGATGATCCGACAGCAGCTGGCCCATGAAACCGATGAGCCGGGTGGTCGTTTCGTTACCGGCACCGGCGATCATTGCGGTATACGCCAGCACCTCGGTCCGTGACAACGGCCGCCGCGTACCGTCGGGTTCGTCGATCTCGGCGGCCAGGAGCTCGGTCATCAGGTCGTCGGAGGGATGCTCGGCTCGCCATTCGATGAACTCGCCGAACATCATGATGGTTTCTTCGAATATCTTCTGACTGACTTCGTCAGGCTCGCGCCGTTTGGCTGTGTCGTTGAAGGCGCCGTTGCGATCTCGGATGCTCGCTTGATGTTCTTCGGGGATGCCCAACAGATAACCGATGGTCCGCATGGGCATCATCGCCCCCAGATCCGCGATGAAATCGAAGCCGTCGGCACCGACAAGCGGGTCCAGCTCCCCGGTACAGAATTCGCGTACCAGCGATTCGACGGCGAGCATGCGCCGGGGCGTGAAGACCCGGGACAGCAGGCGACGGTGCAGATCGTGCAGGGGCGGATCCTCGAAAAGCAGAATGCCGGGCGGCACCTCGATGTTGTTGAACAAGATGTCGGCGGTGGTGCCGCGGCCGGATCGGTACGTCTGCCAATTAGGCAGTTCGCGCGCCACGTCGTGGTAGCGACTCAGCGCGTAGAAGTTGTACTTTTCGTTGTAGTACAACGGCGCTTCTTCGCGCATCCGCTTCCACACCGGGTATGGGTTGTCGTCGATGTCGGGATCGTATGGGTCGTAATACAACTCGACCGCTTTGGCGCCTGTCATCTTCAGTCGGGTCCCTTCCAGTGCAGCGTTGGCTGTTCAGTCGTTGCGGTGCAGGAAGCCGTGCAGGATTGCCTGGATGAGTTCGTCAACGATCACCTCCCTCGACGGCGGCTTGGTGCCGAAGTAGGTCGACCGCAGCGCAGCCATGCCGGCGATCATCGCCACCGTTGAGTGCGCCGGCAGGTCGGGATGGTCGGACCGCAGCCCGCGTAGGTTCATGCCCTCGGCGCTGATTCGACCGAGGACCGTGAGTGCCCGCCTGACGTCGGCAATACCGGTATCAGCCAGTTCCTCTTCGCTCAGCGCCTCCGATGCCATCAGCGTCACCAGCAGACCCTGGTGTTTGACGAACACGTCGTAGAGCTGTCCTACGAATAGCCGGGTCAGCTCCTGCTCGTCGGTCTCCTCGGGGATGACGGACTGCCAGGTCCGGCCGAATTCGTCGACGAAGTTGGTGAACGGCAGGACGAGGGCTTCGCGGAACAGCGCCGCCTTCGAACCGAAGTTGCGGAACAGCAGATGTTCGGTGACGCCGGCCGCTTGGGCGATTTCACGAGTCGTGGTGCTGCGGTAGTCCCGGCGGGCGAATAGGGTTCGGGCGGCGTCGAGCAAGAGTCTGCGCGGCTCGCCACGCGGCCGGCGGATCGCCGTAGCCGGCATTTCTCCCGTGCTCTGCCTGGAAGCAGATCGCTGGGGCATAGACTTTAGGATAGTATGCACTATCCTAAACGTCGAGTGCGGATCGAAAGGGGTGCGGACATGGGCGCCGTGATCATGCTTGGCACGCTGTTCGGGCTGATCATTCTGATCTTCGGGCTGGTGTTGCGCTTCGACCCGGAAGCACGTCGAGGGCGTGACCAATGAGTGCTCAGATGACCCCGTTGATGCAGGCGGCCAGTGACTTCGCGCTCGTCGGGGGCATCACGTTCACCGCGATCGGCGTGTATCTGAGCGTTCGCCAGCGCCGCGTCCATCCCCTGCTACTGCTTTGCATTTCGGCCATCTCGTTCTCGTGGATCGAGGCGCCCTACGACTGGGCGATGTACGCGCAGTTCCCGCCCGCTATTCCCCGCATGCCGTCGTGGTGGCCGCTGAACATGACATGGGGTGGATTACCCCTGTTCGTCCCGGTCGGCTACATCTCCTACTTCGTGCTGCCGGCCGTGACAGGCGCCGGGCTGGGGCGATGGTTGAGCGCGAAGTTCGGTTGGCGCAGGCCCACAACACTATTGACCGTCGGCCTGCTCGTCGGCTTCTGCTGGGCGCTTCTTTTCAACGGGTTTCTCGGAGCCAAGCTCGGCGTCTTCTATTACGGCCGGGTGATTCCCGGCCTGGCGATACGTGAGGGAACGACTCACCAGTACCCGCTCTACGACTCGCTGGCGATGGGTATTCAGATGATGGTCTTCACCTATCTCCTCGGTCGCACCGACGCGCAAGGACGAAATGTCATCGAGATGTGGGCCGATAAGCGGTCGAAGAGTCGACTTGGATCGTCGATTCTGTCCATCGTCGCCGTCGTCGTCATCGGAAACGTTCTATACGGTGCCGTCTTTGCGCCCCATCTGGTTACGAAGTGGGGCGGTTGGGTGACCGCCGCGCCGCCGGGCCAGTTGTTCCCAGGCGTGCCGAACCAGCCCAAGTAAGCACACTTCCGTGAACTGCTCAGTCAAAAGCGTTCCGCGGCACGGTCATTGGGATGTCCAACGAGCTCAGCAGCCCAGGCGCCGCGTCGATGACATACGGGATCGCGTTGACGACGCGCATGGCCGTGGACGCCATGGCGGCCCGGCCCGCGCCGTGGCCTTCGGCCTCGCCGAGCGCCATCTCGCAGTGGATGTCAGGATCGCCGACGATGTCGACCCGGTAGGTCGCGTCGAACTCCGACTGCGGCCAGTCGGGTGCGACGTCGCGCGCCATCCGGATGACGTGTTCGATCACGATCGCTTCCCGGCCGTTGACCACGCCTGCGGCGCGGGTGCGGACGGCGCCGCAGGTGCCTGCCGGGATGGTGCCGAATGCCACCTCGATCTCGCGATCGGTCGGTTGCCGATCGAAGGAACTCCGCATCTCCTCCACCTCGACGCCGAGGCCTTGTGCCATCAGGTATATCGGTGCTTTCCAAGCCATCTCGATGAAACCCGGTGTCTTCATCATCGGTTCGAAGTCCATCGGCCGACCGAAGCCCAGTCCGTCCATCATCACGTCCGCGACCGGGTAGTGGTCATTCAGCGCGACCTCGCTGGCCGTGATGCTGCGAATGTTCTTCGACTGGGTGCTCATCAGCAGCGCAAGCTGGTCGGATGCGAAGCCGGGGAAGATGCCCGATACATACAACGACGCGTGGCCGGCGGCGGCGGCCGCCTCGAGTTGGTTTCGCCAATCCGGGGCGAAGTACGACGGCGGGTAGACCAGGCTGGTCGACGACGTCGACACGACGTTGATGCCGGCCTCCAGCAACCGCAGGTAGTCGCGCACCGCGGCCGCGTCCCGTTCGGGTCCGCTCGCGGCATAGACCACGCAATCCGGCGCAAGCCCGATCAGCGCATCGGCGTCGTTGGTTGCGGCCACACCGATCGGTTCGCCACCGGCCAACTCGCCGGCGTCCTTACCAACTTTGTCCGGCGAATACACCCATACCCCAACCAGTTTCATATCGGGGCGGCGTCTGATCGCATCAATTGCGTGCGCACCGACTCCCCCGGTGGACCATACGACGGTACGAGCGGGTTCAGACACCGAAGACGGCACAGACGTTCTCCTCTACTCGGACCGCGCCCGCGCGGTCGCCGCGGCCGCAAGCTCCAGATGGTGCCACGCCGCCGCGGGCGGAATGCCGCCGCACAGCGGGTGCAATGGCAGCGGTCGCCCGCTGCGGATGTAGTCTGTTGCCTCATCCGGGGTGAATATCCGGTAGGGACCTTCCTCTTCCCGCAGGGCCGTCACGTTGTCGGCACGAGTGATGCTGCCCACCGAGTCGTCGTGCGGGCGGTACGACGCGGCGGTCACGGCGTCGTGCACCAGGTGCGGTCCCAGCACCTCCCACGCACGATCTACATCGTCGGCGACGAAAACCGTTGTGGGAGTGCCTGGTACCGGAAACTGAACGATGCCGGGCTCGTGCCCGGCGGCCCGGCATTGCGATTCGTAGTACTCCCGCAGATCCGGGGAATCGGTCTGCGAGATGAACCCGAGGCCGTGCGTGGCGGCGCGCCGAGCGGCCGCCTTGCTGCCGCCGGCGATCATCATCAGCGGTCCCGTCGCCGACCCGCACGACGGGGTGATGCGAACCCGGCGGCCGTGATACTCGACAGGTTCGCCTCGCACCAGACGGCCGAGCACGGCCAGCATCTCGTCGGCGACCCGGCCACGCGTGGTGATGTCCAAGCCGAAATTGTCGTACTCCTCGCTGCGATGACCGACACCAAAGACATACGACACGCGGCCTCTGCTGATGAGATCCAAGACCGTCATCTCCTCGGCCAGCCGTATCGGATCCCAGAGTGGAATCGGCACCGCGGCAAGGAGAATCGCCATCTGCTTGGTTCTGGCGGCGATCGCCGAGGCCAAGATCAGCGGGGTCGGCAGATGGCCGTCGTCGGCGCCGTGGTGCTCGGACAGGACGGTGAGGATCGCACCACGGGTCTCCGCCCAGGCGCACATGTCGATGGCCGCGGCATACAGGTCGGTGGCGGGCGCGGCCCAATCGGGCGCTCTCATGTCGAACCTCAGCGTGAACATCGGTCACGTCTCCCGCATTGTTCTCGTGCCGGCCGGCGGTATGAGGACCGCCGCGTGTGGGCACCTTATCAACCTAATATTTGTTCTTTGGATCTTTTGTCCAGGTTCGCGATACTACATATCAATGCTTTCGGTAAGAAGGCGTCTGGCCCACCCACCCCGATCACGGACCAAAAATTAGGTAGCCTCAACACTTAGTAAGAGAGGATCGAAATGGCGAACAGCCCTTTACGCGTGGTGGTCTGGGCAACGGGAGGCATCGGATCGATCGCCATCCACGCGATCCAGCGACGGCCAGACATCGAGCTCGTCGGCGTGTGGGTGCACTCGCAAGAGAAGGTCGGCAAGGACGCCGGCGAGCTCGCCAACGGCGAACCAATCGGGCTTGCCACCACAAACGACGCGGATGCGCTGATCGGCCTGAAACCCGACTGCGTCATCTACGCCGCCAGCGGTCCCGAGCGCGACGCGCTGGCCATCCCGGACTACGTCAAGCTACTCGAGGCCGGGATCAATGTCGTCACGACAAGCACCACGCGGCTGGTCAATCCGCACGCCTACGAGCCCGCGCAGTGGCACGATCAACTGGTAGCGGCGGCCAAACAGGGCCACGCGTCGCTGTATGCATCGGGAATCGAGCCGGGCTTCGCCGCCGACTACTTGCCTCTGGTGCTATCGACGCAGTCGTCGTCGATCGAAAAGATTCACGCGTTCGAGATCGGGTTGTACGACGACTACGGAGTTCTCGACATCATGAGCAACGCGCTGGGCTTCGGTCAGCGCCCCGACTATCAACCATGGATCAGCTTTCCCGGCGCGATCGCCGGCGAATGGCAGGGGCAGATCCGATTGATCGCCGATGCGCTCGGGGTGGAAGTCCAAGAGGTACGCGAAAGCTTCGATCGCGCAATGACGAACCGGACGTTGAACGTCGCGATGGGTACCGTGGAGGCGGGCACGTGCGGCGCAATACGGATGCAGGCCATCGGCGTGGTGGACGGCCGCGAGGCCATCGTCATCGAACACGTCACCCGGCTGGCCCACGACGTCGCGCCCGATTGGCCCACCGGCATCGGCGATCTGTCCTACCGGGTCGTGATCGCGGGTGATCCCGACATCGAATGCACGCTCGCGGCGACGCTCAAGGATCCGCGCCGGGCCGGAGTCGCGGGGATGACCTCTGGGGCCGGTGCGATGGTCGCCACCGCGATGCGAGTTCTCAACGCCGTGCCGTATGTCGTTGCCGCAGAACCTGGACTGCTGAGTTCGGTCGACTTACCGTTAACAATTCCGCACAATGCTTTTGTCAGGCAATAACTTTTATGTGTCGCCCCGCGTCCAGAAGGTCTGGCCCGCCTGCGCTATGCAGACCAGGAATAGCCCGTCGGGCGACTGCGCAACGTAGTTCAGCCACTGCTTGCAGTCAGCGTTTTCTTCCTTGATGCCCGCCATCGGAGGTGAGCGGAACCACCGTGGCTGATATCTGCGGGGTGAGCCGCAGAACATCAGCCGCCCAGGTTGTGAGGCGAACGATACGTAATAGTCTGTGACCCCAAACACGTAGTAAGTGGTGTTGTCACACGGTGCGCCGAGAACCATGTGCGAGGCGATGCCTGGGGTGCAGTCCGGATAGTCGCAGACAGTCGGACCGGCGGCAGCAGTCGGCGGCATCAACACGCCGACTCCGATCAGCGCGGCAACCACTGCCACGATGAAACGCACCGAGATAGTTTTGCATAGGCGATAAGAAAATTCTCCTCTTCGGAGAAGATCGCGTGCGGCGAGCAACGTACTGCTTATTGCACGTCCGCACAGCCCCTCCGGCCAGCGACTTTGAAGTGATAATGTGATTCTCCGTGCCAGCGATAGCCCGGGGCCAGTGACCGATTCCGACGCCGACCCAGCGACCACCGAAGCTCCAGCCTCGCTAGCGGAAGCAGAAGAAGAGGTCTCCCGCGCGGAGGCGCGCGCCGAGGCGGCCCGTGCCCGCGCGGCGGAGTTACGCCGGCAGGCCGAAGCCAGTTCCAGCGACGAGTCCGACGACGAGTGCGACACCGCAGCCGCCGACGACGCCGACGCCGACGAGACCGTGCCGGCTCCCACGCGATCGAGGCGTTGGTGGCCATGGCGGCTCCGTCGCCCCGGACGGAAAACGGTGGGTATCGGCACCGCGACGGTGCTCATCTCTGTCTCGCTCTTGGCGGCCGCTTACATGGCATGGCAACACTTCACACTCGTTCATGAGCACAAGCGCGCGACGGAGTTCGCCGTGGCTGCGCGGCGCGGGGTCGAGATGATGATGTCGATTGACCCCGACCACGCTAAGGAGAATGTGCAGCGCACCCTCGACGTGACGACGGGCCCGCTCAAGAGCCAGCTGGAAGCGACGGCAACCTACATGGTTAAAAATGCGCAGGATGCGAAGGTCACCACCAAGGCCACCGCGGAAGACGCCGCAGTGGAGTCGATGACCGACAATTCGGCAGTCGTTCTAGTAGTTGCGAAATCCGACACGATCAATCCCGATAAGTCGAAACGGCCGCCGGTCTTTTGGCGGCTCAGTATCAATATCGATCGGGACGGCGGTCAGCTCAAGATGTCGAAAATCGATTTCGTCCAATGACTTCCGAGCAAGAGTCGCCGTCCGATGGTGCCGAGACCGCACTTGAGGACCCAGAATCGCCGACTGACAGCACGGCGACTCCTTCGCCCGGCGACGCGCGTCCCAGCAGAATGGCTGCAATCAGTCCGGTGACCGACCGGTTTCTGGCAAACTGGCGTTCAATTCTCTTGGCGGCCTCGGTAATTGCAGCGGTGGGGCTTGCAGCCGGTGTGTTCTTTTTTCAGTACCGTCCGGATCGACAGATCGATGACGCTGCGGCCCAGCGAGCGATCCG
>Ga0209040_10003781_pt1 | contig 11538 bp, 15 predicted proteins | sample BogFormECP12_OM3_FD_188240 | JGI IMG/M metagenome (GOLD analysis project Ga0209040, IMG submission 188240) | Bog forest soil microbial communities from Calvert Island, British Columbia, Canada - ECP12_OM3 (SPAdes) (version 2) | ecosystem: Environmental > Aquatic > Freshwater > Wetlands > Bog ... | reverse complement strand
CATGCGCGCGACGATGCTGCCAAAGCGCTCGCCCAACTGACCGGTCAGGTGGCTGATCGGTCGCCCGCTACGGCCCCCGCTTCCCCCGCATCCGCTCCGGTACCTCATCTCCTCGCTCCGGCGGCACGTCCGGCGCCTCAGCCAGGAGCGCCCTCAACTCCTCCGGCCGCGCATCGCCGGCGTGGCGACGGAGGAACTCCGCCGCGGTCTCCACCACGCCGATCTTCTGTGCCACCGCCGTCGCGATCCACTGGTTCAGCGACACGCCATCCTCCTTGGCCAGGCGCGCCGCCGCCGCCTTGATCGAGGCCGGCAGCTTCAGCGGATAGGTCGCCTTGCTCATCGCGTCATCTCCTCCAGCACCTCGGCGGGTCGGGCGATGCGTAGGCCGAACCGGATTGTCGCCGTCGCGAAGTGGCGGGTGTTGAATGTCACCAGGGCATCGGCCCGGCCGTTGACCGCCGCCTCGAATACCAGTTCATCGCCGGCGTCCGGAAGCTGAGGGCGCCAACGGTAGTGCACGTCAACCGGCTCCGCCGCACTTGCCAGCGCAGCCAGAGCGCGATCCACCTGCCACTCAGTCAGCCCGCTGGCCCGCAATTGCGTCGGGCGCTTCAGCACCTCCTCGTATTGCAGGAACAGCGCCGGCGTAACGAGGGGCACCAGCCGCCGTTCGGCCACCCAGATTAGCACCACATGGCTGGCGCCGTTGCGGCTCCGGAACGCTTGCGACGACGGAAGTAACCGGCACCACCCTGCGCATAGACCGACGTATGTGACATCCTATGGGACATCAAGCCTTGACGCCCCCAACCCAAAGAGCAAGGCGAGACAGCAACGCGCGTCGGCCTGTCGCATGTCGTCGATGGGGGTATCGGGCGTGCATTCCGAGCGGCACGCGCCCATATTCACGCTCAGCCTCCATGCGAGGCACCCAAGAGGCGGCCATGGCGGCGCGTGAAGCGGTCACGCCGGCGAAGGAATGAGGGGGCGGCATGGTATTCAAGGTGAACTATCGCCAGCAGCGCAGCGAGCGGAACCGCGTGAAGCAGGCGAAGAAGGAGACGAAGCTGCGCGAACGCGAGGAGGCGGCCGCGCGGCGGAAGCTGGAGGCGGAGCAGCAGGGAGAGCCAGGCGAGGCGGCTCCCGAGGGCGAGGGAGGCGAGGCGGAGTAGGACCGAAAGCGACAAGCCCCCCGTCGCAGCACACACCCGCGCAGACCATCACGCGGCTGGCTCCGGGCATCATCAAGCTGCAGACCTGACGCGGAGCAGGGGCATCCCGCGCCCATTGCCAATTGTTCACCAACCACCACGGTTCCGCCATGATGCCGCCGTGATCCGGTCGCGCCGCGTCACCATCGTCGGTGCACGGCAACAACCGGGAGGAACCGAACCGTGCGCAAGACCCTGATCGCTCTCGCGGCCACGGCAGGCCTGGTCGGCCTCGGAACGCTCGGCGCATCGGCTGCTCCTGACGTGCCCGTGCACGCGCCGCCCCAGCCTTCGGCGATCCATCAGGCCGACTGGTACTGTGGCCCACGCTGCGAGTACTGGCGCCATCGCCGCTGGGAAGAGCGCCACGAATGGCGCGAACACCACTACCCTTATTATTACGGTTACCGCTGATTTCAGCCAGGGCGTGGCGCACCTCGCAGAGGAGCGCCACGCCCACCTTTCTCCCTACCAATTTGACCAGTCGCCCGTTCGTGCCGAAGCTGGCATAGGTCCACCCAGCATCCAGGAGCGCGACACCGTGGCATCCATCCCCAAGACCCTGCAGCCGCACATCAACAGTGCCTTCCCCGAGCACGTCTGCCTGATCGGCACCGCGCTGCCGAACGGCTACGCTCAGATCACCCCGCGCGGTAGCACCATGGTGTTCGACGATGACCACATTGCGCTGTGGGAGCGCGGCAAGGGATCGACCAACGCGGCGCTGAAGGATGGCACCAAGGTCACGATGTATTTCCGCAAGCCGCAGTTGCGCGCCGACGGGGTGCTGCCGAAGGGCGGCATCGTGCGCTTCTACGGTACCGCCAGCGTGGTGAAGTCGGGGCCGCAGTACGAGGAGGTATGGCGCAGGCTGGTGCAGCCGGAAAAGGACCGCGACCCGGAGAAGAAGGGTTACGCCGTCCTGATCAAGGTCGAGCGTGCCGAGGACCTGGATGGGATGGCGCTCACTCTCGAGTGACGCGGAACCCCGTCGCCACCACGTACAACTCGCTGGATTCCTTGCGGCTGGCCGGCGGCTTGGCGTGCCGCACGTTAGCAAAATGCCGCTTGAGCTGTTCCAACATCGTCTTCTCGGCGCCGCCCTGGAACACCTTGGCGACGAACCCACCGCCCTCGGCCAGCACCTCCAGCGCGAACTCCAGCGCCGCTTCGGCCAGCGCCATGATGCGCAGATGGTCGGTGGCGCCATGCCCGGTGGTGTTCGGCGCCATGTCCGACAGCACCAAGTCGGCCCTGCCGCCCAGCTCCGCGATCAGCCTTTCCTGCACCTCGGGCTCGGTGAAGTCGCCTTGCAGCATCGCCGCGCCCGCCACCGGGTCAACCGGCAGCAGGTCAATCCCCACCACCCGCGCCGCGCCGCGCTGCACCGCGACCTGCGTCCAACCCCCGGGCGCGGCTCCCAGGTCCACCACCAGCACCCCACGCCGGATCAACCGGAACCGATCATCCAGCTCGGCCAGCTTGAAGGCCGCCCGCGACCGAAAGCCTTGCTGCTTCGCCGCGGCGACGTAGGGGTCGTTCAACTGCCGCGCCAGCCAGCGCTGCGACGCCAGGCTCCGCCCCTTCGCGGTCCGCACCGCCACCGTCAGTCCGCGCGGTGCCGGCGCCTTCCGGCCCTTCACCCGCGCCCGCGCCTGCGGTCGGCGCGGATCATGCGCAGCAGCATGCCCTCGCGCAGCCCGCGATCGGCCACGATCACCCGCGGCGCCGGCCACAGCCGCACCAGCGCCGCAAACACCGCGCAGCCGGGCAGCACGAAATCGACCCGGTCCGGGCCGACGCAGGGATGCGCCTCCAGCCCGTCTCGCCCCAGCGCCCGCAGATTGGCCAGCGCCTCGGCGGCGGCCTCGCCGCTCAGCACCGTGCCGTCCACCAAAGGCCGGCGGTAGCGCGACAGCCCGAGCGCCACCCCGGCCAGCGTCGTGACCGTGCCGCTGGTGCCCAGCAACTGCACCCCTCCGTCGCGGATCTCGCGCCTGATGCAGTGCACCGCCTCAAAATTCTCCAGCCGGGCGGCGACATCGTCCACCATGGTTTCGAACCCGTCGGGGTCGAAGCCCGCTTGGCCGAACCGCTCCGCCAGTGACACCACGCCGACCGGCAGCGAGTCGTATCCGATCAGGTCCGGCCGCCCGCCTGGATCGATCCGCACCCAGGCGAGCTCGGTCGAGCCGCCCCCGATGTCGAATAGCAGCGCCCGACGCCCCCAGCCTGCCAGCAGCGGCGCGCAGCTTTCCAGTGCCAGCTCCGCCTCCTCGCGGGATGAGATCACGCCGATGTCCAGACCGGTTTCGTGCTTCACCCGGGCGAGGAACGCGCTGCCATTGGCCGCGCGCCGGCATGCCTCAGTGGCGATCGCGCGCAGCCGGCGGACCGGACGTCGTTCCAGGCGCGCCGCACAGGCCTGCAAGGCCGACAGCGCCCGCTCCATACCGGCGGGGCTGAGCTGACCGGTGCGATGCAGCCCCTCGCCCAGCCGCACGATGCGGCTGAAGCTGTCGAGCACGCGGAACCCATCCCCCGACGGAGCGCCTACCAGCATGCGGCAGTTGTTGGTGCCGAGGTCCAGCGCGGCAAACGCTGGGCCCCCAAACCGCTGCGGCTCGCCTGAGGGCACCGCCGGGTCGACCGGAGGCTGGACATTCCGCGGTTGCATCACTGTATTGTCACCCGTGCCTACCTCTGCGGGCAAGCTTCGTCACATCGATTTCCCTCGATTTCATCGGGGCGCGACCTGCTGGTCGCCAAGGAGACCGCTCATGGACGCAATCGCCGACGCCGGAACCGCTCCGTCTCTGTCCCGCGAGCAAATGCGCCGTATCCTGGACCGCTATCGCGTGACCTCCGGCAAGGGCTTCCGCCTCAAGGATTTCGACCCCGCCGACACGGCGGGACACCTGCTGACCAAGCCGCAGGCCGACTTGGTCGTCGCCCAGGACGTGCACCGTCTCGCCGCGTTGCAGGACAAGCTCTACGCGCAGAACGAATGGGCGGTGCTGGGCGTGCTGCAGGCGATGGACGCCGCCGGCAAGGACAGCACAATCAAGCACGTGATGTCGGGAGTGAACCCGCAGGGCGTGCAGGTGACCAGCTTCAAGGCGCCCGGGCCCGAGGAACTGGCGCACGACTTCCTGTGGCGCGCCAACCGTGCCCTGCCGCCGCGCGGTCACATCGGCATCTTCAACCGCAGCTACTACGAGGAGGTGCTCGTGGTCCGCGTGCATCCCGAATTGCTCGAGCGACAGCGTCTGCCCAAGGAACTGCTGGGCAAACGGCTATGGGACCAGCGGCTGGAGGCGATCGCCAGCTTCGAGCGCTACCTGACCCAACAGGGCATGGTGGTGCTGAAGTTCTTCCTCAACCTGTCGAAGCAGGAGCAGAAGCGCCGCTTCCTCGAGCGGCTTGAAGAGAAGGACAAGCACTGGAAATTCAGTGCCAGCGACCTCGCCGAACGGGCGTTCTGGGACGACTATCAGCTCGCCTATCAGGAAGAGATCGTCGCGACTGCCGCCCCGCACGCGCCGTGGTTCGTCGTGCCGGCGGACAACAAGTGGTTCACCCGGCTGATCGTGGTGGCGGCGATGATCGAGGCGATCGAGGCACTGGATCTGAGCCTGCCCGCGCCGACCGCAGAACAGCAGGCCGCACTCGCGGCGGCGCGGCGAAAGCTGGAGAGCGAGCCGGGCTAGGCCGCCGGCGGCCGCCAGTCTGCCGGCGTATCGTGGTCGGGATGCTGGAAGTTCGTGATGTGCGTCAGGTCCTCGGGCAGGCTGGCCTCGCCCGTAGCGCGTACCGGCGGGGCAGCGAGAGCAGCTGGATCAAAGTTCGCCAGGCGGCTCTCGATGCCGTCCACCTGCATCAGCCGCACGGAAGCGGGCGTGTCGAGACTGCCGATCGTCACGCTGATCAACCCGGGCCGCTTGATGTAGGCGAAGCACAGCGGCGTGCCGCACCGAGGGCAGAAGCCGCGCTCGGCAGCCGAAGAGCTGAGGAATCCGCCTGGCGCACCGCGGGTCCAGGCGAAATGCTCCATGCGAACACTCGCCCATGCCATGAACGGTCCGCCGACCGACTTCTGGCACATGCGGCAGTGGCAGATGCCGGCACGGTCCGGCTCTGCGTAGAGGGCGTAGCGTACCGCGCCGCACTGGCAGCCGCCGGTCAGCGCCGGCTTGCGTTGTCCGCTCATTGGTTCACCCTCATGTTCCCAACGATCGAGGAGACCGGATGATGCGCGCCGTCTGGTACGACCGGCAAGGACCGGCCAGTGAAGTCCTGGTGTGCGGCGAGCTGCCGACGCCGGAACCGGGGAGCTACGAGGTCCGCGTTAAGCTCGAGGCGGCTGGCGTGAACCCGTCGGACGCCTATCGCCGCCGCGGCCCCGCGCCAGCGATGGAGTATCCTCGCGTTGTCACGTCAAGCGATGGTGCCGGCGTGGTGGATCGCGTCGGCCCGATGGTGCCGGAAAGCTGGGTCGGCAAGCGGGTCTGGCTGTACAACGGCCAGCGCAATGGCCGCTGGATGGGTACCGCGGCGGAGTACATTGCGCTGAATGTCGATCTGGTGACACCGCTGCCGGAACACGTATCGTTCGCCGAGGGCGCGACCCTCGGCATCCCCGGCATGACCGCGCATTACTGCGTGTTCGTCACCGGCCCGGTGCAGGGGCATACGCTGCTGGTGACCGGCGCCGCGGGTGCGGTCGGGCACTATGCGGTGCAGCTCGCGAAGTGGGCCGGTGCCACGGTGATCGCCACGGTCAGTTCCGACGCCAAGGCCGAACGGGCTCGCGCCGGTGGCGCCGACCACGTGCTCAACTATCGCAGCGAGGACGTCGCCGCGCGGGTGCGCGACATCACCGGCGGCGAAGGCGTCGATCACGTGGTGGACGTCGATTTCGGCGGCAACCTGGGGGCGACCCTGCGCTGCGTGCGCGCCAATGGCAGCATCGCGATCTATGCCTCGAACGGTGACCGCACGCCGCGTTTGCCGGTAAGCGAACTGATGCAGCGGAATGTCGCGCTGTATCCGATGTCGCTGCCCGGCACGCCACACGCCGCGCGCAAGCGGGCGCAGAGCGACATCGCGCGCTGGATCGCGAGCGGGCAGCGCGTGTTGTCGGTCGCCGCGCGTTTCCCGCTCTATCAGGCCGCCGCGGCACACGCAGCGGTCGAACGCGGCGACAAGGTCGGCACCGTGGTGATCGAGTGCGCGCGTTGAGCCGTTACGGTCAGTTCATGGAGTGCCGCACCCACACGTTGGGTTCGACATAGACCGCGTGGTCCTGCTCCAGCGACACATGGACGGGCACGAGAGCGCCCAGGACCTCGACCTGACCGGATGCCGGAAACGACATCGACGCCCAGCGGCTCCATTCGGCGATGCTGCCGGGGATCACCATGCTTGCCGGGGCCAGCTTGACGATCTCGCCGCCCGCCCGAATGTGAACGCGCAGCCACGGGTCGGCGGGCAGGCCATCGGCGGTGCGCCGTCGCACGTAGTCACCGATCGGCGTGAACGGTTCCAGGTGCTTCGCCGTCGGCCTGACCGGCGCGAACATGTGGCGGTAGCCAAGAATCCTCGCATGATCGCGCATCGCATCGAGAATGATGCGCGACGCGCCCTGCCCGCGCCTCTCGGGTATCAGCGTGATCTCCAATGCGCTGAGAGCGTTGGCAGGTCGCCCAAGCGTCCGGTCCCGATGCGCCCAGCGAATCACCCCGTCCCAACCCGCGTCCGGCAGCTCCATCCGGTCGGGCAGATCGCCGAACACGAACGGCACAGCAAATGCGCGCCCCACAGCGATATCTGGTGCAACAGGATCGATGATGGCGAAGACAGTATCCAGGTAGAAGTCGAGATGGGGCTCGGCAAAGTACAGCATCGCCGTCGGGTCATGCTGCATGTACTCAGGCCAGACCGCCTGTATCGTCCCCGAAAATATCTGCGGCCGCAGATCGGGGCGGGCACGAAGTGTCACCAGTTCGAGCATCCGCACCTCCTGATGCATGTTGCGTCAATCGCGTAGCATATCCACGCTCTGCGCGGTGCAGACCAAGCGGAAAGGCGAAGGAGACAACCATGCCGGACGTGCCTCTTGCAGCCCGCAGCGCGGATTCGAAACAGTTCCTTGGCGGCATCGCCGCACTCCTGCCGGAAATCCGCGCCAGGGCTGCCGAAACCGAGCGGTTGGGTAGCGTGCCGGGCGACATCATCCAGGCGCTGACCGATGTCGATGTGTTTCGCGCCGTGCAGCCGCGCCAATGGGGTGGCCTGGAACTCGACCATGCAACCTTCTACCAGGGAATGGCGCTGCTCGCCTCGGCCTGCGGTTCCACCGGCTGGGTGGCGAGCGTCGTCGGGGTGCATCCCTGGCAGATCGCCCTGTTCGCCGACGCGGCACAGCGGGACGTTTGGCAACACGACCCGGATGCGCGGGCATCGTCGGCTTTGGCGCCCACCGGTTTGGTCCGGCGAGTCGATGGCGGGTTTCACCTGTCCGGCCGGTGGCCGTTCTCCAGCGGCGTCGATCATTGCGGCTGGGCGCTGCTGGGCGGGGTGATCCCGGACGAAGGCAACGGGGCCGAGTTCCGCACCTTCCTTGTCCCGCGCCGGGATTTCTCAATCGATCATGACAGCTGGCAGGTGACCGGTCTGTCGGGCACCGGCAGCAAGGATGTCCTGGTCGCGGGCGCCTTCGTTCCCGAGCACCGCACCCACAGCGTCGTCGATGTCTATCACGGGCGCGATCCCGGCTTCGCCGTCAACGACCGCCCGTATTTCCGCCTGCCCTGGCGACTGGTGTTCGGCTACACGATTGCCGCGCCGGCGATCGGGGCCGCGCTCGGCGCCGTCGATGCCTTTGTGGAAAACAACCGCAGCCGGGTTTCGGCCTATGGCGGGCCGCCGGTCGCGCGCGATCCAGCGGTGAACCGGCCCTTGGCGCGCGCGCTGATCGCGACCGATACCGCGCGGACGCGGCTGGCCGCGACCTGGACGGAGCTGCGGTCCATCCTCGAAGCCGGACAGACGATCCTGTATGAACGCCGCGTGCAGGCCCTGTACGAGGCGGCCCTGGCCCATCACAGTTGCACCGACGCGATCTGTGACCTGATGGCCGTGAACGGCGGCCGCACCATGCGGGCCGACGGCACATTGCAACGGTTGTTCCGGGACCTGCTGGCGATGCGCAATCACCCGGCTGCCAACCTGGAATTCAGCGCCGGCCTGTATGCCCAGGCGAAGCTGGGGGCGGAACCGCCTCCGTTCGTGCCGTCGCAGCGCTTCGTGCTTTAGTGACGCCGCAGCTTTGCCGACTTCCCCCGCGTGACGTCGGCCGCGGATAGCGCCGAGCGAATCGTGGCGCGCATGCAGGAATCGTTGGCCTTGCCGATCGACACTGCACGCACTGCCATCAGCGAATGAGGATGGCGCAAGGAACAAGAATCAGGAGATCATGGATGGTGGAGGAACTAGCCTTCAAGGCCGCGGCTGCGGCAGAGTACGATCGCGCCTTTGGGCACGTCACGACGCACTTCATGCCCTTCCTGTTGCGCGCAGCCCACCTTGCACCGGGTACGCGAGTCCTAGACATCGCCACGGGCACCGGGCTCTCCGCCGAGGCGGCCATCGCCGCCGTGAGGCCGACCGGCCACGTCATGGCCGCCGACCTCTCGCCCGCCATGGTCGAGAAGGCGCGTGAGCGTCTTGGTAAAGCGCCGAATGCTTCGATCTTGGTCGAGGACGGGCAAGCGCTATCATTCTCGGATGGGAGTTTCGACGCGGTACTGTGCAATCTCGGTCTGATGTTCTTCCCCGACCCCGTGCGGGGCCTGTCGGAGTTTCGTCGCGTGCTTCGCAGCGGCGGGCGCGCGGCCGTCTCGGTCAATTCGGTGGTGGAGCGCTCCTATAATCACCAGATCAACGTAATCGTGGCGCGGCATGTCCCAAGCTTGGCCGAGGCCGTCACCCGCGCGTTCGCGCTCGGCGAAGCGTCACGGCTACAGTCGCTCTTCCGCGCGGCTGGCTTCGTTGACATCGAGAGCCACACCGAGAGTCACACCTTTGTGCTTCCGTCATTCGACGCCTATTTTAGCCCCTTCGAACGCGGCGGCGCTTCCACGGGCCAGGCGCTGGCGGTGCTGCCGGAGGAGATACGCCGCGCCGTGCGCGAGGAGGTGCGCCGCGACCTCAACGACACTGGCGGGCCAATCGAGGTAGCGGCCGAGTACCGGATCGCCAGTGGCCGACGCTAGCGGGCGTAGGCCTCGACCCGGTGTCCCAGAAACCGCAGGCGGTACAGCCGCGAAGGTGAGGGCATGCCAACCTCACCAAGAGTGCTCACTCGGGATCCAGGCACTCTTTCTCCTCAGGTGAGCCCAAGTATGCCTGAGGCTTCCATTCTGCCTCTTCCAGCCGCCCCATCTGGCGCCGCCCGACAGCCAGTTCGGTGACGATCCCATGTAACGTGCGCAGCTCCTGCTCGGTGATCTCGCCGCGCTGGAAGAAGTGGCGGATGTTGCGCACCATGCCCGGCCGCTTCGGCAGGTTGCGCAGGAAGCCGCAGGCATCAAGTTGATCGATCAGATGTGCGAGGAAATTCTCCACTTCTCCTTTGGTCGCCACCCGCGTCTCGTTGGTCATCAGCTCGCGTGGCGGCGTCGCGTCATCGGCGAGCCACCACTCGTAGGCCAGCACCATCACCGCCTGCGCCAGGTTGAGCGACATGAACGCCGGATTGAGCGGGTAGCGCACCAGCGCATCCGTCTGCGCCATGTCGTCGTTGTCGAGGCCGGCGCGCTCGGGTCCGAACAGTACGCCAGCGCGAAGGGCGCGCGCGCCGATCTCGCGCAGTTCCGCGGCGGCGCCGCGTGCGGTCAGCACCGGCTTGATGATGTGGCGCGGCCGCGGACAGGTGGCGAACACGCGGTGCAGGTCGGCGACCGCATCAGCCACCGAGGCGAACACCATTGCCGCATCGAGGATACGATCGGCGCCAGACGAATTGCGCCATGCCTTCTCCTGCGGCCAGCCGTCGCGCGGGGCGACGAGGCGCAGATGGAACAGTCCGCCATTCGCCATGGCGCGCGCGCAGGCACCGATGTTGTCGGCAAGCTGCGGCCGCACCAGGATGACGACAGGGGAATGGGCGATCGGCACCAGCTCGGCGCCGCCGTCGCGGCCGGTCATGCTTATCCCTCATGCCGGGCGAAGGCCCGGCATCCACGACTTTGTTCGCAGCAAGGAAGGCGTGGATGCCGGGGCCAAGCCCCGGCATGACGATGCGAGCCAAGAGTCATCATTTCGCGTGCTTCGCCTGCCAGGACTGCATGAAGGCGATCTCCTTCTGCTGCGCCGCGATGATGTCCCGCGCCAGCTTCCGCAATTGCGGATCCTTGCCGTATTGCAGCTCGACCTTTGCCATGTCGATGGCACCCTGATGGTGCGGCATCATACTCGCAACGAAGTCCTGGTCGGCATTGCCGGAGTAGGTGATCGACATATCTTGGTCCATCTTCATCATGGCATCGCGGTAGCCCTTGGTGGATAGAGCTTCGTTGGGCGACACCGCACCCATCGGCATGCCCTGCATCGACTGGGCAAAGGCGGATGGCATCGTCAGCAGCAGCGTCATACCCAGCAGACAGGAACGCAGCATCGCCATCCTCCTCAGTTCACTCGCCGCCATGTCGTTCCCGCCGGCCCATCCTCGAACACGATTCCCTTGGCTGCCCACTCGGCCCGGATCGCATCGGCGCGCGCGAAGTCGCGTGCCTTGCGCGCGGCAAGCCGTTCTGCGATCGCCGCCTCGATGGCCGCCGAGTCATCGGTGCCACCGCGGAACCAGCCTTGTGCATCCTGCTGCAGCAGCCCCAACACCTTGCCTGCGGCACACAATCCGCAGGCCGCATCGAAATCGCCAGCGAGTGCCCGGTCTGCCAGCGCATGCATCGCCGACAGTGCGAGCGGCGTGTTCAGGTCATCGCACAGCGCCCCCATCACCGTCGCCGGCACATCGACAGCGGCGATGTCCGGATAGCGTTCCAGCGCGCGATAGAACCGGTCGAGTTCGCGCCTCGCTTCAGTGACTGCCGCGTCGGAGAAATCCGGCGTCGACCGATAATGCGTGCGGATCAGCAGCAGCCGCACCGCCTCCCCGGGCACTCGCGACAGCACATCGCGCAAGGTGGTGAAGTTGCCGAGGCTCTTTGCCATCTTCTCGCCGTTCACCAGCAGCATGCCATTGTGAACCCAGTAGCGCGCGAACCGGCTGCCGGGGAACGCGCAGACGCTCTGCGCCACT
>Ga0209040_10003777_pt1 | contig 11546 bp, 15 predicted proteins | sample BogFormECP12_OM3_FD_188240 | JGI IMG/M metagenome (GOLD analysis project Ga0209040, IMG submission 188240) | Bog forest soil microbial communities from Calvert Island, British Columbia, Canada - ECP12_OM3 (SPAdes) (version 2) | ecosystem: Environmental > Aquatic > Freshwater > Wetlands > Bog ... | reverse complement strand
GATGGCTGAGTGTGGCAATCGGGACTCACTGGCCGCCCAATACGGTGTCCGGGTGGCGGCCGCCGACCGAAACCGGCTAATTGAGGACAGGCCCTAGCTTCTCAGGAAAATATCCTTGACATCCGCCGCCACTCCGTGTTCTCCTTCCGTTCATGTCCGCCGCGGCCACCACCGCCGACCTACCCCCACCAAGCCGCTCCGGCCGGCTGCTCACACTCGTCCGCAAGCTCATCGACTACGGCAAGCAACTCGCCGCCACGCTGCGCCAACGCGCCGTCCCCAGCGACACCACCGACCTCGTCTGCATATTCGGCACCGATCACCTCCCGCTGATCTTCGCCCGCATCGCCCAAGGCCTGCACCGCGCCGGCCTGCTCGAGGAAAAGATCGCCCGCACCGCCGCCCGCCTCGACGCCGAACCCCAGCCCAGACCCGCGCCAACCCCCCGCGCGTCCCGCGCCCATCCGTGCGAAGCCGACGCGCCATCGCCCCGCCAAACCCAGCCGCAGCAGCCCACCGATCCGGCCTCCCTGCTCGCCAACCTGCCCACCCCGGACCAGATCGCTGCCATGGTCCGCCGTCAGCCGATCGGTGCCGTCCTCGCCGACATCTGCCGCGATCTCGGCATCGCGCCGAGCCATCCGCTCTGGCAAGAATTGCACCTCGCCATCAACGAATACGGCGGCAATTGGCTCCGCATGGCCATGGAGAGGCTCGATCGCGCCTTCCCGATCGCCCACATCGTCGCCCGGCTCAAAGCCAAACCCGCCGCCCCGCCCGAGCCGGCCGGCACGGGCCCGCCCCTCGCCATTCCCGTCTAGCCCGTTGTCATGATCGTGCGTGTCCTCGCACTGCCGCCGTCGCGTGTGCCTTAGGAAGCAAGAGGAAACGCAGATAAGCGCCAATGCCGCAAATGAACGCGAATGTGCCGGCACCGATCGGTCGGCCCACGCCAGCTTGTCGTCGGATTGACCATTGGCGCTGATGCGCCCTCCGTACCATTTGCCTTCATCCGCGGCATTGGCGCTTATCTGCGTTTCCTCTTTCTTATCCCAGCAGCAGCGTCGGCACGCCCAGCACCGGTCCAGCTTCTGCGAGACGCCGATCGAGCGTATGCACCGTGGCACCATGCTCCGATGCGGTCGCCAGATGCAGCGCATCGCCGGCACGCAGCCCGAGCGTGTGCTGATCCAGGAACTTCGCCGCCATCCGGAACTGTCCGCCGGTCACCGGCAGCACGGTGAAGGTCTCGGCGACCAGCTTATTGAACATCGCGAGCGCCGCCGCGCGCTGCTCCAGGTCGATCCGCCCGGTCCGCAACTTGATTGCCATCGCCGAGGACATCTCGGTGATGCTCCAATCGCTGATCAGAAGCTGCGCCGGATCCTGCTCCGCCAGCCACCCCTGAACGCGCGGCGTCGTCGCTTCGTTGGACAGTGCCGCGACGATCAACGACGTGTCGAGAAACAGCATCAGTAGCGATCGCCATCCCGCATCGATCGCACCAGATCAGCGGCGCCCTCGGTCTGCGGCGGCATGCTCGCCGTCAGCAACTGGAGCAGGCCCAGGTCGACCCGCTTGCGCGGCCGGGTCGCTGCCGTGAGCCGTGCGACCGCCTTGCCGCGCCGGGTAATCTCAATCGAATCCCCGGCCTCGACCCGGTCAACCAGCTCGCTCAGACGTGTCTTGGCATCCGCCAGATTGACCGCATCCATCTCAGGCTCATGACTATATAGATGGTCACATAGCCGGTCCGGCCATGCAATTCCACCCCCTGGACATGCACCCGCCGCCCTCGCCAAGCTCCCGGCAAACAGAGGAGCGTCCCAATGATCATCGACTGCCAGGTCCACGCCTATGAGGCGAACACGCCGAAGCGCCCGTGGCACAGCGTGCCGAACTGGCCCGACCACGTCACGGGCGACGAGATGGTGGCGGCGCTGGACAAAGTCGGGGTCGACGGCGCGATCTTCATCTCCGCGTTCGGCCTGTACCAGTATGACGCCAGCTACGCGGTGGAAGTGCAGCAGGCCCATCCCGACCGGTTCGCCATCGTCAAGCCGGTCAACCCGGACGACCCGGCGGTGGCCGATGTCATCGCGGACTGGAAAAAGACGCCGGGCGCGGTGGGCATCCGCATCATGCTGCCCAAGGAAGCGGGACGCGCGCCGGACGATCCTGGCCTCGACCGGATCCTGCGCGCCGCCGTTCGCTACGATCTTCCGGTCAACATCCTGTTCTGGGGCAACCTGGACGTTGGCACCGCGCTGATCGATCGGCATCCGGACACGCGGTTCATCATCGACCATCTGGGCATCATGCAGCCGCGCGTGCCGCCCGCGCCGCCGCAGCCCTGGGCCGACCTGCCGAAGGTACTGGAACTCGCCAGGCGGCCGAATGCGGTGATCAAGGTCAGCGGCGCCTGCACGCTGTCGCAGCAGTCGTATCCGTTCCCGGACATCTGGGACCCGCTGGCCCGCGTGTTCGATGCGTGGGGTTTCGATCGCTGCCTGTGGGGCACCGACTGGACGCGTGCGTTCGCCGTCGTCAACTTCGAGCAGGCCGTCGAGCCGTTTCTCAAGACGGATCGGCTGAGCGACACCGAGCGGGCAATGCTGATGGGCGGCGCCTGCGCCAAGGCGTATGGCTGGTCGCCGCGGAAAGTTTAGAGATCACCCGCTTCGCGGCACGGCGTAATCAGCAGGACAGGTGGCGCTGAATTCCGGGCGCGCCTCGCAGCGCGCCGACAGCGCTTCAAGCGACGGATAACGACCTGTCGGAAGCAACTCGGGAACCGCGATCTGCAGATAGCGCACCATGCAGGCCGTGGTTATCTCCGCCTGGTCGAGCCGGGCCAACGCGGGCCATTGTTCAGCCGCCAGCGCCTCCAGACCGCCCGCCGCCTGAGTAAGGCAGCGCTCGATCCATTCCGGCCAACGATACGCCGCCGGCCGAATCAGACGCTCGTACGCAGCGGCGCCGGCCTTGTCGATCACGCCCGTCGCGAGCGCCATTCGGCGCAGCGCTCGCCTTCGTTCCGCCCCCGCGACCGGGGTCAGCGCGCGTTCCGGACCGACAGTCTGGTCGAGCCAGTCCAGGATCGCCGCCGAATCGATCAGCACCTCACCGTCATCGAAGATGAGCGCGGGAATTCGCCCCAGCGGATTGATCCGCCGCATCGCCTCGAAGTCGGCAAACACCGACCGAGTATCGTGTTCGTACGAAAACCCCAACACACGCAGCGAGATCGCGACGCGGCGCACAAAGGGCGAGTCATATTGGCCAAGCAGGATCATGGCGACTTGCCTTCGCATCAGGTTGCACCAGGCCTCAGCCAGACGCAGGTTGCGCCACGGCACCGTCGATGCGGGCCATCAATTCTCTCGGCAACGGTCCAGCCTCGGCCGCCGCGACGCACTCAGCCAGTTCCTGGCGGTTCTTCACACCGAGCACCAGTGTGTCGACGTCGAGCGACAGCGCATAGCGGTGGGCGACGATCGCGGGATTCTCACCGCGTTCCGTGCAGAGCGCACGGAATCCGGCGGCGCGCGCGTAGTCGCGGACTTCGGGATGATCATCCGGCAGCGGACGATCGATCGCCGCGGTCAGCGCGCCGGCCTGCACCGCGCGGATGCCCATCACACCGACCCCGTTGGCGTGCGCCGCCGCCATGATCGCGCGTGGCTTCGCAGGGCCGTGGAAGAACTTCAGGCCGCCGGGTGAGTCCATCAGGTTGGCGATGCACTGCACCGCGGCCGGCGCCGGACGCTCGGACAGCAGCCGGATGATGGTGTCGGGATGGCCGATGCCGGTCAGACCCCAGGCGCCGATCAGCCCTTCGGCCACCAGCTTCTCCAACACCGGGCGGACATGCGCGACGAACACCGGATAAGGCGTCATGCGGGCGCCGGCGTCGCCCCATCCGGCCGCGAACGCCTCGTCCGGCACGACGTTGGAATGCAGGGAGAACAGATCGAGCCGCGAGAGGCGCAGCCGTTGCAGGCTGCCCTCGATCGAGCGGCGCAGGATCGCCTCGATCTCGTTGGTTGGCGGATTGCCCAGGTTGCATTTGCTGGTGACGCGGACGCCGGTGGGCATCCTGCCGCCGAACGCCTCGCCCACGACCTGCTCTGCCTTGCCGTCGCCGTAGCGCGGCGCGAGGTCGAGCAGGGTAATCCCGGCTGCGACCGCGGCGTGCACGGTGGCGACGCATTCGTCGAACGTTGTCGGCCCCCACAGCATGCCGAGACCGCCGCCGCCGAGCGTAAGGATGCAGATCGGCGGGAGGGAACCGAACGCGTGCTGTTGCATGTTGCTGCTCCATGTCACAAGGCGATCGTCACGTCAGTCTGCCACGGAAGCGATGCAGCACGCAGCCTTTCCCGGTGCGGTTCGGCCCGCGATGGCGGCCGTGGTGATCCTGCTTGGTGGCATTGCCGCCCGGGCAGACCCGCCTGCGCCGCAGTGCTGGGATTGCCTTCGGCGCGTCACGATGGAACTACCGAAGGTCAATCCCGACGAGGACCCGTCCTATGAGCAGGGCCTGACGCCGGGCTCCGTGCTGCCGGCCATCGTTCAATGCAGCCTTGACGACAGCGAAATTCCCACGCTGCAACAGATGATCAGTATCTTTACCGATGCCCAGATCAATGGCGGCGGCGCCCGCTATGTCGCGATCCACCTCGAACAGGTATCAAAGCTAAGCGCGGATGATCGCGCGAAGCTGGTGGATGGCGCCACGCAGGATCTGGATACCACCCTTCGCCACCTGGTCGACCATAATTGCCGCCTGCTACTGAGGTCCCACTTTGAGGAAGGCGCCGGTCGGGCGTGGTTGCTGCACATGATTGACATCGGCCAGGAGGCGGAGCGCCACTAATCGTCCGTTGGCCGGGACTTTGTTGACATGGCGGTTTCGGCCGCTATAACCCGCGCTCCGGCCGCCGGGCACCCTCGCGGTCCGTGATGTCGTGGGAATTCACACCATGTTTGCCGTGATCCGCACCGGCGGAAAACAGTACCGGGTGACGCCGAACGCGGTCCTGAAGGTGGAAAAGCTGGCAGGCGAGCCGGGCTCCACGGTCACCTTCACCGACGTCCTCGCGCTCGGCAGCGACGCGGGCGTAACCGTGGGCGCGCCGACCGTGGCCGGCGCGGCGGTGACCGCCACGGTGATCGCGCAGGACCGGCTGGACAAGGTCATCATCTTCAAGAAGCGCCGCCGGCAGAACAGCCGACGCCGCAACGGCCATCGCCAGCACGTCACCGTGCTGCGCGTCGCCGGCTTCGAGCAGGATGGCCAGGCGCTGGCGGCACCCGCGGTGGAGGCTGTGGCCCCGGCGGAGCCCGAGCCAGAAGCGGTCGATGCCGCCGAGGACCTCGCCGTGGTCTCCGGCGAGGCGCCGGAGAACGTCGAGGTTCAGGAGTAGGCCCATGGCACACAAAAAGGCAGGCGGTTCCTCCCGCAACGGCCGCGACACGGCGGGCCGCCGCCTCGGCATCAAGAAGTTCGGCGGGGAAGCGGTGGTGGCCGGCAACATCATCGTCCGCCAGCGCGGCACCAAGTGGAAGCCTGGGAACCATGTAGGCCTCGGACGCGACCACACGATCTTCGCGCTGATCGACGGCAAGGTGGAGTTCAAGCGCCGGGCGGATGACCGCGTGCATGTTTCCGTCGCACCGCTGCCGGCTGCCGCCGAGTAAGGCGCCGGACCCGATTGCGTATCGAGCGGGGGTCGGCGCCAGCCGGCCCCCGTTTTGCTGTGTGACGTTGGAGCGAGCGATGAAGTTTCTCGACGAGGCCAAGATCCATCTGCGCTCCGGTGATGGCGGCGACGGCGTGGTGGCGTTCCGCCGGGAGAAATTCATTGAGTTCGGCGGCCCGGACGGTGGCAACGGCGGCAAGGGCGGCGACATCGTGTTCGAGGCGGTGGAGAATCTGAACACGCTGATCGACTTCCGCTACTCGCAGCATTTCCGCGCGAAGAAGGGCGGCAACGGCGCGGGATCCGACTGCACCGGAGCTGGCGCGCCGAATGTGGTGATCAAGGTGCCGGTCGGCACGCAGATCCTGGCTGAGGACCGCGCCACGCTGCTGGCGGACCTGGATGTGTCCGGCCGACGGGTGGTGTTGCTGCGCGGCGGTGACGGCGGGTTCGGCAATGCACACTACAAGTCCTCGACCAACCGCGCGCCGCGGCGAGCCGACAAGGGTTGGCCGGGCGAGGAACGCTCGGTGTGGCTGCGGCTGAAGCTGATCGCCGACGCCGGCCTCGTGGGGTTGCCGAATGCCGGGAAGTCCACCTTCCTTGCCGCGGTGTCGGCGGCGAAGCCGAAGATCGCCGACTATCCGTTCACCACGCTGCATCCGCAGTTGGGTGTGGTGCGCCTGTCGGCCGCCGAGGAGTTTGTGCTGGCGGATATCCCCGGCCTGATCGAGGGCGCGCACGAGGGTGCGGGACTTGGCTCGCGGTTCCTCGGCCACGTCGAGCGCTGTGCGGTCCTGCTGCATCTGGTCGATGGCGCCGCCGGCGAAGTCGTGCGCGCCTGGCGCACCGTGCGCGAGGAACTGGCGGCCTATGGCGGCGGGCTGGCCGACAAGCCGGAGCTGATCGGGCTGAACAAGGTCGATGCCATGACGCCGCGCGAGGCGTCGGCGCGGCGGGCGGCGTTGGCGAAGGCGTCGGGCCGGCAGGTGATGCTGCTGTCGGGCGCCACAGGAGAAGGTGTACCGGAGGTACTGCGGGCACTTCAGTCGATCATCGGTGCGACGCGGCGGGAGAAAGCGGCATGACTCCCTCCCTCTCCTCCGCCCAGCGCGTTGTGGTGAAGATCGGCAGCGCCCTGCTGGTGGATCAGGACGCGGCTGCCCCCCGCACGGACTGGCTGGACTCCGTGGCCGCCGACATCGCCTCCCTGCGTGCGCGCGGCGCCGATGTGATCGTGGTCTCCTCCGGCGCCATCGCGCTCGCCCGTCGTTCGCTCGGCCTGCACCAGTGGCGGCTCCGACTGGAAGAACAGCAGGCTGCTGCCGCCGTCGGCCAGATCCGCCTGGCCCAGGCCTGGAGCGAGGCACTCTCCGCCAAGGGCCTCACCGCCGCGCAACTCCTGCTGACCCTTGACGACACCGAGGACCGCCGCCGTTACCTGAACGCCCGCGCCACACTAAGCACGCTGCTCGGTCTCGGCTGCATCCCGGTGATCAACGAGAACGACACCGTGGCGACCGCGGAGATCCGCTTTGGCGACAACGACCGCCTGGCGGCGCGCGTCGCCGAGATGACCCAGGCGGACCAGTTGATACTGCTGTCCGACATCGACGGCCTCTATACGGCCGATCCGCGCCGTGACCCCTCCGCCACGCACATAGCGGTCGTTTCCGCCATCACCCCCGAGATTGAGGCGATGGGCGGCGAGCCACCGCCCGGCTACTCGTCCGGCGGCATGCAGACCAAGCTGGTGGCGGCGCGCATCGCAACCCAGGCCGGCTGTGCGATGGCAATTGCCTATGGCCGTGGCGACCACCCGCTCGCCGCGATGGAGAATGGCGCGCGCTGCACCTGGTTCCTCGCCGCCCCGGAAGGCCGTTCCGCCCGCAAACGCTGGATCGCCGGCGCGCTGGCCCCACTCGGCGCGCTGGTGGTGGACACTGGCGCGGCCCGCGCACTTGCGGCCGGGCGTTCGCTGCTGCCGGCAGGCGTGCGCGCCGTCGAAGGCGTGTTCGAGCGCGGTGATCCGGTCGTGGTGCGCAGCCTGGATGGGAAGTCGCTGGCTCGTGGCCTGTGTGCCTACGCCAGCGCCGATGCCGAACGTATCGCCGGTCATCGCTCCGACGAGATCGAGGCCATCCTGGGCTGGCGCGGTCGCGACGAGATCATCCATCGTGACGACCTCGTCTTGCTTTGAATGGTGCGGCAGCGGCAGACTGACAGCAGAGGAACGCCGGTGATGCATATCGAGACCGAAGCCACTCAGCATCTGCAACGCGCCGCCGGCGCCGCACGCGCCGCCTCGCATGTGCTGGCGCGGACGTCGGACGCAGAACGTAACACCGCCTTGCATGCAATGGCGGCATCCTTGCGGTCGTACTCCACCGACATCCTCGCCGCGAACGCCGCCGACCTCGCGGCCTGCACTGGAACCGCCGCATTCCGCGACCGCCTCGCCCTGACCGAGGCGCGCGTCGATGCCATGGCCAAGGGGCTGGAAGACATCGCGACCCTGCCCGATCCGCTCGGCCGTACGCTCGCCGACTGGACGCGGCCGAACGGGCTGCGGATCCAGCGCATCGCCACGCCGATCGGCGTGATCGGCATGATCTACGAGAGCCGACCGAACGTCGGCGCCGACGCCGCAGGCATCTGCCTGAAGTCGGGCAATGCGGTGATCCTGCGCGGTGGCTCGGAAAGCGTGCGCAGCGCCGCGGCCATCAATGCGGCGCTGATCGACGGCCTGCGCGGGGCGGGATTGCCGGAAGCCTGCGTGCAGATCGCACCCAATGCCGACCGCGCCTATGTTGCCGCGATGCTGGCTGCTGCCGGCCTGCTCGACCTGATCGTGCCGCGCGGCGGCAAATCGCTGGTCGAGCGCGTGCAGCGCGAGGCGCGCGTCCCCGTGCTGGCACATGCCGAGGGGCTTTGCCACACCTACGTGCACGCCTCCGCCGACCATGCGATGGCTCGCCGCATCGTGGCGAACGCGAAGATGCGCCGCACCGGCATCTGCGGCGCCACCGAGACGCTGCTGATCGATCGCGCCATCGCGCCCGCCCTGCTGCCGGCGATCGTCGCCGACCTGCGCGCGCTCGGCTGCGACTTCCGCGCCGACGCCGCCGCGCGCGACATCGTCCCCGACCTCGCGCCGGCCAGCGAAGCCGACTTCGACACCGAATGGCTGGACGCGATCCTGTCGCTGGCTGTGGTCGATGGCGTCGATGCGGCGCTCGCTCACATCGCCCGCCACGGCTCCGAGCACACCGATGCTATCGTGGCCGAGGACGAAGATGCGGCGCAGTGCTTCCTCAACGGCGTGGACAGCGCGGTGGCGTTGTGGAACGCCTCCACTCAATTCTGCGACGGCGGCGAGTTCGGCTTCGGCGCCGAGATCGGCATTGCCACCGGACGCATCCACGCGCGCGGCCCGGTGGGGCCAGAGCAACTGACCACCTACCGCTATCTGGTGATCGGCACCGGGCAGGTGCGTCCCTGAACACCTGGCGCGAGCCGATCCCGCGCTTCGGCGACCGACGGCGCATGCGCATCGGCCTGCTCGGCGGCTCGTTCAATCCGGCGCACGCCGGGCATCGCCACATCATCGATCTGGCGCGGCAACGGCTGCGGCTCGATCAGGTCTGGCTGCTGGTGTCGCCCGGCAATCCGTTGAAGCCGCAATGCGGCATGGCGCCGTTCGTGCAACGGCTGGCATCCGCGCGCGGCATCGCGGACGGTCGGCGCGTGATCGCCAGCGCGATCGAGGCGGTGTTCCGCACGCGCTACACCATCGACACACTGCGCCGCCTGCTGCGGCTGTTTCCGCGGGTGCGCTTCGTGTGGCTGATGGGGGCTGACATCCTGGAACAGTTGCCGCGTTGGCGGCGCTGGCTCGAGTTCGTCCGTCGCGTTCCGATCGCTGTCCTGCCGCGGCCCAGTTACAATCATCGCGCATTGTCCGGCCACGCCGTGCGCCGGTTGGCGCATGCGCGACGCCCGGCGCGATCAGCCTCGGTATTGAGCGAGCAAGCCGCACCCGCCTGGGTGTTCCTGTGCGTGCCGCAGCACGCCGCCTCGGCCACCGCGATCCGTGCCAGCGAAGGAGCCACGCCATAGCCAAGCCGCCGAAACCGTTCTCGCCCGCCCGGCATCGCGCCGCCCCGCGCAAGAAGGTCGCCAAGCCGACGCTGCAGGTCGTCGACAAGACCCCCGGCACGCCGCGCAAGAAGACCATCGCCGCCGGCCCGCGCCTCGCCGTCGCGCGTCGGACCCGCAAGGCGGAGCCGTCGGCACTGGAGCGGCTGCAGTCGGTCATCGTCGCCAGCCTGGAGGACGACAAGGCGGATAACGTCGTGACGCTCGATCTGGAAGGCAGGGCGTCGTTCTGCGACCGCATGGTGATCGCCACCGGCCTCGCCGACCGGCAGATCGCCGCGATGGCCGAGCACCTGTCGGAGAAGCTGCACGCGGCGGGGCTGCGGCGCGTGCAGGTGGAAGGCGCCGGGGGCGCCGACTGGGTGCTGATCGATGCCGGCGACATCGTCGTGCACCTGTTCAAGCCGGAGGCGCGGGCGACGTATGCGTTGGAGAAGATGTGGGGGGCGGAACTGGACGAAGTGGGTTCCGGCTGATCAGAGCGATCGGTCGATGGCGGCAAGCAACGATGCGCGTTGGTCCGCGTCGGATAACGGGAAGCGCTGCCAGTCCGCGCCGCTGCGCAGGTCCGCGAACAGCCCCGCGGGGTCCTCGTGGAAATGCAGCCAGGCCTTGCCCTTGCGATAGAACACGCCGCGGCGCGGTTCGCGCAGGCCGGGGTGTGTGCGGACCGCATCGAGCAGATCATTCAAGGCATCGAGGGCCACGGGTCCGGCGTGCTTCATGCTACGACGTCGCTGAGATGGTTTCAGGTGACAGACAGGATGCTCATTGCCGTGCGTGCTTACCAGCGAGTGGAGCGTTGCGCGAGCTGTTGGTCGGACCCGTGGCTTGCCTGTGACGGTGGCGCCATCCTAATTTCGCTCTTCGAGGGGGATGGAGCCGGATGCCGCAGATGCGTGCATGCTGACGCCGACCGGGTTCTGGAGCTACACGAGCTCGGATGATGAGCGTTCGCGCGGCCGGCTCAGTCAGTTGCGGAAGCTGCTGGCCGACGAGTTGCAGCAGAAGATCGGCCGCGTGCCCGAGGTGCAGATCTTCCAGGACGTCGCGTCGATTCCGCTGGGCCGGGATTGGGAGCAGCAGATCAACGAGGCGTTGGCAGCCTCCTCGTTCTTCATCCCGATCGTGACCCCCGGGTTCCTGCAAAGCGAGTGGTGCTGCCGTGAAGTCCTGCGGTTCCGCGAACAGGCGACGATGCGAGGGCGTGACGATCTGATCTTCCCGCTGCATTACAACGACGTCGGTGAATTTACCGGGGGCCGACGGAGCGAGTGCCATGACCCTGAGGTACTGGACTTCCTGCGGACGCTCCAATGGGTCGATTTTCGGGATTTGCGGCACCGCAATCTCGATAGCGAGGAGGTCGCCTTGCGGCTCGACAAGGTTGCCGGCGCGATTTGCGCGGCGCTCTACCGTGCCGAGACCGTTGCTGTCACGGTTCGACCTGTCATTGCCGGTCCGGCTCCTCCAGTGCCGGCTGTCGCCAGGCCGCCTCCACTGCCCGCGGTCCCAAGTCTCGACAGCGTCATTCGCGATGGCCCCGGTCCGGAGATAGTGCTGATCCCGGCCGGCAGTTTCGTCATGAGACCGTCCCAAACATGGGGGTGATCATGCCGCCGTACGAAACGAACGACGGCGCGGGCTGATGTCGCGGTGATCCGCGTCGAACGTGCCGTTGAC
>Ga0209040_10003776_pt1 | contig 11546 bp, 12 predicted proteins | sample BogFormECP12_OM3_FD_188240 | JGI IMG/M metagenome (GOLD analysis project Ga0209040, IMG submission 188240) | Bog forest soil microbial communities from Calvert Island, British Columbia, Canada - ECP12_OM3 (SPAdes) (version 2) | ecosystem: Environmental > Aquatic > Freshwater > Wetlands > Bog ... | reverse complement strand
GCAGGGTTGTTTGACCTTCTCGCTTGGCCAAGATCCCGACAAACTACCGGTGTCGGTGCACGAGGTGCTGCTCGGTGAGGTCGAGCCCAACGCCACGCTGGTCACAACGGTGGAGGGAATGACCTTGCTGCCGGCCAACATTGACCTGGCCGGCGCTGAGGCGATGCTGCTGATGCGGGCCGGCCGCGAGTATGCGCTCAAACGCGCGCTGGCCAAGCTCGCCGACCAGTTCGACGTGGTTATCGTCGACTGCCCGCCGTCGCTGGGTGTGCTCACCCTCAACGGGCTGACCGCCGCCGACGAGGTGATCGTGCCGCTGCAGTGCGAGACATTGGCCCACCGCGGTGTCGGCCAGTTCCTGCGCACGGTCGCCGATGTCCAACAGATCACCAACCCGAATCTGCGGCTGCTGGGCGCATTGCCGACGCTCTACGACTCCCGAACCACTCACACCCGTGATGTGCTGCTCGACGTCGCCGACCGCTACGAGCTGCCGGTGCTGGCCCCGCCCATCCCGCGCACGGTGCGCTTCGCCGAGGCCAGCGCGTCAGGCTCGTCGGTGATGGCCGGGCGCAAGAACAAGGGTGCGGTGGCCTATCGCGAGCTGGCGCAGGCCTTGCTCAAACACTGGAAGACTGGCAAGCCGCTGCCCACGTTCACCGTGGAGTTTTGACCGGCGCGCCGTCCCGTCGCGAGCAGACACAAAATCGCACGAAACTGCGTGCTTTCGTGCGATTTTGTGTCTGCTCGCGGAGATTCAGCCGAGAGCAACCACGGTGTCGCCGCGCTGCTCGAACACCCTGGAACCAGAGACAGCCGGGATCACGGCTGACTTGCTCGGAGGCCGGTTCACCGGGATGTAGCGGTTGTTCGCACCGCTCAGCGGGTCATAGACCCCGATCCCGTCAGTGACCGGCACGAGCAGCTGACCCGCCATCATCACACCCGGCCCCACTGGCGCAGTCGTCTCACCCGCGGCAATGGTGTAGCGCTGTGTCAGGTTGGTCGAGTCGAACACGATCAGGGCGTCGCCGGTCCACCAGGTCACCAGGTTGCCGGTCTGGGTCGCGACCGACGACCTCGACGGCGGCTTGGGCAGTAGGGTGCTCGCCACCGTGGTGCCGGTCTCGTCGATCACGTCGACTCTCGGTTGCGTGCCGGATTTGCCAGGCAGATACACCGCCGTGACGGTCGCCGAGACCGTCAGCACGCGCGCACCCGAACCCGCCCGGATCCCGGGTTCGGGCACCAGGTGTTGTTGGGGTTCGTCGTCGTCCTTGCCCGGGCGCAATAGCACGAGCCGCACGTCGGCCTCATTTGCGCAGGCCTCAAGCACCGATACCGCCGACGAGCTGGCCGCGGCGGATTCCAGCGTGCACCCGGAGTGCAGTCCCCGCGATGACGGTTTCACCCGGGCATCGATCTCTCCGTAGGCCAGCATTCGGACCATGTCAGAGCGCCACAATTCCAGGCGGGTACTGCCCGTCGACAACACGGTCGTGCCGTCGGAGGACAGGTGCACGTGCTGATCGGCGTAGCCGCTGCGAGCGGCTCCACGACGACCGGAGGATCCATCGATGGCGCTGACCTGACCGCAACCGCGGTCGTCTCGGTAGACGGCGACGGCGTAGTGGTAGACCCAGGAGACCCCACACAGGTCGGTGTCACGGGCGTAGCTCCAGCGCGACTCACCCGTGGCCGGGTCGCGCCCGTCCACTCGGCGCCCGTCGCCGGTGGCCACCGTCCCGCCCACCAGCATGGGTGTGGTGGTGGCAGGGCTGGCCGCCCTCCACAGCTCCTTCAAGGACGCCGGTACTTCCCGGGTCGGGGTCGGGCTGGGCGCCGAAACGGCGGCCGGGCGGCTGATGGTGGCCCGGGCGTCACTGGTCCACCAGATCAGTGCCGCGACCGCGGTCACGACCACGCCGATCGTCACCGCCGCCGCAATGTCGCCCTTGGTCCGGCGTTCGGGTCTGACCATGCGTCAGCGCGCGCGCTCAGTTGGCGTGCGCGGCGGCATTCGCGGGCTTGCGGCGGCGACGGCGTCGCCGGGGAGTCCCGGCCGGTGCAGCGGGGGGGCTGGACGGCGTGTCTGCGACAGCTTCGCCGGCTGCGCCGTTGGTGACCGGGTTGTTGGCGGGGTGTCCGGTGACGGGTTGGCCGCCACGGGTGCGCCGTCGCCTGGTGGTGTTGCGCTGCTGCGATTTCTCCGGCTTCTCCCCGTCACGCTGGATGTTGCGGCGTTTGACCTGCGCCTTGCGCGGCGAGCCGACCGTGCCGCCGGTCTCGGCCGGGATGGAAAGCTCCGTGTACAGGTGCGGCGAGTTGGAGTAGGTCTCGGCCGGATCGGGGGAGCCTAGGCCCAGGGCCTTGTCGATCATCGTCCAGCGGGGCAGTTCGTCCCAGTCCACCAGGGTGACCGCAATGCCGGTGCGGCCGGCGCGGCCGGTGCGACCGATGCGGTGGACGTACATCTTCTCGTCCTCGGGGCACTGGTAGTTGATGACGTGGGTGATGTCGTCGATGTCGATGCCGCGCGCGGCGACGTCGGTGGCGACCAGCACGTCGACATCGCCCGCGCGAAACGCCTTGAGCGCCTTCTCGCGCGCTATCTGCCCGAGATCGCCGTGCACCGCGCCAACCTTGAATCCGCGTTCGGCCAGCTCGTCGGCCACCTTCTGCGCGGTGCGCTTGGTGCGGGTGAAGACCATGGTCGCACCGCGGTCACGGGCCTGCAGTATCCGGGTGACCAGCTCCACCTTGTCCAGCGCGTGGGCGCGGTAGACGAACTGCTCGGTGGTGTCGTGCACCGCGAGCGAGTGTGGTGCCTCGGCGCGGATGTGGGTGGGCTGGTCCATGAAGGTGCGGGCCAGCGTGATGATCGGGTCCGGCATGGTCGCCGAGAACAGCATCGATTGCCGGTCGGCGGGGATCTGACGCAAGATGCGCTCGATGTCGGGCAAGAAGCCCAGGTCGAGCATCTCGTCGGCCTCGTCGAGCACCAGCACCGAGAGCCCGCCCAGCTGCAGGTGGCCCTGCTGGCTCAGGTCGAGCAGCCGGCCCGGGGTTCCCACCACCACGTCGGCGCCGTCGCGCAGCGCCTCGATCTGCGGCTCGTAGGCCCGCCCACCGTAGATGGACACCACCGACAAGCGGCGGCCGTCTTCGGCGGTCAGGTACTTGGCCGCGGTGGCCAGGTCGTCGGTCACCTGCAGACACAGTTCCCGAGTGGGCACCACGACCAGGGCCCGCGGGGCGCCGGTGAGCGGCCTGGTCCCGGTGCCGGCCGTGATGCGCTGCAACAGCGGCACGCCGAACGCGAAGGTCTTGCCCATGCCGGTACGGGCCTGGCCGATCACGTCGTCGCCGGCGAGGGCCAGTGGCAGAGTGAGTTCTTGGATAGCAAAGGGTTGGTCGATGCCTTGCTCGGCTAATGCGCGCACCATTTCGTCGCGGACTCCAAGTTTGGCAAAGGTTGGTTCAGTTGTGCTTGTAAGCGCAGTCATACGTGGGTTGCGAGCCTTTCGGTGACGGTATCGGTGTTGTGTCGTGTTTCTCTGTCGCGGTCACGCGCGCACGAGTTCCGACTCCGAATACGTCGCCGAGTCGCGGGCCCCATGGTCAGTCTTGGTGGGGCTTGGTCCTGGTGGACCAGTTGTGCACGCACATTTCGCCGGTAATAGCGGTACTCAGATACAGCCACTACCTATCAGCATCATAGCCGGTCGCCCAGCGTGCATCGGCGTTCTCGCCAGCCAGCCGACGAAAGTGCCGACTAGAGTGTTGCCATGCCCTCGTCCTCATCCGCGGACCAGGTGGCGGATTCGCCCACGCCACGGCTGTCGGCGGATCATCCGGCCGTCAACGAACTGTTCGCGTTGTTGGCCTACGCGGAAATAGCCGCGTTTTACCGGCTGACCGACGAGGCGAGAATGGCGCCGGACCTGCGGGGACGGATCTCGATGGCGAGCATTGCCGCCGCCGAGATGGCGCACTATGAGCTACTGCGCGACGCCCTGGAGAGGCGCGGCGTCGACGCGGTGTCGGCGATGTCGAAGTACGTGTCGGCGCTGGAGAACTACCACCGGCTGACGACGCCGAGCACCTGGCTGGAAGCCCTGGTGAAGACCTACGTCGCTGATGCCTTGGCCTCCGAGCTATATCTCGAGATCGCGGGCGGCCTGCCCGACGAATGTGTCGACGTGGTTCGGGAGGCCTTGTCAGAGACCGGGCACTCGCAATTCGTCGTCGCCCAAGTGCGAGCCGCGGTGACCACCAGCAGCAAACAGCGCAGCCGGCTGGCGCTGTGGGCCCGTCGGCTGTTCGGTGAAACGATCACGCAGGCCCAGTACCTGCTGGCCGACCACGATGAGCTGGTCGACCTGGTGGTATACGGCACCGACGGCCTGGCCCAGCTCGGTGGATTCTTCGACCGCTTGCAGGAAACACACGACAAACGGATGGAAGAACTCGGTCTTAGCTGATACCGGTTTAGCGCTTGCAGGTCGCGATGGTCGTGTTATTGGTCGACGCCACGACCGCTTGCCCCTGCGCGTTGACGATCGAGCAGTTGAGTCGACTGTAGATGCTGGTCGCGGTTACCGAAGGGGTCTGAACGCCCGGGTTGAGGACGACCATCTTCGTCCACGGCAGTGCCACGTTGAGCTCGGTGTGAGGGTAGCCGGCGGCGTCGGTATAGACGATGTTCACCAGGTCGAGGAATTGCTTCGTCCCGGTCACGCTGTAGACGACGGTGCGGGGATTCAACAGAGGCGGCGCGGCGGTGGGCGGTGCCGTTGGTAGGGCGCTTGGCGTTCTGCTCGGGGCAGCGCTGGGCGGTGTCACGGTGGTGACCGTCTCGGGCGGCAGTTGGGGCACCCGAGACGGGCTCGGCGACATTCTCGGCGGAGCCGTCGGCTTAGGCGTGGAGGGCGAGGTCATCACCGTCCGCGGGGTCGGCGTTGGCACCCCCACGGTGGCCTTCGTCGATGCGCTGTCACCACTGTTGATGATGACTGCGGTCGCCACCGCACCGAGCGCCACCACAGCGCCGACGACGGCCGCGACCGGGCGCCACCGACTGTCGGCAGGCCAGGCCAACTCGCCGTAGCCGCCCTGGGTGTCGGAGTCGGTTCCGTCTGTCTCGGAGCTCTCGTCGTCGGGGTAGTCCTGGACTAGGCCGGCGCGATCGTTAACTGTGCTGCTGATGGGGCCGATGTTACTGATGTGAATATCCAGGGATCTGGTGTCGTGCGGCAAGTTGGCCCAGTTGGGAGCCAATCGTTATCTACGGCACGCCGGTTTCGCTCAGGGCGAACCATCGCCGGGCGCCCAGCGGGACCATCTGCGCGTCCACTAGCCTGCTGCTGACACGCCTGCGACGGAATACCAACGGAAGGGGTCGCCGTGGAGGTCAAGATCGGGATCACGGACAGCCCGCGCGAGCTGGTCTTCACCAGCACACAGACGCCCGGCGAAGTCGAAGAACTTGTCACCGCCGCACTGGGGGAGGGTTCGGGTCTGCTGAGCCTGACCGACGAGAAGGGCCGCCGCTTCTTGATTCACGCCACCAAGATCGCCTATGTCGAGATCGGTGTCGCCGACACGCGCCGCGTCGGTTTCGGAATCGGGGCGGAAGCCGGGGGACGGCACGCTGGGAAGGCTACGAGCGGGTAAGCGGCACGTGCGACAGCCCGCCCCAGGCGAACTGCACGGTTCCCTCGACGGCGTCCGACTTGGAAATCGGGCGGTCCGAGTCCAGCCAATACCTGGCGGAGTCGACGCTGATGGCCACCAGGCTCACTGCGATCATCCTGGCGCGGTGTGGTTCCAATCCGGAATCGGCGCTGATCAGGGCGAACACGGCGTCGATGCACGATTCGGTGGCGACCCGCACCTGCGTGGCCACCTCGGGTTCGGTGACGTAGTCGTTCTCGAAGATCAGCCGGTAGCCCTGGCTGTCGTGCTCGATGAAGTCGAAGAACGCCTGGACCGCGGCGTGTAACCGCTGCCGGTTGTCGGTGGTCGTCCTCAGTGCCCGCTGGACGCCCGAGACCAGGTTGTCGACATGCCGGCTCAGTACCGCCAGGTACAGTTCCAGCTTGCTCGAAAAATGTTGGTACAGAACGGGTTTGCTGACCCCCGCGCGATCGGCGATTTCGTCCATCCCGGCCGCGTGGTAGCCGTGGTCGACGAAGACGTCGCTGGCAACGACGAGCAACTGGCCACGACGCTCGTCGCGGGGCAACCGGTTGCCCCGTCGATTCGAGGCTGCGATGCCGTCTGCCGGCCGACCGCGGTCGGCCGCTGTCACGGCACGACGTTGCGATGCCTTGGCGAGATCGCTCATCGAGTCCTCATCTGATTCATCCGCAATTACCGTCGGGTTGCCGTCAGGCCCCCGCGCGGCTTGTCGCACAGACATTACTACCAGTGTCGTCCGCCCGACCGGCTTCGGCGCTGTTAGTGCTGGCAGATGGGAGTCTGAAGGCCCCGCTCGGGCGCGCCAGCGGTCCCAGTGCCTGGCGGCTGTGCGATCCTGGGGAAGTGACGTCCCCGCGACCCGTGCATAGCACCGGTCGAGCGCCAGCGCTACACGATGAGTGGCGAGAACCGCTGCGAGCCCAGCGTGACCCGCTCGCCGCGAGCGCCGGGCGGGCCCGCGCGGACCGCGACCGGCAACGCCAATGGCGCAAACAAACGTGGCTGGGGCGGTTCGTGTCCACCTATGGCTGGCGCGCGTATGCGCTGCCTGTTCTGCTGGCGCTCACCGCGGTGGTGATCTATCAGACGGTGACTGGGACGAGCGCGGTGAAGCCCGCGGCGGGCGAGCCCATCCAGGGCCCGCCGGCCATCGGGGTGGTGGGCACTGCGATCCTCGACGCACCACCGCGCGGGCTCGCCGCGTTCGACGACAACCTGCCGGCCGGGACACTGCCGGAGGGCGGCCCCTTCACCGAAGCGGGCAGCAAGACCTGGCATGTCGTCCCGGGTAGCACGCCGCAGGTCGGTCAAGGCACCGCCAAGGTGTTCAGATACACCGTTGAGGTCGAGGACGGTCTCGACCCCACGATGTACGGCGGCGACGACGCGTTCGCCCAGATGGTCGATCAGACGCTGGCCAATCCCAAGGGTTGGACGCACAACCCGCAATTCGCGTTCATCCGGATCGACAACGGGAAACCCGATTTCCGGATTTCGCTGGTTTCCCCGATGACGGTGCGGGAGGGCTGCGGCTACGAATTCCGGCTGGAGACCTCCTGCTACAACCCGGCGTACGGGGCGGACCGGCAGGCGCGGGTTTTCATCAACGAGGCGCGCTGGGTGCGCGGAGCCGTTCCATTCGAAGGGGATGTCGGTTCCTACCGCCAGTACGTGATCAATCACGAGGTCGGCCACGCCATTGGATACGTGCGCCACGAGCCGTGCGACAAGCAGGGTGGTCTGGCCCCGGTAATGATGCAGCAGACGTTTTCCACATCCAACGACGACGGCGCCAAGTTCGACCCCGAATTCGTCAAGCCGGATGGCAAGACCTGCCGATTCAATCCCTGGCCGTACCCGATCGCCTGATTGCCCATCGAGCTGGGGCGGGGGACACGCCAGCGTGACTCTCGGCACCGAGGGCCACGCCAGGCTTGGCGCTCGGCGGCCATCAATGGAAGCAACGAGGGTTGTTTGCCGTTACAACCCACAGCTGATGTGATGGTTGTAGGCACAGAAGTTGAACCGCGAAGCCGTAGGAGATGTTCGGTGTCGACATCGTTGCCGCCATTAGTCGAGCCAGCACGCGAGCTAAGCCGCGATGAGGTGGCCCGCTACAGTCGCCATCTCATCATTCCCGACCTGGGTGTTGACGGGCAGAAGCGGCTCAAAAATGCGCGAGTGCTGGTGATCGGCGCCGGCGGGCTCGGAGCGCCAACATTGTTGTACCTGGCCGCGGCCGGCGTCGGCACGATCGGCATCGTCGATTTCGACGTCGTCGACGAGTCCAACCTGCAGCGTCAGATCATCCATGGCGTCGCCGACGTCGGACGGTCCAAGGCCAAGTCCGCGCGTGACTCGATCGTGGCGATCAACCCGCTGGTCCAAGTGCGATTGCACGAGTTCAGGCTGGACACCAGCAACGCCGTCGACCTGTTCAACCAGTACGACCTGATCATCGACGGCACCGACAACTTCGCCACGCGGTATCTGGTCAACGACGCCGCGGTGCTGGCCGGAAAACCGTATGTGTGGGGTTCCATCTACCGCTTCGAAGGCCAGGTCTCGGTGTTCTGGGAAGACGCTCCCGACGGGCGCGGTCTGAATTACCGCGACCTGTACCCGGAGCCGCCGCCACCCGGCATGGTGCCGTCCTGCGCCGAAGGTGGCGTGCTGGGCATGATCTGCGCGTCCATCGCGTCGGTGATGGGCACCGAAGCGATCAAACTGATCACCGGAATCGGCGAACCGCTGCTAGGCCGGTTGATGATCTACGACGCGTTGGAGATGAGCTATCGCACGATCACGATCCGTAAGGACCCGGCCACGCCGAAGATCACCGAACTGATCGACTACGAAGAATTCTGCGGTGTGGTCTCCGAAGATGCCGCCGCGGCGACCACCGGCTCCACCATCACTCCGGGGGAGTTGCGCGAGTTGCTGGACTCGGGCAAGAAGCTGGCCCTGATCGACGTTCGAGAGCCGGTGGAGTGGGACATCGTGCACATTGACGGCGCCCAGCTGATCCCGCAGTCGTTGATCAACTCGGGTGAGGGTCTGGCAAAGCTGCCGCAGGACCGGATGCCGGTGCTGTACTGCAAGACGGGCGTGCGCTCGGCCGAGGCGTTGGCCACCGTGAAGAAGGCCGGATTCTCCGATGCGGTCCATTTGCAGGGAGGCATCGTCGCGTGGGCGAAACAGATGCAGCCCGACATGGTGATGTACTAACCAGGTGCCCCCACTAGGCTCTACTACGCTAACCAATGTGACAGTCGAGCCACCGCCTGAGCATGTGCTCTCGGCGTTCGGTTTGACCGGTGTGAAGCCCGTTCTGTTGGGTGGCAGCTGGGAAGGCGGCTGGCGCTGCGGCGAAGTCGTGTTGTCGTTGGTGGCAGACCACGCTCGTGCGGCCTGGTCGGCCCGGGTACGGGAGACGTTGTTCGTCGACGGAGTTCGCCTGGCCCGACCCGTCCGCTCGACAGACGGTCGGTACGTGGTTTCCGGATGGCGGGCAGACACATTCGTGGCCGGCACACCGGAGGCTCGGCACGACGAAGTCGTTTCGGCGGCGGTGCGCCTGCATGAGGCCACCGGCAAACTGGAACGTCCTCGATTCCTGACCCAAGGGCCCACGGCACCCTTTGCGGACGTCGATGTATTCATCGCGGCCGACCGTGCGGCGTGGGAGGAGCGGCCGTTGCAGTCGGTGCCGCCGGGGGCGCAGGTCGCTCCGCCGACGGCGGACGGCGAGCGGTCGATCGATCTGCTCAACCAGCTCGCCAGCCTGCGCAAACCGACCAGGAGCCCGAACCAGCTGGTGCACGGAGACCTCTACGGGACAGTGCTTTTCGTGGGCACCGCCGCGCCGGGGATCACCGACATCACGCCGTACTGGCGGCCCGCATCATGGGCGGCGGGCGTGGTCGTCGTCGACGCGTTGTCTTGGGGCGAAGCCGACGACGGACTTATCGAGCGGTGGAACGCTTTGCCGGAATGGCCGCAGATGTTGTTGCGCGCGTTGATGTTTCGTTTGGCGGTCCATGCGCTGCACCCGCGGTCCACCGCCGAGGCGTTTCCGGGTCTGGCCCGCACCGCCGCCCTGGTCCGGTTGGTGCTCTAAATCCACTCAGCCGTCCGGGAACTCGTGGCGGACCTCGGCTAGCGAGATCCTGCCGTCGACGCCCAGGACTCCTTCTGCGCGTAACAGCTCCAGCTGCCGGGTCACCAGATGCCGCGCCGGGCGACCAGACGCGGTGATCACCCGGTGCCATGGCAGGTCCGAGGAGTCGGTCCGCATGATCCAACCAACGATCCGCGGGCTGGATAGTCCTGCGACAGCCGCGATATCGCCGTAGGTGGCGACCCTGCCGGGTGGGATGGTCGCGACCAGCGCGCGCACCCGCTCGACTTGCTCATCGGTCACCGGCGCCACGTTCAGCGCCTTTCCAAATGCTCGCGGATCACCGCGGAGACTTCGATTGGCTTGGCATGGCACACCATGTGGTGGCACTCGAAATCCAGCAGCCGAAAATCGGCTCCCAATCGCTGCTGCAGCGCATCGATCAGCTGATCCGTGACGTAGGGCGGCGAGGTCAACTTCGCTCGCACCAGCGTCGTCGCGGTTCCCGCCCGCGGTAGCACGACGTCGCGGGCCAACTCACTCCAGTAGGACATCATGGCCGGCATGCTGACCCGCCAGCCGTACCTTCCATTCGCCAGCTTGATCAGGTGCTCGTCGAGCTCGGCGTCGAGCAACGCGGGATCCACGTCCGCCCAGGAACCCGTTGCCTTCTCCAACCGTGCTTGCCTGACATCCGGGTAGTCGGGGTGGGAGAACATCGCGTCGGCGATTTGGCTCATCCACATACCGTCCAAGCCGATCGCCGGGTCGAGCAGCAGCAGCGCTGCCACCTGGTCCGGGCGAGCCGCCGCCAGGTGCATCGCGATGGCACTGCCGAATGATTGCCCGACGACCAGCACCGGGCTGTCGGCTTCGTTGTCGAGCAGCGCGGCCAGTGCTGACACGTTGGCGTCGATGGTCCACGGCGCGGCCCACGACGATCTGCCATGGCCGAGCAAATCGGGTGCGGCGATGGTGATTTCGGGCAAGTAGGTCACCAATTGTTGCCAACGCCGTCCGTGGCCGGTCAGTCCGTGGATGGCCAGCACCCGCAGGGGGCCGGACGGACCGTAGCGGTACACATGAAGGTCGGCGGTCACGTGTCGATGATGCCAGGCCCGACCTGCTTCATTCCGGTCCCGGGGCAATCGCAACGTTTTTGGTGATCCCGGTGGTGGCACTCGAAGGCACTGGGCCGTTCCGCGCCCTCCAACGCTCGGCGGCAGTCGTGAAGGCGCGGTGGGCCCTCGGGGTCGCCGTCCTGGCCGCTACGGTCGTGGCCGTCATCGTTGTCTCGTTCATCTCGAGCGCACTGAGTCAGATCTTCCGCGTCGCCGTCTACCAATACGCGGTCACCGGGCAGGCGCCAGGCGGGTTCGACGGCCAGACGCTGCAATCCGCTTTCGAGGGGCGCGTCACCCGCTACGATCCGGTTACCGGGGACCCGCCCTGACCCGCGTCGCCAGATATCTCACGTAGTAAAGCGCCGCGGACGCTGATTGTTGTCAGACCCTCGTGATGTCATGCGGCTATGTCATTCACCTGGGAAGCCGAGGCGCGTGCCGTCCTGCAGCCGGGCGTACGCGGCCTGGTGCGCGTGCTGGGCGGCCCAGGCACCGGTAAGAGCAGCCTGCTGGTCGACGCCGCGGTCGCTCGCATCACCGCCGGCGTTGATCCGGAATCCGTTCTGCTGCTTACCGGTTCGGGCCGGCTCGGGATGCGG
>Ga0209040_10003775_pt1 | contig 11547 bp, 10 predicted proteins | sample BogFormECP12_OM3_FD_188240 | JGI IMG/M metagenome (GOLD analysis project Ga0209040, IMG submission 188240) | Bog forest soil microbial communities from Calvert Island, British Columbia, Canada - ECP12_OM3 (SPAdes) (version 2) | ecosystem: Environmental > Aquatic > Freshwater > Wetlands > Bog ... | reverse complement strand
CACGGCTCACACGCCCGCAGCGCTCGCCTCGGCGCGCTCGGAGCTCGTTCTTGCGAGCCGTCTCGCCGACCGCCCCGCGCCTATCGACGGAGTCACGACGAGTGTCAAAGACCCCGATCTCGTTCGCGCCGACGCGGCGCACGCCTGCGAACTGGGCTTCTCCGGCAAGCTTCTGATCCATCCGGCGCAAATCGCGCCGACGACGGACGGTTTTCGCCCGAGCGACGACGACGTCGCGTGGGCGGAGCACATCGTAAGCGCGCGGGGCGTGCTCGGCGCAGCCGCAGTCGACGGCGCTATGGTCGACGCCCCTGTTTTCCTGCGCGCCGAACAGATTCTGCGGCGCGCGGCGCGTTTCCGCCTCCCGGCCGGCGCGTCCTAAGGGAGCCCCTGCGGAATCGGCTTGTGCGAGAGCCACAGGCGATGTCGCCTTTGGGCGGACACCAAGCCTTCCCTGGCGGCCTTGTACGCCCGCTATCCTGCTCGTCCCTGCGGTTCGGCGAACGGCCGCTCTCCGCCTCCATTTGCGACGTCGCCTGACGGGTAGACGCCTTTAGCGCGCGCTTCATTGTCCTCCGGGAATTCGCCTCATTTGGTCGACTTTGCGGGCTCCGAAGTTGCGCGGACGCAGCTTCTTTCCGGGGTGGTGTTCTTTATTCCGCTTATGGTGGCGCCGGTCGGCGTCGCGTACATGTTCCGCATGCTCGTCGACATGCAGAAGGGACCGTTCGCCCCGGTGAGCGCTCTACTCGGCCTCCCGCGGTGGTCGTGGGCGACGCAGGCCTGGTCCGCGCGTCTCATGGCGCTGATCGGCGACACCCGGCAGGGGGATCGGCCGATCAACGAGACGGAAACTAACCGCCAGATCGGCGTCGAGAAGCGCGAAGGTATTTTCCCGCCCACAAGAATTTGCCGTCCCGAATAAACGGGTTGTTTACCATAAAGGCCAAGACTCACTCATCTGGTGCTTCGAAGCATCGGCATGGGAAAACGTTACGACGGACCCCAATGGAGATGAGGTAGGCATGTCAATTCATCTGAAGGTCCCTGAGCTGAGGGAATTGAAGCCGAGAATCATGGTGTGCGGCGTCGGCGGGGCTGGCGGCAACGCGATCAACAACATGATCGCCTCCGGGCTCTCTGGGGTCGAGTTCATCGCCGCAAATACTGACGCGCAGGCGCTCGCCTCCTCACGCGCTGAACGAATTGTCCAGCTTGGCCTTTACACGACGGAAGGTCTTGGCGCGGGCGCGAAGCCAGAGATCGGCAAGGCGGCAGCCGAGGAGGCGCTAGAGGAGATTTGCGATCACCTCGCCGGCTCAAACATGGTTTTCGTCACCGCCGGCATGGGCGGGGGCACCGGCACGGGCGCAGCCCCAGTTATCGCAAGAGCCGCTCGCGAGATGGGCATCCTCACGGTTGGCGTCGTCACGAAACCCTTCCACTTCGAGAGCGGCCGCCGCATGAGGGTCGCGGAGGCCGGCATCGCCGAGATACAAAAGGCGGTCGACACGCTGATCATTGTCCCGAACCAGAACCTTTTCCGCGTGGTCAACGAGAAAACGACCGTCGCCGCCGCCTTCGCAATGGCCGATCAGGTGCTGTGTTCGGGCGTCGCCTGCATCACGGACCTGATGGTCAAAGAGGGCCTGGTCAATCTCGACTTCGCGGACGTTTGCTCGATCATGAGCGAAATGGGCGCCGCGATGCTTGGCACCGGCGAAGCGATGGGTGACAGGCGGGCGTTGCGCGCTGCCGAAGCGGCGATGGCCAATCCGCTCCTCCAGGACACCTCGATGAAAAGCGCTCGGGGCGTTCTGATTTCCATCACCGGCGGCAAGGGTTTGACCCTCTACGACGTGGACGAGGCGGCGGGTCGAATTCACCAGGAGGTCGACGAGGAAGCCAACATTATCATTGGCGCAACATTCGAGCCCGCGCTTGAGGATGCGGTGCGGGTGTCGGTGGTTGCGACTGGCATTGGTCCAGCGGGCGATTCTCAGATCAAACCCATGCCCGCTGGATCTCAAGCCGAGCTGGTTTCGTGCTCAATGAACTCCGCGCCCGCATCTGTTGAGTCGCCTCTCGCTCCGGTGATCCCCTTTCCGGAGCCGATGCAGCGGCCCAGGCTTTTGGACGAGAGCTCACACCTGATTTCGCCGAAGACTCGCCGTCGCCCGTTCCTGGAAAGGCTCGGCATCACCGTCTCCGACAGGCCACCTGCGCGAGCATCAGGCTGGCGCTGATTGCCGCCAGAAGCACTCCGCGCACGTGCTCAGAGAAGAACCCCGACGGCGTTCGCGAGAAAGAACTCCCCATCCCGAAGGCGTTGCGTCCGAGGCGTGCCGGTTTGCTGCCATATTTTGAAATCGAGACGCGTTCCCGAGTCGCGCTCGTCCCGAAGCCGGCGCGTGCGATGGCCGGAATACCAAGTGCCGAACCTAGCCCGAACGTCGTTACAAGGCGCGCTGCTGACCCGCTCTTCGCCACGCCGGACTCCGGCGATTCGCTGCAATCGTTGATCTAAAAAGTCACAATCTAAATGTAAGCTACTGATTTCGTTCTCTGACAAAATCACGCGGAGGCGCGGCTGACGGTCGGTCGGACGGAAATGGCGCCACAACCCATTGAAAAAGCCCGATTCGTGCGCAGGAATCGCGGGGCCAGCTGGTCCCCCACCATGAGGGCGCGGCGGCGCGCAAGCGCCACGGCGGGCCGAGCGCCGCCTACCCCCTCCGCCGCGTTTTCGGCGCGTAGGGGTTCTCCCCCGAGCGGAAGGAAAGGCGAATGGGCACGCCGAAAAGCCCGAAGGTCTCTCGCAACCCGTTGACGAGAAAGCGCCGGTAGCTTTCGGGGATGTCGGCGGCGGAATTGCCGAAAAGCACGAAGAACGGCGGGCGGGCCTTGGGCTGGGTGATGTAGCGGACCTTGACCCGCCGGCCGGTCACGGCCGGCGGCGGCGTCGCCTCCACGACCGGCGCAAGCCAGCGGTTGAGCCGCCCGGTCGAGATGCGCAGGTTCCAGATTTCGTGTGTCGCGATCACGGCCTCAAGCAGTTTGTCGAGATGCGTGCCGGTGAGCCCGGACACAGGAATGACCCGCACTCCCCTAAGCTGCGGCAGCAGGCGGTCGGCCTCCGCGCGCAAGTCGCGCGCCCGATCGCTCTTGTCGGTGACGAGGTCCCATTTGTTGAGGCCGATGACGAGCGCCCTGCCCTCGCGCTCGACCAGGTCGGAGAGCGTCAGATCCTGCTTCTCGAACGGAATGGTCGCATCGAGCAGAAGCACCACGACCTCGGCGAAACGGACGGCGCGCAGCGCGTCAGCCGCAGCGAGCTTCTCGACCTTATCGGTGACGTGCGAGCGTCGCCTCAAGCCTGCCGTGTCGAAGAGTTTGAGCTTGCGCCCGCGCCATTCGGTCTCAAGCCCGATGCTGTCGCGGGTGATCCCAGGTTCTGGTCCGGTCAGAAGCCGCTCCTGCCCGAGGATGCGGTTGAGCAGCGTCGATTTGCCGGCGTTGGGGCGCCCCAGCACCGCGATGCGCAACGGCTTCGTCGGATCAAGCTCACTGCCGTCTTCCGCGTCGCCAAGCATGAGGGGGAGGGCTTCACCCTCCCCATCCGGGTCGAGCCTCGCCGCGGGCGGCAGCGTTTCGCCAAGGGCCTCGTGCAACTCGCCCAGCCCCTCGCCATGTTCGGCGGAGAAGGCGATGGGGTCGCCGAGGCCGAGACCGAAGGCTTCGTAGACGCCGTCACGCCCCGCTCGGCCCTCCGCTTTGTTCGCCACGACGATGACCGGCTTGCCGACGCGTCGGATCGCCGCGGCGAAATGCCGGTCGGCGGCGGTGACGCCGGCGCGCGCGTCAACGACAAAAAGGACCGCGTCGGAGTCGACGAGCGCCGTTTCGGTTTGCGCGCGCATACGCCCGACCAGCGACTCGGGGTCGCCTTCCTCAAGGCCCGCCGTGTCTACAACTGTAAAGGCGAGGTCGCCGATTCGCGCTTGGCCTTCACGCCGATCTCGGGTCACGCCCGGCTGGTCGTCCACGAGGGCAAGTTTCTTGCCGACCAGGCGATTGAACAGCGTGGATTTACCGACATTCGGCCGCCCAACAATGGCCACTTTGCTCATCGACCGGCCAACGGATCTTACTTTGCAGCAGTCCGATTCGAGGCGACGAGGCCGAGCCAGCGCTCGGCGTACTGGCGCTCGATCGCCGTCGCCTCTGGGTCGCCGAGCACGAGGTCAAATTCTTTCGCGGCCTCGTCGTATTCGCCCCGGCTCAGCCCGAGCGCGCCGAGGGTGAGGCGCGCGGTGCGGCGGTAGGGGCCTTCAGCGCCCGCAAGCGACGTCAGCGCCGCCGCCCCCGCCTGCTCCTCATTCGGCTGATCGATCCTCAAGAGCGCCGCCCGCAGCCGGGCCGCGTCGCGGAACAGGGGGTCGACCGAAGCATCACCCGCAATGCCGTCGAAGGCGGCGATGGCGGCCGCCGTGTCGGTCGAGGCCTTCGCGCCGGCTTCAGTCATCTGCGCCAGAACGCGATAACCGCCGGGCGCATTCGCGCCGACCTTGGCGAGGCCGCCATAGGCTTCGTTCAGCCTGCCGGATTCATAGGCCGCGATGGCGGCTTGGAACTGGTCGCCGGCGGCTTGCTCGGCCTTCTCCTTCTCGTATTGCCAGTAGCGGAAGGCGCCGGCGGCGACCACGATCAGCGCTGCGGCGGCGATGATGAGGTTCTGATATTTCTTCCAGAATTCCGCCGCTTTGTCGCGTCGGACCTCGTCGTCCACTTCCTGAAAGATGTCGGTCATTTGGAGGCTCAAGCCGTGCGCCAGGCGTGTTGCCGGCGCGGATTGGGAATTCGCGGCCGGCCCTAACACAGCCCTTTGGCGAAAGCGAGAAGTCCAGCAAAACGAACGCGTAGACTCAGGCGCCGAGGGTCGCGATTTGAAACGATTTCAAATTTGAACAGTTCCAAACTGCATTGCCGTCGTTGCCGATCGTGAACACGGGTGCGTAGAAGGCGCATTTGTTCGCGCTTGGCCCTAGGAAACCTCCATGTCTGCGACGCAGAGCATTGCGCTAGCCCTTTCTACGGCCTTCCTCACATCTCTTGGCCCGACCGCGCTGGCGCAGACGCCGTCGGGTTTCGCGCGCTCAGAGGACGAGAAGTCGCTGAACGACCTGCAGCTCCTCGGCAAACGCCTCTTCGAGGGCAAAAACCTCTCCGAGCCGCGCGGCCAGTCGTGCTCCTCCTGCCATGACCCGCGGCGCGCGTTCCAAGGCAATAACGGCTCGCCGATTCCCGCGGTCGCACTCGGCAGCACCCCTGACAAGGTCGGCGTCCGCAAGACGCCGACAATCATGTACAAAGCCTACAGTCCGGCGTTCGGCTTCTACAAAGACGTCGACGACGGCAAAGAGACGCTGGAGGCGAAAGGCGGTCAGTTTTGGGATGGCCGCGCCTCCGATCTTGCCGAACAGGCGACTGGACCACTGCTCAACCCGGTCGAGATGAACAACCCCTCGATCGAGGCGGTTGTCGAAAAGGTGAAGACGGGTCCGTACGCGGACCTCGCAAAGTCAGTTCTCGGACCGAACGTCTTTGACGATCCGAAGTCGGCCATATCGAACCTGGCGAAAGCGATCTTCGCCTACGAGACGACCGAACGCTTCGCCCCCTTCTCGTCCAAGTTTGACGACTATCTGCGCGGCAAGGCGAAGCTCACGCCCGTCGAGGCGCGCGGCTTTGAAGTTTTCACTAACCCGAAGGTAGGCAACTGCATCGCCTGCCACGTCGGCAAGACGGACTCGAAGGACCCGACCGACTGGATTTTCACGGACTTCACCTACGACGCGCTGGGCGTACCGCGTAATGCGGCGATTCCGGCGAACGCAAACCCCACGGTCTTCGATCTCGGGCTCTGCAAGCGACCGGGAATCGAGGCGGTTCTGCCGAAGGAGATCAAGCTCGAATCGCTTTGCGGCGCATTCAAGGTGCCGACGTTGCGCAACGTCGCGGTTACTGGACCCTACTATCACAACGGCTATTTCACCTCGCTGCGCGACGCCGTCGCTTTCTACGCGACGCGCGACACCGATCCGAAGCGCTGGTACCCGAAGCTCAAGACCGGCGAGGCGGACAAGTTCAACGATCTCCCCGGCGCATACAAGGACGCAGTGAATTCCAAGGAGGTTCCCTACGACCGAAGGCAAGGACAAAAACCTCGTCTCAGCGATCGGGACGTCGACGCGCTTGTCGCATTCCTGAAAACGCTGACCGACAAGGGCATGGAATAGCTCAGCCGCGACGTCGCGGAAAACCGAGCTAAGCGAAACCCGTTGGCCCCGGGTGGTTCTTTCGTCGCTCTTTTGTCCCATTGATCCGAGCCCGATCCCAGCGCATTCTGTCGCGCGCGTCGAATGTTGGCCAACACCGACTGACGCTGGGGTTCCTCGCCGCGAAGCCGGCGGGAATCGGCTTGAGGAGAGGACGATGAGTGGTTCCGACGAATCCAACTGCCTGAGTCGCCGAAAAGTTCTCCTTGCGGCTGCAGGGGCGGCCCCATTGCTCGCATTGGGCGCGCGCGGCGCAAAGGCGGCCAAGCTTCCCCAGTCCACGGTCAAGTACCAGGCCTCGCCGAAGGATGGAAAGCAGTGCGACGCCTGCAATCTCTTCGTCGCGCCCAATTCGTGCAAGAGCGTCGACGGCGAGATTTCTGCGACCGGCTGGTGCATGCTCTGGGTGAAGAAGCCTGGCTGAGCCGAAGCGCAAGCGTCTCGTTCGCGCCGTCTGAAGTGGACGGCGCTACAAGCCGCTTACAAATGGTGGAGAGGCGGTTTCGCCGAGTCGGCCCGCTTGATCCTCGCTTCCGCCTCGATCTCGACCTTCATTTCCGGCCGCAGCAAGCCGGTGACGACGACCATGGTCGCCGCCGGACGGATGTCCTTGAAGACCTCGCCTTGCGCCTTCAGCACCGCCTCGAAGTAGGAAGCGTCGGCGACGAAGGTGCGCAGGCGCACGATGTCAGAGAGATCGCGGCCCGCCTGGCTGAGCGCCGCTCGGAACGTTGCGTAGATGTTGCGCGTCTGCTCGCCTGGATCGTCGGGCATTGTCATGCGGGCGTAGTCGTATCCGGTCGTGCCCGAGATCAGGACCTCCTCGCCAATGACGACGGCGCGGGAATAACCGTACGCGCCTTCAAAAGGCGAGCCGGAAGAAATAAGCCGCCGCTCGAAACGATTGGTCATGCGAACTCCATCATGACCGCGTCCACTGCGAGCGAATCCCCTTCCTTGCAAAGGATCGCCTTAACTTGAGCGTCCCGCTCGGCGCTCAGCACATTCTCCATCTTCATTGCCTCGACAATGCATAGCGGCTCGCCAGCCTTGACCTCCTGTCCGACTATGACGTTGATCGCCTTGACGAGGCCGGGCATCGGGCAGAGCAGCGCCTTGGAGGAGTCGGCTCCTTTGTGCTCGATCATGAGCGCCGCGAGTTCGGCCTCCCGACGCGTGTAGACGCGCGCATCGGCTGAGACGCCCGAATGGGAAAGAGCGTAGCCGTTGAAAATCGGACGCGTCTGCACGGCGATCTCGTGACTGTCGATGGTTCCGCGCCACAAGAGGTCTCCGGGCTTCCAGTCAGAACGCGCTTTGATCTTCTCGCCATCGCCGAAAGCGACCTCGAACGTTTCGCCCTCGCTACCCACCTCGACTTTGATGCGGCTTCGGCCCATCACGACAACGCGGTTGGCTTCGAAGCGCAGATGCTCGGGTTTGCGCAACTGCCCCGAAATACGTCGCTTGCGTTCGTTCAACACGTGGTCGACATGCGCCGCGACCGCCAACAGACGTCGCTCCGTCTCGCCCGCCGCCACCAGCGGATGGAACCCGTTCGGGAATTCCTCGGCAATGAACCCTGTTGAAAGACGTCCCTCGCGCCAGCGCGGGTGCTGCATCAAGGCGGACAGGAACGGGATGTTGTGCCGGATCCCGTCGATGACGAAGGCGTCGAGCGCGGTCGCCTGGGCGTCGATCGCCGCGAGCCGGTCGAGGGCGTGGGTGACGAGCTTGGCGATCATCGGGTCGTAGTGAATGGAGATTTCGCCGCCCTCGTAGACGCCGGTGTCGTTGCGCACGGTGACGCCATTCTTGGTTCCTTCCGCCGGCGGGCGGTACTTGGTGAGCCGGCCGGTCGAGGGCAGGAAGCCGCGCGTCGGGTCTTCGGCATAGACGCGGCTTTCAACCGCCCATCCGGTCAGCTTCACGTCGGCCTGCGCGATGCGCAGCCTCTCGCCTGCTGCGACGCGGATCATCTCCTCCACGAGATCAACGCCGGTCACAAGCTCAGTCACCGGGTGCTCGACCTGAAGGCGCGTGTTCATCTCGAGGAAATAGAAGCTGCGATCCTGGCCTGCGACGAACTCGACGGTTCCCGCCGAGTCGTAGCCGACCGCTTTGGCGAGCGCGACCGCCTGCTCGCCCATCTTGCGCCGCGTCGCCTTGTCGAGCAGCGGCGAAGGCGCCTCCTCGATTACCTTCTGATTTCGGCGCTGGATCGAGCACTCGCGCTCTCCGAGGTAGATGACGTTGCCATGCTTGTCGCCGAGAACCTGGATCTCGACGTGGCGCGGGTTTACGATGAATTTTTCAACGAAGACCCGGTCGTCGCCAAACGACGACTTGGCCTCGGACCGGGCGCGCGCAAGACCCTCGAAGACGTCCTGCCGGTTGAAGGCGATCCGCATGCCCTTGCCGCCGCCACCGGCGGACGCCTTGATCATCACGGGATAGCCGATCTCGTCGGCGATCTCGGCGGCGCGCTCAGGCGATTCGATGGCGCCGAGAAAGCCGGGAACGGTCGACACTTTCGCAGCGTTGGCGAATTTCTTCGATTCGATCTTGTCGCCCATCGCTTCGACGGCGCGGGGATTGGGTCCGATGAAGACGACGCCCGCGTCGGAAAGCGCCCGCGCAAAGGTGGCGCGCTCGGAGAGGAAGCCGTAGCCCGGATGCACCGCCTCCGCGCCGGTCTCCTTCGCCGCGGCGACAATCTTCTCTATGACGAGGTAGGATTGCGAGGCGGGCGGCGGGCCGATCCCGACCGCTTCGTCCGCCATCTCGACGTGCAGCGCGTCCTTGTCGGCTTCCGAGTGTACCGCGACCGTCTTGATCCCCATGCGGCGAGCGGTTTTGATGATCCGGCAGGCGATCTCCCCGCGATTGGCGATCAAAATCTTCTTGAACATCGGCGCCTCAAGGCGAGGAAGCGTCAGGGCTTCCCAGTCGGGCCGTTCTATTGGAAGGCGGCGAGCGGGTAAACAACTCGCGGCGGCCAGGAAACCAGCAAAAAGGCCAATATCGCGATCGCCGCCCTTGAGAGGTTCAGTAGCAGACCTCGACGCGCGTCCAGGCGTTATGCATGCGTGCTCGCGTGAAGTAGCAGCCGACTCTCGGCAATGGCGCGTAGCCGGGGTTCATCCCGAGATAATCCACTAAGGGGATCGCACTGTTCGGCGGGGTCCCCGGCAAAGAAAAGCCTGTGGGCCCTCCGCCCCACACGTAGTACCCGAACGATGGCGGCGATCGCGGCTCGGACCGGACCGGCGCCGCAAGGAGAGCCGAAAGGGCGATCGCCGCGCCCAAAGCCGTCGAAGCCATCCTCATCGCAACCACCTCGTCAGCCCCTGCATGGCTCGCCCGAGAGCATAGCGGCTAATTTTGCTCGGTCCAATCCTGAGGTCCGACCACGAATTGCGGCTCTTGCGCGGCTGGTTGCGATGCAAGGCTTGGGCGTCAAAATTTGAAGCTTTGGAACTCTCAAGGTTGGGGGTCATGCGGCGAAGGCCTGGAGCGCGGGGTTGAAGTTGCCGGCGCCTTCGAAGGGGCGCGTTGCGCCGCCTCTTCGGTCTCAGCCGCGAATCAAAGCTTAATCGCGTCCTTGAGTTCGCGCAGGCGGTCGAGCCTCTCTTGCGCAAGGCGCTTGTCCTCCTCGCTCGCGTCGGCGACGTCTTCTTCCGCGTACCTGATTTCCTCTTCAAGATGAGCAGCGCTAAGGTCCTCGAAAGGAATGGCGGTCTCGGCGAGAAGGGTGAGGCCCAGCGGACTGACCTCGGCGAAACCGCCCCTGACGAAAACGCGGTGGTGTTTGCCTTGCGCGTCGTCGACGCCGACCACGCCGGGCCTCACCGCCGTCACGACCGGCGCGTGATCGCTGAGCACCTGGAAATCGCCCTCGCTGCCCGGCACGACAACCGCCTCGGCCGGGCCGCTGAACAACACCTTGTCCGGTGAGACGAGTTCAAAAGGAAAGAGGGCCATTTACGCTCTCCGGCTTTGGCTCGCTCTATCAAGCCGCCTCGGCCGCCAGTTTCTTGGCCTTGTCGACCGCCTGCTCGATCGTGCCGACCATATAGAAAGCGGCTTCGGGCAGGTTGTCGTACTTGCCTTCGACGATGCCCTTGAAGCCTTTGACGGTGTCTTCGATCTTCACCTGCACGCCCGGCGTCCCGGTGAAGACTGCGGCGACGTCGAATGGCTGCGACAAGAAGCGCTCGATCTTGCGGGCGCGCGCCACGATAAGCTTGTCCTCTTCCGAAAGCTCGTCCATGCCGAGGATGGCGATGATGTCCTGAAGCGCCTTGTAGCGTTGGAGGACCTGCTGCACCCGCCTCGCCACATTGTAGTGCTCCTCGCCGACGATCGCGGCGCTCAGCATGCGCGAGGTCGAATCGAGCGGATCGACCGCCGGGTAAATGCCTTTTTCCGAGATCGCGCGGGAAAGCACCGTCGTCGCGTCGAGGTGGGCGAAGGAGGTCGCCGGCGCCGGGTCGGTCAGGTCGTCGGCGGGAACGTAGATCGCCTGGACCGAGGTGATCGACCCCTTCGTCGTCGTGGTGATGCGCTCCTGCAGCGCGCCCATGTCGGTGGCGAGCGTCGGCTGGTAGCCAACCGCCGAGGGAATGCGGCCAAGAAGCGCCGACACTTCCGAACCGGCCTGCGTGAAGCGGAAGATGTTGTCGATGAACAGCAGCACGTCCTGCCCCTTGTCCCTGAAATACTCGGCGACGGTGACGCCGGCCAGGCCAACGCGGGCGCGGGCGCCCGGCGGCTCGTTCATCTGACCGAATACGAGCGCGCATTTCGACTTGACGTTCGGATCGGGATCGTGGGGATCGGCGTTGACCTTCGACTCGATGAACTCGTGGTAGAGGTCGTTGCCCTCGCGCGTACGCTCGCCGACACCCGCGAACACCGAATAGCCGCCGTGGGTCTTGGCGACGTTGTTGATGAGCTCCTGAATGAGCACCGTTTTACCGACGCCGGCGCCGCCGAAGAGGCCAATCTTGCCACCCTTGGCGTAGGGGGCGAGCAGGTCCACGACCTTGATGCCGGTAACGAGGATCTGCGCCTCGGTCGACTGCTCAACATACTCCGGCGTCGGCTGATGGATGGCGCGTTTACCCTCCATCTGGATGGGGCCCGCTTCGTCCACCGGATCGCCGACGACGTTCATGATGCGCCCGAGCGTACCCTCGCCGACGGG
>Ga0209040_10003774_pt1 | contig 11548 bp, 9 predicted proteins | sample BogFormECP12_OM3_FD_188240 | JGI IMG/M metagenome (GOLD analysis project Ga0209040, IMG submission 188240) | Bog forest soil microbial communities from Calvert Island, British Columbia, Canada - ECP12_OM3 (SPAdes) (version 2) | ecosystem: Environmental > Aquatic > Freshwater > Wetlands > Bog ... | reverse complement strand
GGCCGGTTTGTAACGTTTGTAACCCGCCTCAGGCCGATTAATAATCGGTCGCAGGTTGATAACCTGCCCCACAATATGAATGGAAAAGGCCGGCGCTTGCGCGCCGGCCTGAAGCAATTTAACTCTAGAAAGATGTTCTAGAATTGGAATCTAGCGGCAACCTGGACCGCTCTCGGTCCACCTTGACCCAAGCTCTGTCCAATACGCTGTGTCGGCTGGCCGAACTGGGGAGATGCGGTCCCCTTCGGATCCAGCGTGAATGCCGCGCTCGGATAGAAGAGGTTGGCGATGTTGAATGCGTTAAACATCTCGCCAACGATCGAGAGCGAATATTTTTCACGATACGTGAATTTCTTGGTGAGGCGGAAGTCCTGGGAAAACGTCGGGTCGCCAAATTGGAAATGCGTGGGAACTTGCAGGGCTCCGATTTTGCCGCCCTGGGAGTTAAGCGTTCCGGCGTATTGGGTGTTGAAGGCGTTCACCGCCGCAATGAGACTAGCCTTATCCGTTCCAGCGTTCAAGCTGCCGACTGCGATCCCCGGTAGCGGCTCGGTGGAACCAACAGCATCCGTACCCGGGAGAAGCAGCCCGCTTACGCTCGCCGTTTCCGGAGTGCGGCTAATGAAGGAGGAGTTCACACTGAGCAGGAAGCCCCACTTCAGTTCGTAGGTTCCGGCAAAGTTGAAGTTATTATGCGCCAAGTACTGACCGTAGGACGACGCCAAATTGACTTCGTTCCAGGGTGCTCCATCGTAGGACGCGCGCTGCAATGCGTAAGATGCCTGGAAACTGGCATGGTGCGAGAAACGCTTTTGCAGCTTAACCAACAAACCATCATAGACGGCGTGTCCCTCGTCGTGCCAAAAAGTGATTGCGCCGGAGGAACACTCGATGCCCGCAACATAAATCTGCGTCGGCGTACAGGCCGGAATCACGGGATTCGGCTTAGTCGAGCCTTCATAGAGGTTGTAGTGGTTCAGATCGACTTCACCCTGGGTTATGTTGATCCCGACTCGTCGCGCATAATCTACGCCAAGCACCATTCCCCACGGCAGTTCACGCTGGAATCCGATATTGGTCTGGTAGCTGCGAGGCAAAGGAAAGCTATGCGGATAAAGCTCCACGCCTTGCTTAGTGAGGTCGATAGATGTCCCATTCAAAGGAATCGGTCCGCTTCTTTGCGGGTTGAGAGGCGAAATTTGTGCCTGAATGGCCGGCAGTTCGGTGTTCACCAGATTGACGAATTGACCGATGGTCATGTTGGTCAAGGCGCTGAGCGGGAGAGAGGCCCCGACCGGAATCGGAATTCCACCGGCGCCTATATTGACCAGCCCCGGATAGATATTGGTGAACGCGCTTGCGGCCAAAGTATTCCGGTTGGCGCCGGGAGGCTCGATGGACGATGCCTCACGCAGTTTATAGTATCCAGGTGTGCTGTCCCAGTAGATGCCGCCGCCGCCGCGGATCACCCATTTCTGGCTCTTACCTGGACTCCAGGCAAATCCGAAGGCGGGCTGAAATTCCCTCAGGTTGTTGGCAGTTGGCCCCAGGTTGTTGCCGATAATCGGCGCCAGATACTGGGGAAAGGGAATTCCAACATCGTAGAAACCCGTCTGCGCATTCCACGCCACGCCATAGTTGACCGTGAAGTTCGGTTTGATCTTCCAAGTGTCCTGGAAGAAGGCGCGGTATTGGTTGTAGCCGACGTTGCTGTGGTAATTGTATGCGCCAGGAGTGGAAACTCCACCGACGCCCACACCCGAGAAAATGCTGGCGCCGAGATTCAATACCGGCAGTTGGAGGAACTGTGCGTCACTGGTGACGGTGGCGGGTAGGTTCGGGAAGAAAAATCCCGTCAAAGCGGCCCCAAGCGCCCCGCGAACGTAATCGGGCGAAAAAGCCGCCGTACACAAAGGAGTGCAGAATCCCCACAAACCGTACGATGACGTGGGATTGAGATCGCCACCGAATTTAAAGCGGTGCGAGCCTTTCTGATAACTAAGACTATCCGTAAATTCCCAGCGGCGAGTGTTGCGGGCTTGCGGTGCGTTGAAGTTCGGACCGACACCCGGGAAGCTGGACCCCTGGACGTAGAAGACGTTGGGCAGGCTACCGGCCACGCAAGGCAGAGAACAATCCGATGCCACTGACTGTGTGTTGTGATTGTTCCAGTAGTTGTATTGGAAGCGGAAATCGTTCACCAAAGCAGGCGTCAACACGCTGGTGATTCCCATGATGCTCTGATCGGCCCAGTTCTTGTTGTGCGGCCAATTGGAAGGATCGCCGAATTCCAACGACTGCGCAAAGCCCTGGTTACCGTCGTGAGAGTAACGCACAAAAAGAGTGTGCTTGGCGGAAAGGCGGTAGTCGAGCTTGGCGCTGATCTCTTTCTGCGTGTACGGGCTGTCATAGGTATTGGTAAGCGGAGCGAAGGCCCCAGTGCCGCCATTGATGCTGACCGCTTGCACCTGATTGGTATGTTCAAAGTTGAAAAAGAAGAATAACTTGTCTTTCTTGATTGGGCCGCCCAACGTAGCGCCGGGGTTGCGGCGTGCGAAGAAGGGACTCGAATCTCTCGGATCGCGCGCTAGATTCGGATAGGCAGCAATGTTGTGATCGCGGAAGAAGAAGTAAGCGCCGCCGTGGAATTCATTGGTGCCGGACCGCGTAACGATGTTGAGGGCGCCGCCCGTGGCGATCGGAGTGGAAAGATCGAAGTTTACCGACGAAAGCTGGAACTCCTGGATGACCTCCTGCGAGAAATTCATCGACGAGATTCCACCGTCGGTATCGATGTTGTCGGAGATGTTGCCGCCATCGATGCTGAACACGGTGTGGTTGCCGCTGCCGAGAACGCTGACCGTGAACAGCGTGTTGAACTGCGCCGTGGTGCCGGGAGTAATGGTGACGCCCGGTTCGAGCGACGCCAACTGCATAAAGCTGCGTCCGTTTAAGGGTAGTTCCTGAATGGTGGCGCGTTCAATAACGCCCTGCACCGTATTGCTTTCGTAGTTCACCGCCGCGGTGGCCGCCTCAACGTTGACAATGTCCTTGGTGCCGCCTAACTGCATTTGCAGGTTCACGGTGGTGGTGCTGCCGATTTCCACAGTCGCTTCTCGTACCAGGGTCTTGAAGCCGGACACCTCAGCCCGCACTTCGTAAACGCCGGCGGGCAGCGCCGGAGCGCTGAAAAGACCTTCTGCGTTAGCCGTAACCGTACGCGCAAAAGTGGTGGCTTTGTTAGTGATGGTGATGCTGGCGTTGGGGATTATCGCGCCGGATTCGTCGGTGATCGTTCCTGTGATAATCCCGGTTGGTGCTTGCGCGAATGCCGCGAGGCCCGCGAGAAGAGACAGCAGTATCAACCAGGATATTGCTCTTACCATGGTCAACTCCCTCTTAAAGCTAGAATGACTGGTGACGCAGTCGGTTTGGGACAAGGCTATAAGAATTGGCCGCGCATGTCAAGTGGTACCCCCGCAGTTTTTTCTACGCTCCAGTACCGCTCGGTCTCTAATTTCGGGAGGCGCCAGCGATCAGATCGCTTGAGTTGGGGAACTTCGCGCATCCCCTCACTTACGTTGGGGGCTAGAGGGAGTGCGGGCGAGTTCGACATGCAGGCTTGGGCCCAGCCTATCGCGGATGCCATTCGGGCGCTGAAGGCCGACGGGGTCAGCCTCAAACTCCAAAACGAATTCTTCGAGAAAGCCACGAAGCCACTCGAGACGCGTCCGTAATTTGGGTCATCAGTAATTCGCGTCATCGGTGGGAGTATCGGCGATGCCAAAGAAGACATCGAACATGATACTGACCATATAACCCAGAAAGACGCCGGCAACCAGGCCGGAAGGCAGCGCCCACTTCAATTCAATGCCAAAGTGGTCGCTGACAGGAAAACTAAACAGCACGCCCACCAGGGCGAACGCGACGCAGAGCCCAATTCTTTTGCGCATACAGTAGTCCTCAGTCTTAAAGCGGCTGTTACCGGACAATCCGGCATGATCCAGATACCCCAAACACAGTACAGTTTTCCCTTAGCGCTTGTGGGACTTTGGTCCTGGCAAGGGAATTACTTAGTGGAGCGAGCGCCAGATTAGCTCATCCAGGGCGCCAAATCCCCTCACTTACGTTCGGGGCTAGAAGCTGCGCAGCAATTACGGTACGCCGAACCGATTCCGAATCGCCAAATAGGAAATGACGCACTTAGTTCGCCTCAACAGAAATGACGTGTGGTTTCGCCATGATTTAGCTCAATTCCAGCGATACCGCGAGCAGCCCCCGCTCGAGTTCGAAGCATTGGAATGAGCCGTCATTTTGAATCGGCCTGGAATCCGGTTCCGGATGAGAAAGACCAAACAGAGCGTCCGGTTCAATCCGGCTGAGGGCGGCGCCGCAGATCATGTTCGCCAGTTCGCCCATCACCTGGTCGACGGCGGCGCAATCGGGCAGGAGCAGCAAGCCTAGGAAATCGGCCGCTAAAGCATCCGCCGCGTCCATGGTAATCGCCAGCCGGAACGTGCCGGTTAAAGGACCGCTGATTTGAATGGTCTTCGAGAGCAGAGGCTGAACCTGTAGTAGCTGGATGGCCGCGTCACCGACAATTCCCGCAAAGAGCATGGTGCCGAGCACGTCGTCTGTACAGTCGCGCAAGGTACAGTCGCGCAAAATGGAGTCCACAGCGGAATCGACTTCAGACATTTACGTCCTCCAATACCTGACCTATCAGCGAGCCCAGTTGCTCGGGAGTGAATGGCTTGGCGATGTAGGCCTTAGCCCCTAGCTGGGTAATCTGATCGACGCGGGCGCGGGTAGAGTCGGTAGAGACGACGATCACGGGAATATTTCGCAGCCGAGGGTCGGCTTGCAGCCTCCGGACCAGTTCGTCGCCGCTGCATTCCGGCATATTGATGTCGGTGAGGATCAAGTCGACGGAGTGGTTCTGTAACAGTTCGAGGGCCAGGTTTCCATTGAGAGCTTTGTGGAACTCACTCACTTCCACGCCCGAAATGTTAATCACCCGCTCGATGAAACGCAGCATGGCGGGCGAGTCGTCTACCAGGAGGATACGGTAAGCCATACGCGAGATTCCGATTGGGAACGAAACGACTGCCCCCTTCTCAGAAACCTCTTCGACAAGCTGACGCTTTATGAGAGAGAAAAGCTACGGTTTCTTGTCCGGCGCCGACTCAAACCGGTAGCCCACGCCGCGCAGGGTGAGCAGGTGTTTGGGGTGCGCCGGATCGTCTTCAAGGATGCGCCTTAGCCGGACGATGAAGTTGTCGATAGGCCGCGTATCGGTGTCCTCCTGCAGTCCCCACACGTCCTCCAGCATTCGTTTTCGCGACACCGGTTTGCCCTCGTGTTGGATCAGATACCGCAGGACGTTGGCTTCCATCAGCGTCAGGGGAAAAACGTTGTCGCGGACGCGCAACTCGAGCTTTTCAAAGTCCACAGACTTCTCGCCCTGTTGGCCGAAGGTGAACGAATCGATCGGCCCCGGGTGCTTGTTGACGGAAGATCGCAGCCAATCATGCCGGCGCAGAAGGCTTTTGAGCCGGGCAATCAGAATGGCAAGATCGAAGGGCTTGGTCAGGTAGTCGTCGGCGCCGGCGGCGAAGCCCTTCAAGACATCATCGGGATGGCCGCGCGCGGTGAGCATCAACGTGGGCACAAATTGTCCCGCTCTCCGCATCTCCGACATTACGGCAAACCCGTCGATGCCCGGCAGCATGATATCCAGCAGCACGACGTCGGCGGAAGGCGCATTCCGGTTCAAAAGAATCTCCAGCGCGGCTTCGCCAGTCTCGGCCAGTTGCACTTCATAACCTTCGGCCTCGAGATTAAAACGCAAACCGTCGGCCAGATGCTTCTCATCTTCTACGACAATTACTTTGCTCATTTATTTCACAATCGCTTATTTCACAAGCGGCAGTTGCAACACAAAAGTGCTGCCCCGGTCCGGCCCTTCACTTTCCGCCCAAACCCGCCCGCCGTGCCGCTTGGCCACGGAACGGACAATGAACAAGCCCAGGCCGGTTCCCTTGACCCGCATGGCGAGCGGTCCGGACACGCGGTAGAAACGCTTGAAAATCTGCTTCAACTCGGGCTTGGCGATCCCCGCGCCCTGGTCCTTGACCCGGACCGTGACAAAACGGTTATCCACGTTTGCCGTTTGCACCGTCACGCTGACGTTCTTATCGGAGTATTTCACGGCATTATCGATGAGGTTCGCGATGGCGGCATGTAGTTCGTCCCGATCGCCCATGACAGCGGCGGGCTCAGCCGGCGCATATTGCAAGGCGGTGTCTTCGAGATGGTTGAGCGAGCGGGCGCGCTGCACACACGCCTGCACAATGTCCGTCAGCTCGACCCGGGAAACGTGCGACAACTTGCGGCCGGAAGCTCCGATACGGCCGGTTCGCAACACCTGCTCAATGGTGCCCATCAAGCGGTCGGTGTCATCGAGCATAATTTTGTAGAATTCGTTGCGCTTGGCGTCATCGACCGGCCGGGACTGCAGCGTTTCCAAATACAGCCGGATGGAGGCGACAGGCGTTTTCAGCTCGTGGGTCACGGCATTGATAAAGGCGTCATGCTGCGCGTTGCGGCGGATCTCGCGGACGAGAAACGTAGTATTCAACACCACGCCGCCGATGATCATGATCAGCAGGAGGGCGCCCAGAAACAGCAGGATGCCGGTGTGCCAGTTGGGCATCACCCAGCCGATGTAGAGCAGCAGGACAACGACGATCAGACCGACGCCGAGCGAGATGAAAAACGCTATGGATTTCTGGCGTCCGGCGATGACCACGTTTTCAGCTTAGCGTGGGGATATGGGCTCTAACTATGGAGGGATGTGTTTAGGGCCGGTCATGAAACAACCAATTCAACCGCTCCCTGACGGTCGCGGCTCGGAAAGCGTGACTGCGCCGCGACCGTCAGTACCTACATAGTTGGATTCTTGCCGCTTCTTTCACCCAGTGTTTACGAGCATCGGGATGTGGTTGCCGACAATCTCCAGCTTTGACAAATTCTACCGAGCCGCGACCGTGAGGGAGCGGTGGCGCACCATCGCAGAGCCTCTTTGGTTCCGGCTTTGCCGGGTTACGGAGCGGTCCGAAATAGTGGCATGGTCGTTTCACGGTGGGTACTTAGCCGGCCGGAGCAGGCCAACTACGACTCTGCCCGAAAGCGGGCCAGCATTTGCGGTTCCCAGCCCGGCGCGCAGATGACGCAGTTGCCCGCGTAGATGCTGCTGCCTCCATCGAAGTTGAAGTAGCGCGCGCCGGATTCCTCGGCGACGATCTTGAGCGCGGCAAAATCCCAGATGGCGGCATTTGGTTCCATCCACACCTCGGCCTGTCCGGAACAGACCATCATGGCGTCGGCCGCGCCGCCCAAGCCGCGCACGGCCCAGAACTGCGCGGACCAATCGAGGAATTCGTCGCGAAACGGCAGCTTGTCCATCTTAGAGAAGGAACTGAAGCAGAGTACGGAATCGCCGATCTCGCTTTTCTCGGATGGCTGGATCGCCGAGCCGTTGCAAAACGCTCCGCCGCCTTTCTGAGCAGAGTAAATCAGGCCGAGTTTCGGCAGATGCACCACGCCGAGGACCACTTCTCCGTGATCCTCCAAAGCCAGAAGATTGGCCCACAGCGGATTGCCACGCAAATAATCGCGCGTCCCGTCAATCGGGTCGACGATCCAACGGCGTCCGCTGGTCCCTTCTTTGCTCGCGCCCTCTTCGCCCAGCAGACCATCTTCGGGAAACTCGGCTGACAGCGCCGCCACGATGAGGCGCTCACATTCGCGGTCGGCTGGCGTGACTGGCGATTGGTCGGCTTTATTTTCGGCTAGAATGCCCGCCTGCCAGCCGAGCGCCAGTTCGCCCGCGCGGCGCGCGGCGGCCATGGCGACCTCCAGTTCCCGATTCCATTGGGTCATGAATGCATTGTAGGCGAGCGCCAGAAATAAGCCCGCGTTCGTGGGGTAAACGTTGGTTGGGTCAACGCAAAAAGGAGTCGACTAGGATAGGATCGCGCGGCTCGCTCGTTGCGAGGTGCTGATCGCCCTCATAAAGGATTTTTCTATCAGGAGCGGCGGGACATAGGCGTATGATAGCGTGATAAGGTTATGAAAATTCTGCTTGCCCCGATTCTGGCGTTGCCTCTCCTGATGCAGGCCCAGACGCCGCAAGCTGCCCCGTCTGCAGAATCGGCCAAACCGGCGCCCGAAGAGGGTATCCCGGTAACCAGTCCATTGGTAATCTCCAGGTGCGGAGCCTGCCACACCAAAGACGAAAAAGGGAACATGCTCCGCATTTCTTGGGAGCGCGCGACGCCGGAAGGCTGGGAAGAAGCCATCAAGCGGATGGTCCGTTTGCGCGGTGTCGCTCTGAAACCAGAGGACGCCCGAGCGATCCTGAAATACTTGGCCACCTACCACGGCTTGGCGCCGGAAGAGGCCAAGCCTATCATGTATTACGCCGAGCACCGGATTCAGGATGAGACCAACATTCCCAACGACACCGTGCGCGGCGCGTGCGCCAACTGCCACCCCTTGGCGCGCCCGCTGTCGTGGCGGCGTTCGGCGGAAGACTGGAAATATCTCGCGAATCTGCATATCGCCTTATATCCGCAGGCCGACGAGGCCTTCCGGTTGGGGATCAATGCCGGCGGCTTCGACGAAGAGCGTCATCATTTCGATCCCGCCGCACCTCTGCCATTAGACGAGGCGATGGCTTATCTCAGCAAGACCGCTCCGCTGCAAACACCCGAGTGGGCCACCTGGCGCGCGCGGATGCGGACGCCAAAGCTGGCCGGGAAATGGATTGTTTCGGCCTACATCCCTGGACGCGGCAAGTATTACGGCGACATGGAAGTAGATGCCAACAGCGGCAGTGACGATGAGTTCACGACGCGAGTGAAGCTGACGTCCGCCAAAGACGGCACCAGCATAACGCGCACTGGCCACAGTCTGGTCTACGCGGGCTATGCCTGGCGCGGGAGATCGAAGGGAACACCCGCGGCGCACGCCGATCCCGACGATCTGGGCAGCGAGGTGAGGGAAGTGATGTGGGTCTCGCCCGATCAAGTCACGGCGGAGGGCCGTTGGTTCTGGGGCGAATATCAGGAGTTCGGCTTCGACGTGAAAATGCAGCGTGCCTCGGCCGATCCAACTTTGATTGGAGTGGACCGCTCATCGCTGAAGACCGGCTCGCAAGGGACGCGCGTCCGTCTGATGGCGGCGAACCTGCCTGGGCAGTTGGCGCCTGCTGATCTGGATTTTGGCACGGGCGTGACCGTGAAACGCATCGTCTCTCATACCCCGGCGGAAATAATCGCGGAAGTGGATGTAGCCGCAGATGCCGTTCCCGGCAAGCGCGACATTGCCTTCCGCCGCTCCGTGCTGCAAAGCGCGATTGCGGTTTACGACCGCATCGACTATGTCAGAGTGGGGCCAGACTCGGCCCTGGCTCATCTGGGAAGCGAAAAGCACCCCAAGGGCTATCAGCAGTTTGAAGCGATCGCTTACCAGCGTGGCGCGGATGGCAAACTCCATACCGCCGACGATGTCGAACTCGGACCCATTGACGCCAGTTGGTCGATCGAAGAATTTTATTCCGTCTATGGAGACGACGACAAGGAGTTTGTCGGTTCTTTGAGCCCGACTGGCTTGTTCACCCCGTCGTCCGATGGACCCAATCCGCAGCGCAAATTCAGCCGGAACAACTATGGGGACGTGTGGGTAGTTGCCACGGCGAAAAATGAAAAAGATAAAGACGGCCGGCCGTTAGTGGGCAAGTCGTATTTGGTGGTGACCGTTCCCACCTATATAAAATGGGATCAGCCGGAGGTGGGACAATGACCGCTACATTGACCGCGCCGCCATCTACGGTCTCCGCTCGCGTTTATCGATTGGGCGAATTTCATCGCTTTCAGTCGGCTGGCGCAAACTTCCTCTATTTGGTTCCCGCGGGCGCGATTTTCGCCGTGGACACCGCCGTCGGCAAGTTGATCGAGTGCCTGACGCCGGGCGAATTACCCCATGAGCAATTGATCGAGCGTCTGGCGGCAAACGGCCTCGCCGTCGATGACGCCGAGGAATTGATTGCGGAGATGATTCATGCCAAAGTGGTTCTCTCTCCCGATTCCACTCCCGATCAACCCACAGAGCTGCCCGACAATTTTCCCATTCAGACACTGGTCATGAACCTGACCAACCAGTGCAACTTGTCTTGCGAATACTGCTATGAGTTCGGCGCCGACAAAGTTGCCACGCCCGAAGGCAAGCCGAAGTTCATGGATCTCGAAACGGCCAAGACCTCGGTGGATTTTCTTCTTACCCAGTCAACCGGACGGGATTCCGTCCACATCACCTTCTTCGGCGGCGAAACTCTGATGAATTTTCCGCTGCTCAAGCAGGTGGTGGCGTACGCGAACGAACGTGCCGCGGAGCAGGGCCGCCACATCGACTTCAGCCTCACCACCAACGGCACTTTGCTGACACCCGCGATCATCGAGTTTCTGTCTGAGAACCACATCGGCGTCACGGTCAGCATGGATGGCCCGAAGGAAATGCACGATCATCTCCGCGTGTTCTCCAATGGGAAGGGTAGCTACGACATCATCGAGCCCAGAGTGCGAGCGCTGATTGAGAACCATCGCACGCGTCCGATTACCGCGCGAGTGACATTGACCGCGGGCGTTTCCGACGTGATCCGGATTTTCCGCCATCTGAAGCAAGACCTGGGATTCCACGAGGTGGGTTTTGCGCCCGTGACCACTTCGCCGAACCAGCTCTATGCCATCGGCAATCAGGGCATGGACAAGGTGCTGGAGCAATTCCACATTCTGGCTGATGAATATCTGGAGCACGCTCTGCGCGGCGAATCGCACGGTTTCTCGAACGTCAGCGACACGCTGGCCGAGCTGTGCCAGGGTGTGAACAAATCGCATCCGTGCGGCGCAGGCATTGGTTTGTTGGGCGTAGGACCATCCGGCGACATTGCGCCCTGCCACCGCTTTGTGGACTCCGACCAACACGCGCTGGGACATATTTCCACCGGTGTCGACCGCGAGAAACAGGCCGATTTTCTCCGCCGGGGACACATCAATTCAAAATACGATTGCCACACCTGTTTTGCGCGGCCCCTGTGCGCTGGCGGGTGTCATCACGAAGCCTTCGTACGCTATGGCGATACCGGCCATCCCAATCTTCACTATTGCGATTGGATCAGAGACTGGACCGGCACGTGCCTGAAAATCTATGGCGCGATTGCCGCCAAGAACCCGGGATTTTTGCAGCAGTTTGCCGAAAGGAAAGCATCATGAAACACATGCGACCTCTAAATAAGAAAGCCGCCCGCATCGACGACTTCGTTGCTTCGCGCACCGAGGATGTCGTAGCCATGCAGGACCGGCCTTCCGCGCAGCCACCGCGTCCCCACGTGCCCATGGGCTGCGCCTTGATGTTCACGCCGGGGTGGGAAGTGGATGCAGCCGGTGGAACGGCCGGGCTTTGCCAGCCCGTGGAGCGCGACATTTAC
>Ga0209040_10003773_pt1 | contig 11550 bp, 15 predicted proteins | sample BogFormECP12_OM3_FD_188240 | JGI IMG/M metagenome (GOLD analysis project Ga0209040, IMG submission 188240) | Bog forest soil microbial communities from Calvert Island, British Columbia, Canada - ECP12_OM3 (SPAdes) (version 2) | ecosystem: Environmental > Aquatic > Freshwater > Wetlands > Bog ... | reverse complement strand
CCCGACGGTCAATTCATGAACGCCCAACCGTCCGCCCCAAGGGGCCCACTCCACTCGGTTCTGAAACTCGGACCCGAATTGACACTGCGCCCCTTTTACGTATGGTTGCATTGCGCATCGTTTCAGGCGCGGAAAGCCGGTGGGAATCCGGTGCGGTCGCGCCACTGTGATTGGCCCCTTGGCCGAAAGCCAGACCTGCTCCTGAAGCCAAGCGCGGCTCGCAGGGGGACGCGAATTCCCCGAGGAGTTTGCCCATGAACGCCGCCACGCATTTCGCGCCGACCGCCGGCGTCGCTCCGATCCCGCTCCGCGAAGCGCTGCCCTGGGCCGTCTTCGCCGGTCTCCTGCTGTTGCTCGCCCTCTATTTCGTCGGCGCGGAGCAGGGCGCTTTCGCGATCTTCAAGGGCATGTATGTGCACGAATTCGTGCACGACGGCCGCCATCTGCTCGGCTTCCCCTGCCACTGAGGCTTCGGCCGATCCGCGATGCTCCGGCGCGATCCGTATCGGCGCTCCACCGAGCAGTTGTTTGTAAGGTCAGTGCTGCACGCCGTTAACGGCGGCGGCCTTGGCTTGCCGTGAGGATATGCGTGATGACGACGGGCTCTTTGTTGTTGCGGGGCATGATCGTTGGCTTTGTCGCCGCGCTGCTTTCCTTCGGCTTCTTGAAAGTGGTGGGAGAGCCCGCGGTCGACCAGGCGATCGTCTTTGAATCGCAGATGGACGAGGCGAAAGCCAAGGCCGAGCACCGCGCGGCAATGGCGAAAGGCGAAGCCATGCCTCCGATGCAAGAAATGCCGGAACTCGTGAGCCGCGGCGTCCAGAGCACATTGGGGCTCTTCACCGGTGTCGCCGTCTACAGCGTGGCCTTCGGCGGTCTGTTCGCGCTGGCTTTCGCGCTTTGCTACGGTCGGATGGGGGATTTCAGCCCTCGTGTTACTGCGGCGCTGGTCGCGGTCAGCGGATTTGTCTCCATCTACGCGGTCCCGATCCTGAAGTATCCGGCGAACCCGCCCTCGGTCGGCAACCCGGACACGATCCAATTCCGCACCGCGATCTATTTCGGGATGCTGCTCTTGTCGCTGGCCTCCATGATCGCCGCCTGGAGCTTCAGGAATCGTCTCGTCGAGCAGCACGGCGCGTGGAACGCCACGCTAGTCGGCGCTGCGGTCTATGTCGTCGCGGTGGTCCTCTTCGCTTTCGCGATGCCCCCGCTGAACGAGGTGCCCGAGGGCTTCCCCGCCTTGGTTCTCTGGCAGTTCCGCATGGCCTCGCTCGGCGCGCAGGCGATCATGTGGACGGTCATCGGAGTGGGCTTCGGGGCCTGGGTCGAGCGCGATCTCGCGCAGGCGAAGCAGGGCCGGTTGCGGACGGTCTGAGGCGGCGCGCGTCCTCATGACCGCGCGTCTCCACCTGCTCGCTCATTGCGCTTCCTCGGCGACCCGGGCGGCCCGCTTTCCCGACGACGAGGCGCTCGAAGCGCCCGCCGCCCGCGCCCTCGAAGCGCTGAGCGGCCGGCTGCGATCTTATCATCGCGTCCTGACCGCCCCCGCCCGCGCCGCGCGCGAGACGGCCGCGGCCTTGGGCTTCGACGCCGCTGTCGAGGCGGCGCTCAGGGACTGCGACTATGGGCGCTGGCGCGGCCTTGCCATAGCCGACGTCGCCGCTTCCGAGCCGAACGGGTTCGCGGCGTGGCTTAGCGATCCCGCCGCGGCGCCGCATGGCGGGGAATCGCTTGCGGCTCTGATGGAGCGGGCCGGCGGGTGGCTTGCCGAATGGTTGGTGGTGGATGGCGCAACGCTCGCCGTCACGCACGCCGCGGTCGTTCGAGCGGCGATTGTGAGCGCGCTCGGCGCCGCCTCCTCGGCGTTCTGGCGGATCGACGTCGCGCCGCTCTCGCTGGCGAGGCTCAGCGGTCGCGACGGGCGCTGGAATTTGGTGGCGCTCGGCGCCTTGGAAGCGCTGTCGTGATCCCCCTCCCTACCCCGCCTCCATCACCCGCCCGTCGCGGATGGTGACGCGCCGGTCCATGCGCGCGGCAAGCTCCATGTTGTGGGTGGCGACGAGCGCGGCGAGGCCGGTCGCGCGCACGAGCGCCGTGAGCGTCGCGAACACGTGGTCGGCGGTTTTCGGATCGAGGTTGCCGGTCGGCTCGTCGGCGAGCAGGATGCGCGGGCCATTGGCGACGGCCCGCGCGATCGCGACCCGCTGTTGCTCGCCGCCCGACAGCTCCGCCGGCCGGTGGCTCTCGCGGGCGGAGAGGCCCAGATAGCGCAGAAGCTCCCTACCCCGCTTCGCGGCCTCCTCTCGCGCGAGTCCCGCGATCATCTGCGGCAGGACGAGGTTCTCCAGCGCCGAGAACTCCGGCAAAAGGTGATGGAACTGATAGACGAAGCCGATCTCGTTGCGCCTCAAGGCCGTGCGCTGATCGTCGCTCATCGCGGTCGTCGGCGCGCCCGAAACGACGACTTCGCCGGCGTTCGGCCGCTCAAGCAGCCCCGCGAGATGAAGCAGCGTCGATTTGCCCGCGCCCGACGGCGCGATGAGCGCCACCGACTGGCCGGAATAGAGCGCGAGCGACGCGCCCGTCAGCACCTCGACCGCGGTCACGCCCATTCCATAGCGGCGCTCGACGCCATCGAGCGCCAGCACGGGAAAGCGCCCGGCCTCATTCATAGCGAAGCGCCTCAACGGGATCGAGCTTTGCTGCCCGCCAGGACGGGTAGATCGTCGCCGCGATCGAGAGGAAGAGCGCGAGAAAGACGACGGCGAGCACGTCGGTCGCCTCGACCCGCGAGGGCAATTGCGAGAGGAAATAGAACTCGGCCGGGAAGAGGTTGGCGCCGGTGAGCCAGCCCAAGCCCCTGCGGATCGGTTCGACGTTGTACGCGACGACGAGGCCAAGCGCGAGCCCAACGCCCGTGCCGACGATCCCGATGGTCGCCCCGGTGATGAGGAAGATGCGCATGACGGCGCCGCGCGTCGCGCCCATGGTCCGCAGCACCGCGATCGCCCGCGCCTTGTCCTGCACAAGCATGATGAGGCCGGAGACGATGTTGAGGGTCGCGACGAGCACGATCAGCGTCAGGATCGCGAACATCACGTTGCTCTCGACCGCGAGCACGTCGAAGAAACTGCGGTTGAGCTGGCGCCAGTCGGTGTCGATCATCGGGCGCTGTTGCGCGGGCTCAATTGCGCGCCGCATCGCGTCCATGTTGTCAGGATCGGCGACATAGACTTCGATCACGTTCGCCTGGCCTTCGTAGTTGAAGAAGGTCTGCGCCTCGCTAAGCGGCATGAAGATGAAGGTGTTGTCGAAGGTCGCCATGCCGATCTGAAAAATCGCCGCCACCGGATAGGCCTTCATGCGCGGCGTGACGCCGAACGGCGTCTCGGCCCCGTGCGGCGCGATGATCGTCACCTTGTCCCCGATGCGCAGGCTCAGGCGTTCGGCGAGCTTGGCGCCGACCGCCACCCCCTGCCCGTCGTCGAAGCCGTCGAGCGACCCTTGGGTGACATGCCCGACGACGCCCGGCAGCCGCTCGAGGTCCTGGCCGCGAACGCCGCGAACGAGCGCGCCCGCCGAGCCGTAAGGCGAGGTCGCGAACGCCTGGCCCTCGACGAGCGGCAGCGCCAGCGTGACGCCCGGAACCTTGTTCACCCGCTCCGTCACCGCCTCGTAGTCGGTGAGCGGCGTCTCGACGCCTTGCAGGAACATGTGGCCGTTGAGGCCGATCATCTTCTCCATGAGGTCGTGACGGAAGCCGTTCATCACCGCCATGACGACGATGAGCGCGGCGACGCCGAGCACGATGCCGAGGAACGAGAAGCCGGCGATGACCGAGATCGACTTCTGCCGGTTGCGGGCGCGCAAGTAGCGGAACGCGACCATCCACTCGAAGCGCGAAAACGGCCGGGTCGCTTTTCCGGGGGCCGCGGCTTCCACGGCGGCAACAGTCGCGGTCATGCATCAACCTCGGTGGGGAGTCCCTCGCTCAATCGCCGACGGGAGCGGACGGCCGTCGCTGGCGTCCCTTCCCCCCTTGTGGGGGAAGGACAGGATGGGGGGTCTCGCCATGCCGAGAGGATTGGCGACACCAAGGCCCTTGGCGATAGTCCCCCTGCACGGGAAGGACCGGACGCGGGTCGCGACAAACTCAAGCGGCAGATCCCTCGATGCGCGGCCTCAACTCCATGAGCTTCAGACGGATCGTCTCCATCACGCCCCTCGAAATTGTGAAACACCTCGTCGTTGGTGAAGCGAAGGAGGGCGAAGCCCTGCGCCGCAAGCGCGGCCGTGCGCATTGCATCGCGGGCAAGCTCTTCATCGGTCGAGTGGGTCGCGCCGTCGACCTCAATGACGAGCCTTGCGTCGAATGAAGCGAAGTCGGCGATGATGCCGGCTAGAACGACCTGGCGGCGAAAGCGAAAGCCGGCGACCTCTTTGCGCCGAAGCCCCTGCCATAAGCGTCGCTCGGCGCTCGTCCCATTGCGCCTCAGGCTCCTTGCAAAGGACGCTAATCTCTCCGGCATAGCGCGACCCCCCATCCTGTCCTTCCCCCACAAGGTGGAAGGGATGCAAATCCCGTCGATCCGGGTGAGATGGCTCGCTGTGTCCCAAATGTGTCACCATCATCCCGCCCCGCCCAGTTTGGCGATGGCCGCCGCGACGCTCATCAGCTCGCGCGCGCCGCCCCGCCGCTCCTTGATCTCGACCTTGCCCTCCGCAAGTCCCTTCGGCCCGACGATGATGTGATGGGGAAGACCGATCAGATCCATGGTCGCGAATTTCGCGCCGGGGCGCTCGTCGCGGTCGTCGTAGAGGACGTCGACCCCTGCCTTATCGAGCGCGCCGTAGATGCGCGCGCAGGCGCCGTCGCATTCGGCGTCGCCGACCTTGAGGTTGATGAGCCCGACCCGGAACGGCGCGACGGCCTCGGGCCAGACGATGCCCGCGTCGTCGTGGTTCGCCTCGATCAGCGCGGCGGCGAGCCGGCTCGGCCCGATCCCGTAAGAGCCCATATGCACATAATGCTCCCTGCCGTCCGGCCCATTGACGACCGCGTTCATCGGCAGGGAGTATTTCGTGCCGAAGTAGAAAATATGGCCGACCTCGATGCCGCGCGCCGAGATCCGGTCCTCCGCGGCCAGTTTTCCGAACGCGGCCGGATCGTGCTTCTCCGAGGTCGCGGCGTAGAGCGAGGTCCACTTGTCGAATACGGCCTGCATCGTCTTGGCGTCGTCGAAGTCGATGTCCGCGGGCGGCGTCTCGAAGGCGAGATAATCGCGGTGGCAGAAAACCTCGCTCTCGCCGGTCGAGGCGAGGATGCTGAACTCGTGGGAGAGGTCGCCGCCGATGGGACCCGATTCGGCCGCCATAGGTATGGCGGTGAGTCCGAGCCGCTTGAACGTGCGCAGGTAGGCGGTGAACATCCGGTTGTACGAGTGGCGGGCGCCGGCGTAGTCGAGGTCGAAGGAATAGGCGTCCTTCATCAAAAATTCGCGCGAACGCATGACGCCGAAGCGCGGCCGGACCTCGTCGCGAAACTTCCACTGGATGTGATAGAGGTTGAGCGGCAGGTCCTTGTACGACCTGACCGAGCCGCGAAAAATCTCGGTGATCATCTCCTCGTTGGTCGGCCCGTAGAGCATGTCGCGGTCGTGCCGGTCGCGGATGCGCAGCATCTCCTTGCCATAGTCGTCGTAGCGGCCGGATTCGCGCCAGAGCTCGGCGGGTTGGATGGTCGGCATGAGCGCTTCGAGCGCGCCGGCGCGGTTCTGCTCCTCGCGCACGATGGCGCAGATCTTGTGCAGTACGCGCACGCCGAGCGGCAGCCAGGCGTAGACGCCGGCCGCCTCCTGCCGGATCATGCCGGCGCGCAGCATGAGCCGGTACGAGACGATCTCCGCCTCTTTCGGCGTCTCCTTCAAAATCGGCAGGAAATAGCGGGAGAGGCGCATCTTTCTTTGCTTTTGGAGGCGAATCGAGTCGGAGCGGCGCCTCGCGGATGAGGGCCTTATGGCCCCAAGCGCGGGAGAAGGGCAAGGCGGGGTGTCGCGAAGGGCCACGCCTTGAACAACCGTTTCATTTCAAGCAAAGTGCGCTTCGCGTCCTCCGCGGACGTTAGACGGTCGTCTCGTCCGCCGAGAATGGGGAGCAATTTCATGTACAGAACTGGCGCGTCTATCGTCGCTGCTCTCGCCGTGTTCGCCATGCTGCCGGAAGCAGCTCACGCCAACCGGGCCAATGGGAAGGCCGGTCAGCGTTTAATGTGCAAGGAGAAGATTGACGCGAAACATTTGTCCAAGGATGCGGCCAAGGACGAATGGAAGAAATGCATGGAAGACGCCAACGCCTATCAGTGAGTCGGAATAAGCTTCCCGGTCAGCTTAAGTCTGCTTGCGCGGGCGGCGCGGCTCTTTTCTGCTTTGTTTTGGGGTGGGTGCCACGTGGGCGCTCGAGAGGCCGCTCGAACTAAACGTTTGCATCTCGATCCCCGCCACTGCGCAGACGCGGTCTCCTCCACAGCCGAGCTGTGAGGACCGCTGAGGACGCCGGCCGGGTGCCTGGACGGCTAGGCACGAGCGCCCCTCGCGATCCAACGTGGGCCGCGGCAACGGAGGAAATGATGAACCGGACGCTTGTTCTCGCCACCTTGGCTGCTGGCTCATTTTCGATAACCGGAGCCGCCGCCGACGTGGCGCTTAAGGGCTTTTTCATCGCCCACGAGGCGTGCCCCGCCCTGCAATCGATCAAGAACGAGACGAACCCCGGCGACGTCCGGACCGAACCTGGCAAGTCCTATCCCATTCTCGCGGAGAACAAGTCGGCCGCCTCTCATTATCTCATCGAAGTCGAGGGGGCGGACCCTTCGCGTCGTTGGGTCGCTATCCGGTGCGGCGAGCACGTGGTCTCAAGCGGCGGAGGAGGCGGCGGCTCCGGCGACGGCGCGGCCTATGTCCTTTCGGTGAGCTGGCAACCCGCGTTCTGCGAGGCCAAGCGCGACAAGCCGGAATGTCAATCGGAGACCTCCGGGGGTTTCGACGCGACGCATTTCACGCTGCATGGGTTATGGCCGCAACCGGGCAGCAACATCTATTGCGACGTGCCGTCCGACCTGAGGCTGGCCGACAAGAGCGGCGACTGGGAGGATCTTCCGGCGGTGAAGCTCACCGAAGCGACGTCGGAGAAGCTCGGCGAAGTCATGCCCGGAACGCAGTCCAAGCTCGAGAGACACGAGTGGATCAAGCACGGGACGTGCTTCCACGCCGATTCGGCGGACGAGTATTTTTCCCGAGCGATCACGCTCATCGAGCAACTGAATTCGTCAAAGGCGCGCGATCTTTTCGCCTCGAACATCGGCGCCGAGATCTCCGGGAAGGCGATCCGGGACGCCTTCGACGAAAGCTTCGGCGACGGCGCCGGCGATCGCGTCCGAATCTCCTGCCAGCGGGACCAGGGCCGCAATCTCATCGTCGAGCTGACGATCGGCCTTGTCGGCGAGATCGGCGATGAGCCGTCGCTCGCCGAGCTCATCGCCGCGTCCGAGCCCACCGACCCCGGCTGCCCGGGCGGGATCGTGGACGCCGTCGGGGCACGTTGACAAGCAGGGCCGCATTAGCTGAGCAGCTTGGCTTGCTTCCCCTGTTTCGCCATCAGCAAGACTGCCTTCCTGTCGAAGGAAACGAACATCTCGCCGCCCAGCCAAGCGCCTTCGGCGGCGATCACGCCATCCGCGAAGTCGCCGCCGGCTTCGAGCATGGCCAGGCCCGCCTCGGCCGCGGGCCGGTTGAGCACAACATGGCGCGTCTGCATCAGGCCACGTATCGCTTTTGCAATGTCGGCGCGTGGGACTTCGTAGGACCGCATCAGCACCCAGCAGAGCTCGCACAGGGACTGCAGGCTGACGGCGACCAGCTCGGCATTTTCAAGCGCCTCAATCGCGGCCTGGCTTTGCGCTTCATCATCCGACACGAGCACGCGAACAAGGACGTTCGTGTCGGCTGTGATCCTCATTCGTCGGCCGCTCCGGCTCGAGCGCCGCTCTCGGCGATTGCTTCGTTGATCTCGTCGATGCTGAGGCGCCGGCCATTCGTCCTGTCCTTCAAGAACCGATGCAGGTCCCGAAGCGATCCTTGGGGTCTCTCCGCGGCGAGCTCCGCCCGTCCATTCGGCAACAGGTCAAGGCGGATTTTGTCTCCCGGGCGAACGCCGAGATGCTGAAGCACTTCCTTACGGAATGTGACTTGCCCTCTGGCGGTGATGGTCAAGGTCGTCATGTCGCGTCCTAATCTTGCCCCGAAGAAAATAATGCACTTTTGCATTGCTTGCAATGACTCTCCGGGGCGCCTCAGGGGCCTATCGAAGAATGTGCGCAATCAGACCACGAGCCCGCGCAGAAAATTCATGTCCACGAGGCCGGCGTGCTGCTCTTTGACCTTGCCGCGGTCGAAGACGATGAGGGTCGGGATGCCGCGCACGCCGTAGCGGCTCGTGAGCGCCGGCTCGTCGTCCACATTGACCTTGGCAAAGCGGGCGCGCGGCTCGAGCTCCTTGGCGGCGCGCTCGAAGACGGGCGCCATCGCCCGGCAGGGGCCGCACCACGGCGCCCAGAAATCGACGACGACCGGCACGTCATTGCGCTCGATCTGCTTGTCGAAGGTTTCCGCCGTCAGCGCGATCGGCTTGCCGGAAAAAAGTTTTGCCTTGCAGGCGCCGCAGACGGCCTCCTCAGCGGGCCGATCAGAAGGGATGCGATTCACCGCTGAACAATGCGGGCAAACGACGTGAACGGGATGGGCCATTCGACAGAAATCCTTATTTTCACGCATAATTGGACGCGGCAGCGAACGTATTCAAGGCAGGCCAAGCGAAGAAGACGGGCTCTGTCTTCTGTTCACGAATTCGTGATCGTCGGCTAGCGTAACCGGTCCGAGCACCGCGCCGTAATCATCGACGCGGGTCTTCTAAGGAGAGCCGCAGTTCGCGGCGCCGCCGTGAAACAAAGTTCATCGAACTGGACAGGGAGATTGCGAACATGAACGCCAAGACCGCACTCAGCGCCGCCGCTCTCGCCGCGTCGCTCGCAACGGCGCTCGCCACAGCGGCGAAGGCCGGCCCGGCGCCCGCTCAGCCCGGCGCCGACAAGTGCTACGGCGTGGCGCTCGCCGGCAAGAACGACTGCGCCGCTGGGGCGGGCACGAGTTGCGCCGGCACCCAGACAGCCGACTATGATCCGCATCAATGGAAGTACGTCGCCAAGGGCGCGTGCGAGGCGATGACGACCCCGAAGGGGCACGGCTCGCTGACGCAGATGTGAGCGACGAGTTTCGATCTAAGAAGCGGCTCCGCCCATCGCGCGGAGCCGCTTAACGCCTCGCCCTGCCCTTCAGGCTGACTCCAACTCTTGCGAGAAGGCGCGGTCCTCCAGTCGATCGCGGATGAGATCGACCTGCTGGCGGCGATCAATCCAGGGCGCCATTGCGCTGCGCGCCCTCGATCCGAGTTCTCTTCGCGCTCCGGTGCAGGAAACAATGGGCGCGCAAGGCGTCGCCTCGCAAGGCTCTCCGTAGAGACGAACGTACTCGTCGAAATTGACGAAACTTTCATCGGCCTCAAGCAGGGTTTCGACGGGGAGGCCCTCGGCGTAAATCACGTCATGCCCTTCGACTTTGACGTGAAAATATTCCAGCTCGTCGTATTCGTTCGCGTCGAACCTCCGGATTGTCACGTCATTGACGAGGCTTCCGACGGACACCAGCACCAAATCGACAAGCAAAGCGTGTTCAGGCGACAGATAAAGATCGCTGCGGGGGATGTTTGGAGCGATAGCCGACGGAAGAATATGGATCGGCTGCAAGGACCTTGGCCAGGGTTTCGACGGATCGCTCTTTTTGAACGGACGGCGCCCGATCCATTGGATTGGGCGCGTCCCGCCGTACATCGTCGGCACGAGGTCGCCGATAGCCAGTTCTTCGACCTTGCGATGTCCGTTCGCGGTCGCAACCGCCGTGCCCTTCAACATGCAATGGTGACCACCTCTCGCGTAAGCGGCCACGCTCGCGGTCTGGGCCATGCCCCGTCTCGAGGATGCGAGCATTGCGACCGCTGCCGTCGCCGCGATCCCGCTCATCTTCAGTGCGTTACGGCGCGTCCGACTCACCCTCAAACTCAAATTGCCTAAGTCGCCCATACTCGCCTCCTCTTTCTTCGCTTCGCCCCCTCGCCGGACGGCGCGTCAGCTACGGATGAGCATTTTCCCTGAACCACAACGAACGTCGCGCGGAGCCGCTCACGCGGATACCCGCCTTTCAGGCCAATTCCAACTCTTGCGAGAAGGCGCGTTCCTCCAGTCGATCACGGATGAGATCGACCTGCTGGCGGCGGTCGATCCAGGGCGCCATTGCGCTGCGCGCCCTCGATCTGAATTCTCTTCGTACTCCGGTGCAGGAGACAAAGGGGGCGCAGCGGATCGCTTCGCAAGGCTCTCCGTAGAGGAGAACGTACTCGTCGAAATTGACGAAACTTTCGTCGGCCTCAAGCATGGTTTCGACTGGGAGGCCCTCGGCGTAAATCACGTCATGGCCTTCGACTTTGACGTGAAAATATTCCAGCTCGTCGTATTCGGTCGCGTCGAACCTCCGGATTGTCACCTCATTCACGAGGCTTCCGGCGGAGACGAGCACCCCGTCTAAAAGCAAGGCGTGTTCGGGGGACAGATAAAGATCGCTGCGGGGGACGTCTGGAGCGATCGCCGAGGGAAGAATATGGACCGGCTGCAAGGACCTCGGCCAGGGTCTCGAGGGATCGCCCTTTCTTAACAGAGAGCGCCCGATCCATTGTATTGGCTGCATCCCGCCGTACACGGTTGGCACGAGATCGCCGATAGCCAGTTCTTCAACCTTGCGCTGGCCGTTCGCGGTCGCAACCGCCGTGCCTTTCAACATGCAGTTGGCACCATGGCCATTGCCGTTGCCATTCCCGTTGCCATTCCCGTTGCCGTTGCCATTCCCGTTGCCGTTGCCATTCCCGTTGCCGTTGCCATTCCCGTTGCCGTTGCCGTTGCCATTCCCGTTGCTGGCCATGCCCGGTCTTGAGGATCCGAGCATTGCGACCACGGTCGTCGCCACGATCCCGCCCATCTTCAGTGCGTGACGGCGCGTCCGACTCACCCTCAAACTCAAATTGCCCGAGTTGATCATCGTGACCTTCCCCTGTCTTCGCTTCAAACCCGCGCCCAACGGCGCTTCAAGTACGGATGAGCGTTTTTCCCAGAACACAAAGAACAATGTACGCAGAAGTTTGGAACAGATGCGACGATTCTTTCGACTTAGATGGCCAGATTTCGCCGAAAGGCGTAGTTCCCGTTGACGCCACCTTTGTTGGTCCCACCGGAGGCAGGGTTTCCTGAGGCTCGCCCAGCCGCGGCCAGACGAACGAGCCCCCGGCGCCGAAATAGTCTTCGCGCAGGCCTAGCCCGCATTTCTCACAGAGCGGCTGGGTTTGTCGCGGCCCGACGATAAACGCGCAGCAGTCGTGTTGTGGACGAGC
>Ga0209040_10003772_pt1 | contig 11551 bp, 10 predicted proteins | sample BogFormECP12_OM3_FD_188240 | JGI IMG/M metagenome (GOLD analysis project Ga0209040, IMG submission 188240) | Bog forest soil microbial communities from Calvert Island, British Columbia, Canada - ECP12_OM3 (SPAdes) (version 2) | ecosystem: Environmental > Aquatic > Freshwater > Wetlands > Bog ... | reverse complement strand
TATGCATCGAAGGCTCCTTTCTTCCCCAGCGTCTTTCTTGGTCCTCAACCGCAAAAGACGTCTTAGGATAGAATGCGAGCCTTCGCTCTGATCTAATCAACCCAACCTTTCTTTTGGTTGGGTGGGAGAGCGGCCGACATCTTCTGTAACAGGCAAAAGTAATCTCATACAGTGTCACTTGATCTTGCCGAGCGAGCGGAGTTCCGCCTCAACCTCGTCCAGACTGAAACGTGGCTCTCCCGCCCGCGCGTCGGAGATGATCCCATCCTCAATATCTTCATAGAGCATGGCGAGCGCCGTCCCAATCACTTCATCGGGATCATGGTAGGCGCCGGAAGCGACGGCGAGATCAATCATTCGCTTTTGCTCGTCTGTCAGCTCAATGGTCATCGCTTCATTCTCGCTTGGCGGCCGCGGGAAAATCAAGGGCTTGCGGGTCCGCCGATATAGAGGACGCGCGACTTGCTGGCGAGAATGTAAACGTAGTAAGTGCGTGGATCGTACATGCTGTCAACAGAATTCATCGTGCTGCGTGTTGTCTCTGCAGTGACGTCCATCACCCACGGGCGTAACAGCAGGTCCCTCGACTCGCGGCCCAAAATCGGGGCCGCTCGCTCGGGATGACACTCAAAGAGTGATCACCATGATGAATAATCCAGGTAAACGCCGCTCTACCCGTATGAGACCGATTCTACCGCCGCGCCGTGCCGCCAATATTCCCTGTCACCCCACCAGCACAGCGCCGCCGTTCACGTTGAACACCTCGCCGGTGATGAATCCGGCGTAGGGCGTGCACAGGAACAGGATGGGGGCTGCGATTTCGTCCGGTGTGGCGACGCGCCCCAGCGGAATGGCGGAGAAGATCTTCTTTTGCCGCTCGGGATCGCTGAGCGCTCCGGCAGTCATGGGAGTTTCCACCCAGCCCGGCGCGACGCAGTTCACGTAGATGCCGTGCGGCGCAAGCTCAGTGGAAAGGCCCTTAACCATGCTTATGATCGCGCCTTTGGTGGCGGCGTAATCGACGTGGCCGTCCTCGCCGCGCTGTCCGGCGGTTGAGCTGACCATCACAATATGCCCGCCGCGCGCCTGCCGCTTCATCTGGCCCACCGAATGTTTCACCACGGCAAAAGCGCTATCGAGGTTGACGGCGAGGGTGGTGCGCCACTGCTCGTCGATCATCTGGTCGATGGGGGCTTCATCCGGTGGCCAGATACCATGGTTGACGACCAGCGCATCCAGAGATCCGAAGCGCTCGACGGCGGCATGCACCAGCGGTCCGCCGTTGGCGGTGCCGGTGAGATCGGCCCATACCGCGTGGGCATGGTCGGGGCCGCACTCCTGCTCCAGCCGCAGCGCTTCTTCCTTCGCCTGAACGTAATTGAAAACGACACGGGCGCCAGCGCGAACAAACATTCGCACCGTCGCCGCGCCGATGCCGCGCGACCCTCCGGTGACGAGGGCCACTTTTCCGTCGAGGGACAACGTGGGATGGGATGACATGGCTTCCAGAAAGCTACCACACGGCCGTGGTAGTCAGTTACAGCGATGCCTGCGGCTCAACCACATGGATCGCTTCCCGGATAGGCAATTCCCAGGCGTAATCTCAGCTTCTAGTCTTCCTTGTTGATCAGTTTGCGCAAGACAACCCGGTCCGGGTTGAGCAACTCAGCGATTCGGCCCGCGTTGATGCTAGCGACAATGATCAGCCCGGCCTCGGTATTGACGTCGCCGAAGATCCCCAGCCTCTGCATCTTTAAGGCCTGGTGCTGGTTGTCCTCGGTCGGACTCAAGTAATGCACCAATCCCGCCTTGTAGCGGTGGAGCAGGAAGAGGTGGGCCAGGGTCATCAACCGTTTCTTTCGCAGAGAAGGATCGAAGGTGTTCATATCACGGACCGAAAGGAGCTTATGACCATGCCGGTCGTGAACGTCAGCGAAGACGATGTTGCCTACCCGCTCCTTCCCATCGTTCCACAAGCTGAGTTCCAGGAAGTCTGAACCGGCGGCGACGGGACGCAACTGCGCCCGGTACACCGGCGGTAGACTATTGCGCTCCGCCCAGATTTGCAGCCATTCCTCCAGGACCTTGGGAGGGAATTCGGTCTGCACCAAGTGCTGGTGCTGGGTCGATCCCTTGCCCATGGCCTTGGTGGTTGCCGTGCGCCCGGAGGAGGCCATCAGCGCGGCATCCAGACGCGGTCCGCCGACCAGGGTTTGTGGAGTCCGGTAGGGCGATTCGAGCAGCCTGAATTTCCTCTGCAAACGGGCCAGCGACAACATCCCGTCCTGCCGCAGCGCGGTGGCGAAATCCTCGGCGGCGAGGCCGTCGATCTGGTGTCCGCCATAGGTAATGAAGTTGAATACGAAGCCCAGCTTGCCCAGTTCTTCGGGGAAGTGCTTCATCTGCTCATCCGTCATGCCGGTGGTGTCCCAACTGAACGAAGGTGACAAGTTATAGGCGAGCATCTTGTCGGGAAATTCATCGTGAATGGCGTCGGCGAACGCTTTGGCCTCCGCAAGATTCGCGGTGGCGGTTTCCATCCACAAAATGTCCGCGAAAGGTGCGACAGCGAGCGACTTGGCGACGGCGTAATCCAGACCTCCCTGGACCTGGTAGTAACCCTCGGGCGTTTTGGCAAGCTCGCAGTCCCAGGGTTCGTCGAGCGCCATCGATCGCGCTTTTTCGCGGGCGGCATACCACGATGCTCGCTTGGAGAAAGCAAGCCACTGGTCAACGCTCATTGCAAACGACTCACCTTCGTTGACACGGAACTGCATGACGTCAGCAACCATCTGCCGGTACGTCATAAGCACTGCCTCTTCCTGCCATGCATCGAGGAATCGCGGGATGACCTTGTCGAGCATAGTATCCACCAGCCCGTCGGAGCTCTTTTTGTACGCTTGGGCATTCTCCTCAATCAGCGGCAGCAGTCCGGTGGTTTCGAGCCATGCAGAGGCGGCGGCATACTCGGCCTCCGACATGGCAAACATCATGTGGCCTCTTACCTCATCGACTCCCGCCTCATAGAACTTTCTTTGGAGAGTGAGAAATACGGCCTTGTAGCTCGGTACCTCCAGGTTGGTGACGCCCAGGATGAAAGGCTGGTCGCGCTCGTCCGCACATCCCTCCAGCAGGTTCGCCGCCTCGGCGTCGGTGCGCGCCACGATGATACCGGGCACACTCATAACGTCCAGTTGGAAGCGCGCGGCATTGAGGCGCTGTATCTGGTCGTTCTCCGACACCAGCACCTTGCCACCCTGGTGTCCGCACTTCTTGACGCCCGGCTTCTGGTCCTCGATGTGGTAACCGGGCACGCCGACTTCCACGAATCGCCGGATCAGGTTCCTGACGTGAGCGTCTCCTCCGTGGCCGGTGTCGGCATCCGCAATAATGAAGGGCCGATAATCAAATTCAGGCGTGGTCGCCCGCTGTTCCGGCTTCATGCGCGAGCGAAAAAACTGCTGGTTCTTGTCGGCGGTGAGCAGAGCACGCACGATCGACGCAGCCTCGTCCGGCACCTGGCTGAGCGGGTAGCTGGCGAGGTCGGCGCCAGGATCTTCGGTGATGCTTCCCTTGGCGGAAGTCGCCCACCCGCCCAGGTAGATGCCTTCGATCCCAAGCCGCTTGATGGTGACGGCCTGTCCCGGTGAGTAGGGACCGAAGGTCGTGATCGACTTGCCGGTCTGAAATAACTCTCTGAGACGGGCATAAAAGCCCTCAGCGGCGGCGCGCGCCACTGGGTAGTCGGCGGCGATGGTGCCTCTCTGTTCAACCACTTGACGAGGGGAGTACAGACGAATAATCCCCTTGAATCGCGGGCTCGCAAACCACTCACTTACCTCTCGCACTTTGTCTTCGAATGAACTCATAATTCCCTCCCACGGCCCCCATTAGGCGGCTGTCACCCGGCGGATTAGTCCGCATCACAAGAATACTAATCGCCCGCAACGGGAGCAGCAACGATGGCGTGGATCTGGATTCGATGCTCCTCCTCCGCACTGCAACCATGTGAACTCAAAGCTGCGGGTAACGCGGTGAGCGAGGTCACCAGAGGCTGTGACTGTGTACGGAATTGCGCCCCCTGCGCTACACTCGTTGCGAGTCGCCTGTGACTATCGCCGTCCGCTAGCGAAACTCCGCTCCTGAAGCCGCCGCCCATCCGGGCGCAATCTACCATTCTGTTCTGACGAACCTAATTAGGAGTTTCGAATGTCTGAATCGCAAGCTGTTCTTTCGCAGCAGCTTCCCAACTTTGTTGATCTGGAGTTCGCCCGCCGGCTGGAAATGGCGTAGACCATCCTGCCGGAGTGCGTTGAAGCGATACGCCGAAACGCGCCATCGCGACCGCTCGCGGCCGAAACCATCGCGGGAGGAGTAGCTTTCTTCGGCGGACCAGCCTTCCCCGCGAACCAGATCGTCGGTATGGGTCTTTACGGCGAGGTCACTTCCGATGATGTGGACCGGGTTGAGCAGTTCTTTCGCAGCCGAGGCGTGTCCTCGACTGTCGTGTTGTCTCCGCTGGCCGATGTTTCGCTGCTCGCTCCTCTCGGCCAGCGGGGCTACCGCATTGCGGAATTCAACTCCGTGCTCATCCGGCGAATTGGCGCGCCCGAGCCATTCACGCCGTGTGTGGGAATCGCACTCGATCGGGTGTCGGCGGAGACGGCAGCGCTGTGGAGACGCGTCATCGCGCGAGGCTTCTCCGACGTGGTTCCGGTATCGGAGGATGTGTTCGAGGGCTTCGCGTCTCTGCCCGGATCGCTGGACTTCCTGGCGCGGATCGGAGACACGGTTGTTGGCGGATGCGGCGGCCGCATCATTTCTGAAGCTCGGATCGCGGCCCTGTGCGGGACCGCCACGCTGCCGGAATTTCGGCGGCGCGGCGTGCAGAGCGCGCTGATTGCGCTCCGTCTTCACGAGGCTGCGCTTGCCGGCTGCGAGTATGCTGTGGTGAGCACCCAGCCGGGCAGCGGCTCGCAGCGCAACATGGAGCGGCGTGGTTTTCGCGTGGCTTACACCAAGGTCGTCATGGCGCGCGAGTGGCCGGAGCTCGCAGCACCCGCGCAGGGAGGCGCGAATGGACATTGAGGCGATTCGGCGGTACTGCCTCCAGTTCCCGCACACCACCGAAAACGTGCAGTGGGGAGCGGACCTGTGCTTTAAGGTGGATGGCAAGCTGTTCGTGGTGGCCGCCATCGAGATGGTGCCGGCACGTTTGTCGTTCAAATGCGCGCCGGAAAATTTCGCCGAGCTGTGTGAACGGACGGGCATCATCCCCGCTCCGTACATGGCACGAGCCCAGTGGGTCAGCTTGTTGGGCTTGAACGCGGTGCCCGATGACGAGCTGCGCGAACTGATCGCTGAGTCGTACCGGTTGGTGTGGGAGCGGCTTCCCAAGAAGCGGCGGGCAGAGCTGGATGGCGGTGTTGTTCAGAAGACGAAGGCGCTGAAGAAGTCCGCGTCGCGCAAAGTAGGGGCCAAGGGCAAGCGTGCTGGGGCAAGAACGTGATGACACGGTCTCTCGTGGTGCATTGGCTATTGATTTGCGGACCATTACTGTTCGCAGGCTCCGCCCTGGCAGCGGCGCAGACTGCGTCGGCGGCGCATGAAATGGTTGCGGAGCAACCCGCGGCGCTGGAGCGCGAATTCTTTGCCGCCATCCGCGAAGGCGATACAAAGAAGTTTCTGTCGTATGTTCCAGAACAGGGTATGAATGTCGGGTCGCGGGCGGAGCACGTAACCCGCGCTGAGATTGAATCGCAGTTTGCGCAGCATCGCGATCTCTACTGCAAGCTGTTCGATTCGTCGTGCATCCAATCGCCGATGAAGCTCGATGCCAGCGCGCGGGCCTGCTCGTACCGTGAGTTGCTAACGCATTCCGAGAAAGTGCGTACCGCGGCGACCGAGGCCGTCCGCGGCGGTGTGCGCCAGGCAATCCTGGTGGCCAAGGTGAAGAACGATCAGTGCTCGGGCCTCGGCCTGATTGATTTCATCTTTAACGAGGACCACGGCGGGTGGAAGCTGTTCTCGGCACCGTAAACAACCAACGTGATCAGTATGCCCGACAATGTGGTACCCGTCCGTGATACACGCTCCCCGCTCACTGAAATTGGGCTGCTCTTCCTGAAACTTGGCACGACGGCCTTCGGCGGCCCGGCTGCCCACATCGCAATGATGGACGAGGAGGTGGTGCGCCGGCGCCAGTGGTTGAGCGAGCAGGAATTTCTCGACTACCTCAGTGCGGTCAACTTCATTCCCGGTCCCAACTCCACGGAGATGGCGATCCACATCGGGCATCGGCGTGGCGGGTGGCCCGGTCTCATTGTGGCGGGCGCGTGCTTCATCGTTCCGGCGGCGATCCTCGTCGGTATCCTGGCGTGGGCGTACGTGCGGTGGGGCGCGCTGCCACAAGCGGCTGGCCTGTTGTATGGGATCAAGCCGGTGGTGATTGCTGTCGTATTGCAGGCGCTGTGGAAACTGGGCCGCTCCGCCGTTAAGACGAAATGGCTGGCGATAGTCACTTTCCTCTCCGTTGCGCTGGCCGCAGTCGGAGTGAATGAGCTGCTGGTACTAGGGATCGGCGGAGTGCTCGCACTGGCGATGCATTTGAGCGAGCTGCCCCGACGAAGAACGCTGCTGGGGGCGCCGATGCTCAAGCCAGCACTCTCCGCAGCCGTGATCGCGACCGGCGCCTCGGTTGGCTTGTGGCCGATTTTTCTGATCTTCGCCAAGATCGGGTCAGTGCTTTTTGGCAGCGGCTATGTACTGCTGGCTTTCTTGCGCGCGGACTTGGTCGAGCGTTACCACTGGCTCACGCAGCAACAACTGCTCGACGCCGTCGCGGTCGGGCAGGTGACGCCCGGCCCCGTGTTCACGACGGCCACATTTGTTGGCTACATCCTGCACGGGCCGTCGGGAGCCGTCGCGGCCACGGTCGGGATTTTCCTTCCGGCGTTTCTGTTCGTCGCCGTGAGCGCGCCGCTGCTTCCGAGGCTTCGCGCGTCGCGTACAGCAGGCGCCATCCTCGATGGCATCAACGTGGCCTCGCTGGCCCTGATGGCGCTGGTGACGTGGCAGTTAGCGCGATCGGCCCTTGTGGATTGGTTCACGTTGCTGCTGGGAATTGCGAGTGCAGCTGCTCTGATCCGTTATCGCCAGCTCAATTCCGCGTGGCTGGTGCTCGCGGCGGCAGTGTTGGGCATGGCGAAGCATGGATTCTTCTGAAGCGTTTTCACGGTCGATGTAGTTCCAAGGAGCAAAAGCAGATCCTTCGACTTCGCGCCCGCCGACCCGCACAATCGCCCCAACGAGCGCAAAAGCGGCGCTCGCTGGGGACCCCGAAAAGAAGCGGGTCGGAAAAACCGTGCGGGCGCTACGCTCAGGATGATTGCATAAGGTCATGACCGCTTTTGAAAAATCCAGCTGAAGACCTGCGCCACCCGCCTTCACTTCTTTCTCTGGCAATTGCCTCCCTTGGCCGAGGTCAGCACGCCAGCGGCAGCCTTGATGGTTTCGTTCCAGCAAGCGCCGGTGGAGTCGAAGTACTGATAGTTCTCGGAATTGGCTTGTCCCGAGGTGGTAACGTTGCCGTTCGCGTCGACCATCAGGGTGTCGGTCGGGGACACAGCGTCAAAGAACGTGTTGAAGTATGTTGGGAAGCCATTCAGGATCGCCAGTTCGCCACTCTGGAACGACTGTTGCAGGTTGGTGGTCTGCTGGAACGAGCCGTCGGGGTTGGCGGTGAAGTCATAGCTCAGGTTTAGCGGCCAGGAAAACTGCTGGTAGCTGTTGATGGTTTTTCCGCTCTGCTTGGTGGTGGTGGACGAAACGATGGAAGTGATCTGCTTTACGGATTGGTCGTACACCGATCCGTCAACTGCCACGTTGTACTTTTGCCAATTGGAGAAATCGATGCTTTGCACGACCTTGGTGTCCACCTTGCCATGCGAGGTCTGGACGTAGCCCTCAAGCGTGAAGCCGCGCGACGAGGTGACGGACACCGCGCCGTATACGTAGGTCCCGTTGTTCGTGATGTTTTCCTTTACTGCCGGATTGGGCTGCCCGATGGTGTTCTTGGTGACCGCTCCGGTAACCTGGCTGGAGCCGGCATCGAGGTAGAGCAGCAGCGTGGCGGTGGCGGAGAAGTAATTGTCAGCATTGTAGACGCTCACCGCCACAGTGTGCGGCTGGCCATTGCTGAGCACCCCGGCGAATGGTGTGAGGTCCACACGATAAGGCTCAAAGTTCAGCGTGTGCACGCCAGGAATCGGACGCCAAAGATAGGGATCGATGCCGCCGGTGTAGATCCAGGGATAAATGGGCGCCACCCCGGCAGGCTGACCGTCGATGCTGACTTCTCCCTCACGGAAGCCGGTTGAACCGCAGTTGTACAGCTCGCCGGCGACATCGTTGGGCGCGCAGGTGTACCAAAACTCATCGACGTTCTGGCTCTGGGCGAAGACATCGAGATAGGCACGCTCCACATTGGCCGGCAAGTCGAACGTTGCCGCGAGCTGGTCACTGGGCGAATTCAAGGTGACGGTCCCGCCCGTGGGACCGGCCGACATCGGTAGTACCACGTCGGCCGCTGGCGGCGCCTGCTTGCCATGGGCCACCGGATAGAACTGAATGACGGCAGTGCCGTGCAGGTGGCTGGTGTACTCATTGTTGACCAGGTTGAACAGATCGACCTGGCCGTCCTGCGGCGTGGTGAACAGTGGGCTGTAATCGGTCAGATTGTTTTCGGTGTGCCACATGCGCTGCACGTCGTGAGACGGCTCGGCAGTGGTGCCGAAGTAAACATTAGCGCCGCCGATCCAAATTTCCGCGGTGCGGTCGAACTGGCGGCCCGCATCTACGGACCAATCGGCCTCAAGCACGACCGCGGCCCATGGCCCGGGACAGTCCGACGGAGGCGTGTAGCTAAAGTACTTCGGGTTGAAGTCGGAAAAATCCAGGTTCTGAAACAACTGCACGGTGCACGGAGTCGTGCCCGGCCGCGGCACCGACGCGTTGGCAGTAACCGTGTTGGCCGAGCCGATTTGCGGATTGCTGGGAGCGACGTAATTTTGCGCGGCCGCCGCGCAGATAAGAAATATGGCCACACAGACAATGGAAAGGATCCTGGTAGGCAAGAAGAAAGACCGGGACATGTCAGCACTCCTTTAGCTGGGGCGCGCTTAGATCGTAGCGCAACGGAATTCTACAAGCATAGTTCCTCATGGCGGTTTACTACAAGAGCGAGACGTAGGCCCCTTGTCTTGATGGTCGGCCACGGTAAGAGCGCTTTGGGCAAGGCATCGTGATACCTTAGACGCAAGATTTCTCTCTCAAGGGGCGCCGCCATGATGCTGGAAACCGAAGTCTTCAAGTTTGAGCCCGACGTCACCGGGATTTCGTGCTCGGGGCGCTTCATATTGGGCAATCGCCTCAGCGAGATGGAAGGACTGATGAACTCGCTCCTCGAGGATGGCGTGCGCAAACTCGTGCTCGACCTCACACACGTGGAATTTGTGGACAGCGCGGGGCTGGGCGTCATCATGCGAGCGTCTGGAGAAATCGAACAGCTTGGCGGCAAGCTGCGCATCTCTGGCGCCAACGAACAGGTGCGGCGCCTGTTCCACATTACGCATACAGGGACGATCTTGGCGCTCGATCCAGACTTGGTGACGAGTGTGAAGAAGTTGCAGGATGGTGAGGCGCAGACTGCGGGTCAGTCCTCCTGAATCGGCGTCCCTGAGTCCAACTGCAGCCCACCGGTCAAATCGCTGATCTTTTCGATGCGGTGCTCCAGACACCACTTTTCCAGTGAATCCACCAACGTCTCGCAGGCGCAAGGGTCCCAGAAATTCACCGTGCCCACTTCGATGGCGCTTGCGCCGGCCAGCATGAACTCGACCACGTCTTCCGCCGTGCTGATGCCGCCAATGCCGATTACCGGTATCTTCACTGTCTTCGCCGCCTCCCACACCATGCGCAGCGCGATTGGCTTGATGGCCGGGCCGGAGAGTCCGGCGGTGATGTTCGAGATTCGCGGCTTGCGGGTTTCGGCATCGATGGCCATAGCGACGAAAGTGTTGACCAGAGAGATCGCGTCGGCGCCTGCCTCTTCGGCGGCGCGTGCCACATCAGGGATGCTGGTGACGTTGGGCGAAAGCTTCACGATCAGCGGCCGGGTGACGATTTTCTTTACCGCGCTGACCACATCGAACAACATCTTCGGATCGCTGCCGAAGCTGATGCCGCCGCCCTTGGTGTTGGGGCACGAGACGTTCAGCTCGTAGGCGGCAATCCCCTCGCCGTCGTTCAGCATGCGCACCACATCTTCGTATTCGTCCTGCGAGTGGCCAAAGACGTTGCAGAAGAAAACGATGTTCTTGATATTGCGCAGTAGCGGGAGTTTTTCTTCCAGAAATGCGCGAGCGCCGATGTTCTGCAGGCCGATAGCGTTCAGCATTCCGGCGGCGGTCTCAAACAGGCGGGGAGGAGGATTGCCGGCCATCGGTTCGCGCGAAAGCCCCTTTACCACGAAGCCGCCCAAGCGGTACAACGTGACCACATCTTCGAACTCGACGCCATATCCGAAGCTCCCGCTGGCCGCGATAACAGGGTTCTTGAGCGTAATGCCGGCAAGGTTGACGCTCATGTCGAGCATGGGCTTCGGGACAGGACTCACGCGAGCGTCTCCGTCATTGCGCTTCCCGCTGGCGGCGGACGGCGATGGGCTGCTTGACGGTGGCGGTGCGCTCCAGCTTGTCCCAGGTGAACCCGCCGCCTTCCATTGCGCGCTTGAGCGTCTTGATCAACACGAGGGAAAACAACTGCCGGTAAGCAAAGCGCTGCAGCCAAACGTGTCCCAGCAGCAGGAAGTCGCGCTTTCCTCCCGGCTGTTGCCGTTCCAGAGTAAACGCAATGGTGGAGGCGATGAAGTCAATCACCATGAAGAGCGCGAAGTACACGACCAGCTTGTGAAAGTCGGCCGGGTTCGCCGACTCGGGATGGCGGTATTTGTCGACGAAATAGATTACGGTGCCGGCGATGAACATGATGTCGATGAACGGCGAGACCAGCGGCAGCAGGATCTGGAAGATGACCATGTTGGGTATTGCCACCCAGCCGAGAGCTCCCTTCTGCTTCACCGCCGCACGGTGCTTCCACACCGACTGCATGATGCCGAACGACCAGCGGAAGCGTTGCCGCATCAGCCCATTCGCGGTGCTGGGCGCCTCGGTGTAGGCCAGCGCGCGGTCTTCGTAGTTGACCCAATAGCCCGCCTGCAGAAGCGCCATCGTGAGATCGGCGTCCTCGGCGACGGTGTCGGGCTGATAGCCACCGGCGGCGCGCACGGGAGCGGTGCGCCAAGCGCCGATCGCGCCGGGCACCACGCTGACTGCGTTGAGGGTGTTCAGGGCGCGGCGTTCAAAGTTCTGGCTGGTGATGTACTCCAGCGCCTGCCAGCGTGTCCACAGGTTCACGCGATTGCCGACCTTGGCGTTTCCAGCCATGGCAGCAACCTTCGGATTGCTGAAGTGCGGCACCAGCCGGGAAATGG
>Ga0209040_10003771_pt1 | contig 11552 bp, 10 predicted proteins | sample BogFormECP12_OM3_FD_188240 | JGI IMG/M metagenome (GOLD analysis project Ga0209040, IMG submission 188240) | Bog forest soil microbial communities from Calvert Island, British Columbia, Canada - ECP12_OM3 (SPAdes) (version 2) | ecosystem: Environmental > Aquatic > Freshwater > Wetlands > Bog ... | reverse complement strand
TGACCTCGCTCTCAGGCATCAAACGCAAAACTTTCTGTCACAACCCCCTTCAAATCCGCTGAAATCCGATTCGTTACCGCTGGATTGTCCGAAAAATCTTAAATCGCCCCCTTGCCAAAACATCTCCGACCGGTTTAAAGGAAAAAAGTGGCTGGTTTTAATTCGACCCCCACTGGCTGGTTTTGAATCGACCGCCGACACTCTGGCGGAGCTTGATTTAATGGATTCTCCGAGTACTTGCGTCGGATTTGCTCGATATTTGGTTTGTAGTGTTCGTTGAATTTCCGCAGCTCATTACGAAATAACTGGAGACCTTCGGTCGCATTACGAATACAGCTCACCGAAAGATTTCCTCTAAGTCATAGGTCAGTTGCTGTGCGGCAGGCCAACCGACCGTCACAAACACGTCTAGGATTTGGACCAAGGCTGCCCGGCAATCGCTACGCTCACGCAAAACCGCGCGATACTCCGCGAGAAAGCGTTTGACTGTCCTGACTACCACGTCCGCAGCGAGCGATTCAAACTCGAAACCACCAGATTGCGCACCGACAACCACGTTGCGCAGGCGGAGAAACACGCCTGCCGGATCGAATTCCATTAGAGATTCTAGAGTCGCCGCGAGATTGTAGGCTACCCTAGTTAGGCGAGTGTCTGCCAGCTTGTCGAATATAGGTTCAGCTTCCTTAAGGAACCGTTTTCGTTGCTCACGGTCAGGAGCCTCATCTGGTCGATTTTGTTGCAGATCGAAAGCACCAGATGCGAAAAAAACCTGGTAGGCGACCGAGTCTATGCTATTATGGATGACCTTTAGGCGCGCCTGGATTTCGGGGGGTATTGCGTCCAGAGGGCGGCTGAATTGTTGGCGCAAACGCTTCAGTTCTACCGTAGTAGACTCAAGCAGTCGATTTATAATCCATAAAGCACGTCGCCGTACGCCCTCCTGTTGGGGATCTGTTGGATTTGAGGGGCCACGCGTGAGATCATCGCGAATAGTATGAGCCAGGTGTGACGCTATCTCCGAGCTTTCCCAAGGCGCATCAACCACAGGAATGATTCGACGTTCGCATGCCTCTAACCCGCGCCATAGGTAGAGTCCAAGGAAGGTGCTAAAGCAGGTCGCTCGGACCGCTTCAGAGCCAGTTCCACTAGTTGTTCGATCGAATATCAGTTCAATCGATGGTACGACTCTCTCGGGGTATCTACCTGCCAGGGTAGAAATAGAAGCGACCGCAGCCTGCAGAACCGCTCGACTGGGCTCCTCCGCCGAAATAAAGGCCATAAGGCTCCACATAGTGTCGGGAGCCGTCCGCTGGAGAAGGTGCAGATTCACAGCGATTTGAAGCCGCACCGCCGGCTCCGCATTCCGGCTCAGACGCTGGATCGCATCAGAGATACTTGTTTCTGAGCAAGCGGGGTTGGCGGCCAGGAACATCAGGCCGCTTGCTGCATCAATCAATGACTGTGGACTACCCCAAGATGGAGATCGGTCAAAAGAATCCCTTGTTTCGAGTACCTCCGCAGGACTGGCGCGGGCGCTAATGTCCAGAAAGACTTGCGCGCGCTAATTCGATCGGCGGTTCGTCATTTTTCAGATCCTGGCGAACCACAATTCGGGAGCATGCCTGAACGAGGTACCCCAGCGCGTATTCCGTCTGTTCCGGGTGAGCACCATCTGGATCGGCGGTACGAATGGCTTCTGCCAATTCCAGCAACTGCGGATAGATCTCCGTAATCTGTTCATCTGAAGGCGCTTGATTCAGGTACTGACCACAAAATTTTTTTATTGGGTCGACCAAATCAATAAGTCTTCGATTTACAGGGTCGTCGACCGGAACGCCTTGTTCTCTCAGATATTCTGCTGTGGTAAATTCTTTAAATCCTACTTCCCCGATTTTAAACAAGGGTTCGTTTGGAGGCAGCCCACCCGTAGCTTCCAAGCTTTTCCGAATCTCGTCCGCCTGTGACGTAATGAGCAGGTGAGACGGTATACAGCCAAGCAAACGATCGCGAGTTAGATGCGCTTGTGTCCCGTCTTTTAGCACATTCGGAGGGACCGCGAGAATACTTTGCTCGATTCGGGCCCGATCTTCATTTGGCAGATGAGCAAAGATTGCGGCAATCAAAGCACCTGCAGCCTCAGTTGTATCGACTGAAGTTAAGATGGGGACTTGGCAAAGCATTTCCCGTAGTTCCACGCCAAGGGTTTGCGGACGCTCGACTCCCGACCACAACAAACGTCGCCAAATCACGGCATAAACGTTCGTGGTGGCAATCAGAGTAAGTAAATCACCTATCAATCGAGCATCTCGGGGTTCCAAGCCTTCGATATATGCTTTGAAAGTATCGAGCATCTGAATTGGATAATCGAACCCACCCCGACTGCCGGAATCCCAAATCGCGCTGTAATCAGTCCGAATGATGCATTCAACACCACCGAACTGAAAGCGCCTCTCATCTATTTCGCCGGACGGAGGAGCATGTTCTCGCGCCGTCCACATTGCCACTACAGCAACAAGGGCCTTCGTCGCGATGATCGGCTCAGCCTTCAAAAATATCGGATATGCCTCAGCCAATATGTAGAAGACTCCCTGCCAATCCTGGCGAACGTTCGATATCAACGACATAATCCGGCTAGGACCACCCAGGGTTGTCGTCGCTTCGCTATCATTGAATTCTCGGAAAGCCGTCTCATACAGCTCACCAGCGAGCTCAGCATCCCTTGCTAGCAGCTTCGGTATCTCCTGCGCTAAATGGAAAAACTCCTGATGCCCATACCGTCGGGCATGCCCCGGCCTGAGCGGGGTACGCAACGACCGCGACGATTCTGGGGCAGCAGCAGCAAAGGTTCTGCATACTCCGACTATCCCGTCACGGACCAGCGCCGGGTGATAGTTCTGCTCATCGCCCCAAACATGGTCTAGGAGGCGTCTCGCCGCCAAATTTACGAAACTGCTTTGCTCGGGTGTGAGATTTTCCGCTTGATTGGATAGTAGATCGAGGAGTTGACCTAAAGGCTGAGCTAACACGTCAACGTACTGCGATAGCATCGCGGCGAGTTGACACCACGGCCGCGCTTTTGGCCCAACAAGATGGTCGGGAGATAGTCGTCGCGCCGAGAGTGCGTTTATGAAGTGGCGTACTGCATCCTTCCCGCAATCACCATTGACGGTTTGCTGCCGTTCTTGACCTACTCTCTCTGTGAGTGGTTCGATGTCTTGGATCCGCTGGAAGAATTCTACGGCCTCGGTAGGACCGATTATTTTTCCGATTAAAGGGATTTCCGGCGCTTCTAGGAGTTTAAAGACAAGCTCCCAAAACGCTGATCGCTTGATGTTGTCGAGTTCCCATTCATAGCGAAAGTGAAGAGCTAAGCTTGGCCGGAATGCGACAACACGCTCCGGGTCGGTGGCAATCTCCCGTACCAGCCTAGCAGAATCCCCACGAAAAAGGAGGCGGGCAACGGCATAATCGAACAGTAAATGATGTGGGAACGTCAACGTGTAGCGATCCGGACGCGACAAGGAGGTTTGATGCTCTTGTATCAGATTCGAGCTAAGTAAATCGGCCAGAACCGAACCTGAAGCAGTGTCTAAAGGAAGATCTGCGCGTGCGACCCGCAAGGCTCGGTTCTCCACCATGTTCATCACTGCCTGCCTTAGAACGCTCTCGCGCGAGTCGCCCATATGATCAGTCCGGATAACTCGTTCTTGCCAGTAACGATCGAGGAGTTCTAGCTGGGTCTTGATCGGGGTTATTTCCTCAAAGGCGAGTCCTTCGCCGATCAGTTCGCCCAATAGCCGCAGGTTAAATGGGATGCGAATAAGCTCTCGCATCTCTTGGTTAGGCCCCGTATCGACCGCGTCTATAAGCCGTGCCATCGGCTCAGATTGGTTTTTTAGCTGTAAAAGTTCGTCAGGGCCGAGCCGAGGTACTAAGAAAACTCTAGTGTCGGGAAATTCCGGGTCGTGAAATTGCTTTAACGGCTGGCCGCCAAACAAACCACGCAATCCGGGATTGTAACGCAAGTCGAACTTGCGAATGGAAGCTACTACACGCCAACGGCCCCCCTGCTGAAGAATCGTCTGAATCAGCTCCCGTAGCATCCGCATTCCATATTCCGATCGAGCCGCGTCCAATGCGTCAGTAATGAAGAACGCTGATCCATCGCCATGCCAGTTCTCGATCACCTCGGCAAGCAAGTGCTCAAGTCCGAGCTCCGATCTCAGGCCTGCCGCACTTGAAGATTCCACTCGATCGGCCGCTACAACGAGGACATCGTGACCATCCGCCCGCAGAGCGACAGCCAAATCGTGGAGCGTCCCCGACTTTCCCAAGCCTGGCTCTCCCGTCACAAGAAGCGAGCCTAATTCGGCTGCCGCTCGCAACTGCAAGGTCGAAGGTCGCTCAATCGTGATTCTTTCATCCGGTGAAATCGAGATAGTCGCGAAATTAGCGAGTGCTTCTATCGTGTCCGAAGAATAACCGGCTAGCCTCCGGACATCGTTTTGATAGTTCCGCGCGGTGCGGATGCTGAATCCTGCACGATCTAAAATTTGTTGGAGTTGACGCCGGTCGGTGCCGCTGCGTCGACTCGCGAGGCGGGAACATTCGTCGATTAGAGTTGCCCATGCAGCTTGCGCTTGGTCAGGTCTGAGGAGAATCGTGCTTCGAACCGTGTCTGTCGCTTCTCGGTCCTCTCTGCCACCTGGCTCGACATCAAATACCTGAATGTAAGTAATGGACAGTAGCTCTCGAATTTCGTCCTCGGATGGTGTAGTTCCTGAGTGAGCCTGCCATGCCGCCCGAATGTGCTCGCATGTGATACTAAGTGCTTCCTTCTCTGCCAGGGAGTGAGCCGCTTCCTCCACGGGGGCGCCTTGGCGAAGCGAACGAATCTTGCCTAATACGTTCGCAAGGGTCGACGTGACTGTCCCGGATGCGGCTGGTCCGACCGCGAGCACGAGGCGATCACGGCGAAAGTCTAGAATTCTGGCCCAAGGGCGCACGGGCCTATTGTCGCGCACGGGCGGCCGAATCACCTGCCGTACAAACTGGGCAAATGTCTTGGCGAAAGGCGACTCGCCATCGCGTTCCAACGAAATGGAGCGTTTCACTTGAAGGAAGGCCAGTCGGTCGTCCGAGCTCCCGACCATTATGTCGTCGACCGGTTGCTCGGTCTCGCAGCGAATGAACTCGATAGTTGATGCATTAGGCCAGTCCCGAAGAGGACCAGCATTGGCTTCCGCGAGAATTCGGACAGCTAACCAAGCAGCGACACGATGTTGAAACGCCATCCCGATCGCAGTGGCTGCGCCACCAGCTGGCGAAGAGACTTCTTCGTTTGGCATAGGAGACCGTTAGCCGAAGTAATACCCGATAATTCCTTTAGAGACCAAACTGAATCCCACGGGAGGAGGTCCGGGTGAGCTCTGAACCCAATGCGATAACTTCCGATACAACCGAGTGGGCGTTACCTACGGCGCCCAGTTGTGCACGAATCTGGGACGGACGTCAGAGACACGACGGAACCGACTTCTTTCGGGTTGTAGATCAGCGCCGCGAATCTCGACTATTCGAACGTTTTGCTCGGATACATTGTGACCCCGCGCAAATAGTCGGGACGCAATTTCGATCAGAATGTCGACGTTCGGCTCCGCGTCAGCCCACGAGCGACAGTCTACCTCTGGCTGGCCGCTTATTTCGAGAACTGTTCGACTTGCAATTCTCGCAATTACCGGAGGCTTCTCCTTAGGAGCCCACAACAGGATTGCTGACCGGTCCTTATTGAAAATCCATTTTTGAATGAAAGTCATGAACCATCTTTGCATTGCAAGTTATAAATTGCAAGAAAAGCTTGCTTTTTAGAAATTGTTCGATATAGTCGCGGCGTGGAACAAATTTCTGAAGGCCTAAGTCTGCCCGACCTCGGCCGCCGGGTCGCGTATGCCCGCGAGCGAATTGGCTTCAGCCAGGAGCAAATGGCTGAGAAACTTGGGTTTAGAGACCGACAAACGATCCAAGCCATAGAAGGCGGTCATCGGCGAGTGGCCATAGAAGAGATGGTTCGGTTGATCTCGGTTACCGGCCAGTCGCTTGACTTCTTTACGGACCCGTTTCGCCTTGTTGGAGAAGGCAATTTCACGTTTCGCGCCGGCGAGGCCGATGAAGCAGGTCTTGAGCAATTCCAGGAACGCGCCGGGCGATGGATAGCTTTGTGGAGACACTTTGCGGCTAAGAGCGAGAAAACTCCTAATCCCCTCCGGTTCCGGCTGGCTATCGATGAACATAGCTCGTATGAAGATGCCCAGGCGGCCGGTGAAGAGCTCGGCAAGCTTTGGAGGTTAGGCGACGTACCTTCAGAAAGTCTAAGAAAGACCGCCGAAGACCAGCTTGGGCTCCTCATCCTAGACACAGACATGCCCGAAGGTATCTCGGTTGCCGCATGTCAGCTTCAATCAGGAGATGCCATTCTGATTAACCGTCAGGAACACCGGGGACGACGCAACTTTGATTTGGCACACGAAATATTCCACGTTTTAACGTGGCAGGCTTTGCCGCCCCGCCGTGTCGACAAGACGGAGCCTAAAGGCTACAAGGATAAGCGGATAGAGCAATTGGCGGAGAACTTCGCCGGTTCCCTTCTTATGCCAAGGCTGCTCGTTAAGCACCATTGGGAAGCGCGACCAGAAGAAGCCGACATTCACGATTGGCTGAAGGCTGTAGCAAAGCGCTTTCGAGTGACTGCGATAGCTCTGAAATGGCGCTTGTTATGCCTGGATCTCTTAAAAAAGGCCGATTTAAGCCACATAGATGACCAACGCTTAGTTCTGAGTTCAGCAAATCAAAACGGCCATCGTGAACTTCCGGCAGCGTATTCGCGGCGATTTATGGAAAAAATGGGTTGGGCAGTTGATCGAGGAGAACTATCCGTGCGCCGCTTAGCCTCTTTACTGGAGGTAACCATAGAGGAACTGGCCGAGTTATTCGTTGCTCACGGCCTAACACCAGCGTTCGAGTTGTGAGCTTTTGATGCCATCGGTCCGCGAGATCATTTACGTCGATACGAACGTAGTGCTAGAGGCGCAGCGTACGGGCTGTTTGTCAGACATGATGGAACGCTTCGACGTGCGAACGGTCGAGATGGTTCAGATCGAGACGCAAACTGGGGATCGAAGGAGAAAAGGATACGTTACGGTCAATATGGAAGAATTTTCCGTTAAGGTGACAATCAATAAGGTCACCGATGTCCACCTGCTACAGGCCACAGCGAGGGCTCCGTCTTTTCCCGCGCTGGATCCCGGCGAGCGGGATCTGCTCGCTTTCGTAGCATCGGAGGATCCGACATCGCTACTTTTGACAACGGCCGACAAAGCTGCTGTGAAAACGGCCTGTCAACTGGGACTAGAGAACCGCTTGATATCCCTCGAAGAGATCGCGGTGCGGTGTGGGAAAAACCCGGCGCTTAAAAGGCAGTACTTAAGATCTTGGCTCAGCCAAGTACGGGCGGAGTTTCTTTTTGATACGCTCTAATTAACGCGATGGACTGGAGGCCGATAGGAAATCCCACTCTTGCAGAAAATGCCGATCTTGAAGCTACGCATATCAAGCGACCGCTCGTATCTGCAAGATGTTGGACTCCCTCCTGGGCGTAATCTGCCACCAAGCAGCCGCTTTTGACGGCTCCAGAACAGCGTCGTAGTGCCGCCGCACGATCGCTCATGCTGTTGCCCATTTCTTCTGCCACCTGGTGCGCATTGCGAACCATCGGCATACGATGTGCCCAATACGAATGGCGGAGGATATCCTGCTTGCCCCTCCAAAATCCCATATCGTGGTTCAATTCTCTCCATGCCACAAACCGGTGCGTGAAGGTATTATGATTCGGTAGAATCTGATCGTTCCGTTTGCGTAGATCGTAGGCAATCGTGAGCCATTCCATGGCGTTCGGCTGCGCAAGGCGTGCGACTATTCTTGATGGTGGCTACACCTGCGAGTTACGAGCTTCGGAAGTGGCGCATGAAGGCTGGCAACATCGACCGCACACTAAGGCGGAAATAAATGGAAGAATGTGGACATGTTACCAGCATCCCTAGGTACCTGTTACCAGCCGCCTCAGAAAAAAGCTCGGCCTTACTTTCGTAAGTTATTTATGACAAGGATGTTACGCTGGCAATGGTGGAGGCGAGGGGAGTCGAACCCCTGTCACTCGGTGGAAGGTGAACGCTCAGGCGCGGAGAAAAGAGGAAGTTCGGGCAGTTATCTTCCAGGTTCGTCACCGGATTTCTAAACTAATCAGGCGTTTATCGGCATGACCGGCGATGCGCTGGACCACCTTAAGAGTTGCTCCCTTCTCCACGTAGCGGTAGTGTCGGCCGGCCGGAAAGAGGCCGGGCGAACCCGAATTGCTCAGGCACCAGATCTTGGAGAATTAGTTTCAGCCGCTTCGGTGAGCCGCACAAAATGCACCCGGCCTAAACTTTCTCCGACAATAATCGTACGCCCGTCTGAAGCGATAGCGCAGCAGCCCATATCACTCTCTCCCGTGAAGGCGGCTATCTCCTTTCCGCTTTCCAGGTCCCATAGTCGAAGCGTTCGGTCGTCCGAAGCCGAGGCGGCACGGCGGCCGTCAGGTGTCACTGCCACGGCCAGGACTGGGCCGGTATGGCCTCAAGCGTGCGCAGTGTTTGGCCGTTTTCAAGGTCCCATAGCCGCAGCGTTCGGTCCCCCGAAGCCGAGATCACACGGCGGCCGTCGGGTGTCACCGCCACGGCCCGAATCCAACCCTTGTGGCCCTCGAGCGTGCGCAATGTTTGGCCGCTCTCCAAGTCCCAGAGCCGCAGAGTATCGTCCCACGAAGCTGAGACGGCATAGCAGTCGTCGGGTGTCACCGTTACCGCCCGGACCCAGCCCGTATGGCCTTTGAGCGTGCGGAGTGTTTGGCCGCTTTCCAAGTCCCAGAGCCGCAAAGTATCGTCCCCCGAACCCGAGACGGCGCGCCGGCCGTCGAGGGTCACCGCCACCGCGTAAATCTCGCCCGTATGGCCTTCGAGCGTATTCAGTGTTTGGCCGCTCTCCAAATCCCAGAGCCGCAGCGTTCGGTCTCCGGAACCCGAGACCGCAAGCCGGCCGTCGGGCGTCACCACCAATGCCCGGACCCAGGCCGAATGGCCTTCGAATGGGTGCATCGTCTGGCCGGTCTCTAGATCCCAGAGCCGCACCGTTTGGTCCCCCGAAGCCGAGACGGCACGATGGCCGTCGGGCGTCACCGCTACCGCCATGACGTGCTCCCTATGGCCTTTAAGCGTTCGCAGTGTTCGGCCGCTTTCCAAATCCCAGAGGTGCAGCGTTCGGTCCCCCGAACCCGAGACGGCACCGCGACCGTCGGGCGTCACCGCCACGGCGCTGACCTCGCCCGTATGACCTTCGAGTGTGTGCAGTGTTTGACCGCTCTCCAAATCCCAGAGCCGCAGCGTTCGGTCCCTCGAACCCGAAATGGCCCGCCGTCCGTCGGGCATCGCCGCCACGGCGCTGACCGAGCCTGTATGGCCCTTGAGCGTGACCAGTGTTTGGCCGCTTTCCATGTCCCAGAGCCGCAGCGTTTGGTCCTCCGAACCCGAGACGGCAAGGCGGCCGTTGGGCGTAATCGCCACGGCGTTGACCAAGTCCGAATGACCCTCGAGCGTGCGCACTGTTTGGCCGCTCCCCAAGTCCCAGACCCGCCAGCGTACCATCCCATGAAGCCGAGACCGCATGGCGGCCGTTGGGCGTCACCGCCACGCTCATGACGCGCCCCGTATGGCCTTCGAGCGCGCGGATCGTCTGACCGCTCTCCAAGTCCCAGAGCCGCAGCGTTCCGTCCCCCGAACCCGAGACAACATAGCGACCGTCGGGCGTTGCCGCCACGGCGCTGACCTCGCCCATAAGAACTTCAAGCACCCGGATGGTCTGACCGCTCTCCAAGTCCCAGAGCCGCAACGCTCGGTCTCCCGAACCTGAGACGGCACGGCGACCGTCGGGTGTCACTGCCACGGCGTTGACCCAGTCCTTATGGCCTTCGAGCGTCCGAATCAGAGGACCTCCGGGCGCAGTCAGACTGGAGTTCAGAGGCCGAAGCCAAAGCCAAGGTTTCCCGCCAGCAGCCTGATTCAGTAAACCCTGGATGCTCGGAGTTCTATTGCCAAGCAATCGCCCTATCAGTTGCCCAGCCAATTGCCGGGGGTCTCGAGCCAGAACATGCGCCGAAAGTCGGATGGCAGATACGATCAAGAGCAAATCTTCGTCGTCGGCGAGGTAATCATAGTCCGCGATCAGCGCTCTCGCATCAGTGGCGGCAAGTTTGGCCTGTAGCCAATCGAAGTTGAACAGGAGTTGCCTCAGTTCTGTCGTTCTGCCACCCTCTTTTAGGTGAAAAGGGAGGTGCTGGAAAAAGTATCCGTCGTTGGGGCCTGTAGGCCAGCCGTTGGTGGTTTGTTTTTCATATGAAATGAAGACGCGAACGTTGGCACTCACCCGGTAACCAAACTACAAGAGACGCTTATCAAATCGCAAGCCGCCTCGCTTTACTCCCCTCTCTGATCGCCGACAATAATTCCAAAACTAGACCATCGGCACGAATTTCGAAGCAAGGCAGCGTTCGGGCCTTGTGAAGTAGCTCGCCGAGAAGCGGTTGCCAACTGCGGTTCATGTGATGCCGTCTCATGCTCAACTGCGAACTCCTGGCACACAGAACGCGGAGTTCTTCTGACTTCCAGCCACTAAAAGCAAAAGGCAGCCTCACCGCGAAGGCTCAACTGGCACAACACAACGAAACCGGATACAGAATAAACTACCAGAAGGGGAAAATTTGCTGCGACACGGAGCAAGCAAATTCTCGCGCTCTCCGATGTCACTCCAAGAGGCGCGGCGCAACACACGGTCACGATGCTCCGAATTGTACGAATCCTCGCACCACTGCAATTTGCCGGATTGATCTCGCGCCGGCGTCGAGCTATTTCACGCGACGATGGGTCGAGGTAGCGGGCATGACAGCGAAGTCGTCAGCGTAGCGGGCTAAGTGCTTCTTGCCCGTCCATCTGTAGCCATCACCAGAGCTCGATCTTACAATTACTGACAATGTGGCCTATACCGCGGTATATTAATGAAAGCGAAGTCCGTGTGGCAGCCATTACCCAGTAGACTCCGCACTATTTCTCTGATCGGAGGAGCGAAACTCTCCGCGGGAGAAGGGAGCAATGTTAAGCTAAAGAAGGTGAGGCGTTTGTTCCGTGTGATCCGCCGCCTCAAGGATCCAAGAGAACATGCCACGCGGGCCGTGGGCATCCCTTTCAGAGCCAACCGGATCGCGTTAATTGAACGGTCGAAATATGAAGAAGACTACTATCTCAACTTTGGTTCTGATAATATTTGTTTTGTTCTGCCTAGCTGCCGCACGGACCTCCTGCGCCTTTTCAGCGGGGAGAGCAACCGGGCATATCCTCCTTGTCTCCGATATTCATTTCGATCCGTTGGCTGACCCAGCTATCGTGAAGCAACTCATTGCTGCGCCCGTCTCT
>Ga0209040_10003770_pt1 | contig 11553 bp, 9 predicted proteins | sample BogFormECP12_OM3_FD_188240 | JGI IMG/M metagenome (GOLD analysis project Ga0209040, IMG submission 188240) | Bog forest soil microbial communities from Calvert Island, British Columbia, Canada - ECP12_OM3 (SPAdes) (version 2) | ecosystem: Environmental > Aquatic > Freshwater > Wetlands > Bog ... | reverse complement strand
GGTCAACGGGCGTGCGGCGAAGCCCGTGACCGACTGGCTCGACAAGCGTGAGGAGGCATGGAAGGCGAACATCGAGTTCGTCGCGATCGACATGTCGGCGACCTACGCCAAGGCCGCGCGTGAGGCGTTGCCCCACGCGAAGCTGATCATCGATCGTTTTCACCTGGTCAAACGAGCCAATGAAATGGTCGACGAGGTCCGCCGCCGCACCACCCAAGCCCACCGTTTGCGACGCGGACGAACCAGCGACCCGGAATGGATCAACCGGCGCCGGCTGCTGCGCGGCGCCGAACGGCTCACCGACGAGCAGCGCACGAAGTTGTTCGAGAAGCTGACCTCTGCGGACCCAAACGGCGACATCGCCGCCGCGTGGATCACCAAAGAACTCTTGCGCGATGTGTTGGCGTGCACCGGCCGCGGCGGGCTGCCCTACGAGATCCGCGATGCCTTGTACCGGTTCTACGCGTTCTGTGCGGCGTGCCGGGTGCCGGAAATCCACAACCTCGCCGAGACCATCGAGGCCTGGCAGGCCCCGATGATCCTGGCCATCGAGACCGGGCTGTCCAACGCTCGCAGTGAGGGCTACAACCGAATCGTCAAACACGTCGGCCGCATCGCCTTCGGATTCAGAACACCAGAGAATCAACGCCGCCGGGTACGGTGGGCCTGCACCCGCCAATCACGGCGAGCGCCATCCAGTGCCAGACAGCTCCGCCCCTGCTAACTCGGAAGAGCCCGTAAACGGCGTCGGCGAGGTTGTCCGCGTAGCCGATCAGTGCCGTGCGTGACCTGTCGGGCCGCATCCATCGCCATAGCCGCGCAACGCTCCACTTTGCTACGGCTTCACCGGCCTTGACGGCAGTGGCCTCAGCACCTGTCACAAATCATCAGCATGCCACCACCGTAGCGCTGTGCGTCGCATTTTGAGGCCCAGATCGCTTATATAGCTAACGCCGAAATGCGTTGGCGCGAGCGCGCCGAATAGGGCAAACACCGAGGTGACGTCGTTCGGGACGAAGAAAGGGGTTCAATCCCGCACGACGAAAGGGCCGGACACCGACGCTCAACAGAGCCTCAGAACTAAAAGAAACGAGACTACCCGCGCGGCCCCAACTCCCCCACCCCGTAATCGCAGGTGGCGGTGTCTCGTTTCCTGTCTCACACGGCGTGTCTCGAATCCCCACTGTCGGTGGGCAATGAGACGGTCATGGGTATGACAGCGATCCTCGGCTACGCAGGGGTCAGCACCACCAGTCAGGACCTCGACGCGCAGCTCGCGGCGCTGACCGCCGCCGGCGTCGAGGGCGATCGGGTGTTCACCGACAGACTCTCCGGTTCGGGGAACACTACGCGGCGAGGTCTGATCTGGGGCTGGGCGCGGGTCAGGGGCCTGGGGATCGGAGCCTGCCCCTTCACTCTCGGCGGCCTCGCCGCGCCCTGATCGAGCGGCCGTCGCGCCGGGGCCTGAACCGGGCGACCCGGCCGGCGGAGGGGCGGCGCCTCCTCCCATCACAACGGGCGAAAGCGCAATGGCGGCTGCGAAGATGAGCGCAATCGGCTTCAACATGTCGTCATCCTGGCGCGGGGCGTTGTGACCACGCAATGGAGGGGCGGCGGACGGGTTCCGGCGCGCTTTTCGGAACGGAATGGATCGAACTTCACGAAATGAAATGGCAGGTTCAATTGCCACGATCCGCATCACGGCGAGATCCGAAGCGTAATTTCATACCGTTCGACGACCGAACTCTCCCCCTCCCACTGTCGCCATCGTTTCAGCTTTATGGACGTCGCGCCGGGCGCCTTGGCCTTTATCAACCACTGGGCCTCGCCCCCGCCTCCCATCTTCTCCGATGTCGAGACGTATTGTCCCTCTTTGATGTCGACGAGGTTTGCGTTTGCCGAGTCGATGGCCCAGCGGTATCCTGTCGTCGCGTTCTCGGGAAGGCGAAGCGCGACTTCATCGCCGACATGCAATTCAACGGTCCGTCCATTGTCGGCGGCAGTCAAAACTGAGGACATCTTGGCCTCCTTCGGCGACGAAATGACGAGGGAAAAGCCCACGGACACAAGGCAGCCAGGAAGGCCGCGACGAGCCGTGAGCTCTTGCGCCAACGCCGCGACCGCTTGCGGCGCTCAAGCCGGCATTTGTGAGAGATCATCAATCGACGCTGCGAGAATTATGGGCAAGACCGTGACTGCGGACTTTGGCGATGAGCCGAAATCCGCGCGTTCCGCCTCGGCCCCGAACGACCACCGAAGACGCGTCGCCCCCGCGCTCACGCTGGCGGGGGCAAACGTCTGCGCAAAGGTCACCGAGCTCACTCACGATGATTGCAGAGCCGGAGCTTACCCGACCGAGCTGATCGTCCAGAAATCCGAACAGTTGGGACTGATGATAAATTCGTAAGGCATCATGAAGTATCCGGCTTTGCCCCAACTCTTTCCCCACGAGTTCCGCACGATCATCATTCGGCTCGCGTTGTCATAGCCGACAGCCATGACCGCGTGGCCGCCGAGCTTCTTCTCGGACGGCGCCGGCATAGGCATCACCCCGGTCTGGGCCACCGTCTGGGATTCGAAGCTTTCGTAGACCGTGAAGCCGAAGACAAACCCAAAGCCGGAAGCAAGGCAGCCCTGGAGCTGCTGCAGGTGATTCACGAGGCGCTGGTATTGCAGGGCCCGGTCGAGCTTTGCGTCGGTATAGGCTTTGGCGGGGGGCTTGTCCGCGAACTTTGCGATGTCGTAAGGCCAATCGGCTTCAGGCGGGGCGCCGATATTGGCGACCGACTTGATCCCGTCTCGGATCTGAGCGCCAGCGTCGTAGGGGACCGTGCCCTCCATCACGCGCTCGTCGTAATAGATGAAGAGGCGGGACGGGACGAAATCGGTCAAGTTCTTCTTCTTGCGGTCGAACTCGATGGCTGCTGCAATCGCATTGGCCGTGCAGCTGCCCAGCTGGCCCTGATCATAGACCGGCGGGCAATTGGGGCGCAGATCGACGGCAGGAGGCACGGCATTCGCCAGTGGGGCCGAGTAGAAATGGTCCCGTGCGTCAGGCAGGTCCGGCTGCCAGCCGTAGCGAGCCTGGGTGCGATGGGTGACGAGGCTGAGCGGGTTGGCTACGGTGTGTTTTGGCATTGAATATCTCCCTTGATAATAATTCCGGCTAAGCGAGATCCATTGCGCATCGTTCCGAATGGTTAGGCAAGAGCGCGGTCCGCTCAGCGGACCGCGATCCGGCCAGCGGCACGTGGTTTCCCGGCCAGGCCCGGAGCCGGAAGTGTGAGTGATACGCCAACGACCCGCACCCTTATAGCGGCCGAAGCAGTGCGCTCTAACCAGCAACCCTTCGGTTAGGGGCCTGCCAGGGCCGAGCCGGTGCCAGAGGACTGTGGGGGGCCTAGCCATCCCAAAAACCTTGGCGATCTCAGCCGGTCAGTGCATCACTCCAGGTAATCGATTATGTGATGCGTGGAGGCCGGGATGGGCGTGGGTCCGATTGGGTTCAGTGTCGAGCAGCAGAACTTGTTGTGGGTCATGTGGCGCCGGGGTGATTCGATCCGAGAGATGGAGCGCACGCTGGGCGAAACGCTGCCTCGGATCCGGCGGTTCCTACGTCAGTCCGGTGGGATCCCTCCGGTTCCGCGACGGCGGAGGGCCGATCATCTGACCCTGGTCGAGCGCGAGGAGATCTCACGCGGGATCGCAGCGGGCCTGTCGGCACGCTCGATCGCCGGGCGCATCGATCGACCGTCGTCGACGGTATCGCGAGAGATCGGCCGCAACGGTGGCCGCGATGCCTACCGGGCACTGGCCGCCGACGCTGCCGCGTTCGACAGGGCGCGGCGCCCGAAAGTGAGCAAGCTGGCGGCGAATGCGGAGCTGGCGGGTGTGGTCGCCGCCAAACTGGATGACGATTGGTCGCCACAGCAGATCGCCCAGTGGCTGCGGCGGGAGCATCCCAATGAAGCGCTGATGCGGGTCTCGCACGAATCGATCTACCGTGATGTGTACATGCCGTCACGGAAGGTGTTCGACGCTAGCACGTTTCACCATCTGCGTAGTGATCGTCCGATACGGCGACCGCGCGGCAAGCGGTCCTCATACGGCCGCGGCCAGCTCCGGAACACGGTCTCCATCCGGCAGCGTCCCGTCGAGGCCGACGATCGTGAGGTGCCCGGACATTGGGAGGGAGATCTCGTGTACGGAACGCGACCTTCAGCGGTGGCAACCCTGGTGGACCGCGCCACCCGTTACGCGATAGTCGTCGCGCTGCCCGACGGGCACAAAGCCGACGCCGCCGCCCGCGCATTGATCGACCAGATGGGTCAGCTGCCGGCGCACCTGCGGCGATCATTGACATGGGACCGCGGCCTCGAGATGGCCCACCACGCCACGATCACCGCGACGCTGTCGATGCCGGTGTTCTTCTGCGACCCACACCATCCCTGGCAGCGCGGCACCAACGAGAACACCAACCGGCTGCTGCGCCAATATCTCCACAAAAATGCTGACCTGGGCAGCTTCACCCAGGATCACCTCAACTCCGTGGCCGCGAAACTAAACCACCGTCCCCGGCGAGTGCTCGACTGGACCACTCCAGCCGAAGCGTTCAGTACCGCCCAGCCACACCTGATGCCGCTCAGGCCTGCGTAGCGGCGCAGTTCGGGGCTGCGATCATGACCACATGAGCGCCGGTGGACCTCCACAGCTCGACGTCGCCCGCGTCCAACGCTGGTGCGCCAACCAGGTCCCCGAGCACATGCGCAGCGAGATCCGTGTCGAATGCGACGTCACCCCAAGACATCTGACGATCTGCGAATGCCGACCGCCGTGGCGTGAGGACTTCGGACCCGATTGGACCCGCTTCCCGATCGCCCGTCTGCACTACACCAAGACAACTGGGCTTTGGACCTTGTATTGGCGCGACCGCAACCTCAAATACCACCGCTCCCAACCACTCGACCCCAGCCCCCAAGTCCAAGACTTACTCGACTACCTCGACAGCGGCACAGACCCCATCTTCTGGGGATAACCACCGATTACCCTCGTCCCAGTGAAGCGTTGACCGGTTGAGCTCAAGATTAAAGCCTTCGGCGGTCCACGTACCTGTACACGTCGACCTCCTCGCTCGAGTACGGGGTGATCCTACGTTGATCCCTGCGGCGGCGGTCGAGGTTGAGGATTTCCGCGCCACGATGCTCGATCGGCAGGCCGAGGAGGCGTTCGGGGCTGTGGTCGCGGTGCGACCCCGTGACCCTGTTCGACGCAAAAAGCCGAAAGTGACCGGGGTACAACGTAAGGCTCGCATCGCTGACTCGTGGCCAGGGCCGGGAGGCGGCGCGTATAGGGTCGTCGGGGTCTGCGTCCCCTGTCCGCCCTGCTACCTGAGGGTAGCCGGGTCCACGCACGCCCCGCTTTTTACGACCCCGCCGGCGTGTGCGCAGCAGTAGTCATTGCCCTCACTGAGGTTGCTCATGCACCAGTTGTAAAAGTCTTGATTGTAGTCGGCGCGCGCGATGGCGGGGTGTGCGAACGGGCTGGCTGCAAGCGCGAGCGCCGCGCTGAAAAGGGTGGCGCGCACAAGCCGACGCACACCTGCGTGACGGGCAGGACTGGTCGTCGGGCGGGTAGTCATCACGGGAAACTCCTAATCGTTTAGTAGGGATGGGTTTTCTGGTCGTGTTGACCGGGTTCTGTTCCTTGCGGGGTCTGCTGCCGGGTGATGCCTGGCATTTCCCGTCGTTCGACGACTTACGAAAGATCGGCGCGCCGGGCGGCAGATCACGTGGTGTGGTGGTGGGATGCCGTTGCCCGAGCCTGCCGCGGGGTTGACTTCCCGATAGTTGTTCCCGAGCTTTGAGCTCTTCGACAGAACGAGGTCCTGCGGTGTGCTGGAGTCACGGACGGCTGGTGAGATGACGGACCTTTGAGTCCCGCGATTAGGGCGCCGCGTGAGTCCACCGGCAACGATAGGAACACTGCTTGAAGGAGGGATGACACCTTGCATCTGTACTGTGGAATCGATTGGGCCACAGCCCATCACGATGTCGCTGTGGTCGACGCCGACGGGCGTGTTGTCACCCGGCGGCGGGTCGGCAACGACGCGGCCGGCTTCGCACAATTGTTGACGCTGCTGGCCGAGGCCGGCGACACCCCCGAGCACCCGATCCCGGTGGGCATCGAAACCGATCACGGATTGTGGGTGGCCGCGCTGCGCGCCACCGGCCGGGTGATCTATCCGATCAACCCGCTGGCCGCCTCGCGGTATCGGGCACGGTATGCGGTGTCGGGGGCCAAATCCGATGCCACCGACGCGGTGCTGCTGGCCAACATCGTGCGCACCGATGTCGACGCGCACCGCCCACTGCCCGCCGACACCGAGCTGGCCCAGGCGATCCGGGTGCTGGCCCGCGCCCAGCAAGACGCGGTGTGGGCGCGCCAACAGATCGGCAACCAGATCCGCGACCTGCTCAACGACTTCTACCCGGCGGCCATCGTGGCGCTCGCCGAGCTGCCCAGCGGGGGCCTGGCCCGCGCCGATGCGCGCACCATCCTGGCGGCCGCACCCACTCCCGCCCAAGCCGCCAAGCTGACCCAGCAGCGGCTGCGCCGGCTGCTGATCAAGGCCGGCCGCCGACGTGACCTTGATCGCGACATCGAGCGGCTGCGCGAGATCTTCACCGACACCTACCTGCACCAACCACCGCAAGTCGAAAACGCGATGGGTATCCAGCTTGCGGCGCTGCTGCGCCAGTTCGACGCCGCCTGTGCGGCCGCCGACGAGCTGGCCGAGGCGGCGATCGCCCATTGTGAGCAACACCCGGACGCCGCGATCATCACCAGCTTCCCCGGCCTGGGGAACCTGGCCGGTGCCCGGGTGCTCGCCGAGATCGGCGACGACCGCGCCCGCTTCGCCGACGCCCGCGGTTTGAAAGCCTTCGCCGGATCCGCCCCGATCACCCGCGCCAGCGGCAAGAAAACCATTGTGCTGCACCGGCACATCAAAAACCGGCGCCTGGCCGCCGTCGGCCCGATCTGGGCGCTGGCATCGCTGCGCGCCTCGCCCGGAGCTCGCCGCCACTTCGATGCCCGCCGCGCCGCCGGAGACTGGAACCACCAAGCCCAACGCCACCTGTTCAACAAATTCCTCGGCCAACTCCACCACTGCCTCCAAACCGGCCAGCTCTACAACGAACACCTGGCGTTTCCACCTCCTCTCCCACTCGCGGCTTGACTCTTAACTTCGTCAGATGTCTTTCGTGTAGTCGCCCTTGGGTCGGATGTCCCTGGGCGGGCCGCCGTCATCTCCTTCTACTTGGTTCTATAGCAGTGAGCTGCGGATTCATTACGGTCGGCGACGTCGACCGTGACCTGGTCCGCTAGTTCCCAAGGGGTTCAAGATCGACCTCCCTAAGACGATCGCCGAGAAGGTCAAGGACAAAGTCGTCGACGCCGCAACGGCAGTGCTGCCCAGAGACTGACCCGGAACCACACCGGATTCGTCTGGTCTTGTCTGCACGCACGATGTCCCCGCATGCGCGTGTACAAACCCGCATCCTCAGCAATCCGAACTGAGGCATCGCTCGGGTCATTCTTGGTACTTCATCCGACACGATGTTGACTGCCAACCACGCATCGGTGCTAGCCAGAGCCCGCCACAGCGTTTTTCCCACGTTCTGCCTCCGTGCGTGTTATGGCGATACCGGAGCCGGTGCAGGCACAACGATTTCGGCCATGCCTGGCGCCGGTGTCGACGGCTCCGCAGGCCCGTCACCATTCGGGGTTGCCGCCTCTGGTGGGATTTTGGGCGGGGGGAAGCTGCCGTCGCCGGGGACCTGCATGGCACTCACCGCGATACGGCGGCCGAGCTCCGTGTAGGCGGCGAACTGCCCCTCGGAAAACCACTGGTCCGAGGTGTTGTCGTGTGGAAAATCTGCGCCGCCCTTTTCCGCGGCCAAGGTCAAAACCCAATCGGGCAACTCGCGCCACAACACAGCTTTGGCGAGGATGAGCCATCCGCTGCTGGCCTCGTCGTCCCCGAGTTCAGCCGCCTTGGGATACTTTATTCTCCCTCTGACCACAGCGCCTTTGGTGATGCGGGCGTTGAGGCTATAAAACGCATCACTATCGCCGAACGCGTCGCCGGATCCCGGTGCGAGATTCTCAACGCCGAACGGCCCGCCATTCTCCAGGGTGATCTCGACGCCGAGTTCGAATCTGGCGAGCCTAATTGCGTCGGCGAGACTGGACATAAGGGGAGGGGCGTCGCCGCCGCCGTCGATGCAGTAGATCAGTCGGCACCGCCGGCGCAGGGCTTCGACGAGACCAAGGTTTTCGTAGTGACCACCGTCGGTGACTTGAACGAGCCGCGCATCAAACTTATTGATACCCAACAATTCCCGGTAGAAGTACCCGGCGCCGCGCACCGACGGCAGCGCCTTGGGGAAAGACGGATCGGCAGCGTTGTCCTGAGCGTTTCTCACGAAAGTAGGGTTGGGAAGCCAGGTTCCCAGCCGCGCACCGGACAGCGCCAGCAGCGTCTGAATGCCTTTGCTCTGTCGTCCCATCGCCGAGGCGAACGCCGCTCCGCTGACCGCCACCGCTGCCTCAACGGTGAGGTCGCGTTCAATTCGCGGGGGAGTCGCTCGGCGCAGTGCCGAAGTCTGGAGCCAGCCAAGGGCTGGTCCCCCAACGTAATCGGCGGTCATGACGAACGACACGGCGTTGAGGCCGGGCGCGGGCCGGATGTCGCCGTCGGAGATGGCGGCGGCCGCGGCGAATACGAATTTCGGGCCGCCGGCTTGTGCTTTGCCGTACTCGTCGAGCCACGTCGCTTCGCTACGCTCGTAATCCACGGCCTTTCCGCCGAGGCGGCGGACAGCGAATGTGTGCGCCAATCGTTGCCGATAGAACGGATGCAGGCTCAGCGAGGTGACGTCGAAGCTGCTCAGCAGCAGCGCCACCAGCGCGATCCCGCCCAGGTCTAGCCACAGAACATCAGAACTCAGTGGCCGGCCGAGATGGCGGATCTCCATATTGAAGACATGCCCGGCGACGATGCCGAGCACCAGCAGCCATGCGATCAGCAGCACACCCAGGGTGAACAGCACCAGGGCCATGCGCACCACACCCGACGGCACGAATTTCAGCCACCGGGATGGATTCAGAAAGCTACCCTTCTTCGACATTATCGACACCAGCGTCGCCCCGTATTGCAGGACCACGACGGCCGCGACGCCGCCAATCGCCCCCACCGGTCCCTTGTCGGGTCGCTGCAGACACAGCCACATCAGTCCGGGCCCGGCAACGGTGAGAACGAAGACCAGCAGAGCCAACCATGCGGCCCTTCGACCCAACCAGCCGAACACGGCTTGCCCGGTGGTGCTCCACTCCGACGTGGAGGCCCACTCGCAGACCAGACCGACCGCGATGCAAATCAGGACTGCGGCAACAGGAATCGCGATCGCGGCAAGCGCCGCAACAGGGTGGCCGTACAGCGATTTGATATGCGTGTCAGCCGGCGACACACCCCCTTTCCGGGGAACCACGGCCGCCAACGGAAAATGGGCCACGAACATGCCCAGCAGCCACCCCAGAACGATCGCAGACGAAGACACGATGAGCAGTGACGCCAGAAGGTTCTTCAGCACCTCGGCAAGTGCCCGCAGGAGAGCGAGCGGTGAATCAGCGATGTAGTCGGAGCGGCGGCGCAGGAAGTCGAATTCGACTGAGCCCGGGCTGAAGCGCTCACACAACGGCGCGATCGCACCGCCGGCGCGACCGTCGTGGGCTGCGTCACTTTGGACGCCGAGCACCCGCGCCCCAGCACTGAACCCGCCGCCGGACACCGAGATCACGTAGTCGAAGCTGTCAAGCACCGGTGCCCACGGGTCCGGAACGTCGTCTCGCGGGGCGGCGAACTTCTGCATCGCGCCCATCGAGACACAGGCAGAGCGGATTCCGCCGCCGGACAGGCACAGTGCCGTGGGCGCCAGTACGGGCCGCGCTTCGCCGTCGCCGCGCTCACGGACCAGTTCTGCGGCGTCGGGTACGAAATACGCCTGCCGCCAGGCCGCCTCAGTGTCGGCCTGGACCGGCTCCGGCGCCGGCGGCGACAACGCGGCGTCCCACCAATTTGTGCCGTGGTACCGTCGCCGGTACCTACACAGGCGCAGATACGACAGGATCACCCGGATCACCGAGAAAGCAGCTGCCGGTATCGCCGCCACCGCCACAACCAGTGCGCACCATTTGACGGTGGCCATGGCCACGGGCGCATAAATCCAGAACGCATCCGGAAGTCGGCCGAACAGCCCGCTGCGGGGTCGGTCGAGCACCCAGTAGATCAACGTGTCCTCGAGTAGGTGTGCGGCCGTGGCGACGAGCACTGCGGCAAGGATGAAATGGCTGAGCTTCTTGCCGGACTTGGAGAACGCCAGCGCCGTGAAGACCACGGCGCAGGTAATCAGCACCAGGAAATAACCCAGGATCACCCATCGGTCGTACGCGAGCGCCCGCCTCAGAGCCGTCGCCAGAAATGAAGGCACATTCAACAGGAAGTCGGGGCGCGCGCCGTAGATGTCCCCGACGAGGTGTGTCGGGTCACCCCTGGGGAGATAGTTGGCGAACATCCACGCGCCCGCGCCGATCAAGATGCTTAAAGGTGCCAGGGAGGACGGCCTGACCAGGACGCTTCTGAGCAACCGTGGCGCTTTTATCCAGGCGTTTTGGATCGCGGACCACCAGCGACGCGGGATCGGCACGACGCTGTCTGAGTTCCTCGCTGTGGTCATATCGGTCGGCCCAGTCGATGGGTGGTGCAGGGGCTCCTTGGCTGTTGGGCGTCCATGTCAACCCCTTCGCAAAGCGAACGACTTTGGTGCTTGCCACGCTCTTTTAGGATCCGCCGCGGACGCCGGCAAAACGAGCGTAGTGCGCTACTCGAATTCTTCCGAGCGCGCACCGGCGACTCGGTGATGGATTCGGCGAGGAAGACTGCACCTCGCTATCATGGTGTGCCGCGCGGCGCCGCAGGTCGGCGGTTACCTGGGCCGCGTTCTCTTAATCAGCGGGTCCAGAGTCCGAAACACTGACGGCGCACCACACCATCCTCGCGGTCAGCGCTACGCATTGGTGACCGCGCCGATCTTCTAACGCAGCCGTCCGGTTTGCTGTGCGTGACCGTGGTTTAGCCGTCGCGGGGGCCTACAGCTAAGTCGCAAGCCTCCACAAGTCATCGGAGATTGAATGAGAACCAACACTGAGCTGCGGCGATGTGCCGACTTTCGGAGGGTTGCGGAGACTAGCGAACGAGCGTGGATGCGTCGAAGCAGCTTCCCAAGCTGAATACGCGGGTTCGATTCCCGTCATCGGCTCTGATATCTGCCGTGGTAAGCCGCGTTCTAGCTGTCGAACGTTGTATTGGGCCAGCGGATCTGTACCCCGCCCGGATGAGGGGGACCCGTTTGGTGGTCCAGTCCCTATGCGGCTTGGGGTTGGTGGGTCGTGGTCCACTGTAGGGCGAACTCGGTTGGGGTGAGTTCGCCGTGG
>Ga0209040_10003769_pt1 | contig 11559 bp, 9 predicted proteins | sample BogFormECP12_OM3_FD_188240 | JGI IMG/M metagenome (GOLD analysis project Ga0209040, IMG submission 188240) | Bog forest soil microbial communities from Calvert Island, British Columbia, Canada - ECP12_OM3 (SPAdes) (version 2) | ecosystem: Environmental > Aquatic > Freshwater > Wetlands > Bog ... | reverse complement strand
GTCACCAGCAATCGTCAGGCGATCCCCGTCGATGACTACCTTCGCACCAACGTCGAGCACATCTTCGCCGCGGGTGACGTCAACGGGCGATCCAAACTGGTCCAGACGGCAAGGATCGAGGGCCGCCTGGCCGCCTGGAACGCCGTCCGCGGGCCCAGTCGCCAGCCTGCTTATCATGCGGTGCCAAGCGGCAGCTTCACCGACCCGGAATACGGCGCGGTCGGCCTGACCGAAAGCTTGGCCGCCCGCGATCACGACATCGCCGTCGTCATAATCAGGTACGACGAGCTGCTGCGGGCGGTGGCAGACGGCCACCCCGACGGCTTCTGCAAGCTCATCGCCGACCGGCGCAGCCACCGCATCCTCGGCGCTCATGTCCTCGGCAACTACTCCGCTGAAATCGTCCAGGTCGTCGCGACCGCCATGTGCGCCGACATGGACGTCGAGCAACTCGCCGAGATCCAGTTCGCCTTCCCCACGTTCACCGAGGCTGTCAGCCTGGCCGCCCAGAAGGCATGCCGCGACATCGGCATCGGGGGATTCCCGCCCGCGTGGAGCTCTCTCGAATCGCTCGACTAGGCGCTAGCAAGCGGCACGACACGTGGAGAACTCGGTGCCTCGAAAGGGCACGCCGGGTTCGGCCGGCCGCCCGGGAGCCCACCAGGAGCAAGCCTGGCAGGGTGCCCAGGTCTGACCTGACCCAGGCCAGGTCAGTTCCGCTTGAGGCTGCCGACTTGGTGCTTCCCGCCGACGTCGGTGCGGCTGTTGCTGCTCATTTCTCGCCACCCAGTGACTTTTGCGGGCTAACCGCCTCGGCCCCAGCCGGCCGGGGGTGTGTACCCGCTACGGCCTCCGCCCCAGTAGCCACAGGGACCCCGCACAGGTACAGGATGGTTGCAGACTTGAGGAGGATTCACGATGACCAGCCCGCAAGGCGCTTTTGGGGACTATCAGCTGGAGATTTACGGAGCCGGACTGCGCGGGGTCCTGCCCAGGTTCCCGATGGCATTCGCGGAGGTCGAGGCCAGGGCGGAGCAAGCCCTGTCACCTTCGGTGCTGTCCTACGTGGCCGGCGGCGCGGGCAGCGAGCACACTCAGCGGGCCAACGTCAGCGCGTTCCGGCAGTGGGGCCTGATCCCGCGGATGTTCGTGGGCGCCACCCAGCGTGACCTATCCGTCGAACTGTTCGGGATGAGGCTCCCGACCCCTGTTTTGATGGCGCCCATCGGGGTGATCGGCCTCTGCGCCCAGGACGGGCACGGCGATCTGGCCACCGCTGCGGCGGCGGCGCGCACCGGCGTCCCGATGATCGCCTCGACGCTCTCCGTCGACCCGCTCGAGGACGTCGCCGCGCAGTTCGGCGGCACCCCCGGCTTCTTCCAGCTCTATACGCCCACCGACCGGGACCTGGCCGCGAGCCTGGTGTCTCGCGCCGAGGCGGCCGGCTACCGGGGCATCGTGGTCACCCTGGACACGTGGCTCACCGGCTGGCGTCCGCGTGACCTGGCCGCCAGCAACTTCCCGCAGTTGCGCGGGCACTGCCTGGCCAACTACTTCACCGATCCCGTCTTCCGTTCTCTTCTGGGCAAAGATCCCGCCGACGATCTGGCCACCACCGTCGGGACGTGGGCCCGGCTGTTCGGCAATCCGCTCACCTGGGACGACCTTCCGTGGCTGCGCTCGCTCACCACGCTGCCGCTGCTCGTCAAGGGCATCTGCCACCCGGACGATGCCCGCCGCGCCAAGGACGGAGGGGTGGACGGGATCTACTGCTCGAACCACGGTGGCCGGCAAGCCGACGGCGGGCTGCCCGCGCTCGATTGCCTGCCCGCCGTGGTAGATGCCGCCGACGGCCTGCCCGTGCTCTTCGATTCCGGCATCCGCTCCGGCGCCGACGTGATCAAGGCACTGGCCCTGGGCGCCGCCGCGGTCGCCGTCGGCCGGCCCTATGCCTACGGCCTCGCCATCGGCGGTACCGACGGCATCGTCCACGTCCTGCGCAGCATCCTCGCCGAGGCGGACCTGATTATGGCCGTGGATGGCTACCCCACCCTCGCCGACCTGACCCGGAATACCCTGCGCCGCACCTGCCATCACGACTGACTCACCGGCTCGCCGATCGTGGGCAGCGTGACCGTGCCTACTGTGCCTGCTCGCCCAACGTGGCGGCGCGGCGGGGAAGCCTCCTGGTGCCGCGCTCGTACTCCAAATCAACGGCACGATGAGGCAACTCTTCCTCTTATGCATCAGCAGCTACTTCGCTGCCGTGTCCTGGCGCGGTGGTCATCCTGCTTGCTCGGTGGGCCGAGTACCAAGCGCCTCACGCGTACCTGGGAACCCATCGCTATTTTTTCGAATCAACCCCGTGAAACGCCGTGATTTTCCAGTAAATGTCGGCGTCCGTTGCTAATATAGAACAAGAAGTCGAACGACCGAGCCCGACCGCGATGGCCGGGGGAGAGGAGTCCGTCCGCCGGACCGCGAGCATCACGGGAGGAGGTGACACCACGATGAACAGTGTCACGTCACCGTCCAGCGTCAAGGAGGCGCTGGGGATGCTCAAGTCCGCGATGAGCTACCTGGCCGCGGCGGACGCGACCGCGATGGCGGCCGAGACCCAGGCGCTGTGCCTGCAGGCGCTGGAACAGGCCAACTCGATGGGTACCGCGGCGCGGGCCTGGATCCTGGGGGCCTTCACCTCCGGTCAGGAGTATTCGGCGGACGCGGAGTACAGCTCGCGGGCCTGGCTGATCCACAAGACCCGGGTCACAAAAGGCGCCGCTGTCGCATATACCGCCTGGGCCTGCCGCGCCGCTGCGCACCCCGAGGTCGCGGTCGCACTGGCGGCGGGCGAGATGTCGGAGTCGTTTGCCCGGACGATCTGCGGCTGGACCGACCGGCTCCCGCAGGACTGCCGCCCGGACGCCGATGAGATCCTGCTGACCGCCGCGAAAACCGGGATGGACCTGCAGGACCTGGCTGGGCTGGCCGCAGAGATCTACGCCCGGTCCCTCCCTGATGAGCCGGACAAGGATCAGGATCAGGCGTTCGGGGACCGATCGGTCAAGCTCGAAACCACGTTCGACGGCGCCGGGGTCCTGAATGGTGACCTGACCCCGGAATGCGCAGCGGTCGTCGCGACGGTACTGGACGCGCTGTCGGCTCCGGCGGGCGCGGGGGACACCCGCACGCGCGCCCAGCGGTGCCATGACGCACTTCAGGAGGCCATGCGCCGGCTCGTGGCCGCGGACCTGCTGCCAGAGCGGGCCGGGCAGCCGGTCAAAGCCTTGGTCCACATCTCCCTTGCCGACCTGATGGTGCTCGACGGCAGCTCGGCCTTGCAGGAGGAATGGACCGCGCGGGTCCGCGCCCAGTGGGCGGCGCACCGCGCCGCCGCCTCGGTCAGCGGCAGCGACGGCGGCGCGTGGCTGGATGGCGACGCCGCCGCCGCGATGGCGTGCGACGCGGCGATGACCCCGATCGTGACCGGCGAGGTGAACCCCGCCGCCGTAGAGGACCTGGTCCGACTGTGCATGGAACTGGACCGGCTCCGCCACCACCCCCGCAACGGCGGCAGCGGCAGCGCTGGCCAGATCGACGCCGGGGGAACTGACGACACCGACGCCGGACGCCCCGGCACCGACGGCGATGGTGCCCAGGGTGCGCCTGGCCCGGACACCGCCCGGGCGTGGGAGGCCTTGGAGCAAGCCATTATCGGCAAAGCCGTCGAACTCGTCTCGGGTCCAGGCGGGCTCGCGAGCTTCCTGCGCCGTCGGCAGCTGGGCGCCCGGCTGGGCGGGCCGAGCCTGCCCCTGGACGTCGGAGTCTCCCGCGACATCCCCGCTGCGATCCGGCACGCAATCATCCTGCGCGACCAGCATTGCCGGTGGACCGGCGGCTGCGACCAGCCCGCCTCGGCTTGTGAGGTGCACCATCTCACTCACAAGGCCGACGGCGGCAAGACCAGCGTCAAAGATTGCGCGTTGTTCTGCTGGTATCACCATCATGTGGTCATCCACCAGATGGGCTGGACCGTCGAGCTCAACCCCGACGGCACCACCAGTGCTTGGAACCCTGACAAGACCAAAATTCTCCACAGCCACGGTCCACCCGCCGACCCCGGCTAACCCCCGGGTGTCTACGGGCCACAGGGTTCACCGAATCTAGGCCTGATCGCGATGAGCCAAGGCTCGCCGTGGGCGAACGCAAGGCACGGCGCTTGCGAGCGTCACTCTTGACCACAGAGCGAGCCCGGCCCATAAACGCCATGACGTCCGGGTATCCGTGCGAGCCCTGAAAGCAGCGAGGATCATCCACCCCGGCCGGATTAGCGTCGCTTGAGGCTGCCGATGCTGAGGGATCCGGCTCGGGGCTCCTGCCCCTCCTCCTCGCGCACGTAAGCGACCGGGTCTTTGTCCACGACGGGAACTCCAGCGAAGTTCCGCGCCTCGAAGGCGGCGAAGGCGACGGCGAGCTGATGGCGGCGCTGCAACCCGGCCAGGCGGCGGAAGTCGGTCAGGCCCTCGCGTTCTTCCTCGGCCATGTGATCGCTGTTGGCCAGGTTCGCCGCGCCGACAGCGCCGAACCACTCGTCGGTGCCGACCTGATGGCGCGCGACTTCGGCGATCGCGTCCCTGATCTCGTTGTGGTCATGGATGGCATCGAGGGTCTCTCCCTCCACCCCGGCCGTCCGGTGGGCCGCCAGGCCCACCTGCAGCAGGGCGGGGTAAAAGATCTCCTCCTCGGCCGCCGCGTGCAGTTCGAGGAACGCGGCCAGCCGGCTCCACACCGCGGACAACACCGCGGTATCTGCGCGGTCGATCTGCTCCAGGATCGCGAACTGCCGCCGCTGCTCGTGATGGTCATCGAGGATGAGCTGGGTAATGTCCACAGTCCCTCCCTGGCGCCGTGTCCCTGATCGGCTGGCATGCCCCCCAGAAGCCGACGATAACGCACCGCGAATCGGGGCCATGTCGGCCGAGCCGGCTTAGGCTCCGAGCCCGTGATGCCGAACTGCTAGCCCTGCACGTTGAGCTGCTCGATGGGATCGGTAGGCATATTCATCGCTTCCAGAAGCGCGCGCAATTCATCCCGTTCCTCAGGAGTAACAGGCGTGTTATGCGCCGCTAGCGATGCGGCGAGCTCAATTGTCAGCTCCCCGTATTCGCCGCCGCCCCGCATGCGTCTAATGCTCCAGAGCGTGCTCTCGGTCACACGGTCAGCGAACCGTTCGGGGAGTGTTTCGGCTCGCTCAATGATCTCCGTTTCCGTCATGATTTCCTTTCTTGGGATTGCGTACCACCCCGGGGCTGCCCTCTTCAGGCCAGGCCGTCCAGACTTCTCCGCTGCGCAGCACGATCACTGAGACTTCTACGCTGTCACGGGTCCCGATGCAAAGCCAGCGGTTGTTCCGGTGCTGGAGAACAGGTGGAGCATCAGGACGCTTGGCTACGTCGAGGACGTTGCTCATGATCTTCTCGTCATTCCAGCTGGCGGGAAACTCGGTCTTGCCAGGATTACCAATGCCATGTCGGTGGCCGCCGCTGCCGCCCGCTTCGCCGTCGAGTATGTGCCCGCGACGTTCGGGGCTGACGCGCAGCGCGTCCAACGGCGGGCGCTTCTCGGCGTCTATCGAGTCCCAGCCGGAATGATCCGTTCGCGGGTCGACAACATGAGGGTCGTCAGCCGATCCGTCGTCACCAGGCTTGTCGTCAGCCGAGCTGTCGTTGGCAGTGTGCTTGTCGTCGGCCGAGCTGTCGTCACCGGACCCGCCGTCAGCCGGCTTGTCGTTACCCGACCCGCCGTAACCCTCGCTGTCGTCACCGGACCCGCCGTCGGCCGCGCGGAGCACCTCGTAGTACTCCTCGTGGGTCCGCGTTTCCGCTGGCTCGGACCGATCTGCAGGGACGTCGCCACGCGATCCGCCGTTACGAAGATGCTGCTCGAGCTGGGCCTCACCCGCCTCGAAGTCGTCGTCAGGCCGGTCGAATGTCATCAGGTACCCCGGTAGCATCCACCACGTGACGTGTTCCAATCATCGCAATCCGTTAATAGTAACGGGCCGTGAACCGGCCAGCGTCATGATCACCACGTTTGGTTCGGGGGCCGTAATATCCTCCGGCCGCCTCGGCGCCCGTTTCCGGGTCATCCAGCCCTCATCAGTCCGGGACCTTGGTCCCTAAACCAGATGACGCTCATCACTACAGGCGCGTTCGACGAGAGACCAAACTCAACTCATCAATCTGCTGCCATGCGGCTTGGTCCGCGGGCCAACCTGGAGGGCTGCGTTGAGTACCATCGCTCTGGCGGGACACATTCCCGTCGCCATCGATCTGAACCAGCCAGGTACTTACCTGAACTGGAACATCTTCACGATTTCTGTGGCGAACCTCGTGCTGATAGCGGTGATGGTGGCCATCTTCGGGGCCGCACTGCTGCTGCCGTTCCCCGGGCGCCACAGCCGTCACGGCGGCTCGCTGCCGGAAGCGCCGGAAGCGCCTGAACCGGACGCGTCCGCCGCCTACGAAGCGGCCCCGGGGGATGAGCGGATGTGGACGGCGCGGGTACGCCGCCAGGCGGTGACCTCGCTCCCGCCGAACAAGCTGCTGCCCGACCGCCAGCCTGCCTACGTCGCCTCCTGGGTGTACGTGTTCGGCGTCGCGTCCCTGGCCGCGTTCGTCATAGTCATCGTGAGCGGCTTCGCCATCGCGCTCGGCGGTCCCGACTGGTGGCACACCAACCCAGTCGGGCACTTCTTCAACAGCTTGCACCTATGGAGCGTGGAGCTGTTCATGGCGCTGCTGGTCATCCATCTGTGGGGCAAGTTCTGGATGGCCGCCTGGCGCGGCCGCCGGGCCCTGACCTGGATGACCGGTGTGGTCGCCTTCGTCGCCTCCGTCGTGGAGTGCTTCACCGGGTATCTGTCCCAGCAGAACTTCGACTCCCAGTGGATCGCCACCAACGGCAAGGACGCGTTCAACGCGGTCGGAGTCGGGGCGTTCTTCAACTTGATGAACTTCGGCCAGATGCTGATGTGGCACATCGTGCTCCTCCCGATCCTGCTGATCGCGCTGATCGGCGCGCACGTGCTGCTCGTCCGCATGCGCGGCGTCAGCCACCCGCTGCCCGTCAAAAGGCCCCGCGGGCTGGCCGCCAGGAAGGCCGCCTGGGCCGCCGACCGGGCCGCGTGGCGCGGCCCGACCAGGCGCTACGACATCCTGAAGGAAGGCACCATCGCGACCGTGGTGATCCTGGTGCTCACCGTTGGCTTGGCCGCCCTGCTGTCCTCGCCCGACGTGCCGTCGGTCACGGTCCGCAGCTGGACCCAGGTCGCCCCCGCTGACTTCCTGGCTACCGCCGCCAGCGAGCTGAACGGCACCAGCCTGACCGCGAGCTACGGCCCGCCGTACAATACCAACGGAACCCCGCAAAGCCTGTTGTTCGCTCCGGCGGACTGGGCCGGCGTGCGGCAGCCCATCGACGCGGCGCAGACCTTCGTCCTGCAGCCGCTGTCCACGGTGACTCCGACCAACCCGGCGCTGGCCGCGGCCCTGGCCACCTACAACGCCGCGTCCCCCACCCAGCAGAACAAATGGGCGACCAACTACCTGAATGCCCTCGCCAAGGTGAAGTTCGTCAACGGCACCCCGGTGGTCCCCGCGGGCAACTACGGTCCGGTCCCGGCCATGCTCGGCACCGAACTGGCGCTGGGCCGCAGCGGCGCGATCGACACCGACCTGCTCGCCCAGCAGCAGTTCTACGGCACCGACTTCACCAAGCCGCTGCTGTTCCTGAATGACGGCGCTTACTACGCCAACCAGGCAACGGCCGAGCACCTCACCGGCGACCAGTGGGGCGTGATGAACGAGACCGGTAGTTACCCCGGCCAGCCCTGGCTGTGGCTGTTCCAGATGTGGTACCACGTTCACGGCTGGAGTAACTCCGCCAACATCGACCTGATCGCTATCTACATGACCGGCCTGGCCACCCTGCTGCTGCTGCTCATCCCGTTCATCCCGGGCCTGCGTGACATCCCGAGGTGGATACCGCTGCACCGGCTCGTCTGGCGGACCTGGAACCAGCAGGCGGCGGCCGGCCCCACTGCGCAATCAGAACCCGGACCCAAGCCCGAACCCGCCGGGCAGAAGTAGCACCGCCCCCGCGGCAACCGATACGGCCCGGGTGTAATCAGGGAGTCTCCCGATTACACCCGGGCCGCTGCGTTCCCGGTCATCCCCACGCCAGACACCCGCGTGGGGATGATTCGCCGTAAGATCGGGCTGCACACCTGGCCGAAAGACATCCCAGGAGCTTAAATGTCAAGCTGCTACGGAAGATTGAGGGAGGTTTTCCCGGTGCCCCCAGGCGGTGGCCTCGTCGTAGAGGGTGCGGGTCTTCAGGCATCCGTGCAGGATGCCGACGAGACGGTTTGCCAGGCGCCGCAAGGCGTCGTTGTGTTCGAGCCCGCGGGCGCGGAGCTCGTCGTAGAAGGCCCGGGCGCCCGGCGAGGCGTTCAGCGAGGAGAAGGCCCAGGACATGAGGGCGTCGAGGAGCCGGTCGTTGTGGATCCACCGGGCCATCACGGCCTTCTTCTTGCCCGAGGCGCGGGTGATCGGGCTGGTGCCGCCGTAGTTCTTGCGGGCCTTGCCGTCGGCGTACCGGTGCGGGTCGTCGCCGAACTCGCCAAGCACCCGGGCGCCGAGGATGGCTGCCAGGCCGGGCTGGGACTGGTAGATCTCAGCGTCCGGGTGCCGGCCAAAATGGTCCCTCACCTGTTCTTCCAGGATCTTGACCTGCTCATTCAAGGTGGTGATCACCGCGATCAGCGAGCGGACAGTGGCCGCGTAGGCGGCGGTCAGCGCGGGCGGCTGCCCGAGGTGCTCGCCGCGCAGCGCGGCCAGGATCGCATCGGTCTTGTCCTTGATGTTCCGGCGGCGGGCGCGCTTGAGCGCCGCGGACACCTGGGCGCGGGTGAGCTTCGCCGCCCGGGCCGGGTCCGGCGCCTTGGCCAGCAGCTCCAGCACATCAGGGGCGTCCAGGTCCTCGAACGCCTCCAGCGCGGCGGGAAAGTACTCGCGCAGCTGGTGCCGCAGCCGCTGCACCGCCCGGGTCCGCTCCCAGATCAGCGTCTTATGCGTCCGCGCGACCACCTTGATGGCCCCGGCTTCGGGGCTGTCCCCGGCCGCCGGACGCAGCTGATGCGAATCGGTACGCACCATGTCGGCCAGCATGTGCGAGTCACCCTGGTCGCTCTTGGCGCCGGACACCCCGTGCCGCTCCCGGTACCGCGAGGCCTGCAGCGGGTTCACCGGGTACACGACATACCCGGCGGCGACCAGCGCGGCGACCCACGGGCCGCGGTCAGTCTCGATCCCGATCACCACCTCCGCATCCGCCGCGTCCTCGGGCACGAACCGGCCGGTCAGCTCGTGCAGCTGCGTCATCCCGGCCATGCCCTCGGGCAGCCGCCGCTTCGCCAGCACCTTGCCGGCCTGGTCCATCACCTCGATGTCGTGATGGTCCTCAGCCCAGTCATCACCCACGAACAGCCGCACCGGCACTCCCGTCAACGATGTCGAAATATGTCAGCAGCCAGCGGGAGAACCATCAGCGACCTAATAAAGCAGTGCTCACGCCACCCGGCGGGCACGACATCCCAGCAGCGATCAACTCTCCCGGTCACCGGCAGGGGCACGATCTTTCGGCAGGGCTCGAAGCCCGGGGGAAAAGAGTGCTCACCTGGCCGGCGGCCACCTCGGACCGAGTCTGCCGGATGGCGGACCCGTTAACTCTTATTAGGGGAGTGCCGCCATGGGTGATGACCCTTTCCCGGTGGAATGGACGGGCCGCCAGGTCATCGTCGCCTTCCCCGACCGTGTCGACGTCTCCAACGTCGGCCGGCTCCGGGACCGGCTGCTTTCCGTCATCAACCGCGGGCCCGCCGTCCTGATCGCGGACATGACCGACACCGCCTCGTGCGATCACCAGGCCGTGGAGGCCATCGCGCGGGCCTGCCAGCGGGCGGCGATCAACGGAACGCAGGTCAGGCTGGTGGTCACCGCGCCGGTCGTCCGGCGCGTGCTCAGCATCGAGGGACTGGACCGCCTGGTTCCCATCTATCCCTCGCTGGCGGCGGCCATCGGGCGAGAGCCGTCCAGGCTGCCACGCAACGGCGTCAGGGCCAGCCCGGCCAGTGCGAGAACCATCACCCCGGCCGTCCTGTGGCAGCTCATCGACGCCCTCGGCGACGGCCTGGCGCTGACTGATCACCAGGGGAGGATCGCCCTGGTCAACCAGCGGTGCGCGGAGATGTTCGGCTACCAGCGGGAGGAACTGATCGGCCTGCCGGTCGACTCGCTCGTCCCGTCCGACGTGCGGGCCGCTCATCCCGGCTACCGGGCCGGCTACCACCGGGCGCCGCAGGCCCGGCCGATGGCCGAACGGACCAGGCTCGTCGGGCTGCGTAAGGACGGAGCCACGCTGCCGGTCGAGATCAGCCTGAGCCCGGTGCCGACCGCCTCGGAGAACTTCGTCCTCGCGGTGATCCGCGACGCGAGCGAGATCCGGCCGCGGACTGATCTCGCGGACCTGGCCAGGGACGCCGCGGCCGATCAGGGCACCGGCGATCTGCTCGACCGGGTGGTTCATCGCCTTTTCCAGGTCGGGCTGAGCTTGCAGACCGCGGCCAGCCTGCCCGGCGACGTGGTGCGCGAGCGCCTCTCCGATGCGCTGGATCAGCTAGACGACGTGATCCACGAGATCAGGGACTACGCGTTCACCTCCGGCGGCGATGGCGGCGATGGCGGCAGGGCGGACCCGTTAGGGACGGGATGGCCGGTGATCTGAGCCGCCACCCGGGCGACAAAGCTCCGGATAGTCGCGGCCGCGACTCGGCGCAGTACCGTCCGGTCGAGGGCCTCGCCCAGTGAACCGAGCGGCGGCCGGTAGGAGCCGGCCAACGTCAGCACGGTGCTCCCCTCCCCGTCGGGAGCGAGCTTGAGGTCGGCGTCCAGGACCGGGAACAGCCCGCCGCCCGGGCCGGTGGCCTCCCAGCGCAGCGCTAGCCCGGCCGACAGGTCGGTCCAGGACAGCTCCCGGACCTGCACCCGGACCAGCTTGGAGAAACCAGCCACGCCCACCCGGGTCAGGCCAGGGCCGTACGCGTCTTCCGATGTCTCCGACAGCGCACCGCTCTCGCCGAGCCGCGTCAGCCTCTCCCGCGCGACGGCGAAGCCGACATCCAGCCGCACCTCATCGCCAACGAACACATTTGCATTTCACCTGTCCGGAGTCCCGGTGCGTCAGGGACGTAAGTCCCTACTTTTGCCGGACCTGAAGCCCCCGGATCAGATCCGGAGCATCTCCCGGGCGATGACGAGTTGCTGGATCTGGCTGGTGCCCTCGTAGATCCGGAACAGCCGCACGTCGCGGTACAGCCGCTCGACCGGGACGCCGCGGATGTACCCGGAGCCGCCGTGGATCTGGACCGCGCGGTCGGCGATCCGGCCGACCGCCTCGCTGGCGAAGTACTTCGCCGCCGAGGGGGCCAGCCGCCGGTCG
>Ga0209040_10003767_pt1 | contig 11565 bp, 10 predicted proteins | sample BogFormECP12_OM3_FD_188240 | JGI IMG/M metagenome (GOLD analysis project Ga0209040, IMG submission 188240) | Bog forest soil microbial communities from Calvert Island, British Columbia, Canada - ECP12_OM3 (SPAdes) (version 2) | ecosystem: Environmental > Aquatic > Freshwater > Wetlands > Bog ... | reverse complement strand
CCTTCTGCTCGGTTTCCAGGGGACAAAGACGGCTCGGCGAGAAGGAATATCGAGCCTCTTCAGTGACGCCGGGGGTTGCACTTCGCCCCAGAACTCAGGCCCCGTCTCAACCGCCGGATGCTAGCCGATCCTTTCGGGCCCCCGGACGCGGTCGACCCGCTGGACGATTATTGCGATGGGCTCGCCTCCCGCACTTTTCGCAGTCTGGAGGAGGTCAAGCGGGCGCACGCCCGTTGCGATCACCTTCATCGCGCCGCGCCGCTGTGGCCGCCCGCCGAGGACCAGTCAGATGAGTGACGGACTGGGAGCGGAACCGGCTTGGGACTGGCCACGCTGCGCGGGCGCCGTGAGCGTCATCCGGCATGATCCGCATCGCCATCACCGCCGCCGCCTACGACGCCACCTGCTCGACGATGCCCGAGGATGCGAGCGAGGCTGGCCCGCGAGCGCGGAACGAGGGTGGCCCGAAAAGACAGATATTTGGCCGCTTATAGCAAGAAGCGCCCACAATTTGGCCGCTCCGAACAAGACGCGCAGACTTCGGTCCGCTACCCTTGGAACAGCTTTCGTCGAGGAAAGCTGAAGGTGCTGAGCGACATCTTCCCGGCGCTCGCGGCCCGACGCTTGTGGAGAATCGCCGCCAAGAGCGGACGGCGCTCGCCAGTTTTGGAGGTTCGTCATGTTGCAGCGGGAACGGCCGCAGGGAGTGCGGCTCGGAATTGAAGTCGAAGCGGATGCGCTTCTTTCGACCTCGGGGATGCAAGCCTATTCGATTGCACTCAAACGCGCCGAAGAGGCGAGCAGCGACGAAATGGCGCGGGACTGGAGCGTCGTGGCGGCGACGATCGCCCGCAGGTCGGGCAGGCGCGCATCCCTGCTCGACGCCTTATTCGGTTGAACGGGCGGACGAAGCCGCGTTGCAAGCTTCCAATGCCTCGGCCCAAGAGCGCTCGCTGTCGAGGGCGAGCACGAGCTGTTCGGGTTTCTGACTACCGAAGCGAACGCAATCGTCGCGCCGATCCAACCCAAGGCTATGCCAGTCGTTCTCACGTCTGCCGCCGAAGTCGACCGTTGCAGTCCTTCCAAACTGGGGCGCGACTCTCGGACCGCTTTGGGTTCCTATATTGGCAGGAAGCCCGCAGCAGGCCCGGACGCCCTTAAGGCCACCATTTCCCCCACCTGACGGCGGAGCGCGGCTCACGGGCCGCCTAAAGGGCTTGGCGGGCCGTTCAGGCCCTGCCGACGGAAGGGACGTCAATCTCCGCGGATGCCTTCGCCGGGCGATGGGAAATCGATATTATCGGCTTCTCGCAAAGAGCGTCGTGTCGTAACGCACTTCCATTCCCGGGTGCTGCTTGTCGCCGGTCAGCATAGGCACGCGATTGCCAATATAGGCGGCGAGGCCAGTCGGGGTTATCAGGCCGTTGCGGTTGACGTCGGCGGCGGGATCGTCGAACGCGTCGAGCAGCGCCCTGGTGAACGCGCCATGTTGCAGTTCCGGCGTCTCGTACGAGACCTCGGGGCCGGTCGAGGACGTCAGCACTGAGACATTCGCGACGGCGAGAGCTGTCCTGAGCGCGGTCGAGTCCATTGAGAGCGGGCTGCCGTTCGTGGTCGTCGCGCCGGAATGGCAGGCGTCGAGCAGGACCAGCACGCGGTCGTGCTGGCCCAGTTCGGCTAGCTTGGTCTTCAGCTCCTCGACCGACAGTCCATCGGACTGAATGCCGGCGTTGTCTCGAGAATCAACCTCGTAGGGTAGGAGATAAAGCTTCCCGCCCACGAGCGCGCCGTGGCCCGAGAAGTGGATGACCACGAGATTGGCGCCCGTTCCGCTCGCCGTGTCCGCTGCGATTTGGTCCAATGCGCGAAAAATGCCCTTCTTGTTGGCGTCGTTGTCGGTCAGCACGGTCGGCTTAACGCGATAGAGCGCGTCCTGTGTGTTGAGGATCGCGCTCGCAAGATCGCGCGCGTCGCGGCCGGCGAATTCGAGGCGCAGGTGCTTGGCGTATTCCTCGTTGTATCGATCAATGCCGATGGCGAGCAGGTGGAGCTGCGCTCCCGGCGAAACGTTGCTCTGGGTACGAAGCATCACTTGACGATTGTGCTCCGCCAAATCGGCGAGGCCCAGCGCGCGCGGCGTCTCGAGTTCCTGCAGAACGAGCGGCAGCACCTCGGGCCTGTAGGAGCCGGGGATGTTCGCAATGGGCACGCTGTCGGCCGGCTCCCAGCCCCGGTTGACGTGCCAGCGCAGCGCGCCTTGCGCGCGGGCTGTAGCGGCGTAGAAGCCTTCCGGAGTCCAGGCGACCCAGTCGGCGCGATTGGGCATGGGCATGAAGGCGAGCACGCGCCGTCGGCCATCCTATGCCAGCGGATCGTTCCGTCGCCATAGGCTGCGACGACCAGCCGTCCGTCGCCGGCGATGTTGACGGCCCAGGCAGTGCTGGGCGTAGGACGCTGCCAAAGCGCAGCGCCCTGCACGTCATAGGCGCGCAAATACCACTCCGTTCCCAGCACAAAGCTTTTGCCGGACGGATGGATCGCTAGGCTGCGGGATCGTTCGTACGCGTCCAAAGCTACCGGCTTGCCGTCGAGCGTGGGGGAAAAGTTGTCATACCAATTCTCGACATTCATGCCGGTCTGCCGCGGGGCGGCCATCCCTTCGGCTGCGCCGGGCCCCAGAGTCAGGGCGCGTGTGGCCATGTCGAATCGGGCTGGGCTCGCTCCGCCGAACTCGTAGCCAAACCCGACCCGCGCGCCATCGGCGGAGACGGTCACGTGATCGGCCGAGTCTATGAAGTTCGCGATTTCCTCTTGTTGCGCCCAGCGTCGCGTGCCGTCGGACCCCAGCCGGACGAGAAGAGTTCCCGATACAGCTAGCAGGTCGCCATTGGGCAGCGCGACCAGGTTCGAGACGGTGTCCTTGGTCTTGGCGAGCAATTGTCGCGGGCCGGCACCGCCCTGGCTCCACGCAAGCACTGGCGCGCCGGGGTTGCCCACGCCGCTCGCTAGCAGCCTCTCCGCCTCGCGCGACCAGGCGACCGCTCCAAGATTATAAACGCCTTCGACGTCGGCCACGTCAGAACTTAGCAACCGCGTTAGGTCATGCCCATCGAGCACATCAACTCTGGGTGTGTCGGCATAGCCGACCGCAAGCCGTGCCCCGTCGGGAGGGCAGAACGCGATCCGGTATAGTTTGCCGGGTAGCTCAACTGTGATCCCGGGACGAACCATACCGGTTACGTCGAGCGGGTAGAGCCGCACCTTGCCCTCACGAGACGTGCTGGCGAGCCGGCCGTCCGGCGCAAAGTCGGCGCCGTAAGCCGCGTCACCATAGTCTTCGTCGCTCGCGACCTCGTTCCAGCCGCGTTCTCGGGTGTAGACGCGCAGCCCGCCGCGGCTCAACCCGGCGGCAAGGCGGTTGCCGTCGGGCGAGAACACGAGAGAGGTCACACCGTTCGGTAGCCTCTCGATCCGCTTCACCAGCGTCCCGGTCGCGCGGTCGAACAGATAGATCTGTTCCTGTGGGTCGGCGCGGGTCCGGCGCGTGCAGCCGCCTGCCGCAATCAATGCGCCGTCCGGGCTCATCGCGACTGCGAAAACCATTCCGACATTGCCGGGGCCCGCCGGCACGCGGATCGTGCGTTCGAGCTCGCCATCGGCGAGCGACCATATTCTCACCGTCTTGTCCCATGAGCCTGTCACCGCCCAGCGTCCGTCGCGATCGGCCGACGCGCTCCTGATCGTGGCTGTATGAGTGCTCGGATCCACCGCCAGCACCGGCCGGTCGTAGAGGCCCGGAGGGACGACCGGATTCGGGACGCCCGCGGCCATTGGTCAGAGCAACAAAATCACGTGGAGGACGAGATGGACGCGAACGCCGACCATAAAGCCGCCTCCAACTGAGTTTGGATCGTCTTGCGCATCAGCGAGTCGTCGTCCTTGCTGCGCATCCAGATCGCCTTGATGGCGTCGATCACCGGCCCGACCGCGCCCCTGACAATGTCGGCGATGACCGATTTTTGGCCGGCGCTGGAGGGCGCTAGAGCCCGCACGCTCTTGCAGAACGCGTCGCGCGCAGCGAAGCCACGCTGCATTCGAGCCTCGAGATCGGGCAGGCTCGCGGGCTCACCCTTCCGCGCCAGCGCGACGATCAGGCCCTGAATGATGCCGTCGTACTCGGCCTTGGCTTCGCCATAGGCGATCTCGCCGCGCTTGATCGCCGCCGGATCGCCGCAAGCCTTGAGCGCCTTCACGCAGGTTTCAGCGCGCGTCCGCTCATACGCCAGCCGAGCTACCGCCTCTTGCCAACCAATGTCCTCGGTCATCGAATGTCCTCCGTTACGAACTTCCTGTGCTCGAATCGCACGGCACATCTTCAGAGCACTGCTTTTTAGCTGAGGCGTAGCGACATTAACTCAGCTGGTCCGATGGCGACAAGTTGTCAGTTTACAACGGCGCTCGCTCGAAGCAGCCTTTCGAGACGCAGGCTTCTACCGCCTAGATGCTGACGAAGCGCTCAAGTCTCTGATTTGTAGAAGCTCACACAGCGAGACGGAACTCATCGCGCCAGCCTAGATATCGTCGCCTGGCTAACATTGAAGCGACGCGCCAAGTCGGCTTGGCTGGAGCTCCCGTCGGCGAGCGCATTCAGGGCCTCGCGCTTTTGATGAGCAGTAAGCTTTGGCGGTCGACCCATATGAACCCCACGCGTCTTGGCGCGAGCTCGACCTTCGCCGGTTCGGGTACGTATCAATTCACGTTCAAACTCGGCGAGGCCGCCAAGAACCGTGAGCATCAGTCGGCCATGCGGGGCGGTCGTATCTGCCCAAACGTCGGCCAGTGAACGGAACCCGGCTCCAGCTTTGGCGACAGCGTCGAGAATATTGAGAAGATCGCGAGTCGAACGAGCCAGCCGGTCAAGTCGGGTCACGAGCAATGTGTCGCCGGCAGTCATGGACTTCAGCGCGCGCCCCAGCTCCCTCCGCTCTGCCTTCGCCCCGCTTGCCGTCTCGCGATAGATCCGCGCCGCTCCCGCTGCCTTGAGCGCTGCGTTCTGGGAGTCGAGAGACTGCCCGTCCGTGCTGACGCGGGCGTATGCGATAATTGCCATGCCCATTACGTGGGGACAGCGCGCCACTTTCGCAAGTATCTTTCGCATACAATAACCAATTGAAATCAGTCACGCCGCGAGCCCAGCGACGGCCCGCTCCGGCGATGAGGCGCAAGCTGCTTTGCCATGTCCGACGAGGCTCGCCGGCGACCGTCTGGTGTCGACGTATTTTGTTGAAAAAGTCGGAAATTGAGCCACCGCGAAAATCTCGCTTTCGCGCGCGTCGCCTCATCTCAGGCGATAGTCCTCATGGCAGGGCATGTAGGAGCCGCGTACGCGGCAAAACCGGTCGCTCCGCCGAACCCCCAAGCAATTTTCCATCAAGGCTGCCAGCGGCCGTCTGAATTGTGATCGATGCGAAAATCGGAGTTTTTCAACACTTTTCAACACTATATGCGCGAAGCGGACGGCCGGAGTCGACGTAAAGGGGTCATTCGATCCCGAGAGTGGACGTCGCAGTTGGGTGAAACCCGCCGTTCGTGCGCAACCGAACCACCCGCTCACGCGATCTCCGCCCGCAGCGCGGGCGTCGCGGACGTCCCTCGAACGCTGCCCTCAATCGCGGCGAGGATCGGCTCCAGCAGCGCGCGAGGATCGTTGGAGGAGCTTGTGTCGCGCCAGAGACGGACAAGGTCACTCGCGGAGCGGAGTTCCGGATGCGGGCGCCGGCGCGCCGACGGCGGCTCCGCTTAGCAGCGTACCCGACCCCGTTCCGCATCGCCTCAGGCAGGCGATCGCCGACGCGAGCGATCCCTCTAGGGGACGAACCCGGTCCGCGGCGACGAAGAAGACCGACCCGGACAAGGGATTCGGCGAATTCGGGACAAAAACGGCGACAAGATCTTTGCCGACATGATCGGTCTGGACCCCAATCCGCCAGGCCCCGCCGAGATGCGCGAGCACGACTGGGTGCTCCGCTGTCTCGCCGAATCCAAGCACGCTCGTCCCCGCCTGCTTCAGATACTCGTAACCGGGCAGCTTCGACAATACCGACCCCTCGAGCCCACGAACGAATCGCTGCGCTGCATGGGTCTGGGCGAACAGGCCCGCGAGGAAACACGCAAACGCGAGCAACGTGACCGTGAGGATCGCCGTCGCGGTCGGCGCGGAGGCGAGACGGTCGGGAACTAGCGCCGCTACGGGTTTCAGACCGCGACTCACATATTCGAACGCCTTGCCGAGCACGAAGGCGAGCACGACGATCGGTGTCAGAAAGAGGACGCCGCCGAGGATCGTCGTCCCGACGAAGTGCGATAGTGTCCTCATGCGCGCCTCCACGCCGGCTCGATGTCCGACGGCTCGAATCATGAAGCTACCTGTCGGCCCGAAACTTGACGAACATCAATAGGCGGGTCGCGGGCCCGCTTAAGGAGTCGTGCTGCGGGTACAGCATGAAGCAGAACGCTAGAGCAATCTTAACGGGTGGACTTCTCGCGGTCGGCATGTTCGGCCTTGCGAGGGCCGGGCAGCTTGAGGACGGCGAGGCTGCATATTTCAAACACGACTATGCCAAAGCCGTGAGGCTCTTGCGTCCGCTGGCAGATAAGGGAAGCGCCCCGGCGCAGAATCGGCTTGCGTCAATATACTTCTGGGGCGGTTATGGCGTGCCGCAGGATCCCGCGCAGGCGGCCCAATGGTATCGCAAGGCCGGGGACCAAGGGAACGCCTTGGCGCAGGCTCATCTTGGTCTGATGTATGAACACGGCTACGGAGTGCCAAAGGACCCCGTGATGGCCCGCATGTGGCTCAACCTCGCCGTCTCGCACGCGCCATCGCTCTCCATGGCGGTCAAACTCCGCAATGAAGTGGCTGCCAAAATGACGCCCGCGCAGATCGCCGAGGCGGAGCGGCTGGCGAAGGAATGGGAGCCCAAGTGAACCCACGTCGTCCGTGACCAATGGTTTGGGTGCGAAGGCGCATTCTCTCAGAAGCTCGCAGATCAATTTCAGCGCCGCATGCCCAAGCTATGAAATGGCGGTCACCCGCGCGCAATGAAAACGGCCGCCCCACGCGGGGCGGCCGAGATAGGGAACGAGGTCCTACCGGGTCTTCGAATGGATTGCCTCTACGGGCAGGAGTCCCAGAAGCCCTGCCGTTGGCTGGCGTCGGTGTAGTACCAGCAGAGACCTGAAGAGGGCGGCGCGCCGGCCCAGGCGGCCGCGCTCGCCGCCGAGACGAAGCCGATCGCCGCGCCGGCTGCGATGGCCCCGCCTGCCGGCCAGCGGTACCAGCCGGGACGGCCGGCCCAGACCGCGCCACCGCGATAGCCATATCCGCCCCGATAGCCGTAGCCAGCCCGGTTGACGTTGCGATTGACGTTCCTGTTGAGGTTGCGATTGACGTTGCCGCCATACACTCCGCCCGGCCTGTGCATCCCGCCATACGCGCCGCCCGGCCTGTGCATCCCGCCGTACGCGCCGCCTGGCCTGTGCATCCCGCCGTACGCGCCGCCTGGCCTGTGCATCCCGCCGTGCATGCCGCCGCCGCGATGCATCCCGCCGCCGTGATGACGCATCCCGCCTCCGCCGCGCCCGCCCCTTACCTGCATCAAGAGGTCGTCGTTCACGTGGGTTGCGGGGTTCGCCCCCATGAAAATCTCGATCGCTTCGGCCTGTGGCGCGATAAAGCTTGCGAGCGCGAGCGCACAGCGCATTTTTGAAATGGCACTTCCAACTCATAGCATAGCCCTCGGCTGCGACCGCCTCGACGTTCCACCCGTCTAGTCATCTCCAATCGAAACAGAGCGCGCATTGATCTGCGTCAACGGCTGGGGTGAGCGGCCGCCGCCTCACTAGAAATTTGACGAACATCAAGGGCCTGTCACGGGCTCGCAATAAGGATGCATTGTTCGGACCGAAGTTGCGAGGAGGGAAGAGTCAGCTCGCGGCTGCCGCCGGCAAAGGAGGAGATCATGGTGCAAGAGAAGTCCGGGTTCGGCGCAGCGGCTGAATATTGGACGGACGCGTGGCAGCGGACCGTACTGTTTCTGGAGACGCTGAACGAGCGGGGCAACACCGCGCTCGCGCAGGCGGCGAAGGAGGTGCCGCATGTCTTGACCTTCCAGGCCGAGCTCGTCCGCGACGGCCGCACTCTGGAGCGCCCGGTCAATTACGCGCTCGTCCGCATCGTTCCACCGGCGGGCGTGACCATCGATCCGGCGAAGCCCCCGATCATCGTCGTCGACCCGCGCGCCGGGCACGGTCCCGGAATCGGCGGCATGAAACCGGAGAGCGAGATCGGCGTGTCGCTGCGCGCCGGCCACGCGGTGTATTTCATCGGCTTCCTGCCGAAACCGATGCCGGGACAGACGATCGAGGACGTCTGTCGGGCCGAAGCGACTTTCATCGCGGACGTCGCCGCGCGCCATCCGGAGTCGGAGGGCAAGCCGATCATCATCGCCAATTGCCAGGCCGGCTGGCAGATCATGATGACGGCGGCGATCCGGCCGGACCTCGCCGGCCCGATCATGCTGGCCGGCACGCCGCTCTCCTACTGGGCCGGCGTCCACGGCAAGAATCCAATGCGCTATCTCGGTGGCACGCTGGGTGGAACATGGCTCACGGCGCTCGCCGGCGACATGGGCGCGGGGATTTTCGACGGCGTCAACCTTGTCGCCAATTTCGAGTCGCTCAATCCCGCCAACACCCTTTGGACCAAGGCCTACAACGTCTATTCGAAGGTCGATTCGGAGACGGAACGCTTCCTCGAATTCGAGACTTGGTGGGGCAGCCCGGTGCTGCTGAATGCGAGCGAGATGCAGTGGATCGCCGACAACCTGTTCGTCGGCAACAAGCTCTCGACCGGGGAGATCCGCACGTCCGACGGCGTGCGCATCGATCTGCGCAACATCAAGTCGCCGATCGTCGTCTTCTGCTCCTGGGGCGACAACATCACCCCGCCGCAGCAGGCGCTGGACTGGATTCTCGACCTCTACGACGATGTCGGCGAGATCGTCGCCAACGGGCAGACGATCATCTACTCGCTCCATCACAGCATCGGGCACCTTGGCATCTTCGTCTCGGGCAAGGTCGCCGCGAAAGAGCACAGGGAATTCGTCTCCTGCATGGAGATGATCGAGGCGGCGCCGCCCGGCCTCTACGAGGCCGTCATCAGCGACGTCGGCGAGGACACGGCGAATCGTGACCTTATTGACGGAAAATATCTCTTCCGCCTCGAGCAGCGAACGCTCGACGATATTCGCGCCTTCGGCGTCAACAGCCCAGAGGACGACAAGCGCTTCACTGCGGTGGCGCGATTGTCGGAGATCAATCTCGGCCTCTATCGCACGTTCGCCGAACCCTGGGTTCGCGCCTCCGTCACCGAGCCGATGGCCGAGGCGATGCGCGCCATGCATCCGCACCGGCTGCGCTTCGAGTTCTTCTCCGACCGAAACCCGTTCATGTCCGCGATCAAGCCGGCCGCGGAACAGGTTCGCGCCAATCGGAAGCCGGTCAGCGCCGACAATCCGCTGCTCGCCGCCGAGAAGCAGGCCTCGTCCTGGATCACGGCGGCGCTGGAGAACTGGGGCGAAATCCGCGACAACATGACCGAGGCGTTCTTCCTGACAACCTACGGGGCGCCGCTCTTGCAGGCGATGGTCGGGCTCGGCTCCCCGCGGGACGAGAGCCCGCACCGCATCGAGCGCGATCTTGCGCGCGAGGCCGCCGCGGCCGAATTGCGGATCGGCCTCGACGGGAAGTTCGAGGAAGGCGGTGTCGAGGAGGCGGTGCTGCGCGCGCTGATCTACGTGCGAAAGCCCGACGGCGGGTTCGACGAGCGGGGGTACCGGATGCTGAAGGACATCCGCGAATCGCGCAAGTCGAACGAGCGCCTGAGCCTGCAACGATTCCGGGAGATGCTGAACGAGCAGCTTCAGCTCGTCCTCCTCGACGAGGAGCGCGCGGTCGGGGCGCTTCCGAAACTGCTGCAGACCGACGAGTCGGAAGCCGCAGCAGCGCTCGGGGCGCTGCGCCAGCTCGTTGGCGCCGCGGGCGCGCTGGACGCGGAGGGCGAGCGCCGCCTGGCGCGGGTCGAAAAATTGTTCGGCGCGAAGCCGGCGAAATCGAGGAAAGGCAATGGTTGACGCGCCAGGAGACGCTGTGGCGGAGCGCCACGACAAATACGAACGCCTCATTGCGGCTGCCCAGAAGCAAGCCGCGATCAAGGTGGCCGATGCGCACCCTTGCGACGAGTCTTCCATGCGCGGAGTGGGTGAGGCGATGCGGCTGCACCTGATCGAACCCATACTGGTCGGTCCCGTCGAGCGCATCCGCCGCGCGGCCGAACAGGTCGGTCTCGACATCGGAGGCGTGGAGTTCGTTGACGCAGAACACAGCCACGCGTCGGCCGCAAAGGCTGTGGAATTGGTGCGCGCCGGGAGAGCAGAAGCGCTCATGAAGGGCAGCCTCCATACGGACGAACTGATGGGCGCCGTCCTCTCGGGAGCGAGCGGAATTCGCACCGAGCGCCGGATCAGCCATTGCTTCATTATGGACGTGCCCGGCCACCCTGACCCGCTCATCATCACCGATGCAGCGGTCAATATCGCCCCCGATCTGGATGCGAAAGTCGACATAATCCAGAATGCGATCGATCTGGCGCATGCGATGGGCGCTGAGCAGGTACGGGTGGCGATTCTCAGCGCGATGGAGACCGTAACGACGAAGGTCCCCTCCACCATCGAAGCCGCGGCCTTGTGCAAAATGGCGGAGCGCGGGCAGATCACGGGCGCGGTCCTCGACGGGCCGCTCGCGCTCGACAACGCCATCAGTCCGGAAGCGGCGGCGATCAAGAAGATCGCGTCCCCGGTTGCGGGGCGCGCGAACATTCTTGTCGTTCCAGACCTTGAGGCCGGCAACATGCTGGCCAAGAGCCTCTCATTCCTAGCGAAGGCGGATGCCGCAGGAATCGTGCTCGGCGCGCGGGTGCCGATCATTCTCACCAGCCGCGCTGATTCGTTGATCAGCCGACTCGCGTCTTGCGCTGTCGCCGTCATGGTCGCCGCCGCCAGGCGCAAGGCCGCAGCCGGTTCGATTCGTTAAGGGATGCCGTCCATGAGCGACACGCCATTTCGCCCCGTTCTCGCCGGACAGAAGGCGCTCGTCATTGGCGTGGCCAACGACGATTCCATCGCCTACGGATGCGCGAAGGCCTTTCGGGCCGTCGGGGCGGACCTCGCCATTTCCTGGCGGAACGAGAAGGCGAAAAGCCGCGTGGAGCCGCTTGCGCGGGCCCTGGAGGCGTCCATCACGGGAGAAGTGGACGTCGCCGTTCCCGGCCAGCTGGAGGCGATGTTCGACCAGATCCGCTCGAAATGGGGGCGGCTCGACATCCTGGTCCATTCGATCGCCTTCGCGCCTAAGCGGAGCTTCCCTCTTTCGACCTGCGCAACCCATTGTTCCAGTTTGATAAGATCAAGCTGGATGGGTGTGTTACTGGGTACAGGTGATGCCCAG
>Ga0209040_10003766_pt1 | contig 11565 bp, 12 predicted proteins | sample BogFormECP12_OM3_FD_188240 | JGI IMG/M metagenome (GOLD analysis project Ga0209040, IMG submission 188240) | Bog forest soil microbial communities from Calvert Island, British Columbia, Canada - ECP12_OM3 (SPAdes) (version 2) | ecosystem: Environmental > Aquatic > Freshwater > Wetlands > Bog ... | reverse complement strand
CCGACAGCGCAGACGACGACACAAGAATCGACGACGGCAGGGCTCTCGTCGTTGCCGTCACCAGGGTCGCCGCCTTCCCCGACGCACTTCGGTTCGTTCAGGCGGTGTCGGCCCTGGGTTGGCCCATAGGGGTCGCATCATCTTCCAAGAATGCGAACGGAATGATGCGTTCGATCCGCCTCGACTCTGGTCAAAACCTGCTCGACGTGTTCGCTACCAATGTCTGCGGACGCGACCTGCCGAGGGGCAAACCGGACCCGGCGATTTTCCTGCTGGCTGCCAAGGAACTGCACATTGAGCCCGCCCACTGCTTCGTCGCCGAGGACGCCCCCGCCGGCATCGAGGCTGCCCGCGGAGGTGGCATGACGGCGCTCGGCGTTGCCCGTCACAGCGACGCGGCGCTACTGCGAACAGCGGGTGCGGATTTGGTGGTGAGCAGTCTCGATGACGTCGCGGTCGATGAACTGGCTGGCGGCCGGATGTGCCGGGGGCCCGCATGATCGTACCAGAAATTATGCAACATGTGTTCGCGCCGATCGCTGATCCCAACTGGGTCATCCTGGTGGATGGCTATGATGCACTGCACGAATCCAGTGTTGAATCGCGTTTCGCGATCAGCAACGGTTTCTTGGGCGTAAGGGGCGCCCGATCGACGACCAGGGGCGGGCGTTGGGTGGTTCCCGCCCGAACCTACGTGGCTGGGCTGTTCGACACGTCCGGTGCGGACCACGCCACACGAGACCTTATCCCGGCCGCGGACTGGTTGCGGGTGCGCATCTTACTGCCCGACGGTCCCTTGCTGCATCATCCACGCGACGTGTCGTCGCATCGCATGACGCTCGACATGAGGCGGGGCGCGCTGCTCAGTGAGGGCCGCCATCTCGGGGCGCCCGACCTGAGCCTCCACGTGCACACTTCGCGTCTCGTATCGCTGAGCGACCGAGCGATCGGGCTGCAGTTGATCCGGCTGAATATCGAAGACGGCGAACTCGATGTGACTCTCGAGGCGTCGTTCGAGGGGGCGGAACTCGGCCTCGTCATCGAGCGGCTCGGTCAGGATCTTGGTCTATGGCACACCCAGCATTCGGGGAAGCGCCTCGCCATGGCGACCGTGGCGGCGCTGCGGGTCGACGGTCGGGACATTCCCTCCACTGCCCTCGGCTCACTGAAATCGTCGTGGACTTGGAAATCTCGCCCTGGGCAAGCTGTTTGTTTCCAGCGGTGCGTTGCCATCGTACGTGGCGACACCGGGGGTCCGGATCCCGCCAAGGAGGCCCTGGAGAAGCTGAACCGAGCGCGAGACCTGGGCTGGCGCGGCGTGGTGGCGGCGCACGAGGCGGCCTGGTTAAGCCGCTGGCGGTGCAGCGACGTGGAGGTCGATGGCGATGCTGACGCACAGCTCGCCCTGCGGTTCGCCCTGTACCACCTGAACAGCGCAACCACCTGAACAGCGCAGCCAACCCAGCCGATGAGCGCGTCTCCATCGGTGCCCGCGCGCTGACCGGCGACGACTATCACGGCCACGTCTTCTGGGACACCGAGATCTTTCTGCTACCGTTTTATATCCTGACCTGGCCTGAAGCCGCCCGAGCCCTGCTGATGTATCGTTTTCGCACGTTGGATGGCGCGCGGGCGAAAGCGGCTGGGATGGGCTGGCGCGGCGCACTGTATGCCTGGGAGTCCGCCGACACCGGTGCGGAAATGACGCCAGAACAAGTCATCGGCCCGGATCATCGGGTCATCGACGTGCAGTGCGGCAAGCAGGAGCAGCACATCAGCGCGGACGTCGCTTACGCCGTCTGGCAATACTGGCAGGCAACAGAAGACGAGAGCTTTCTGCTCGACGCCGGTGCTGAAATCCTGATCGAAACCGCTCGGTTTTGGTCCAGCCGCGCTTTGCGCGAAGCGGACGGTCGTTGCCATATCCGCGGTGTGATCGGACCGGACGAATATCACGAGCACATCGATGACAATGCCTATACCAACGTCATGGCGCGCTGGAACATCCTCCGGGCGTTGGATGTGGTGGCATTGTTGCGGACGCGTTGGCCCGCGCGGTGGGCGAGTCTCGCCAGCTGCCTCGACTTGAAGGACGACGAACTAAAGGAATGGCTAAACGTTGCGGAGACAATGGCGACGGGTCTTGACCCTGAGACGAGACTCTTCGAGCAGTTCGCCGGCTATTTCCTGCTTGAAGACATCGATCTGGCAAGCTATGCAGGGCGGACCGTGCCAATGGACGTGGTGCTCGGGCGCGACCGGACACAAAAGTCCCAGGTCGTCAAACAGGCCGATGTCGTGGCATTGCTTGGTCTACTCCCGCAGGAGTTCGCCGGTGATACAAAATCAGCGAACTTCCGCTACTACGAACCGCGCTGCAGCCATGGCAGCTCCTTGAGCCCCGCCATGCATGGGCTAGTTGCCGCCAGGCTCGGCGATACCGAAATGGCGCGGCGGTTCTTCCGCCAGACGGCGGCGATCGATCTCGCCGACACCCATGCGGCCACGGACGGCGGCGTTCACATCGCGGCTCTCGGCGGGATTTGGATGCTGGCGGTATTTGGTTTCGCGGGAGTGTCATTCCGTAACGATGACCTGACGATCGACCCGCGACTACCGGCTGGTTGGCGCAGCCTGACCTTCAGGGTTCAATGGCGCCGGCGCAGCCTGCGAATCAGCATCGATCCTGGCAAGCAGACCGTCGAAGCGATCGTGGAAGCAGGCGAGCCCATGGTTTTAATCGTGGGCGGACAACCAAACCAAATTAGCTCTATCGCAACGCTCGTGATCCCCGTCAGAGGCCGTAATGAGCGGGAGCGATGATGCACCGGAGCCGATTGAACGGCACGGTTGTCACGAGCGCGCCCCCGCTGAGCCGCAAGTGCCACGCAAAACTGGCGTCATGGTGACCAGTTTGGCCGGAGTTCCGGTGGCGGCTGAGGCAGCTTCGGCGTGGTCATTGGTGTTCGACGGATTCGATCAAGCCAGCGAGGGAATCCGTGAAGCCCTGTGCACCCTGGGTAACGGCTATTTTGCAACCCGCGCTGCAGCTTCCTGGGCGGTGGCAGATGGCGTTCACTACCCGGGGACCTACCTCGCCGGCGGCTACAACCGGCTGCAGACCAACGTCGCCGGGCGGGTAGTCGAAAACGAGGATCTCGTCAATTTCCCAAATTGGCTCCCGCTCAATTTTCATATCGCGGATGACGGCTGGTTCGACGCAAGGACCGCAACAATCTTGTCGTATCGCCAGGAACTCGACCTGCAGCATGGCATCCTGCTGCGTACCATGCGATTTGCGGACCAACGAGGGCGACGAACGCTGTTGCAAGAGCGACGTCTCGTATCTATGGCCGACATGCATCTGGGTGCCCTGGAGCTGTCGCTGACTGCCGAAAACTGGTCGGGATCCGTCACGATCCGGTCGGCCATCGACGGACGCGTCGTCAACGCGGGTGCAAAGCTGTATCATAGTTTCAACGGCAAGCATCTGGAGCCGATGGCAAACGAGATCGTTGGAAAGGATGGTGTCTGCCTGGTGGTGCGCACGTCCCAATCGCATGTCCGTGTTGCCCAGGTAGCACGTACGCAGTTCTTCCTAGACGGTTGCCTTCTAGAGGTGGAACGCCGGGTCATCAAAGAACCCAGCTATATCGGCCAGGAACTGACGATCGACATAAAGCAAGGTGAGACGTTGGTGATGGAGAAGCTGGTCTCCTTATACACTTCGCGCGACCAGGCAATCTCCGAGTGCGGGTTGGAGGCGCGCAAGGCCATGGTGCGTGCCGGCCGTTTCGACGCGGTGAAGGCGGATCATGTGCCGGTCTGGGCGCATTTGTGGCGACGCTTCGATCTGCGTATCGAGCCCGCCGATCCTGGGTTCAAGCTAAACGTTCCGATGCTGCTTCGCTTGAACATGTTTCACCTGCTGCAGACCGTTTCGCTCCACTCCATCGGTCTCGATATCGGAGTACCCGCGCGTGGCTGGACCGGGGAAGCGTATCAAGGCCATATTTTTTGGGATGAACTGTTTATCTTCCCCTTTTTCAATTTCCGTGTCCCCGAGATCACCCGGGCCCTTCTAACGTATCGCTACCGACGTCTCGGCGAAGCCCGTGTCGCCGCTCGGACCGCAGGGTACAATGGCGCAATGTTTCCCTGGCAGAGTGGAAGCGACGGACAGGAGGAGACGGATACGCTCAACCTGAATCCTCGTTCGCAGCGCTGGGTTCCCGATAACTCCTATCTCGAGCGCCACGTGGGAAGTGCCATCGCGTACAACGTGTGGCAGTACTTCCAGGTCACCCACGATATCGAATTTCTGCAGTTCTACGGTGCCGAACTGATGCTCGAAATTGCCCTTTTCTGGTCGAGCATCGCGACCTTTAATAATGAACGGGGCCGCTACGAGATTCGTGGCGTGATGGGGCCTGACGAGTTCCACGATGGCTATCCGGATGCAACGACGCCCGGCCTCAACAACAATGCCTACACCAACGTAATGGCTGTGTGGGTACTTTGCAGGGCGATGGAGGTGCTCGACCGGCTCTCCGACATGCGTCGGGCCGAGCTCACTGCACGACTTGGCATCTCGGCGAAAGAGATCGCCCGCTGGGATGATATCAGTCGCAGGATATATGTGCCGTTTCACGACGAGGGCATCATCAGCCAGTTCGAGGGTTACGACACGCTGCGCGAGTTGGACTGGCCAGGATACCGAAGCCGATACGGCAATATCCAACGCCTCGATCTTATTCTGGAGGCGGAGAATGACAGCCCCAACCGCTACAAGCTGTCGAAGCAGGCAGATGTCGTCATGTTATTTTATCTGTTTTCGTCGGAGGAGCTTGGGGAGCTGTTCACGCGCCTAGGATATCCGCTCGGTGACGATACGATCCCGAAGAACATCGCCTATTATGCCGCACGAACGTCTCATGGTTCCACGCTATGTCGGGTGGTCTATTCCTGGGTCCTGGCCCGCTCCGATCGGCCGAGTTCGATGACTTTCTTCGCCGAGGCGCTGCAGAGCGACGTGTCTGACAGCCAGCATGGAACCACGGCGGAAGGGGTGCACCTTGGAGCCATGGCGGGGACCGTTGACCAGGTCCTGCGCGTGTCGACGGGGATCGAGGTGAAAGGAGATGTTCTACGGCTCAATCCAGAACTGGCGCCCGAAATGGAGTCCCTTGACTTGCGCATCCGCTATCGAGGGCATTCGATCGACTTTCATCTCACGCGCGACGCCCTCAGGGTCCGTGGAGAAAATCTCGATGTGGCGCCGATTTCTTTATCTGTGGCAGGCAAGACCTGTGAGTTCTTGAGCGGCACCACCCGCGTATTCCAATTGGATGACGCGGTACCGAAACATGCTCTTCTCAAGACGGAACCGGGCGAGTGAATAGGGCGACGCTCGACACCCTGTCGGCAAGAGTCGGCGGGAAGCTGTTGCTCAGCCGAACGCATCCTTTATGTCGTCCTGGCTGTCACTACGCAGATGACTCGGGCTATTGTGCGCGATACGATAAGAGCCCGCGCTCGACGCGCGCGCCCAACAGCTTGGACAAAGATGCAGGATCGGCGATCGGACTGAAGCGGCTGTCCAGGATCATGTTCCCCCGATCGGTGTGGAAGCAGCCGTGATCGCGCTTTCGCGGCGGGCCCCCCGCACCGAGGCGTTCGAGAGAGCGTATATGCGAGCGTCAGCCAAATGCGAGTACTTCCACCGGCAGCGGTCAATGTGTGCCGATCCTGGATGATATATAGTCAGCTTTGATCGACAGCGATCACCTGCCGCCTTGTGCCTACGCGACGATCTTCTCACGCAACAACGCGCCGCCGCCCTTGATCGGATGAACGACGGGGCCACCTCATTGGTGCCGTCGATGGGGACGTGGTCGACAGCGATCTGGCCGGTGCTGCTGGCGCAGTCGCTGCAGGGGTTCGCCGGCTGCATGTTGAGCCCGTCACTGACGGCGTTGACGCCGGATCTGGTGAGCGCAACGGCAGTGGAGCGCCTGCGGCGCAACGCACGGGCCGCTTGCCGCGCGCCGGGGGCGGCCAGCGAGGAAAAATGCGTTTGCGGGGCGTCCCCGAATTGTAGCCGCTCTGCGGCTCGGTACGCTTGCGCATAGCACCGGTCCCAGCGGTTCTCAATGCGGATGAATCGCAGTTGCAAGGGCGTCGTTTGTGGTCACAGTGGGTGCGGGATCCGGCGGCGGGTCGTCGCTCCTGAGTCCGAATTGCCACACCCGGGTAAATTCCGTGGCCTGAGCACCAATAGCCGATTCGCAACTCGCCCGAGATGCGATTCAACATCAGGATGCAACGCCTCGAGTCCCTGATCGGTCGCCTGCGCCAATGTTGCGAGACGTTCCCCGACAGGCGCCGGGGGATGAACACGACCTACCCGATGGCCGATATCGGCATGGCGGCGTTCTCGGTGTTCTTCATGCAAAGCCCGTCCTTCCTGGCGCATCAGAGACGCTTGCAGGAAGGCCATGGGCGATCGAACTGCGAAAGCCTGTTCGGGCTGAGCAAAATCCCGAGTGACAACCATATCCGCGATATGCTGGACCCCGCCGCGCCGGAGTTGCGGTATCCGGCGTTCGGCGCGGTGTTGGCGGAACTGGAGCAATCCGGTGGCCTGTCCGCGTTCCGCCGGCCCGGCAACCATGTGCTGATTGCCCTGGATGGCACCGAATATTTCTGTTTCGACAAGATCCACTGCACGCAGTGCTCGACGCGGCTGCGCGGCCCCGGCAAGACCGAATACTATCATGCCATGCTGGCGGCGACGCTGGTGGCGCCCGGGCACAACCACGTTGTGCCGCTGGAACCGGAGTTCATCTCGCCCCAGGATGGCGCCGAGAAACAGGATTGCGAGAGCCGGGCGGCGCGACGCTGGCTGGCCGCACATGGCCAGCGATACGCCCGGCTCAACCCGGTCTATCTCGGCGATGACCTGTACGCTCACCAGCCGATGTGCGCGGCGGTCCGCGCCGAGAGCGGCCACTTCGTGTTCGTCTGCAAGCCAGCCTCGCATCCGCTGATCCAGGAGTACGTCGCCGGCATCGCACTGCCGAGCCACACCGAGCGGATCAAGCGCGGCCGGCAATGGGTCACCCATCGGTTCCGCTGGTTGTCCGAAGTGCCGTTGCGTGACGGGAAGGATGCCCTGACCGCCAACTGGTTCGAGATCGAGATCATCAATCCCGCCGGAGACGTCACCTACCGCAACGGCTTCATCACCGATCTACCCGTCACCCGTGACACCGTCGCGGAACTTGCCGCCTGCGGGCGCACGCGGTGGAAGATCGAGAACGAGACGTTCAATGTGCTCAAGACCGGCGGCTATCACCTTGAGCACAGCTACGGTCACGGCAAGAAAAATCTTGCCGCCCTGCTCGCTACGCTCAACCTGCTGGCATTCGCCTGCCACACCGTCTGCGATCACGCCGAGCAATTGTAGCGACTGGCCAGGTCGAAGGTCAGTTCCCGGGCACAGTTCTTCGGCCGCCTGGCCGCTATAACCAGCTTCATGCTGTTCCCTTCGTGGGACGATCTCGTGCGGACCATGGCCTTCCTCCAGCCGCCGCCGCAGCCGCCCTGATCAGCGCGATCCCGCCGCGCCGCGCCATCTCGCCATCCAGCCCCAAAATACCCCGATCACCGCCACAAAGGTCAAAATGAGAATTGCTGGCACCGGTCCCGCGTCAACGGGTACGCGTAAAGTCATGGCAACCTCTGGCCGGTGGCCAGCGTTCAGTAAGCTACCGGGAGAGACCCGGACGAGGAGTCTAATATGTCAAATGAACCGAAGAAGCCTGACGTCGTCCCGCAGGCAGACGTCGCTGCCGAACGCGAGATAGCCGAGCGTGCCGGCAACCGGCAACAGCCTGCGGCTCCGCAGGAGAAGAAGGATCAGCAGCACGATAAAGCAGTAGGAGGCTAGCGGTTCCTTTCCACTCGTGATATTCGGGGTGCGCGCACAGTTCGAGTAGAGGTTGATTTCAGGAACGTGTGCAAACTGCCGACTTGAGCCAACATGTGTGCCGAGCGGCGAGATTGGAACAACCGTCGCTCAGATCAGCACCGTTTCGTGATGATGTGGAGACCGTGGAGGTCGCTCTCGTGTCAATACGATTGACCCCGCCGCGTCGCGCCAAGCCGGCGCTGTCCGACACACTCGTTCCAAAGGCGAGGAGATGCACGACAACCTCAACACCCAAAAGCCAGCGTCACGGTATGAATCCTTCCCCGCCGCCGAGGCACGCCGGCTGGTCGAGCGGCTCGAGTGGCCTACACGCCCAGGCACGGCAGTTGGCTCGACATCACTGAATCCGATGCGATAGCGATATAGCACCGCCTCGACGAACAGCCGGTTGTCCGCCGCCGTCACCCTGCCGATGATCATGACCATCACCCTTGCGCGCGGCGCGGTCCGGCTGTCCCGTCAGCGCGTGATCGTGAAGAACTACTCGGCGCGGCCAACCAACCGAAGGTCGCAAGCGCGATCGATCCGCGCACGCGATCGGGTTCCTCGCGGAGCACGGCTGGCACAGCTTTGTCGTGCTCGGAGGTGCGTTTTTTGGCGATCACCGGGGGTGAGGGCGCTCTACGCCGATATGGGCCACTTCGGCCGCAAGCCTATCCGCTCGTCCTGGTACTGGATCGTGCTGTTCGAGTTGTTGCTCAGTTACGCTGGCCAAACTGTCGACGGAGATGCCAGCATCCGCCGCATGCAGAGCGGGGGCATCGTTGATGCGGTCGCCGAGAAAACCCACCGTTTGCCGCATGCGCTTCAGCGCCATGATCACACGCAGCTTCTGCTGCGGCGTGACGCGCCAGAACAGTCGTGCTTCGCCCAGACGCCCGATCAACGCATCGTCGGTCAATGAGGTCCGTTCCGGTGACCTCACCGAGCCGTGGCCGGCCCTGCATTTGGAACCGCGGCGTTGACCCTCGCGCTACCTTTCTTGCCGGTAATCGGCCAGTGGTTCGAATTCATGTATCTGCCTGCTGCCTATTTCGCGTTTTTGATTGCTGTGGTCGCGGCCTTCCTCCTGATAGCTGCATTTTGAGCGAAAGATCGTCCTCTGGGGTGTGCGCTGGTATGTGGCGTATCCGATCAGCCATCGCCCGGCTTCCTGGCTCGCACAGGCCGCCGGCCCGGCGGAGGAACGGCGAAGTCGTTCGGGTAGCGGACGGCCACCGTCGCGCCGAGCTCGCCCAACTCGCAGGGGCCGATGCGCGTGCGCAGGAACCGGGATCACCATTCGACCTCACGTGCTAGCTGTCTGGATCAGCGTCTCGCCGACGCCTTGCCTTGGGGTTCATCCACTCAGCCAGGGCGTTGATACCGGTGGCCGTGCTGTTCAGGGAGCGGATCGCCGCGCCAACGATCACCAAGATCAGTAAGAGCACCAGCAGGCCGATTACGATCGCCATCATTGCCCCCAGTCGGGCGGTTCAAGGCTCGCCAAGCCGCTCGTCAAGCTGCGGCGCGGAACTTGTCGCGGGTGATGTCGAAGGCACGCACTTGAAAAGCGCCTGATTGCTCTTGGGTGTCCATGCCTGCCGCTCGACGAGGTGCTCACAACCTTGATTGTGCGGCCCTGAGATGTGCAGAACGCGCCGGCAGACTAAACGGTCCGCGCCAGCAGGTCGGCATCGCTGGAGAAGCCGCCGCCCGCACCGAGACCCCTCATGTAGGTGTCCTTCCCGGCAGGGACGGGGGACGTCATGGTTACGCACCCCGCGACGGCGATCGCGACTGCCAAGCCGGCGACCAGCGGCAGGATGAACTCGCCGCTCATCAGAGAACTCTCGCGGCGTTGCCGGCTCCCAGTGTTGCCCATCCGGGCCACACGGTGACAAAATACCGCGGGCGCTGCCATCGCACGCCTGGGACGCGCGGCGGAAGGTCACCGGGGCGGCATCGAAGCAGCAGCCGGCGGCGGCTGGATGGATGCGGGCTGAGGAGGCAGAAAGCGGATCAGGAGGCCGCCCAGCACCAGCTGCACGGTGAACAACGCGACCAGCACGCTGCCCGTCCAGATCTTCATGTCGCGCACTGCAACCGCGAGATTGCCTGTCAGTCGCTGCTCCACCGCCAGCAGATCGGCCTTCGTTCCCTGTGCCAGCATTTGCAGATCAGTCTTTGTCGCGACGTTGTCGTGGATGGCGTCGAGCAGGACGCTTGCAACATGCTCGGCCTTATCGCGGGCCATGCCGGCGTCCTCGAAGGCGTGCGCTAGGGCCAGTCTGTCGCTCATGACAACCTCCGGGCCGGGCGCTTGGACGCGGCAGCCTTTGCGCGCGCGACTGGCTTGGCATCGCGCTTTGCTGAGGGTTGGGCAGCCGCCCGCCGCGACTTGTTAGGAGCGATTGACATGGCATTCCGCTCCGCTCGCTCGGCGGCTTCCACAGCGGCGAGGCCAGCATCGAGCAGCGCCTGCACGATTGCGACTGACGGCGTACTCCGGCCCGATTTCCAATACCGGAACGTGCTCGGGTGAACTTCTGCCCGGCGGCACAACTCTTCCATGGAGATGCGTCCTTCGAACGCCAGCCGTTCGATGTCGCGGTAGCCGGGAATGCGGAACTGGGCCTGGGACACCCGGAGAAGATAGCCGGGAGTGCGTCGCGCGGCAAGCGAGAGACGCGAGGATAGCTAGACATAATACTTGCATACAGCGACAATCGTCGCTATGTTTGTGCTCAACGAGGAGCCGCACCATAAGACGATGGCGATGCGATCTCCCGACCCGCTTCCGGCTGTCATTAACGGTATTGCCGGACGGCTCGGTGACAGAGGATCGGGCAATAGGGATCTCCAGTGTCGAGGGGTTTGTGCGAATGGCACGGCCGATATCGAAATAACAAGGTCGACTACGCCGCTCAGCATACAAGTTCCGCGCAAGCGATTGTGGCGGCTTGCCGTCTTATCGATGACGGATGCGACATCGGCACCGGACCACTCAATGAGGTGGACCCCATCGGTTGGACAGGGATCGGGGTGACTTACTAAGCGGTCAGGAACTTAGGCTACAAAACCCTTGTACTTTGCCGAGGTTTGCCATATATTGGGAGTATGGTTCGAGACGGCCGGACACTAGATCACAAGACGCTGGAGGAGATCCGGCGGATGGCGGTTGAACGCGTGCAGGAGGGCGAGGCGCCCAGCGCGGTGATTGCCTCCTATGGGTTCTGCCGCACGACGATTTACAAATGGCTGCGCAAGGTGAGGCGAGGCGGACGCGGTGATCCTCTCCTCTCGAGCAAAGGGACGGGTCGCCCTCCCAAGTAAACGGAAAACAAAAGCGGCAGGTGTTCCGTTGGATCAACGGCAAAGACCCCCGGCAGTATGGCTTCGATTTTGGTCTGTGGACCCGGCAGATTGTCGCCGCGTTAATTGCTGAAAGATTTGGTATTGAACTCAGCCTCGCCTCTGTTGGCAAGCTGCTCGCGAACTTGAATTTGACGCCGCAAAAACCGCTGAAACGCGCCTACGAGCGTGATCCAGCGGCAATTGAGGCCTGGAAGCGCAAGATCTATCCGCAGCTG
>Ga0209040_10003765_pt1 | contig 11566 bp, 10 predicted proteins | sample BogFormECP12_OM3_FD_188240 | JGI IMG/M metagenome (GOLD analysis project Ga0209040, IMG submission 188240) | Bog forest soil microbial communities from Calvert Island, British Columbia, Canada - ECP12_OM3 (SPAdes) (version 2) | ecosystem: Environmental > Aquatic > Freshwater > Wetlands > Bog ... | reverse complement strand
AATAGGCTATTTACATGCCTACAAACGCGCCGCAAATCCCCGCAAGCCCACACAAATCCTTACCTTCTCGCCTCACCTCTCGCGGAAGTTCGGATTAAACGCCCGATCTCGTCGCCGACTTTGCGCCGCGCGGCATCGATGAGCGCCTCCGCAAGCGTCCCCGCTTAGATCAACAGGTCTTCGTCGGCCGAGAGCGCCGAGACACAGGCGACCGCCTTCAAGACGATGGCCAACAGAGCGGACGTGTCAACTTCGATCATCCGGGCATACCGTCATCGCGCCATAGAGGAAATCCTGGCGGCGCGCCGCGCTAGGCCCTGCTGTCGCTTCGCGGCCGCCGCCGCCCGAACCGCCTTGAGCAGCGCCGGCCGAGATGTCCTGTCCGGGACGCCCTGATTGGCGTCAGGCGCACGACGGCGTGATTGTGCCGCGTCAGGATGACCTCCTCGCCCGCCTCGGCGCGCCGAACGGGGTCCGTCAATTGCCCTTTGGCTTCGGTCCTTCTATTAGGCTATTCCATGGTCCAGATCGAAGTGGCGCGATGTGGGGCCACATCAAATTGCTTGGTTCTGGCCATGACATTTGCGGCGGCGCCTACGCCGCGAGCTGCCTGAGCACGTAGGGCAAAATCCCGCCGTTCTTGAAATATTCGAGCTCGTCGAGCGTGTCGATGCGGCAGAGGAGCGGAACGCGCGCCGTCGAGCCGTCGGCGCGGCGGATCTCGGCGCTCAGCGCCTGGCGCGGCTTTAAGGTCTCGCCGAGGCCGGCGATCGTCAGCGTCTCGTCGCCCTTAACGCCAAGCGACTGCCAGCTCATCGCCTCCTCGAAGACGAGGGGGAGCACGCCCATGCCGACGAGGTTCGAGCGGTGGATGCGCTCGAAGCTCTGCGCGATGACCGCGCGCACGCCGAGAAGCCTTGTGCCCTTGGCGGCCCAATCGCGCGACGAGCCGGTCCCATACTCGCGGCCGGCGAAGACGACGAGCGGGACCTTCTCGGCGGAGTAGCGCATGGCGGCGTCATAGATCGCCATGCGCTCGCCTGACGGCTCGTAGATGGTGAAGCCGCCTTCGAGCACGTTGCCCCGCTCGTCCTTCACCATCTGGTTCTTGATTCGGATGTTGGCGAAGGTCCCGCGCATCATCACTTCGTGATTGCCGCGTCGCGTGCCGTACTGATTGAAGTCCACCGGGCGGACGTTGCGTTCGGTGAGGTACTGGCCGGCGGGGCTCATGACCTTGATCGAGCCGGCCGGCGAAATGTGGTCGGTCGTGATCGAATCGAGGAAGAGCGCGAGGATGCGCGCATTCTCGATGTCGGCGACCGGCGACGGCGTTTTCGTCAGGCCCTCGAAATAGGGAGGGTTTTGCACATAGGTCGACTCCGGGTCCCATCCGTAGGTTAGGCCTGTCGGCGCCTTCACCCTGCGCCAGTTGACGTCGCCGTCGAACACGCTCGCGTATTTCGTCTTGAACTTCTTGGCGGTGATCGTCGCGTCGGTGACGTCATGAACCTCGTCGGCCTTCGGCCAGATGTCCGCGAGATAGACGTCCCTGCCCTGCTTGTCCGCGCCGAGCGGCTCACGCGTGAGATCGACTTGCATGGAGCCGGCGAGCGCATAGGCCACGACGAGCGGCGGCGAAGCGAGATAATTCGCCCGCACGTCCGGATTGACACGGCCCTCGAAGTTGCGGTTGCCCGACAGCACGGCGGCAGCGACCAGATTGTGCTTGCCGATCGTCGCCGAAATCTCGGGGGCAAGCGGTCCGGAATTGCCGATGCAGGTGGTGCAGCCGAAGCCGACGATGTTGAAGCCGAGTTTGTCGAGCGGCTTCTGCAGCTCGGATTCCTTCAGGTAGTCCTGGACAACCTGGCTCCCCGGCGCGAGCGAAGTCTTCACCCACGGCTTCACGGTCAGGCCCTTGGCGACCGCATTGCGCGCCAAAAGGCCTGCCGCGATCATGACGCTCGGGTTCGAGGTGTTGGTGCACGAGGTAATGGCGGCGACGACGACGTCGCCGTTGCCGAGGTCGTAATTCGTCCCCTCGACCTTGTAGCGCGCGCCAACTGCGTCGGCCTGCTTGAACTCGCTCGCCATCGCCTGAACGAAGCTGGTTTTGGCGTTGGCGAGCTCGACCCGGTCCTGCGGACGCTTGGGGCCCGCGAGCGATGGCGTGACCTCGCCGAGATCGAGCTCGAGCCTCTCGGTGAAGATCGGATCGGGCGAAAGCCGCGTGCGGTAGGCGCCCTGCGCCTTGGCGTAGGCCTCGACCAGCGCGATGCGCGACGGCTTGCGGCCCGAGGTTTTGAGGTAGTTCAACGTCTGCACGTCAACCGGGAAGAAGCCGCAGGTCGCGCCATACTCAGGGGCCATGTTGGCGATGGTCGCGCGGTCGGCGACCGTCATTTCGTTGAGGCCGGGCCCGTAGAACTCGACGAACTTGCCGACGACGCCCTTCTTGCGCAGCATCTGGGTCACCGTCAGCACAAGGTCAGTCGCGGTCACGCCCTCGCGCAATTGGCCGGAGAGCCTGACGCCGACAACCTCAGGCAGAAGCATCGAGAGGGGCTGGCCGAGCATGGCCGCCTCCGCCTCGATCCCGCCGACGCCCCATCCAAGCACGGCGAGGCCGTTGACCATGGTGGTGTGGCTGTCGGTGCCCACGAGCGTGTCGGGATAGGCGACTTCGACCGCGCGGCCGTCCCGCTTCTCCTTCGACGACCAGACCGTCTGCGAGAGATATTCGAGATTGACCTGATGGCAAATGCCGGTGCCGGGCGGCACGACGGAGAAGTTCGAGAAGGCCTGCTGGCCCCACTTCAAGAAGCGGTAGCGCTCCTGGTTCTGCTCGTATTCGCGCGCGACATTCTGCCCATACGCCTTCGGCGTGCCGAAATAATCGACGATGACGGAATGGTCGATGACGAGGTCCACGGGAACCAGCGGGTTGATCTTGTTGGGGTCGCCGCCGAGCGTCGCCATCGCGGCGCGCATCGCCGCGAGATCGACGACCGCGGGGACGCCGGTGAAATCCTGCATGAGCACGCGCGCCGGCCGAAAGGCGATCTCATGTTCGGCCCTGCCGCGGTTCTGCGTCCAGGCGGCGACCGCCTCGATGTCCTCTTTCTTAACGGCGCGTCCGTCCTCGTTGCGCAGCAGATTCTCAAGCAGGATCTTGAGCGAGAACGGGAGCTGGGAGAGGCCCGCAAGCCCGTTCTTCTCGGCGGTCTTAAGCGAGTAGATCTCGTAGGTCTTCGACCCGACGGTGAGCGTCTTGCGGCACCTGAAACTGTCGAGGCTGGCCATTCGGGCGGGCTCCGGAGCGGTCGGGAGACAATTCGCCTTATAGATATATCACCGGATTGGGGCTACCAAACTAACGTCTAAACGGGCCGCGCGGCGAGCGCCTTCAAGGGAAAGTGATGCGCCTTCGCGCGTGGGACTTGGCGATCGAGCGGGGCGGGCGGCGGCTGTTTGAGGGGCTCTCGTTCGAGGCGGAGGCGGGCGCAGCCGTCATCGTGACGGGGCCGAACGGGGCCGGCAAATCGAGTCTATTGCGCGCGCTCTGCGGGTTCCTGCCGATCGAGGCCGGCGGCTTTACCCTGGAGGGCGGCGACGCCGAGCTGACGGTCGGCGAGCAGGCGCACTATCTCGGCCACGCCGACGCGATCAAGGGCGCGCTGACGGCGGGCGAGAACCTCGTCTTCTGGGCCGCGATGCTGGGCGGCGCGGCGACCCGCGCAACGGCGCTCGCGGCGCTTGCGCGCGTCGGCCTTGCGCATGTCGTCGACTTTCCGGCGCGCGCGCTCTCGGCGGGCCAGAAGCGGCGGGCGGCGCTCGCCCGCCTCCTCGTCGCCAGGCGCCCGCTCTGGCTCCTCGACGAGCCGACGACGGCGCTCGACGCGAGCTCGCAGTCCGCCTTCGCGACGGTCATGCAGGCGCATCTCGACGCGGGCGGTCTCCTCGTCGCCGCGACGCACGCTTCGCTCGGGCTTCGGAACGCGAAAGAGCTCAGGCTCGCAACGACGCCGTGACCGCCACCTCCGCCCTCTTCGTCCGTGAATGGCGCATCGCCCGGCGCATCGGGGGCGGCGCTTCGATCGGCGCCTCGTTCTTTCTGATCCTGATCGCCATCATGCCCTTCGCGCTGGGGCCCGACCTCAACCTTCTCGCGCGGCTCGGCCCGGCGATCCTTTGGATCGCGGCCCTGCTTGCGACGCTGCTCGGCCTCGACCGGCTCTTTCAGGCCGACGAGGACGACGGCTCGCTCGACGTGATGATGACCGCGACGCCGCCACTCGAGGTCATCGTGCTCATTAAGTGCGCGGCTCACTGGACGGCGAGCGCGCTCCCCCTCGTCGTCGTCTCGCCGCTCTTCGGCCTCATGCTCGGCATGGGAGGAAAGCCGCTCATGCTCGTCGCGGCCACCCTCGCCGCGGGCACGCCGGCGCTCACCATGCTCGGCGCGATCGGCGCGGCGCTCACCGTGTCCTTGAGGCGCGGAGGCCTGCTCATGGCGGTGCTGGTGCTGCCGCTGACGATCCCGGTCATCATTTTCGGGGTCGCGGCGGCCTCGGCCGCGAGCGGCGGCGCCGCGCCCTTTCTGACGCCGTTTCTCATGCTGTGCGCAATGTCGCTCATCGCGGTCGCCGCCGCGCCCTTCGCCGCCGCCGCGGCGCTGAGGCATGTGCGGGAATAGCCACGTCTGAACTCGCTTGTGATATTTGTCCCCGGTGGACGCTCTCAACGATCTGGTCCTACTAGTAGCCAACTCGGCCCTCTCCTCGGTGAGGCCGTCCACTGTCAACTTCAACTCGGCTGCGCGTCGCTGCACATCGGCCGTCTCGGCTTTCGCCGCTTCAACGATCTCCTCGACATTCCCATCGCAGTCATAAGCCGGACGGTGACTGCCGGGCTCGGCACCGCATATCGGACAGACTTCCCTTTCCTCGATCGCAAAGAGAGTGCCGGCCTCGATTACGGCGGCGAGACGATCTTGGTCCGAACCGTAATGCTGCTCGAGCAGGCTGAACCGCGCCAGTAGCGTGTCGATCTCTGCGATCCGATCCTCGATGTCCACATACTCGCTTCGCAGCTCCCGCCGGCGGGCGGTCAGTTCGCGATAATCGCTTTCGGCTTCTTCCTGGACCTGAAAACTCTCGGCGAGTTCAGCGTCGAGAGACGAGTCAAGATTTTCCAACTCTTCCTGGTCTTTGTCGGACGCAGCGATTTCGTGGTCGAGTTCGCGAATCTGATGATCGAGCAGTTCCAGTTGCGCGGCCTGGCGCAGCGGTTGCGAGGTCTCGGGCTTGGCCAGATCGAGAGCCGAGTCGTCGACGCCGGTGAGCACGTATTTGAAAATGGCCGTCTCGGCTGTTTTCGTAACGTATTGGCCGGTGAGCACCGGCGACGTCGGCGCCTGGATCTTCGACTCCGTGATTAGCGCGTAATTGTCGAGATCGCGGAAACTGAGGTCGCGCGTGTCGCCCGCGGCTCGTATCTGAACACGGGCACCGCCAGCGCCCAGTTGGTCCAGCAGAATTTTGGACAGCGAAACCTTAGCGCTATGCCGGGCCGACACAGCAGTGCCCTGCTTCGGTTCGGGGCGTGCCTTGACAAGTCCCTCGATTATTCTGACTTCACCCCCTTGAAGCGCGCGGACGAACGTCTTCTCGCTTCCGTCGTTCATCGCGACGCCTAGATGAACGAGATCGTAGAGAGCCTGCTCGGCGATGGGCTCCGGTGGGTTCTGGGCGCCGAGCGCATAGTCGATCAGCCGCAAAATATGCGACTTCCCCGTATTCGACGGTCCGTTGATCACGTTGAGCCCGGGCACGAAATCGACATTGGCCGGATCGGCATTCGGGCCACTGACGTTGAGGAATCTAAGCTGCACGGCTCAAATGCCCTGTCCTTGGCTCAGAAACTCCGGCTCCCATTCGTCCATGCGACGCTGCACCAGCTCCGATAGGTCCTCGTCGGACAAAGGATGTATGCAGTCGATCAGCCAAATGGCCCTTTCTTTTAAGGCGTTCGTGTACGTGCTGGCGAGCATGTCGACAAACGAGCCCGCTTCTTCGCCAGCCCGGTAACGAAAGCCCTCAGCCGTCACGACACGCGCCACAAGACCGCGCGTCTGCATCAATGCGAGACCCGAATCGACGAGCCTGCGGCGCACAAGTATCTCGGCCGCACGTGACCTGTCCTTCGGATGCATGCTCTTCGGGCCGCCGACGTCTTCCGTATGAACGATAAGATGATCGAAAATGACGAGACGGCTCAAGCCCAGCGCATCGGGATAAGTGGTCGTCAGAATGACGACGGACCTCAGCCCGGTTTCGAACGGTGTATTGAAAATTCGCGGCCGGGGCCGCGGCGTTTCGACCTGAGCCATGTCAGATCTTCCACGTCACACGGTCGTCGTTGGCGAGTTGATGGCAGAAGCCCTGTTTGACGGCGACCCTCGCCTGCGGTGCGAGAACGTTAGCCGGGGCGGTTTGGGCCGCAACCGTCAGGGCCCGGGTGAGCCTATCAAGTCCGCTCCCGAAAATCCTTTGCGACGGTTCGATGGCGTCGAAGATCTCATCGGCGAAGCTCTCCGTCGTACCGGGCTCCGTCTGATCGCGATATGTCGCGATAAACGCCTCCGCGTCGAAGAAGCGCACGCGCTGCCGCAGAAGGTCGCGCTTCAATTCTTCATGCGCTTCCAGATCGTTGACGCTTTTAATCTCGGCCGCAGCCGCCTCGGCATAAACGTCGAGCAATTTTTCCACATATACGGTTTCGTGAGGCATAACCGCCTCCGGCGTCACGCCGCGCCTTGGCGGCGGTAGCAGGCCACCGAACCTCTGGGCCCAATATGCCGTACGCCGGTGACAGTCCACAACGTCATCCATCGTGACATAGTTGAACCCCGCAAAGTCGTACCGCGAGACGTAGTCGGCGAGATCGCTCGTCAGCGGATGGTGCTCGCCTTCGACCACATGGCTTGCCACACGCGTGTCCCAGGTCGCGATAACCTCAGCCTTGAATTTGCTCGGGTTGAGCAGCTTGTCCCGCAGGTCCGTCGCCGGACCTCTCGGCGCCACAAACATGCAGCGGCGTGGCGGGGTGAATACCTTATGAAACGCGTGGAAAATGATCTTTCCGGCGTCCCGGCAGGCGGCCGGAGTCCGCAGCGTGCCCTCGTAGTTTTTGCATTGATAGTTGTCCCAGACACCCTCGCAGCCCAGCTCGCTGTAGAGGCAGATCACGTCGCGTCCATGGTCGCCGGGACCGCCGAGGCGTTTCACCGCGTGGTATCCTGTCAGTCCCAATATCCATTCGCGAGTGAAAATTTCCCATTCCGTGGCGTCATAGCCGCGGATCTGCCTGATAACCGGCGCGTACAACACACTATGTCCGTTCGACCCAGCCCCGACGATTCGGCCAATTTAAACGTACGCACACGGGTTCGAAAGTCGAAATACAGCGAGAGATCGCCAATGCGCCCGGCGGGGTATGGGCCCTGCCCCTATGTTTCAGGACTTAATGAAGGGCGCAAATACTCAGGCAGGTAGGGGGCGGCACATGGTACTAGCTATGTGCCATACGGAACGCCCGCTCCCGGCGCAGTCCGTCCGTACAGGGACCGATCGGGAAGGTCAGCAAAGTGTAGAAACCCGAAATCCAAACTGGGGCGCTACCGAAGCGACAACCCATTGCCTTTTCAGAAAGCCGGCGCTATAATTCCGTTTTTCTCGGAAGACACGACATGCGCTCAAGCCCGGCCCATGACGACGCCAGCCAAGATCCAGGCGGCGAAGCCGAAAGCCGGCGGAGCCTTCGCCGGTCAAGGGAAGCGCGCAATTTTTTTTCGCCCGGACTCGCCATAACCTCTTGAAAAAACTGATTCCCGGCGCACATTTTCCGCCTTTTTTCGCATCTTTTCCGCATTGTTTTCGCATCTTTTCCCTCTTTTCGAATGCGACAAAAAGGCGAAAAAAGGCGGCTTTCTGCGAAGGCCGGGTCTCCTTCGGGAAAGATTGGTCGCCGTCGCGCCGCAAGCAAACGGCGAACGGCTTTTAGCGCGGCCCGCTTCGGGAGGCCGTCGAACGCCGCGCCGCTCTCGCCTTCCCCACCCCCAGCTTGATCAGGTCGAAGAGAAGCGCGGCCTCCCCCTCGGGCAGGACGCGTTTGGGAAGGAGGATGGGTTCGCCCTTGCGCGGCCAGACGTAAATGAGCGCGCCCAGGTCCTCGACTTCAGCGCAGTCCGTGTAGCGCAATCTCAGCCGGCGCCCGCCTCCGAGGAGGCTTAGCCCATCCTTGTCAATGCTCGCCGCAAGCTCGCCCTCGCTCTGAAGACGGACTAAGGCGGCGCGCCGCCCGCTGGCGTGCGCCCGCCAAACGAGCCAGTTGCTGATGATCCGCTGAGCCACAAAGACGATCGCGGCCAGAAACAGCGCCGTCTTCCCCGCCCTCTGGCTGATGAGGCCGAAGAGCGCCAAAAGAAATGCAAATGCCACAACGAGAGCGAAAATCAGGAACGGCGCGATATGGCGGACGCAACCGCCTTTCAGCGCCGCCCGCGTGCCAAGATGCGCGGCGGCCGCGTCGGCCTCCGCGGACGTAAGGGTAAAGACATAGGGGCCGAAGCTTTCGTGCGGCGCGCCCGAGGTCATCGCTCTCCCGGCGCCTCGGTTGTGAGCGCGAGGGCGTGCAGGCCGTCGGCGAATTCCGCCGGCAGAAGCCCATAGACGAGGCGGTGGCGCGCCACGCGGCTCATTCCGGAAAACTGCGCCGATATGATGCGCACGCGGTAGTGGGTGCCGCCGCCGGGCCGGGCGCCCGCGTGTCCGGCATGACGGTCGGATTCGTCGACGATGTCCAAAAGCTCCGGATCGAGGGCCTCGTTCAGTCGCGCGGCGATTCTTTCCTGCATTGTCATTGCCGGCTCTCCAAATGGGTCTCCTCCACACTAGATATCGAATAAGGAGCCTGCGGCCGAGCGCCTCTCGAGCGCTTGCGCCAGGCATGGGTCGGGGGCGCTCATCGACGCTTTTTAGGGGCTTGCCGGGCGGCGCTGGCGCTCATAAAGGTCAGGGCATGGATCTCAACTCTCGTCTGTTCGACCGGATTCGGGTGAAGCCGGCGGCGCGCACGCCGGAGAAGGCCGAGACGGCGCCGCCCTGCAGCCATCCCGGCTGCAAGGCCGAGGGCCTGTACCGCGCGCCCAAGGGCCGCGAGCGCGAAGGAGAGTACTTTCGGTTCTGCAAGGACCATATCCGCGAATACAACGCCACGTACGACTATTTCCGCGGTATGGACGACGAGGCGCTGGCGAAGTTCCGTCAGGCCGACGCCGTCGGACACCGGCCGACGTGGAAGCTCGGGGCGCGGGCGGCGAGCCATGTGGACGAATCGGTGTTCGCCGAGGCGCGCGCGGCGCGCCGTCGTGGGGTGCGCGGCAGGCCGCAGCCCGAAGCGGCGCCCCGCTACAACGCGCTGGCGCTGAAAGCGCTGATGACGCTCGAACTCGACGGACAGGCGACGCAAGCGAAAATCAAGGCGCGCTACAAGGACTTGGTGAAGCGCCACCACCCCGACGCCAACGGGGGCGATCGGTCGTCGGAAGAAAAATTGCGCGAGATCATTCAAGCCTACAACTACCTGCGCGCCAACAAGCTGGTTTGAGCCGCAACAATTCCGGGGCTGCCGCCGTTGAATGGACGGCTTCCGTCCTGGATACGAATTCGAGTATTACAAAACCGCTTTCCCGCGAGGGAAAGCGTGGAGGCTCTATGAACACCAGACAGACGCCGACGGCGTCCGAACCAACGCCTGGTCTACCGGACACAAGCGTGTCCGTTCGCAAGGCGTTCGGCATCGACACGGCCATGGAGGCGCCGGCCTACAGCGTCGCGGAGGAGCACGTTCCCGACCTCGACCCCGACTATATTTTCGACCGCGAGACGACGCTCGCGATCCTGGCCGGATTCGCCTTCAACCGCCGCGTCATGATCACCGGCTATCATGGCACCGGCAAGTCGACCCATGTCGAGCAGGTTGCCGCCCGGCTCAACTGGCCCTGCGTCCGCATCAATCTCGACAGCCACGTCTCGCGCATCGACCTCGTCGGCAAGGATGCGATTGTGCTGAAAGACGGCAAGCAGGTGACGGAATTCCGCGACGGCATGCTGCCCTGGGCGCTGCAGAACAATATTGCGCTGTGCTTCGACGAATACGACGCCGGCCGCCCGGACGTCATGTTCGTCATCCAGCGCGTGCTCGAAGTGTCGGGAAGGCTTACGCTTCTCGACCAGCGGCGGGTCATCCGCCCGCATCCGGCGTTCCGCCTATTCGCTACCGCCAACACGGTGGGCCTGGGCGACACGTCCGGCCTCTACCACGGGACCCAGCAGATCAACCAGGGTCAGATGGACCGCTGGTCGATCGTCGGCACGCTCAACTATCTGCCGCACGATAGAGAAGTGGACATCGTGCTCGCCAAGTCGCCGGCGCACAGGGCGCGCAAGGACGGCCGCGACATCGTCAACAAGATGGTGCGCGTCGCCGACCTCACTCGCAACGCCTTCATCAACGGCGACCTCTCGACCGTCATGAGTCCGCGCACGGTCATCACTTGGGCCGAGAACGCTGAGATTTTTAAGGACATCGGCTTCGCCTTCCGGTTGACCTTCCTCAACAAGTGCGATGAACTCGAGCGCGCGCTGGTGGCCGAGTTCTACCAGCGCTGCTTCGGCCAGGAGCTGCCGGAGAGCGCGCTTAACGTCGCGCTGAGCTGAGATTCTTTGGAGCGGCCGCATGGGCCGGAACGCCGTCCGGGAGAAGGTTGAACCGCCCACGAAGGAGGCCGACCTTTATTCCTGGGCGCGTCGGCAGGCGGCGCTGTTGCGCGCCGGACGGGTCGAGGAGATCGATCCCGCGGGAATCGCGGAGGAGATCGACGACGTGGGCGAGGAGCAGTACGACAAGCTCGAAAGCGCGCTGCGTGTCGTGATGCTCCATCTCTTGAAATGGGACCGTCGGCCGGAGAAGCGCAGCCGTTCCTGGACGCTGTCTATCCGAGAACATCGACGCCGGGCGCTGCGCCAGCTGCGAAGAAATCCAGGCCTGAGATCGCGCCTCGAAGAAGCGCTGACCGAAGCCTACGAGGACGCGCGCGACGAAGCGGCGATCGAGACCGGACTTGCGCTTGAGGCCTTTCCCGAGCGTCGGCCGTTCGAATACGCGGAAGTCGTGGAGCGGCCAATCGTCTGGCCGGGGGACGAAGCTTAAGCGCCAGGCGTCCGCGACAGGAGCTTCATGACCCAATCGGGTCTCAAGCAAACCGCCGCTGCGCTTGCTTGCAATCTCGGGAAGCCTGCGAAAGGCCTCGACCAACTCGGCGGCACTCGAGGCGCTGGCGCGGCTTGCGCCGCAAGGCGTCCAGGTGCTGGTCTTCCGGGAGCTCGCGAAGCTGCCGCCGTTTAGCCCACATTTCTCACAGCCCGATCGCCGAGGGCCGGTCGTTCACCTCAATGGCGCTCTGGCCCGGGCTTGATCGGCAAAAAGGCGTCGTGGGGAG
>Ga0209040_10003763_pt1 | contig 11569 bp, 9 predicted proteins | sample BogFormECP12_OM3_FD_188240 | JGI IMG/M metagenome (GOLD analysis project Ga0209040, IMG submission 188240) | Bog forest soil microbial communities from Calvert Island, British Columbia, Canada - ECP12_OM3 (SPAdes) (version 2) | ecosystem: Environmental > Aquatic > Freshwater > Wetlands > Bog ... | reverse complement strand
AAAATATTCAGATTTTCAGTGGAATACGGATTCAGCGGCGAGGCGAGAATGCTGCGGTTGCCCAGCGCCCGCGGCCCAAACTCCATGCGCCCTTGCATCCACGCGATAATTTTCTGATCCGCCAGATCGCGCACCGCGCTGTCCACCAGTTCATCGGTAGTCAGCAGATACCGGAATCGCAGTTTGCAATTCTCCAGCACTTTTTTCGTCTCTTCGGCGCTGAATGCCGGGCCCAGGAACAGATCGAATTCCGTCCGTTGCGTTTGCCGGTAGACCGAATGCCAGGCTTGCAGCACGGCGCCAATCGCGGTCCCGGCATTGCCCGAGGCAGGCTGGACAAAGACGTTCTTAGTGCGCTCGATCGCGCTTACCAGCAGGGCGTTAAACGCCAGGCCGCCGGCCAGACACACGTTGGCGTGATCGCCGGCCATCTGCAGCACCGTCTCTTCCGTGGCCCGCTGGAGCCCTGCCGCGATGGACGCCCGCAGCGCTAAGGGAATATCGGCTTCGTCTTCCAGGCCGAGCCGCGCATAGAATTTCTCGCTGAACCCACCCGCGCTCAGCCGGTCGGCGTCGAAATAACTGCGGTCCACTCGCGGCCAATCCTGGCCGCCCAAAATTTCGCGGAACAAGGGCGCCAATTGCTCGGCATCGCCGGACGTCGAAAGCCATTGCACCTTGTGTTCGTCGGCATTGGCGTGAAAGCCGAGCAGCTCCGTGACGCGACCAAACACATCGCCCAGTGAATCGGGATAGAACAGTTCCCGCTCCAGCCGAAGATCTTTGCCGGAGCCTTGCCAAAGCGCTCCGCAGCGGAAGTCGCCAATCCGGTCGAGCGTGATTACCGCGGCTTCAGAAAAAGGCGAAACATAAAAGGCGGAAGCGGCGTGCGCCGTATGATGCTCCACCAGAATCAGCCGGGCGTTGGGAAAGTAGGCGCGCACTTCCAGGTGCAACTCGCCTTCGACACCGCTGGCAAACGGAGGCACTAGCGCCACGCAATCGACACTGGCAGCGTGGACGCCCGCAAGTTCGAGCGACATCTGAATGGCCTCGCGCGGCAGTTCACCCGCCTCCGAGCGGCGGGAAATTTTCTTCTCTTCCACCGCCGCGGCCAGCACGCCGTCCTTCAACACCGCGCAAGCCGCGTCGTTCAGCAACCCTCCCAGGCCGACGATGTTCATTTCGATTTCTTTTCGGTCTTCGCACGGAGGGCGAGACTGCGATTGGCGCCGTCCGGATTGGCGCAGAAATTCAACCGGCGCTCGGGCCGATCAATGATTCTGGGCTTAGCGCATAATTCAACCGCTCCCTCACGGTCGCGGCTCGGAAAGCGTGACTGAGCCGCGACCGTGTGGCGGGCCACCGAAGCCCATGAAAAACGCGCGATGTGGATCGCGTTCCCAGGCGAGCGGTCCGGAAGTAGTGGCAGGGTTGTTTTCATGACAAGTACTGGGCGCCAGCCCTTCACTTAGATTTCCTTTCGATCTTCGCCCAGGTGTCGCGCAAAGCGACGGCGCGATTGAAAACCGGACGACCTGGCTTGCTGTCGGGATCGGCGCAGAAGTAACCTAATCGCTCGAACTGATAACTCACTCCGGGCTTGGCCTCGGCCAGGCTGGGTTCCACTTTGCAGTTGCGCAGAACTTCTAGCGATTTCGGATTCAAGCACTCGACAAAATCCGCAACTTCATTGGGATTCTCGAGCGTGAAGAGCGTCTCATACAGCCGCACTTCCGCGTCGACGGCATGCCGGGCTGAAACCCAGTGGATGGTTCCTTTCACTTTGCGGCCGTCAGGCGTGTTGCCGCCGGCGGTCGCGGGATCGTAGGAGCAGTGCACCTCCACGACCTCGCCTTTTTCGTTTTTCACTACTTTGGTGCAGGTGACCAGGTAGCCATAGCGCAGCCGCACTTCCCTGCCCGGAGACAGGCGGAAATACTGCTTGGGCGGATCCTCCCGGAAATCCTCCTGCTCGATGAAGAGCACGCGCGAGAACGGAACTTTGCGGCTTCCGGCGCTCGCGTCTTCCGGATTATTCACCGCCTCCATCATCTCGGCTTTGTCTTCCGGATAGTTTTCAATCACGACTTTCAAAGGATTCAGCACCGCCATGACCCGCAGCGCGGTCTTGTTCAATTCTTCCCGCAGCGCGTGTTCCAGTAGCCCGATTTCGATCACGCCGGTGGTTTTCGATACGCCAATCTTCCCGCAAAAGTTGCGGATCGCCTGCGGCGTATAGCCACGCCGCCGAAGGCCGGAAATGGTGGGCATGCGCGGATCGTCCCAGCCGTTGACGATGCCGTTCCGCACCATGGCCAGCAGCTTGCGCTTGCTTAGCAGAGTGTAGGTGAGATTGAGCCGGTCAAACTCGATCTGCTGCGGGCGATAAATGCCAAGCTCTTCGAGGTACCAGTCGTAAAGAGGGCGATGATCTTCAAACTCCAGCGTGCAGATGGAGTGAGTGATCCCTTCCATCGAGTCCGATTGGCCGTGCGCGTAATCGTACATCGGATAAATGCACCACTCCTGGCCGGTCCGATGATGCTCGGTGTGCAGAATCCGGTACATCACCGGATCGCGCAGGTTCAGATTGCTCGCGGCCATGTCGATCTTGGCGCGCAAGGTGCGGGAACCATCCGGAAACTCACCCGCTTTCATGCGGTGAAACAGATCCAGATTCTCCTCGATCGACCGGTTACGATACGGGCTCTCTGTTCCGGGCTCAGTGAAAGTGCCGCGCTGGGCGCTGATCTCCTGCGCGCTCAAATCGCAAACAAACGCTTTGCCAGCTTTAATCAACTGCAAAGCCCACTCGAATAACTGGCCGAAGTAGTCGGATGCGTAAAACATCCGGTCCTCCCAATCGCCACCCAACCAGTGCACGTCTTCGACAATCGAGTCGACGTATTCGGTTTCTTCTTTCGACGGATTGGTGTCGTCGAAACGCAAATTACATTTGCCGCCAAACTCGGTGGCCAGGCCGAAATTCAGATGAATGGATTTGGCGTGGCCGATATGCAGATAACCATTCGGCTCCGGAGGGAAGCGGGTATGCACGCGGCCTTGGTACTTGTTGGTCTTGAGGTCCTCAAGAATAATGTCCCGGATAAAGTTCGACGGGCGCTCTACGGTTTCTACGGTTTCCATTTTAATTTCTATGAGCACAGACTAAAGTCCGTGCCACCTAGCACAGCATTTCGATTGCACGGCAGATACGGCGGAGGCAAGTTTCGCGCCCCAGCACTTCGAGGGTTTCAAACAGCGGCGGTGCGTTCTTGCGTCCACAGACGGCGACGCGAATGGGCTGAAACATCTGGCCGGTTTTGATATGCAAAGCTTGCGCGCCGGCACGTAACGCCGCGTCCAGGCTCTGATGATCGAAGCGGGCGCTCGACAGAATCTTCAATGCGCTCTCGAGCACACTCCGCGCCATCGCGGCGTCGCCCTTTTGCGGAATCAACTCCGCGTGATCAAACGGCGGCAACTCATCACGGAAAAAGAAATCCGCCGTCGTGCCCACGTCGCGCAGAGTCTTGATGCGTTCGCGGATCAAGGGAGCCACTCGCATCATCTTTTCCGCGCTGGCCTTCAGTCCTGCGGCCTGCGCGAACGGCAGCAGGCGCTGCGCCAGTTCCTCCACCGGCAGTTCACGGATGTATTCCGAATTCAGCCATACCGCCTTGGGATCGAAGGGGTCTTCCTCAGTGAAGTTCACTACGGCGTTATGCCGGTTGATGCCCTCAAACGTAAACGCGTCGACCAGTTCCTGGCGGCTCATTTTCTCGCGGTTATCTTTCGGCGACCAACCCAGCAGGCACAGAAAATTGACGTAGGTCTGCGGCAGAAAACCGCCATCGCGATAAGTGGTCACGCTGACCACCGGCCCATGTTTGCGCTTGCTGAGCTTCGAGCCGTCGGGCGCGATCAGCAACGGGAGATGCGCAAACTGCGGCAGCGAGGCGCCCGCGGCCTCAAAGATCAACACGTGCTTAAAGGTGTTGGACAGGTGATCCTGACCGCGGATGATGTGGCTGATGCGCAGGTCGATGTCGTCGGCGCAGGAGGCCATGTGATAAGTCGGCATCCCGTTGCTGCGCAGCAGAGCGAAATCCTCGATATCGGCGGCTAACTTCGACTGAGCGCCATACACCGAATCCTCAAACTCCACCCGATGGTCGCCTTCGCGCGGGACTTTGAAGCGTATGACAAAGGGTTCGCCCGCGGCGGCGCGGCGGTCGCTCTCCGAGGCTGTGAGGGCGCGCATCTCGGAGTTGAATAGCCAGGGACCGTCCGCACTATATTCACGGTCTTCTGTTTCGGCGGACGCGGGAGTGAAGTCGCGGTAGGCCAGACCTTTGGCGAAGATCGCCTGCGCTACTTGACTGTGCAGCTCTCCTCGTTCCGACTGGCGGTAGAATTCGTCCCAATTGAGCCCGAGCCACTCCAGGCCGTCGAAAATCGAGTCCAGGGAGACTTGGGTATTGCGCTCGACATCGGTATCGTCGATGCGCAGGATCATCGTGCCGCTATTGTGGCGGGCGTAGAGCCAATTAAATATGAATGTGCGGGCGCTGCCGATGTGTAAATAGCCGGTCGGCGAGGGCGCAAAACGAACTCTCAGCATGAAGTTCCAGGATACAGTGCGCCGATGCGGGGACTGCGTGTTTTCGAGCAGGCGTCTACCGCGGTTGGCGTGAAAGAATCTGGGGGACACGCCTACTTTGGTTGTAGGGGCGGTCGCGCGGACGGTGGGCCGGGGTGTCCCCAAGATTTTGGGCGGGCTTTCGTGGGTTGGTGATATTGGTCCGCCCGTCCCCGGTTTTGCGCCAGGGGTTCTAGTACAGAACGCAAGAAACAGAACAATCCGTTTCATAGATGGGAGCCGATTTTGGCCTTAGTGTCATCCAGTAGGGGCCGATTCGCGTGATGTTCATCAGATGGGCTGGAACTCTAGCGCTCCGGTCAACATCTATATAGATAACAGGGGTGGTGTTATGAAGTTTGTTCGTATGGCAGTGGCAGCCGAGACCAGAGTTGCGGCGCAGGATTTCACGCCTCTGCTGTCCGCTCTGCTTTCTCCTGCCTCCGTGATTGCGCTGGTTCTGGCCTTCTGGCGGCTCGGCGCGGACTTGAACTGGACCGGGGAGTTCGCCATCTCCCGAGGTCTCTTTTCCCATTGGCAGGTTTGGATGGCTCTGGCTGTCGGGTTGCAAAGCTGGGCGGCTCACCTGAGCAAAAAACAGCGGAATTCGCGGCAGTAGTTGCTATTCTGAAAGCAGACGCAAGCGAGCGTCTCTTCCATGGCCAATCGTAGCCGTTCCCGTTTTTCCGGGATTCTCTATACCCCTGGCTTTCCGCCCGGCGTCAAGTGGCTGCTCATCAGCAACATAGCGATCTTTGTCGCGGGTTATTTCGCGCAGTTGCTGGAAATCGATCGATTCCTGCGATATTTTCTGCTCTCTCCTTACGAGGTGACCCACTACGGCATGGTCTGGCAGTTGGCCACATATATGTTCCTGCATGGCGGGTTTGGCCACATCATCTGGAACATGCTGGGGCTTTGGATGTTTGGCACGAACGTGGAACTCACCTGGGGCACCCGCCGATTTCTGAACTTCTACTTCTTCTGCGGCATTGGGGCAGGAGTGTGTGTGGTCCTTTTGAACTACCTGCTGCCGTGGGGCAGTCCGATGAGTCACACCTTGGGCAGTTCCGGGGCGATCTTCGGAATCCTTATGGCGTGTGCGCTGCTGTTTCCCGATCAGCAGGTGCTATGGGCTTTTCTAATCCCGATCAAGATGAAGTACTTCGTTATGATCTACGGGGCCATCGCATTCCTCATGTCGTTCCAGGCAAACACTGGCGTCAGCGAGTTTGCCCATCTTGGTGGGCTGCTATTCGGTTATCTTTTCGTGCGGCAGATGCGCGCAAAGCCGCGGTTCCAGTTCGACCCGATCTCGCCGGTCCAGTCAGCCTACCGAGAATGGAAGTTGCAGCGCGCCAAGAAGAAATTCCAGGTGTATCTCCGGAAGCAAGGGTCCGACCGTGACCGGCGCGTGCATTAGATCCGCCACCCGGCTTTTGGTAGACTTCCCTCAGGTAGTCCTATGAAAGCCTCAGGTAGTCTCATGAAAGTTAGTGCCAGCCTAGGTTCTTTGGCCGTTGCGTTAGTTCTGGGCGGGGTAATTTCACTGATTGCCCAAGAGGGCCCGTCGTCACAATCTTCAGAGACTGTCGCCAAGCCGCGAAAGAAAGCCGCCCCGGACGCCGATGCGGCGCAACCCGTTGCGCCTCCCCCGGAGCAGGCGCCGATCCCCAGTAAATTCAACAAGAAGGACAAAGAGGTTCCCGACACTCTTCCCAATTTCAAGAGCGACGTGACCACCGTGCAAGTGGATGTGTCCGTGCTCGACAATAAAGGCCGGTTTATCCCAAGGATTCCACGGGAGAAGTTCCGTATCCTGGAAGACAATGTGCCCCAGCAGATCAGCACGTTCAGCACCGGCAAAGATGCCCCGATGACGGTAGCGCTGGTCATCGAGTTCAGCAACCTGTTCCAGCAATACTATTCCGAAGGGTGGTATCAGACGCTGACGGCGGCCTACGGTTTCGTGCAAACTCTGAAGCCGGACGACTATGTTGCTGTGGTCGCTTACGATCTGCGCACTGAGATCCTCTCCGACTTCAGCACCGACCGCAGCAAGACCATGGAAGCGATGCAGCGCCTGCGCGTGGCCGGGTTTTCCGAAGCCAATTTGTTCGACGCGCTTACCGATACGGCCGAGCGCATGCAGGACATTGAAGGGCGGAAGGCCATCGTGTTGATTGCCTCCGGTCGAGATACCTTCAGCAAGCTTACCTTCGACAAGGCTCGCAAGCGGGTGGCCGAAGCCGCCGTGCCGGTTTACGCGGTCGGTCTGCTGCAGACGCTGCGCGAACTTGCCGACGCCCGAGGCAGCCTGGGGTCGCTGCAGCGCCTCGATTTCTTGCAGGCCGACAATGAGATGAAGACGTTTGCTAGGGAAACCGGCGGTCAGTCTTACTTTCCGCGCTTCTACGGCGAGTTCCCCACTATTTATCAATCCATCTCGGAAGCCCTGCGCAACCAGTACTCGCTGGCCTACCAGCCGAGCAACCAGGCTCGCGATGGAAAATATCGAAAGATCAAGGTGGAACTCATCGATCCGGAGACCAACGAGCTGCTGGCGATCAAGGACGAGAAGGGCAAGCCCATGAAGTATCAGATCATCGCCAAGCAAGGCTACACGGCGCCGCGCGAAGTGGAGTGATGAAGACCACATTCGATCACGCGAGTCAAGATCTCAATGTTGCGCTCCTCCAATTGAATAGAAAATCATTGACAGTTTGGTGAATGCTCTGCTAACGTCACTCAAGCTGACGCATGGCAAGCGCCTCTTCCCGAACAACTCAAGTACGCGTTTTGATCGTTGACGACAACAAGATGGGTCTTCTGGCACGGCGGAGCGTGCTGGAAGAGCTGGGATATATGGTAGTCACGTCCGCGGCTCCTCAGGAAGCTTTGGAACTGTGTTCCAAGCAACACTTCGATGTCGCGATCACGGACTACAAGATGCCGAAGATGGACGGTGTCGACCTCATCGCGAAGCTGCGCAAGGTCGATCCTTTGACGGCGGTCATTCTGATCTCCGGGTTCACGGATGCGATGGGTCTGAACGAGCAGAACACCGGCGCAGACGTGGTGCTGCAGAAAAGCGCGAACGAAGTGAACGCGCTGATCCGCGCAGTCAACCGTTTGCTGCGGAAGCCGGCGCCGAAAAAGAAGCCCGGGAGCCAGGCAGCGTCGCCGAAGCCGGAGAAGCGGAAGCCGGGCTAGCGAGAGAGCCTTGTGGGTAAGTTTCAGGCTGGCGGGGATGCCGATATGATGGGCTGGCCATGGCCGAAACTCTGAAGTGCCCAAGCTGCGGGGCGGAAACCGAGCCCGATGCGCGGAACTGCGGCAAGTGCCAGCGCTACCTAAAATCTGAACTGGAATGCTTGCGTTCGATTGATGCCGCGGTCGGGATCATCAAACGCATACTCCTCTTTTGGGTCGTCGTGTCGTTTCTTGTGGGGGCCGCTTATCTCGCCACTAGGCGATGGTGAGGGGTTGGACGGACGCTACAAGATCGCCGGATACATTTCTGAATCATGTTGACCCATGTCTAGCCCCGAACGTCAGTGAGGGGACCGCCGCCATCCCCTCACTGACGTTCGGGGCTAAACGGAGGTGCTACTTGATTCAAGCAGTCAGCAGCACCTCGCACAGGCTCTAGCCTGTGCTTGGCCGGACCAGGGGGTCCGGCGCCGACGAGGCGTCGGCCCCACGGCGACTCGGGCATCAGGGCATTATAAAGATGACTGGCTGTGCAAGACTAAAACTAATGCTGACATCGCGCCTGCGCGCTGCGCTCGCCGCCGCTCTGATTGCTTTTTTTGTCTTCGACGCATCTGCCGCCAACCAACCAATGTCGCTGCACGACAAGGTGGCCCAACTGGTGATCATGTCGATTTACGGCGAGCCGCTGAACGTGCGCTCGCGCCTGTTCAAGAAATATCAGCACCTCATTCGCGAGGTGCACATTGGCGGTGTGATCGTATCGGGGCACAGCGTGCATGGCGCGATTCGTGGCGCTGAACCGTATGCCTTCGCCGCCCTGCTCAACCGCTTGCAAAGCCTGGCGTCGGTGCCGCTGCTGGTGGCGGCCGATTTTGAACGCGGCGCTTCCATGCGTATTGCTTCCACCACCGCTTGGCCTTACAACATGGCATTTGCCGCGGCGCGCGATCTGGACGGCGTGCGTTATGAGGGCGCGGAGACCGCTCGCGAGGCGCGAGCCCTGGGCGTCAACTGGATTTTCGCTCCGGTTGCGGACGTCAACAACAATCCCGATAACCCCATCATCAATATTCGTTCTTACGGTGAGAACGCCGAACTAGTGGCAAACTATGTGTCGGCGTACATTGAAGGAGCGCATTCTTCAACGAAGGATGCGGTGCTGGTCACCGCCAAGCATTTTCCCGGGCACGGCGACACCATCGAGGACAGCCATCTGCAACTGGCTCGACTCAATGCCGATCGGCCGCGCCTCGAAGCGGTAGAGGTGGTTCCCTTTCGCGCTGCTATCCGCGCCAACGTCGATGCCATCATGACGGCGCACATGGCGGTTCCGGCGCTGGAGCCTGAGATCATTCCCGCCACGGTCTCAACCAGAATCCTCACCGGGCTGTTACGCGACGAGATGAAGTTCAAGGGTCTGGTCGTGACTGACGCCATGGAAATGGAAGGCCTGATGCAGATGTTCGACACTGGCGAAGCGTCTGTGCGGGCCCTGCAGGCCGGCGCCGATGTGCTACTGATGCCGCGTGACGCCGAGGCCGCCATTGCCGGCGTGCTGGCCGCGGTGCAATCCGGCCGGCTCTCGCAGAAACGCATTGACGAGAGCTATAACCGAGTGCTCACCGCTAAAGCGCGGCTGGGATTGTTTAGAAACCGTTACACCGACTACAAGACCATCGCCCATGTGATCGATGGGCCGGAAGACGAAGAGCGGGCGCAACAAGTTGCCGATCATGCGGTGACGCTGCTCAAGGATACTGGCGATCTATTGCCTTTGCGAACACCCGAGAAGACCTGTTTGATTGCGCTCACCGAGAGCCGCTATGGGCGGGAAGGATGGCGCTTGATGGAAGAGGCGCAGAAGCGGGCGCCTAAGATGCCGTTCAGCATGGTCGATCCCCGGATGTCGAAAGCGGATCTGGATGACGTGGCGCACTCAACCGCCGCCTGCACCGAGATTGTCGTAGCCGCCTACGTTTCTGTCTCAGCCTACCGCGGCAACGTGGCGCTTCCCGGTGACTATTCAGAGTTTGTCACCGCATTGCTTTCCGGAAAGACGCCGGTGCTGTTAGCCGCGCTCGGCAGTCCGTATCTGGCACATAGTTTTCCGCAAGCGGGCGCATACCTCACCACGCTGAGCACCACCGCGACATCAGAAGCAGCCTTGATCCGGGCGCTGTTTGGAGAGATCCCCATCACGGGCAAACTCCCGGTCACGATTCCGGGGTTCGCCAAGTACGGCGACGGCATTCAATTGCCGGCCGTAAAGACGACTGTTCAATAAAACGAGAGGACATGCATGTTGGAAATAACCTGGCTAGGCCACGCTACGTTCCAGTTCCGGCTGGATTCCGGAGAAGTGTTTGTCATGGATCCCTGGGTCGAGGGGAACCCCAAGTTCCCCAAAGGTCACGAGTTCGATCGCATTGACGCGCTGCTGATTTCACACGGGCACTTCGATCACATTCACGATGCCATTCCGTTGGCCAAGAAGTTCAAGCCCACCGTCGTCGCGATTTACGAGACCTGCCATTGGCTCGGCTCCAAGGGCGTGGAAAACTGCAGCGGCATGAATAAAGGTGGCACGCAAGCGGTTGGTCCAGTGAAAGTGACGATGACGCATGCGATCCATAGTTGCGGCATCCTGGACGGCGACCAGATCGTTTATGGCGGAGAAGCGGCGGGCTACATTCTGCACCTGCCGGACGGGCGCACCGTATATTTTTCCGGTGACACCAACGTCTTCTCCGACATGCAATTGATCCAGACGCTGTACCATCCCGATCTTGCCTTCATCCCTATCGGCGATTTCTACACCATGGGCCCGCGCGAAGCGGCGCTGGCTTGCCGACTACTCAAAGCCCGCAAGGTGGTTCCGATGCACTTTGGCACCTTCCCTGCCTTGACCGGCGAACCGGCACAAGTGGCTGAACTGATTCGCGATCTGCCGGAGACCGAAATTTGGCCGTTGGAAATCGGAAAAGCTGCGAAATGGTAGCCGATTAATACTTGCTTCTCAATCAACTGCCATCCGGGAACCCGCCGCGATGCAGCACCATGGGGTAATGTGGCAGCGTGCTGGGCTTGCGAACCGACGCCCGCCAGCCTTCGGGATAGGGCTCCAAGCCGTGGAATAGATGTGGAGCCAACTTTTCCAGCGCCTCCCGAAGGGCGCCGATTGTAGCCGTGCCAAAGCGCTTCTTCCAGCGCTCTTCGAGCGTGCTCAGTAACTCTTTGTAAGCCGCTTGCGCCTCAAGGCCCTTCGGCGTGAGACGAGCGATCTTGGTCCGTCCGTCCGACTCGAGCACGGCGGCGTGTCCCTTCTGGAGAATCCCCATCGCCACGCTGATCGCCTCCTTCGACACGCCACTAAGGATGGGCAGGTCCCGGACGCGCACTCCTTTTTCATCGAGCACTCGCAGGACGTTGGCGCTGATGGCGAGCGAGAAGTCCGACTCGCGCTCGAACTCCATAGCGAATGCCAGCAGCGCCTTGGAGAGAAGAGCGGCGAGGTGGAGACCGCGTTGAGGGGAAGGCTGCCGCTTGGTATCTGGCGCTCCGCTAAACAGCCCGTAACCGAGAATCGGAAGGCAGTCGGGCAGGTCAACGTCAAATTTTTCGATCAGCGCTTCTAATGATTCTCTCAGTCGATCGATCTCGTTCTTGCCGAAGCGCGCTTCCCAGCGCTTCTCAATAACGCCAAACAGC
>Ga0209040_10003762_pt1 | contig 11571 bp, 9 predicted proteins | sample BogFormECP12_OM3_FD_188240 | JGI IMG/M metagenome (GOLD analysis project Ga0209040, IMG submission 188240) | Bog forest soil microbial communities from Calvert Island, British Columbia, Canada - ECP12_OM3 (SPAdes) (version 2) | ecosystem: Environmental > Aquatic > Freshwater > Wetlands > Bog ... | reverse complement strand
CTGGTGGGATTGAATGAGGAGCATCACCATCCGACTGGTCAGTACATCCGCAAACTGCGCGAAGAGCTGCCCCGCCGCTTCCCCGGAGTGGAGTTCTTCTTCCAGCCTGCCGACATCGTCACCCAGATCCTGAACTTCGGTCTGCCGGCGCCCATCGACATCCAAATCACAGGCGCTGACATGCAAACCAACTATTTCATCGCTCATCAGATCGCCAACCGCGTGCGGCAGATCCCCGGCACCGCCGACGTTCACGTGCAGCAGCTGCTGACCTTGCCTACGCTCGACCTCAACATTGATCGCACCAAGGTCGCGCAGGTTGGCATGACCGCTCGCGATGTGGCGCAGAGCGTGCTGGTGTCGCTGAGTGGCAGTTTCCAGACCTCGCCCAACTTCTGGCTGAATCCCAAGAATGGCGTCACCTACACCGTGGCGGTGCAGACTCCGCAGTACCACATGACTTCAATTCAGGATCTGATGGGGATGCCTATTAACAACTCCAACGTCCGGAATTATCAGGTGCTGAGCAACCTGGTAGACCTGACGCCTACAGCCACGCCAGCGGTCGTTTCGCATTACAATGTGCAGCCCGTGATTGACGTTTACATCAGCACTCAGGGCCGCGACCTGGGCGCCGTGGCCAAGGACACTTTCAAGGCCCTCAAACCTTTTGAGGAGCACCTGCCGCGTGGCACGCGCATTCTGGTGCGCGGGCAGGTCGAGACCATGCGCTCGTCGTTCGTGGGACTGGGAATCGGGCTGGTCATGGCCATAGTGCTCGTCTATTTTCTGATCGTCATAAACTTCCAGTCGTGGCTTGACCCGTTCATCATCATCACGGCGCTGCCCGGCGCGCTGGCGGGCATCTGCTGGATTCTGCTGCTGACCCACACTCGGCTCAGCGTTCCATCGCTCACCGGCGCAGTCATGTGCATGGGAGTGGCCACCGCCAACTCCATTCTGATGATCTCCTTTGCGCGCGACCGCATGCGGGCCGGGATTCCTGCAGTGCAGTCCGCGCTGGAAGCCGGCTACACGCGCATCCGGCCGGTGCTGATGACGGCGTTGGCCATGATAATCGGCATGTTGCCCATGTCGCTAGGTTTAGGCGAGGGCGGTGAGCAAAACGCTCCCCTCGGGCGGGCCGTGATAGGCGGTCTGGTGTTCGCCACCGTGGCAACATTGTTCTTTGTGCCGTCTATCTTTGCCATGATTCACGGCCACCGGGAAGCAAAACAAGCGGAGCTGAAACAGTCATAGAATGTTACGAACCGAAGAAGAACCGACTTATATGGACTCACATTCAAGCCCGGGAGTGTTGGACGATGAGCGTCAAGCGGCGGAAATAACCCCGCCGCCAGCGCTTCCACCCGCCACACCACGCAAGGCGCTGTTGTTGATCGGATTGGTGGTGCTGCTGCTAGTCATTGGCGGCCTCATCGCCATGGCTCTGCGCATCCACGACAGCCAGGTGCTGGCGCGGGAGACCGAGCGCGAATCAATCCCCACAGTGGCCGTCGTTCATCCCACAGCCGAAAAGCCCAGTGAAGAATTGATACTTCCGGGTACCCTGCAGGCTTATGAAGAGTCGCCAATTTATGCCCGCACCAATGGCTACCTGCTGCGCTGGTACAAGGACATCGGCAGCCGCATTACCAAGGGCGAATTGCTGGCCGACATCGACACTCCCGAAGTGGACCAGGAGCTCATGCAGGCGCGCGCCACCCGGGAGCAGATTGCGGCCCAGATGGATCTGGCCAAGATCAATGCCGATCGTTATGTGGGGTTGCGCAAGACTGACTCAGTGTCGCAGCAGGAAGCCGATCAGCAGGCCAGCGGATATCAGCAGGCCAAGGCAAATCTTGACGCCGCCGACGCCAATGTCCGCCGGCTTGAGCAGTTGGAGTCCTTTAAGCACGTCTATGCGCCATTCACCGGAGTGCTGACCAAGCGCAACGTCGATCCCGGAGCGTTAATAAATGCCGGGTCGACCGGCGGCGGAGCGTCGGGCAAGGAGTTATTTGATATTGCCCGGGTCGATCCTCTGCGCGTTTACGTGAGTGTTCCGCAAAACTACGCACCTGCAATAAAGAACGGAATGGAAGCGTCGGTAACTCTGCCTGAACTCCCTGGTCAGAAACTCACCGGATCAGTGGTGCGCACGGCTGAATCTATCGATCAGACTACGCGCACGTTGTTGACGGAAGTTGACGTCCCTAACAAGGACGAGCGGCTGCTTCCCGGCTCGTTCGGGGAGGTGCACTTCCGCACCGGCATCAACGCTCAGAAGGTGACGATTCCAGTAAATGCGATGCTCTTCCGCCAGGAGGGTGCACAGGTCGCGGTAGTCGGCAGCGATGGCAAGGTCCATTTGCGAAAGATAACGATTGGCCACGACTACGGCACGACGCTGGAGATTTTGGGCGGTGTGGAACTCGAGGACCGCATTATCATCAATCCCTCCGATTCTCTGGAGGAGGGTCAGCAGGTCAACGTCGCGCCTGAGAACCAGGGAGGCCAGCAGTCATGAGGCGGCTGAACCTGGCGACGGGCATCCTCGCCAGCGGCTTGCTGGCGGGATGCGTTGTCGGACCGAACTACCATCGCCCGCCGGTGCAAGCGCCGACGGCCTACAAGACGGAAGGCCCGTGGCGCGTCGCAGCGCCCAAAGACTCCATCCCCAAGGGCGCGTGGTGGGATATCTTCAACGATGCCGAGCTCAACAACTACGAGCAGCAACTGCTGAACGCCAACCAGTCCCTGGCTGCGGCCAAGGACCGTCTCAGCGAGGCGCGCTCGCTGGCGCGAGTGGCCACGGCGGGATATTTCCCTAACCTGAGCGCCGACCCCAGCGCTTCGCGGCAAAGGTACTCCGGACATCGGCCCGAAGTCGTGACCCTCGGTAATCCGCTCACTCAGAACACCTACGAGATTCCGTTTCTGCTGAACTACGAGCCTGATCTATTCGGAAAGGTCAAGCGAAGCCTCCAGGCCGCCAACGCATCGCTGCAAGGAACCGCGGCGGATCTGTATAACGTCAATCTCGTGCTTACCGCCGAACTGGCCGCTGATTACTTCAGCCTGCGCGAGCTCGACGCGGAGAACCAGGTCGTCCAGGAGTCCGTAGACATCCAGCAAAAGGGACTGCAACTGGTGGAGGACCGCCACGCAGGAGGTGTCGCTTCCGGGCTCGACTTGGCGCAGCAGAAGACTCTGCTCGACTCCACCAAGACGCAGCTTTACCTGGTGCAGCAGCAGCGCGCGCAATTTGAGCACGCCATCGCCGTGCTCACCGGAAATCCGGCCTCCACCTTCAGCGTACCCGCGAGGCCGCTGGATGTTACTCCGCCGCCGGTTCCTTTGGGCGTGCCTTCTGACCTGCTGGAGCGTCGTCCCGACGTCGCCACAGCCGAGCGGCAAATGGCTTATGAGAATGCGCTGGTGGGAGTAGCCACAGCGGCCTTCTATCCGCAACTGACCATCTCCGGCGGAGGTGGACTCCAGAGCACTGACATCACGAACCTGTTCAGTGGTCCTAGTGCGATCTGGGCGCTGGGAGGCGATCTGTTGCAGCCGATCTTTCAGGGCGGGCGTCTTCGTGCCAACCTCGCAGCTACAAAGTCCGCCTACGACGAGTCGGTTGCCAATTATCGCGAGACGGTTTTGACCGCCTTCCAGCAGGTGGAAGACGGGCTCTCGGGACTGAACTCGCTATCACAGGCAGACACGACGCAGAACGCCGCCGTAGCCGATGCCCGTCGCGCGCTGGAGCTGGCCAATAATCGCTACGTTGGCGGCGTGACCAGCTATCTTGACGTCATCACCGCGCAGTCAGCGCTGCTGACCAACCAGCGGCTGGCGACGCAGCTCCTCGGCCAGCAAATGGTCACTTCGGTGTATCTGGTCAAGGCTCTGGGCGGAGGCTGGGAAGCCTCGCAAATCCAGAGCGAACAAGTCCATCCCAAAGCGATTCAGATCGTACAGCAGTAGCTGGGTAGAGGGGGCGAGTCTCTAGTGGTCTAGGGCCGGTGCCTGTAGATGATATCTGAAATCAAGAAACGATTTCCCGGCCCGGTGGGCTTTGCCAATGACCTCGATTGCTTCCCTGTGAGATAGTGCGCGCCGGTTGGGGGGTTTGGGTGTATAGTACTTCGCACCTGGGATGGCGAAGTGGAGGTCCCATCTTAAAAGTGGGGTAGATCCGGTATGGGACAGGCAGGTTTTCTGGACCGGCGTCGCTTCGCGGCTCTGCTGGCCTCGGCTGGCGGATACGCGGCCGCGAGCCGCATGTTTGGCGGGGATTTTTTTCCTGCGCTCACGCCATCGGCTTGGGCGGCAGACAAGGCGAGCGCTCCCGAGTTGGTGCGTTTTCCGCAGAAGACCGACCTCATTTTGCTGACGGATCGTCCTCCGCAGTTGGAAACGCCGCTGCATTATTTCCAGTCAGACCTGACGCCCAACGAGGCGTTCTTTGTCCGCTGGCATCTGGCGGGCATCCCCACTTCGGTTGACACCAGGACCTTCCGGCTGGCAGTCACGGGACGCGTCAACAAGCCGCTCAGCCTGTCATTACACGATTTGGAAACCAAATTCGAAGCGGTGTCAGTGGTGGCACTGTGCCAGTGCGCCGGAAATGGGCGCAGCCTGTTCGAGCCGCCGGTCCCCGGCGGGCAGTGGGGACTTGGTGGGATGAGCAATGCGCGCTGGAATGGGGTTCGCCTGAAAGATGTGCTGGACGCGGCAGGGGTCATGGATGGCAGCGTACAAGTGGGCCTGCGCGGGTTGGATGTCGCGCCCTGGCCTCAAACCCCGCGCTTTGAAAAGTCGCTGCCCATCGACCGCGCGCGCGATGGCGAGGTGCTCATCGCCTACGAAATGAATGGCGCGCCCCTGCCCATACTCAACGGATTTCCTGTGCGACTGGTGGTTCCTGGCTGGTTTGCGACGTACTGGGTAAAGTCGCTCACAACGATTTCGGTACTCGATCAACCGCTCAAGACATTCTGGATGGATACGGCGTATCGCATTCCCAACAATCCCGGCGCGGAGGAGACTCCCCAGCATCTGGCGGCGACAACGGTACCCATCACTCGCATGCCGGTGCATTCGATTTTTGTGAAGCCGGCGCCGAACGAGCAGCTGAAAGCCGGGCAGGGCTACACGCTGGAAGGCGTGGCCAACGATGGCGGCTCGGGCATCAGCAAGGTTGAGGTCTCCGTGGACGACGGAAAAACATGGAGCGCCGCGAGCCTGGGTGACGATCTGGGAACGTACTCCTGGCGCAGGTGGCGTGCCCAGTGGACACCGCCTGCAACGGGCAACTATCGCTTGCTGGTGCGGGCCGTTGCCAACGACGGTCAACAGCAGGTCACTACCCAGTGGAACCGCAGCGGCTATCAGCGAGACGTGATCGAGCACGTTGACGTGGTGGTCGCGTGAGACTCCCAATGACGAAGCGAACGCATGCCGGTGCCATTATTTGTCTGGTGGTGCTAGCCATGGGGCTGTTGGTGGCTGCCGGTGCACAACAAACGGACAACGGCGCATCGCCTAAGGCCGCTAAAGCTGCTAAAGCGGCAAAGAATCCCGTGCAGGAAATCAGCTTGCCGCAATATCCGCCGGAGCTCCCGGCCGGCCCCAATCTCGATGTCTTCCAAAATAAATGCCTGTTGTGCCACTCGGCACGTTACGTTACCATGCAGCCCCGCTTCTCCCGCACCGTGTGGGAGAAGGAGGTGAAGAAGATGGTTGACGCCTACGGCGCTTCGATCTCTGCTCCAGAACAAGTCCAGATCGTCGAGTACCTTGTTGCCATCAAGGGGCCGGCAGAAAGCAAGTAAGCATGGAACCTAGAATGCTCGAAGGTGCCATCGGCGGGGTGCCCGGCGTCACGCGGACGTGTGGGTCTCAACCCCCAACCTTTCGTGTACTACTTTAGTAACATTTACACTGTTACCATGATCTGCTAGGCTGTTGGCGTCAGGCGATGTGTACTTGACGGCCGCCGACCAGTCGGAGCAGGCCAAAGCAGCTCTTTGACAAGTCAATAAACCGTCGCAGATGCGAAGGAAGGGTAACCGTTAGCAAAACGCTCGGATCAAGCAGAGTTATGTTGCCTCGCTACCGTAAGTCCAATGTCTTTGCGATCTTGCCTCTAAGCCTAATGTTTGGACGATCTTACGGGCCAAGATGCAAGGTATTGATAGAACTTGACTTATCATGGTAGCTAAGTCCAATGTTTTGACGATTTTGCATCTAAGATATTCAAAACAAGGATTTTACAGAATTTAATTTCTTCACAGGCGGCTCGGGAAGTCACGGTGGGCGACCCCTAAATTGCCCACTAATGTGCTATTACTATTTCGGCTCGAGTCCCGCTTAGTAGCTTGACAGTGCCCGGGTTGCCTCATCCCTTATCATGCGCCTATGGCGAAGACTGCGGACGTGATTGTCGTAGGTCTGGGAGCGATGGGCAGCGCGACGCTGTACCAACTGGCCAAGCTCGGCGCTCGCGTCACCGGCATTGACCGCTTTCACCCGCCCCACGACCAGGGATCGTCGCACGGTGACACGCGCATCACCCGCGAGGCCATCGGCGAAGGCCGCGAATTTGTGCCTCTGGTCCAGCGCTCAAACCAGATTTGGGAAGAGCTGGAAGCGGCCACCGGCCGCCGTTTGCTTACCCGCAACGGCGCCTTAGTTCTCGCTTCGCAAAGCATTCAGGGCAATCATCATGGATCGGCATCGTTTGTCGAAGACACCATTCGCGCCGCTAGGGAATTTGGAATTGCTCACGAAGTGCTGGACGCCGCGAAAATTCAGCGCCGTTATCCGCAGTTCCGGCTCGGCGGCGATGAGGTTGGCTACTTTGAAGGCGGAGCAGGATTTCTTCGTCCGGAGGTATGCATCGAAACGCAGCTCAATCTGGCTCGGCAGCTCGGTGCGAAAGTGGTCACTTATGAGACGGTGCTCGACATCGAGCAGGACAAGCATGGCGTAGTCGAGGTGAAGACCGATCGCGCAACCTATTCCGCCGCGCGAGCTATCGTGACCGCAGGCCCGTGGATCCAGAAGTTGCTGGGCGCAGAATACGCGCATTTGTTTCGGGTTTATCGCCAGGTGTTGTGCTGGTTCCCGCTGGCAAAGAATGCGGGACGATACAGCCCAGAGCGATTCCCGGTGTTCATCTGGATCACAGGCAACCGGCCGCGTGACATGCTCTACGGATTTCCCGCGATTGATGGTCCGCAAGGAGGACTGAAAATCGCTACCGAGCAATACCAGGCGACGGTCGATCCCGATGCGGTTGCGCGCACCGTCAGTGGCGCGGAAGTCGCCGCCATGCACGGCGAGTACATCGCACCGCGCTTCCCCGATGTGTCCGGTGAATTCCTCCGTGCGACAACCTGTCTCTACACGGTGACGCCGGATGCGAAGTTCATCGTTGATACGTTTCGCGATGGGGAAAACGTGATGTTCGCTTCCGCGTGCTCAGGCCACGGTTTCAAACATTCGGCAGCAATTGGAGAAGCGGGGGCGTTGTGGGCGCTGGAGCGGCCGTCACGTATCGATCTATCGCCGTTTAAGTTGGATCGGTTCTCGGGCTGAAGCGGAGCTCTCGCCGCTGGATTCTTCTAAGGCTCGGGCTCGGTCTTGGTATGGGTCTGAAGATGCGGCGTCAATCTGCGAAGGACAAATTCCTGAAAGATACCAGCGACGGCACTCGTCGCAAGCCTGAGCAATGCGTTTTGAACCACCAAGTCTCCACCGCGATCGCTGGCGGGATAGTACAGCTGGGAGATACCACCGGTGGCGAAGGCCCCGATAATTTGGGAGTAGTTGGGCTGCCACTTCTTATTGTCGCCCTTGGCCACTACGGCGTTGCCGAGGGCGTACAAAATCCGCGATTTCGTGCTACCCGTTCCCTTGTAGAAATAGCGCGGGTCCTGGTGCAGTATGGACGGCAGGACGGCGCTTCCGAGGAACGTGCCTATAAAAACGTTACCGTAGGCCGCGCCGAAGCGCTTCGCATAACCTTCTGCACCCTGTCCGTATCCCCCGTACTCATCAGACGCCTGCTGTATTCCTGCCAGGAAGCCAACCCCGGCGATGGTAAAGGGATCAATGACGGACCTCCAGGCGAGATAGAACTTTTGCCTGGGTATGAGAGGAGCAGGATCGGGCTCGTAGGTGACATAGAAATTAGGGATGAAGCCGAGTACTCGCTGCTTCAGTTGCTCCTTGAGCTCTTCCTGTGCTACTTCGACCTGCGTCATCTCGACCCGCACTTCGGTCACTGCGGTAGCGACGTTCAGCAGCATCTCAGGTACGATGTAGGCCTGTCCCGGACTTAGTTCTCCGGTGGCCTCATTGTTGTCGAAGCCGGGCGAGGTAACTGTGATCTTAAAGGGGCCGGGAGGAACATTGGTGAAGGAGAACTGCCCATTGTCACCGGTCACTGTCTCTTGCTTGGGGGATTGGTCGTCACGCGTGAGTTGCACTTGCGCGCCCACGGCAAGGGCCCCGGTTTGAACAATTACGGTGCCGCTGATGCTACCTGATTGTTGCGGAACCGTTTGCGGTTGGCCCGCGGACGCCCCTGCCGCCTGGGTGCCAGTTACGCCAGCTTCGTCCCCCTGGATGGCAGGAGGCTGCTCAGACTGAGCTACGGCCGATAGGGAAAAGCCGCACAGCAGCACCCACAGGCTGAGCCAGATAAGACTTGGTGCGCCAAGCACCCGACTCCGGAGGTTTCGGCGCACAGATATTCCGCCGGAGTCACGTTTCGCAATACGCAAAGCGACTGCCATCTCCTGCTTTTGATCCTATCACGCCGCAATAGCGGTTTACACTCCAGCGGCCGCCGCCGTAGGCTGCGCCCGGACCAATACCAGGGCCGTCACGTCATTGTGCGTCGGCGAGCTGTGGAGAAACTCCTGCACGCCGTCGAGGATGAGGGTGGCGATCTCTCGGGCATTCTCGCGCGAGGCGCGCTGGAAGTGCTCCTTCACGCGAGGCAGGCCGAACTCTTCATGCTTGTTTGCGGCCTCGACCACGCCGCGAGAGACCAACAGCATCGAGGCCCCGGGCTGCAAAGCCACAAACGGGGCTTCATAGGTGGAAGCGGCAAACAGCCCCAGCGGCAGCCCGGTTGCCGGCAGCTCCGTCATCCCGAACGGATCGCGCAGGAGGCCCGGGGTATGTCCTGCGTTGGCGTAGCAAACCGTACCCAGGGCTTCGTTGTAGCAGCCGATGAACGCCGGGCAGGAGCGGATTCCCGATGCCGCGCGGCGGACCGTCAAGTTCAACTCGAGGCAGAATTCCATCATCGCATCCGCCTCGTTCACCTCCGGATCGGCGAAACTCTTGCAGCCCAATTCGTGGAAGGTCTGCCGCACCGCCTCGACAATGGCCCGGTTCTCCTGGTTGCTTCCCGCGACGTCCAGCAGCCCGAAGACCACGCGGGAAGGATTGGCGCGCAGGAAACCGTAGATGTCGCCGCCCACTCTCTGGCCCTGGATGATGCCCGCGATATCCGCCCCCGATAGCGGCGGAAACTCAGCGGCTGTCGTCGCAGCCGGCGTGACCGCGCGGGCGCGTTGGAAAGGCAACTTCATGGGAATCTGGAATCATAACCGAAATTCCGCGGATTGCAAAAGGCAATTGGAATTGACTGCTTGGGGTAGGATAGACAGGGCCAAGGGAGGATTTCGTACATGCGCATCGTCAGCGTTGGCGAGATCTTGTGGGATGTGATCGGCGAAAACCAATATCTTGGCGGAGCGCCGCTGAACCTTGCCATCCACGCCGGGCAACTCGGCCACGAGGTCTTTCTGCTGAGCGCCGTGGGTGGAGACGATCGCGGTCGTCGCGCAATGGAGTGTCTACAGGAGCGCGGTGTCTCTACCGAGTTCGTACAGGTGCTGCGAGGCAAGGACACCGGGATCGCCAGGGTGGAACTCGATGCCGAGGGCAAGCCGATGTTCCAGATCGTGCGTCCGGCAGCGTACGACTTCGTGGACCTGACTGCAGCGCAGCTCAACCACATCGCCAAATTGCATCCCGATTGGATTTGTTTCGGTACCCTCTTCCACATGTCAAGACCTGCGCTGGCGTCGACCCTGAAACTGCTTCAGGCTGTACCGTCCGCGCGGCGCTTTTATGACGTCAATTTGCGCGACGGCAATTGGAGCCTAGGGCTGGTGGAGGAACTCTCGTCCCATGCCAGCCTTCTGAAGTTGAGCGACAGCGAGGCGGAGTTCCTCGACGCGCCGGTCAACGCCGGAGGAAACGGCTCGTCGATGGAGCAGTTTTGCCGCCGCTGGAGTGAACAATACGGCTGCGAAACCATCTGCGTTACCTTCGGGGAGCGTGGATGCGCGGTGTTTCATCGCGGCCTGTATTGCGAAATCCCTGGGTTCAAAGTGCAGGTGGCTGACACCGTCGGCGCGGGCGATGCATTCTCCGCAGCCTTCCTCCACGGCATCGGGCAGGGCTGGGACGCAGTCCGGACAGGGAGATTCGCTAACGCTGTGGGCGCGCTGGTTGCCAGCCGGGCGGGCGCGACTCCGGAATGGCACATGGACGAATGCAAACCGATGTTGGATGCTTGAAGAGCTTACAGCAGTTCCACAGTTGGTGTATCTGCGAAGGTCCGGGTAGAGCGGCGCTTTTAGCGCCGCGCCCGCCAGCCAGAATAGAAAACCGCTTTCGCCGCTGAGGTCACGGACCTCAGCGGCGAAAGCGAAACGAAGGGGCACCCGAAAACGCGGGCCTGAAGGCCCGCTCTACCCGAACGTGCCGAATACACCAACTGTGGCAGTGCTCTAGTCGAGTTTTTCCAGCGCCGTTCGTAGCGCATCAATGGCTAATTGAGCAGCATGTCCGGAAGCTGCCGGCAACCCTCCGACAGCCGCGATAATCTCCGCTTTGCTGATCCTTGACGCCTCGTCGGCTTGCTTGCCTTGCGCCAGCTCGGTCACTGCCGAAGCGCATGCCATAGCAGGAACGCAGCCCTTCGCACGAAACCGGATGGCCGCGATACGCCCTGCGTCCATCTTGATCGCCAGTTCGAGGATGTCGCCGCATGCAGGGTTCTCAATCTGCACCCGGGCATCTGCGCCTGGGAGCTCACCCGCGTTGCGAGGATGTTCGAAGTGGTCGAGAAGTTGAGGCGAGTACATGGCGGCGGTTCGACCTAGTTAGCTTATCGCGTCGCGCTTGCCGGATGTTCGCCCTCGTATAATCAAGCGCAGTTGAGTTCCACGGATTACACACCCCGGCGCATCGCCTCTCTTCAGCCCAGCGCCACGCTCACTCTACGTGACCTCGGATTGCTGGACTGCCTGGTGGCGTGCACCAAATATTGCGCCGACGTCTGCCCCGAGGCTGCCGATGGCTCGCGAGTGATCGTCGCCGACTCCTGGACCGCGCAGAACCGGCAGATTCTTGCCGTTCACCCTGACCTCGTGCTTGCTTCGGTACCTTATCAACTTGAGGCGGTCGCCGAAATTCTGAAGGCCGGAGTGCGGTTTCTAGGGCTGGCCCCGCGCACGCTTGACGACATTTACA
>Ga0209040_10003761_pt1 | contig 11573 bp, 10 predicted proteins | sample BogFormECP12_OM3_FD_188240 | JGI IMG/M metagenome (GOLD analysis project Ga0209040, IMG submission 188240) | Bog forest soil microbial communities from Calvert Island, British Columbia, Canada - ECP12_OM3 (SPAdes) (version 2) | ecosystem: Environmental > Aquatic > Freshwater > Wetlands > Bog ... | reverse complement strand
CAGCGACGTCGAACACCGCTATTTTCCCAAGCACGGGGGCACTTTCCGCGGATGCGCGGGGTCAGTTCAGCTGTTCAATCGGTGGATCGAGGCTTAGTGCTGGCGGGCCCCCCACAAAAGATGCATATGCGTGCCACCGGACTACCCTGGAGAGGTCATGCCAAAGGGCAACGGAGACCACCCGACACAGGAAACCCCAACAGGGACCGAGCGTAAACGGCTCGACCTACCTGGTGAGGGTGGCGCGGAGATACCGATCCCCACGCGGGATGCGATTGAGGATGCGCTGGGGAAGGTGGCAAAACCGGACGTTTCAAACCGGAAGCGCGGCCCGAAGAAGAAGTAACTCGAACATCGCCCGGCCGTCGTCCCGGTGGTTGTACCGCCAGACGTACTCGTTCAGGTACCCCTGTAGCCACTTGGGGGAGACCGCATGGTGCGTCCCCGAAATGCCACGCTTCACCAGCGACCAGAAACCGTCGATGGTCTGTGTGTGGACATCCCCGCTTACGTAGACCTTGGCCGAGTGGTCGATCACCTGGTGGTTCCACCCGGTTTTGCCAAGGCGATCGTAAAGCCGCGAATCGTCTGTGTAGACGACCGAGGTCGGGTCCACCTGGGTATCGATGTGCTCCACGATTGCCTTGTGCGGCTGCTTGGGGACCACGTAGGCCGCAACCTTGCCCTGGCGTTCGACCATCCCGAACACAGGCACTTTCTTGTCGTGGGACCACTTGATAGCGGCCGATTGGGTGGTCCCGGGCGCCTTGGCGAACTCCCGCTTGTCGGCGTTCCGAGGCTTGCCACCCATGTAGGTCTCGTCCATCTCGATTTCGCCCGACAGGGGCGTCTGTTCGGGCCCCATGAGCTGATTGCGGATCTTGGTGAAGATGCGCCATGCGGTCTTGTAGGTAACCCCCAGCTCCCGCTCAAGCTGCTTGGCCGATATGCCGCATCGAGTGCTCGCCATTATGTACATCGCATAGAACCAAAGGTGCAGGGCCGTGGACGACTTGTGAAAGATCGTTCCCGCTGTCGGGAACACGTGAAGACCGCAGGCCGTGCAGGTCCAGTCCTGCCGCTGCTGCTTGGCCGTGTACCGCCTGAATGTCCGGATCTCCTCACAGCGGGCGCAATGGGCCGATCCCTGGTCGTCCAGGGCGTAGCGGGTGTTCCAGAGGAATTGGAGACAAGCCTCGTCGTCGGGGAACCGCTCAAGGAACTCCATGAGCGAGTACTGCGACTCAGACCAAGCCGCCCGTTGGGGGTTTTTGCGATTGCCAGGAGCCATAAATGAAGTATGACACGCTGGACATATACAGTCAAGGGATAGTTACCCTATCTAGTCACCTATTATGCCCGGGGTGGACACGGTATTCAGGGCCCTCGCCGATCCGACGAGGCGGAGCCTGCTCGACGAGCTCTTCCGAGAGGACGGGCAGACGCTGGGCCAGCTCGAGGAACGTTTCTCGATGACCCGCTTCGGGGTGATGAAGCACCTCAGGCAGCTCGAGGAGGCCGGCCTGGTGGTCACCAGACGGCGCGGCCGCGAGAAGCTCCACTTCTTGAACCCGGTCCCGATCCGGCTCGTCCACGACCGGTGGGCGAGCAAATACGCCGAGCCCTGGGCCGCCGCGCTCAGCGGGCTCAAGACCAGAATGGAGAACCCGATGGAGAAGGTCTTCGAGATCTACATCCGCACCACCCCCGAGCGACTCTGGGAGGCGATCACCGACGGCGAGATCAGAGGCAAGTTCCAGTTCGGCAACCGGATCACCTCGGACTGGACGCCCGGCTCGCGCTTCGAGATGACCAATCCCAAGGCGCCGTCGATCTTGGGCGAGGGTGTGAACCTCGAGATCGACCCTCCGCGCCGCCTGGTCCAGACGATGGAGGCGCTGTGGGGCGACGACGTGAAGGCCGAGGGGACCTCCAGGGTGACCTGGGAGATCGAACCGGTGGGCGACTCCTGCCGGGTGGCCGTGACCCACGACCAGCTCCGCGACGGCGCCAACCCGCAGCTCTACGGCGGCTGGCCGATGATCCTCTCGGGACTCAAGACCTGGCTCGAGACGGGGGAGGTCCTGACCACTCCCGGCTCCTTGATGTACACCTGACACTTCGACAGAGAACCCGGTCCTCTCCCCGGGGCCCCGGTAAGCTCCGGTCGCACGAAGGCGCGACGGGGGGACGACTGTCATGCGGAGAACCATCGGCGCCGGCCTCGTGATCGCCACCTCGGTCACCCTGGCGGCGTGCTCGACGAAGACGAGCAACCCCGCGACGGCCTCCCGCACGACCGCACCGTCGACCAGGTCCACCACCTCGGCACCGGTCTCCTCGACGACGACCTCGTCACCGGCCGCCACGACGACCAGCACCGGGGCCGTGACCACCACGACCGCGCCGGCGACAGCCCAGAACCTCACGGTCACCAGCTCACTGCGCGCCCAGCTGCTAGCGGTGGCCGCGGCGATGAACAACGTGCCGGTCTCGGGCTACACCGGGCTCGCCCCCACCGAGACCTACTACGCCTACGACCCCGCCACCTCCACCTACTGGGCCGGGGCCGCACTCGTCCCCAGCTCGTCGTCCACCCCGGCCCAGGTCTCGGTCCAGGACGACGGGAGCTACGTCGTGTTCAGCCGCAGTGCCGCCGGTGCCTGGGCCGGCCACCCGGTCGGGGCGACCGGGGAGCCGGGCTCGACCTGCCCGGTCGCCATCCCACCCGCCGTCGTGGCCCTGTGGGGCTGGCCGGCGGGCACCTGCAAGCCCCAAGGGGTCTGACCGGCGTCGCCGGCCCGGACCCCGCGGACCCGACAGATCAGATGTGCCGGAGCCGCCAGCGCGTCAGCACATCGCGCAGGTCGGCGGGTGGTCGCGACGCCTCGTTGACGGTCCAGACGCCCGCGCACATCGTGTGACCCCGGACGTCGGCTGCGACGCTCGGATCATCGTCGGATGAGGTGACGCGCAACACGAACGGGATGCCGAGCTCGTCGAGAACGTCGAGATCGCAACGCGCCGTGTCGGCGTCGTAGAGCAGGACCAGATCTGGTTTGAACTTCCCGACCGCCTCCTCGAGGCTGGAGAAGCGCACGACGTCTGGAGGAGGTGACCCGTCGAGGGGAGGACCACCGGCCACCGCAACGGACGCCCCGGCGACCCGCAAGGTGCGCACGTCGTCCTCGACACCTGGTTCCCGCCGAGCGCGGACCACCCCACCGTGGGCGAGAAGTCTGAACGTCCTCGTGGTGTGGACCCTTGCTCGAATCACGCGGGTGGACGCCAGGCAGGCGTCGGTTTCGGACAGGCGACCTGGGGCCCCCGAAGAGTAGATGCAACCGAGGGCGGGGAGCTCGAGCGGCGGACGGCGACCGCTTATCCGGAGGGCGACGTCCCAGTCGGAGGCTGCGGAGAGCGTCGGATCTTGCAGTGCTTCAGGGAGGCCTGCGCGGTGGGCGAGCACGTTCTGGTCGATGAAGTTGGCCTGCTCGAGCCGCTCCCTGTCATAGGGCAGGAATTCGATCGACGGGAAGGCCCCCCCGGGCATCGGATCCGTGCGGTCGTCCTCGATGATCCTGGCACCGTAGAGGGACTCGGTCCCGGTCCATCGCGAGAAGGCCCATGCGACGGCCTTCAGCCAACCCGGATGCATCACGTTGTCGTCGTCGAGGTAGGCGACGATGTTGCCAGTGGCGACGTCGAGCCCGATGTTCCGGGCCGCTGCTGCCCCGACCCCCGTTGTCCTGAGGATCCGGAGTCTCGGTTCGTACAACCCGGCCAGCCAACCCGGTGTGTCGTCATCGCTCGCATCGTCGACGACCACGAGCTCCCAGTTGGCGTAGGTCTGAGCGGCCACCGAGCCGATCGCCCGCTCGAGCCAGTGGCGGCGGTTCCTGGTCGGCAGGATGACGCTGATCAAGAGGTCCTCCGGGACCTCGGCCTGTGCGAGGAACGTCATCACGGTCCAAATTCGTGCCAGGCGTTCCAGACGAGCGGTCGGCTCGTAGAGCCGGGCCTCGTTGACCGGCTGGAGCCGGGGGGAAGCGGTGGGCGGGAGTGTCCGGGTCGCACTCACGGTCTGGACCGTGGATGTCATCCACTTCTGCAGATCGGCCAGCCACGCACCGTAACCGATGAGCGAGGTGCCCTGACCCTCGACCACGGCGCGCTGTCCGTCCAAGCGATCACCGATCGCCTGAAGCTTCGCCTCGAGGTCATCGAGCCGCCGCAGACAGCTCTGGATCGAGGTTGCAATGCCGTCGACGGCTCCCCCAATTTGGGCTCCCTCAACTTGGTTGTCGTCCACCACGCGCCGGAGTTTACGCAGAACCATCTCGTATGACCCGGGCTCGCATGACCCGGGGGGATGACCCGGGCTCGCATGACCCGGGGGGATGACCCGGGCTCGTATGACCCGCGAGCTCGGCCGGGATCTGTGAGCGGGACCGTGCGATGATCAGATCACTGTGGGCACTGCGGACGACCGACCCCTACCAGCCCTCGCTGCCGGGCCCGCCCTTGAACGGCCCAGCCAGATCGTCGGTGATCCACCCGCCGTAGAAGCCACCGGGCTGGGGCACCACCTGCTCGTCGTCCACGAAGCAGGCGTCCATCCGGCCGGCGTAGAAGGCCACGTAGCCGCTGATCGCGGCGAAGGAGCGGCTGGGGTGGTCGTAGCCCCACGCCGCGTCCTGCTCGACCCGTCCAGCGGAGCACACGTCGAAATAGTGGGCGGTGCCCTTCCACTCGCAGAACGAACGACCCTGGGCCCGCACGAGCGCACCGGGGACGACGTCGTCGGGTGGAAGGTAGTAGTTGGGCGGATGGCTCGTCTCGAGCACCCGGTAGGCAACGGTCGTCTCGGCGATCGTCATGCCTCCCAGCTCCACCCGGATGCGCCGCCGCACCGGTTCGAGACGGGGCGGGCGCGGATAGTCCCAGACCGACTCCTTGTCCGGGCCCGCCGGCTCGGGGTTTGGTCTCCGCACGCGCACCGGTCCTAGCCTCCCATTTGTCGGGCGCCTCGGCGGCCCCTCCGCCCGCCCCGCTCAGGGAGGATCCCATGGTCCAGATCGACACCCACGACGTCTTCAACCAGGTCCCGCCCCTCGAGGGCCACGACGTCTTCGGCACCGACCGGGCCCTGGGCGAGGCCGTGGATCGGGAGGGCGCCTCGTGGGCCCGGCCCGAGCTCGGGACGCTCGGGACGCTGGCCGGCTCGGCGGCGGCCCAGGAGCTCGGGCGGTTGGCCAACGAGCACGGGCCGTTGTTGCGCACCCACGACCGCTCCGGGCACCGGGTCGACGTCGTCGAGTACCACCCGGCGTACCACGACCTCATGGCGACCTCGATCGCCCACGGGCTGCACGCCGGGCCCTGGGCCGACCCCCGGGAGGGGGCCCACGTGGCCCGGGCGGCCAAGGTGATCGTCTGGTACCAGGTGGACGCCGGTCACATCTGCCCGGTGTCGATGACCTACGCGGTGGTACCCGCCCTGCGGCACCAGCCCGAGGTGGCCGCGACCTGGGAGCCGATGATCTGCTCGACCACCTACGACCCGGCCAACCTGCCCGTGGGCCAGAAGGCCGGGGTCACCTGCGGGATGGCCCTGACCGAGAAGCAGGGGGGCTCCGACGTGCGGGCCAACACCACCCGGGCGGAGCCCACCGGGCCCGACGGGACCTATTCGCTGACCGGTCACAAGTGGTTCTGCTCGGCCCCGATGTCCGACGGGTTCCTCATGCTGGCCCAGGCGCCCGGGGGCATCAGCTGCTTCCTCGCCCCGCGATGGAGGTCCGACGGCACCCGCAACCCCATCCGAATCCAGCGCCTGAAGGACAAGCTCGGTGACCGCTCGAACGCCTCGAGCGAGATCGAGCTGTCCGGCGTGTCGGCCCAGCTGATCGGCGAGGAGGGCCGCGGCGTGCGCACCATCATCGAGATGGTCAACCACACCCGGCTCGACTGCGTCCTCGGCTCGACCTCGCTGATGCGCCAGGGGGTCGCCCAGGCCGCCTGGCACGCCGCCCACCGCTCCGCCTTCGCCAAGCTCCTGGCCGACCAGCCGCTCATGGCCAACGTGCTGGCGGACCTGGCGGTGGAGTCCGAGGCGGCCACCGCCGCCGCCCTGCGACTGGCCCGCGCCTACGACGCCCCGGCCGGCGACGAACACGAGCAGCTCATCCAGCGCCTCCTGACGCCGGTCGTCAAGTACTGGACGTGCAAGCGGGCACCGCAGCACGCCGCCGAAGCACTCGAGTGCCTAGGCGGCAACGGGTTCGTGGAGGAGTCGATCATGCCCCGCCTGTTCCGCCAGAGCCCGGTCAATGGGGTGTGGGAGGGCTCGGGCAACGTCATCTGCCTCGACGTGCTCCGGGCCCTGGCCAACGAACCGCAGTCCCTCGAGGCCTACTGGTCCGAAGTGGCCCTGGCCGACACCGGGGACCGCCGTCTGGCCCGGGCCGTCGACGACCTGCACGTCGACCTGGCCGAACCCGGATCGCTCGAGCCCCGGGCCCGGTCGGTGGTCGAGCGGATGGCCGTCGTCTTCCAGGCGTCCCTGCTGGTGCGCTTCGCCCCCCTGGCCGTCGCCGACGCCTTCTGCGCGACCCGGCTCGCCGGGGCCGGCGTGTTCGGCACCCTTCCGGTGGGCAGCGACACCGACGCCATCGTGCGGCGCCACACCCCGATCTGACTCGGCGCGGTCGTGCGCCCGACGGCGCCCGCTCGACGGTCAGGCCCCGCCGAGGGCCCTCTCCACCGCCGCCCACATGGCCTGGACCGGCGGCTCCTCGCCCGTCCAGGCCAGGAGCTGGGCGGCCGCCTGGTGGACGAGCATCCCCACGCCGTCGATCGTCGTCACCCCCCGGGAGCGGGCGGCGGCCAGCCAGGGCGTCTCGCGCGGGTGGTAGACGAGATCGGCCACCACCTGGCCCGCCTCGAGCGAACCGGGGTCGACGGCCGGGCGCTCGTCGGGGGCCGGGCCCCCGGCCATCCCGGCCGGGGTGGCGTTGACCACGAGGTCGACCGCGCCGGCCTCGTCGGGACCGCCGACCCGGCCCGCCGCCCCGGCCAGCGCCGCGGCCCGGGCCGCCCGCTCGGGGCTGCGGTTGACCACCATGACCTCGGCCGCGCCGGCGTCAGCCAACGCGAGCACCACCGCCCGGGCGGCGCCGCCGGCCCCGACGACGAGGCAGCGGCGGCCGGCGGGCTCGAAGCCGGCGCCCCGTCGGAGCGAGGCCACAAACCCCTCGCCGTCGGTGTTGTCGCCGACCAGTCGGTCACCGCGCCGGATAACGCAGTTGACCGCGTCCAGCCGGGCGGCCACCTCGGTGCGTTCGTCGACCAGCGCGGCCACTGCGGCCTTGTGGGGCATCGTGACCGATACCCCGGCCAGGCCGAGCGAGCGGACCCCCTCCAGGGCGCCGGCGGCGCCCCCCGGCGGCACGAGGAAGCCGGTGGAGGCCCAATCCAGCCCGAGCGCGGCGAAGGCGGTGTTGTGGAGCAGCGGCGACAGCGAGTGGGCGACGGGGTCGCCCATCACCCCGACCAGGGTCGTCGACGGGCCGGGCCAGTCGCCGCCGGGCCGCCCGCCCATCTAGCCGACCCCCCGGCTCTGGGCCAGCTGCTCGTTGGCCTGCTGCTCGGCGTAGGTGTCGGCGAAGGCCTCGGTCCCCGACTTGTCCACCACCACGAAGAACAGCCACTGGCCCGATGGCGGGTTCACCGCCGCGGCAAGGGCCGCCGGAGACGGGATGCAGATGGGCGTCGGGGTCAGCCCGGCGTGCAAGTACGAGTTGTAGGGCGTGTCGATCTTCAGGTCGGCCGGGGTGACGGTGCCGCCGTCCTGGCCGAGCGAGTACAGGACGGTCGAGTCCATCTGCAGCGGGGTGCCGCCGGCGAGCCGGTTGTAGATCACCCGGGCCACCTCGGGCATGTTGCGCGCCAGGTAGCCCTCCTTCTGGACGATCGAGGCGGCGGTGATCACCTGGTAGGTCGTCATCCCGAGCTTGGCCGCGCCGGCCGGGGTCACCCCGGCGGCCAGGGCCTGGCGGGTGAAGCGGTCGACCATGGCGGTGAGCAGCTGACGGTCCGTCTCGCCGTCCACCACCTGGTAGGGGCCGGTCCCCAGCAGCCCCTCGAGGCTGGTGACGCCGGCCGGTTGGAAGGGGGAGGTGACGGCCCCGCTCTTGGCCAAGGCCAGGAAGTCGCTCCCCCGTAGCCCCGGCAGGTCGTCCACCGCGGCGGCCACCTCGCTGACCGTGTAGCCCGGAAGCACGTCGACGGCGAAGACGTTCGGTCCCCCGTCGAGCACTTCGCGGGCCGCCGAGAACGACAGGTTCTGGTGGAACTGGTAGGAGCCCGGCTGGATCGTCGGGGTGCCGTGGATCAAGAAGAAGAGCCGGAACGCGAGCGAGCTGGCGACGACGCCGTGGGCGGCCAGGTCCCCGGCCACGGCGTCGCTCCCCTCGCCCCTGGCCACGTGCACGATGACCGCCGGGCCCGGAGGTCCCGAGGGGTGGGCCTCGATCTCGTACCACGCCACCACGGCGATGACCACCACGAGGAGCACGCCAGCCGTGGCGAGGATCCAGCGCCGGCGCCGCACCCGGCGGCGACGGCGCGCCGCGCTTCGCCCCGGCCGGCCCGCCGGCTCGCCGGGACCAGGCGCCCCGGCCTCCCGAGCCCCGAGATCGGGCGGGGAGCCACCGGCGGGCGGGCCACCGGTTTGGGGCACGGGAGGGAGGTCCGAGCCGCTCACTGCGCCGCCAGCCACGCCTCGAGGAGCACGGCGGCCGCGGCGCTGTCGACCGCGCGGCGGCGCGCCCGGGACGAGGCACCGGCCTCGGCCAACGCGGCGTGGGCCGAGACCGTGGTCAGCCGCTCGTCGAAGGTCTCCACCCGCACCCCGCGCCCGGCCAGCTCGTCGGCCAGGGCCGCCGCTTCGGCCACCGCCGCCCGGGCCGCCGGCCCGTGCCGCCCGTCGAGCGAGAGGGGCAGGCCCACCACCACGACACCGGCCGACTCCTCGTCGACCAGCGCGCCGATGGCCCGGCGGTCACGGGCGGGGTCGCCGGACCGTTCGATCACCGGTCGGGGGAAGGCCATCGTGCCGGCGGCGTCGCTCACCGCCACCCCGATGCGCCGGGACCCGAGGTCGAGGGCCACCGAGCGTCGGACACGATTCGGGCCGGCCCCGGCGGCCGGCCCGGAAGCCGGTTCAGCCACCGAGGAGCGCCCGGCGCGCTTCGGCCAGCGCATCGTCCAGCTTGGCGGGGTCGCGCCCGCCGGCCACCGCGACCTCGGGGGACCCGCCTCCGCCGCCGCCGACCACCGCCGCCACCCGCTTCACCAGCTCCCCGGCATGGGGCTCCCCGCCGGTGGCCACCGCGATGGCCACCTTCTCGCCGTCCGGGCTGCCGCCGACCACCGCCGCCCGCACCCCGTCGCGCCCCAGCGCCGCCTGGGCCAGCGTGCGCAGCTCCTCGGCGCCCCGCTCGTCGCGCCGGGCCACCACGACCCCGTCCTCGGCCGCCGCCGCCAGCTCGGCCGCCTCGCCCGAGATGGCCGAGCTTCGCAGCCGGGCCAGCTCCTTGTCGGCGGCGCGCTGGCGCTCGAGCAGACGGTTGAGCGCGTCGACGACCCCGTCGGGCTCCACCTTCAAGAGGGCGGCCGCCTCGGCCACCTCGGCCTCGCGCCGCTGGGCCCGCTCCACCGTCGACAGCCCGGTGACGGCCTCGATCCGCCGGGTGTTCGAGCCGATCGAGCCCTCCGACACGATGGCGATGGGCCCGATCATCCCCAGCGCGTCCACGTGCGTGCCGCCGCAGAACTCGAGCGAGTGCGGCCCGGCCCGCACCACCCGCACGACGTCGCCGTACTTCTCGTCGAAGAAGGCGACCGCGCCCATGGCCTCTGCGTCCGCCTTCGACGCCTCGACGGTCTCGACCCGGCCGTCGGTGAGCACGTCGGCGTTCGCCATCTGGGCCACCGCCGCGAGCTCCTCGCGGCTGGGCGCCCCCGGATGGCTGAAGTCGAAGCGCAGCCGGTCCGGCGCCACCAACGACCCCTTCTGCCGCACCCCGGTGCCCAGGACGCTGCGCAGCGCCGCGTGCAGCAGATGGGTCCCGGTGTGGTTGCGCCGGATGGCCTCGCGCCGGGGCCCGTCGATGGCGGCGAGCGCGTCCTGGCCGGTGAAGATCTCACCGGTTACCTTCGCCCGGTGGGCGTGCAGGCCCGGGAGGGCGGCCACGGTGTCGGAGACCTCGGCCCGCCCGGTCTCGGTCACGATGGTGCCGGTGTCGCCGACCTGGCCGCCGCCCTCGGCGTAAAAGGGGCTGCGGTCCAAGAACAACTCGGCCGTGCCCGGCTCGTTCCCGGCCAGCACCCCCACCACCCGGCAGGGCACGGCGTAGGCGTCGGGCGCCCGGCCGACGAAGAGCGTCGGGCCCTCGGTTTCGAGCAGCGCCCGGTAGGCGGCCTCGTCGGCCGCCGCCGGGGTGCGAGCCGCCTGGCGGGCCCGGGCCCGCTGCTCGGCCATCTGCTCGTCGAACCCGGTCCGGTCGACCTTGACCCCGGCCTCGCCCGCCAGCTCGGTGGTGAGCTCGATCGGGAAGCCGTGGGTGTCGTGCAGTCCAAAGGCCACCTCGCCGGGCAGCGTCCCCAGCCCGTCCTCCTTGGCCTCGGTCAGGGCCTCGTCCAGCAGGGCCAGGCCGGTGCGCAGGGTCCGGTCGAAGCCCTTCTCCTCGCGCTCGAGGACCGAGGTGATGTGCCCGATCTCCTCGGCCGCCTTGGGGTAGGCCTGGCCCATGACGGCCACGGTCGCCTCGGCCAACGCCGGGGTGACCACCGTCTCGACGCCGAGACGCCGGGCGGTGAGCACGGCCCGGCGGCCGACCCGGCGCAGCACGTAGCCCCGTCCGTCGTTGGAGGGCATCACGCCGTCGCCGAGGAGCATGGTGACGCAGCGCCCGTGGTCGGCCAGGACCCGGAGGGCCACGTCGACCTCGGGGTCGTCGCCGTAGCGGCGCCCGGTCAGCGACTCGGCCCGGGCGATCACCGGGCGCAGCACGTCGGTCTCCCAGATCGACGGCACCTCCTCGAGGATGGTGAGCATCCGCTCCAGACCGGCGCCGGTGTCGATGTTCGGCTTGGGAAGCGGGGCGAGGGTGCCGTCGGCCTGACGGTCGTACTGGGTAAACACCAGGTTCCACAGTTCGGTGAAGCGCTCCTCGTCGCCCAGCGCCGGGCCCCCGTCCTCGCCCCACTCGGGGCCGCGGTCGTAGTAGATCTCCGAGGAGGGCCCGCACGGGCCGGTCTCGCCCATCTCCCAGAAGTTGTCCTCGCCCATGCGCTGGATACGCTCCGCCGGCAGGCCCACCACGTCGCGCCAGATGGCCGCCCCCTCGTCGTCGCTGGTGTGGACCGTCGCCCACAGGCGCGCGGGATCCAGGCCCAGGTCACCGGTCAGGAATTCCCAGGCCCAGGTGATCGCCTCGGTCTTGAAGTAGTCCCCGAAGCTGAAGTTCCCGAGCATCTCGAAGAAGGTCAGGTGCCGGGTCGTCCGC
>Ga0209040_10003760_pt1 | contig 11574 bp, 9 predicted proteins | sample BogFormECP12_OM3_FD_188240 | JGI IMG/M metagenome (GOLD analysis project Ga0209040, IMG submission 188240) | Bog forest soil microbial communities from Calvert Island, British Columbia, Canada - ECP12_OM3 (SPAdes) (version 2) | ecosystem: Environmental > Aquatic > Freshwater > Wetlands > Bog ... | reverse complement strand
CAAATTGTGAGCAAGTTCAACAGAAACGCCTTCCGGCTACGACGGAAGGCGTTTGTAATCAGCAACTTTTTGGTTGCGGGGGGTGGATTTGAACCACCGACCTTTGGGTTATGAGCCGACATAGGTCCGTATTTTCAACAACTTACAAGACGCGGGTGGCTCTGTAAGTCCTTGTAAGTACGAGTAGCGAATCCTTATTGGACAGCTAACGGACAGGCGAGTCTCCACAGCTCATTTACCGGAGCTTTACGGACTACCGTATCTATGGCTGGCTTTCCGCAGTTACGGGCCCCGCGACGCTCGCCGGCCACTGGTCATCCGTAGGTCGCCAGGTCTTATCCGGGTTGTAGAACTCCATCTTCTTTACGATGTTGAGCGAATCAGGACCCAGGTCCTTCTGATAGACGACTCCGTCGTTGCTCACGATAAACGTTTTCACGCCGGTCACTCGGTATTCGGCCGGCACGGCGACAAGGGCAAACCCGCCGATCATGATGCCTTCAATGACGTAATCAATTTTGCCCAAAGGCGCGGCCGGACCCTGACCTTTCAGGATCTTGAAGTAATAGCCATGAAACCCGGACTTCCCGGTGGAGTAGCCTTCCTCCAACGCCTTGGCCACAGCTTCTCCGATCGGTCCTGCTGATGTGCCGTCCGCATTCTTCCAATACAAGCCATCCTGCTTGCCGGGAGAGCTGAAGATTTTCTGCGCATACTGATTTACGCCGGAATCATCGTGAATTTGCAAAGAGTACTCCCTCTGCGCATCCACATAACCGCGGCAGACCGTGATGGCGTCAAGTTCATTGGCGCCAATGCGGCGATAGAGAATGTTCTGCCTTCCCGTCTTGGAATCGAAATACCACTTGCCGTTTTTCTTGATCAGAGGCACCGGAAACGGCCACTCTTCGTCGCCCACGATAAGCGTCGCCTGGTTGGGATTCGACTTGCTGACCGAGATGGAGTTCTTTGCCTGCGCCTCTTTGCCGAATTGGACGGCGTTGTTCTTGGACTGCACCGGATCGCCGCCGGAGACGAAGTCCTTGCCATCGGGCCCAAAGATGGCCATCAGCGCATCCACTTCGTAATCGGCCGCGGCCTTGATGACGGCGTCGGCGGCTTGCTGTGGAGTGTCGAAGGCCTTGCCCAGCGCCGCCGGCGTGGCGGGCGTAGCGGCCTTGGCCGGAGCCGCGGACTGCGACTGCGCCGCCACCATCATCGGCAAACGTGCGAGCAGCAGGAGGACGAGAGCGGCGGTCATTACGCTGGAGCTGAAGAGTCTGGATTTCATGTTTTCCCCCTTCGTTATGATTCGCATGGCTTACCTCCTCCCGCCGCCGCCCCGACCACCGCCGCCACCGCCACGGGCGCCACCACCGCCGCGTGAGCCTCCCATGCTGGAAGAGCCACGCGATTGACTGGCTCGAGCTCCGCTTCCGCTCATGCCGCTGCCGCCGAAGGCGCTGCGGTTGTTCGAGCTTGGACTATTTGGGACGCGCTGGTTACCCACGCGGTCGCCGCCGCCGCGGCTTCCACCACCTGCGCCCCCACGGTTACCCATGTCGCGATTGCCGGCGCCTGTTCCTGCTCCGCCGCGATTCGCCGCATCGCGCGTGCCCGCGCTTGGCGTCCGATTGCCGAAGTTGCCGGCCTGCTGGTCCCGGCCTACGTTCTGGCGGGCATTCGACTGCCGATTCTGCATGGAGTCGCCACGCGTCGTACCGCCGAACTTGTTGGCCGTGCCTCTGTCGCCGTAAGGAGCCCCGCCGCGGTGCTGCGGATTGTGCTGCCAATTGCTGTTACCCCGGTTCCCGCCATTGCCGCGGTTGCCGCCATTGACACGGTTGCTGTTGTTGACGAAGTTATTGTTGTTGTTGATGGTGACGTTGTTGTTGCCGCCCCATCCGGAGTTGTAGCCCCAGCCACCGCCCCACATCGCTCCCATCGCAACGCCAACGCCAAAGGAAATGGCCATGCCCGCCGCGTAATAACCCGGCGGGGGATAAGCGATCGGGGGGTAGGCATAAACGGGCGCTCCGTACACTACGGTTGGGTTGTAGCTCGGAACGTACACAACTTGCGGATTCGCCTGCTCAACCACGATCACCTGTTTGCTCTCGACGACCTTGGTTTCAACCTTTTGCTGTTCCGAGGATTTCAGGTTGCCGGCGTCCTGGGCTTTCTTTCTCATGCGCTGGACTGCGTCCATCACGTCGCTCTGCTGCGCGAGAAATGCGTTCCCAAGGTCGGTCGTCCACTTGATGTTCTCGGCCAGTAGCTTGACGGCATCGGGCAAAGCAGCCAGTCCCTGGATGCTGGGGTCCCAGTTCTGCTTCTTTACAGCGTCGGCTAGCTGTTTCTCATTCAGTCCCTTGTTCTGGGCCAGCCACTGCTGCAACTGAATGACCTCGAGTGGATAGGTGGACGCTACCAGCACTTGGCTGAGGAGCGGATCGGGGTACAGCGCGATCGGCGCCACCAGCGAGTCGAGCTGGTCGGGAGGAACTCTTGCCGCCTGACTCCCGGCCGCCTGATCCTGCGCCGGACTTGCCGCCAACGCTGCGCTCCCGGGCATAAGCGCTGCGATGCAGATGATCGCTGAGAGCTCTCGAACGAGCTGGAGTAGACAGTTGCTAAGAGTCCTTCTTGATTTCATATCGACCATGCCTCTGCTTGTAAGTCCAATTTCCTTTTTCGGCGCGTTCAATCGATTACGGAACCTCAGACCACGGGGCCAACGCCGAACCGCATTTCAACTTCCGATTCCAGTCGCTAAATCCGCCGGTTGCTGACTCGGCTTCTCCTAGCCTAATCCTTGCCCACGTGCCGTTGTACCGTTCAGCAGAATGGGGCACAACTAGGGAAATCCCTAACCGGTCGGCTGCCTCCCTGAAGAAACGAAGGACTGGCCCGACAGCGCGGCATGGATGGCCGGAATTAGGTCGGATTTCATGTGGGACTTTACCACATAACCCAGAGCCCCCTCCGCCAAACAGGCATTAACGAATTCCTCATCGGAGTGAATGGTCAGGAAAACCAACTTTGCTGTAGATCCTTTCTCGCGGAGCTGGTGGGCTGCCTCGATCCCGCTGAGCTCCGGCATCGATATGTCTGCCACGATCACGTCGGGGTTCAGACGCATCGCCTGCGAGATCATTTCCTGACCGGTATGGGCTGCTCCTACTACGTCGAATGCCGATTGTAGAAGCGCCGTCACGCGCTCCAGCACGAGCTGATGATCATCGGCTAGGAGAATGCGTGGACGGTTCATGGGGCCCTCCGTTCATGAGTTCGGATATAGGGAATCAGTGCAATTGCGAACCATCAGCGAATCCTAAGTCCCAGGAACTCGAGGTGCTCCGTTTCGCTAACTGCGCGCTATTTCTTGGATCGGATTCCGAGTCCGGGCCAATCATAGGAGCAGGGCGTGACGCTCACAACTGGGGAAATCCCTAGTGCCAGTTTGCGGAAGAATCTGACCACCTGGTAACCGCCGGTACGAGACAGGCCTTTGGCCACTTGGGCCGAAGCCTGCGGCGATTAGACAGGATGTGACCACGAGCGCCTGGCAAAGGCCATTAAGGCAGGGCAAGGTGACGGCGATTCAGGGGGAGTGTGAGTGCAACTCAGCTAGGCTGTTCGGAACGATGAATAGTCAACCTGGCCTCGTCGGCATTTGTCTCGGGCGTATGCCGCAGGTCGTGTCCCAGAGAGTAATTTAGGAACGTTCGAATGGCGGCGATCGCAGCTAACTGTCCGATGTCGTTCCAGGTAGGGCTGATCGCACTTTTCAATATATCGGCGGCGAGCAGGAACTCGAGGGCTAGGACCAACCAACCTGCAAAGCCTCGGAAAACCACCAGTGGTACCACAGGCGCATTCGCCCGCCGGAACCCGATGACAGCGGATCCCATTGCCTGAATCGCGCCGATCACGATTACCACTACCGCAGTGAATTCACTGCACGTAGCCACCACCTCTGAGATGCTCTTTACGATTTCAACCATCTTGTCATTCTGTGGGCGTCGGGGGTGAAGCTATCACATACGCATACAATTTAGAAAGGCTATCCCGCGAACTGATTGGCAGCCGTTCCCTCGATCCAGGCAAGGAATAACTTGTAGCCTACTGACAAAACGATCGCGCCGACGAACAAGCCGATGATGCCCATTGCCACAAATCCGCCGATCGCGCCCAGAAAAACCACAGCGATCGGAACCGCGGCTCCTCGGCCCAGCAGGACTGGCTTCAGTACGTTGTCCATTAGCGCCACAATGATGCACCAAATCAAGAAGATCACTGCCTTGGTCGTGCCGGCGGTCGCAAACACGTAGATCACAGCGGGAACCAGTACGACGGCTCCGAACTGAAGTACGGCTGCGATCAGGAAAATCACTGCCCACAGGCCCACCGCAGGAAGTCCCACCACTAGAAAGCCAACCGCGGCGAAAGCCGATTGGATAATCGCAACGCCAATAATGCCGAAGGTGACGCTGCGGATGGTGGACCCGACCAGTTCGTGCAACTCGAGTCCCTTCTCGCCGAAAAGGCGGTCGAACAGCGAGCGGGTCATTGCATAAGCCGCCTGGGCGTTGGCCAGGAGCACTCCGGAAACCACGATGGAGAGAAGCAATTGCAACAGCGTAACGCCCAATCCGGCAGTGGCCGAGAGTACTCCGGGAAGCGCAGCCTTGATTTGTGGAGCGAACTCCTTCAGCAACTCGGTCAGGTCTCTGGAAGCCAGAAGCCACACTTTTGTCAGGGGAGTGCCGATAAGCGGCCAACCGGCGATGCCGGGTGGTGGCGGAGGAACGATCGCGGCTCCCGACTTTACGTGGGCGGTCACGGCTTGAACCCCCTCGACCAGGCTGCCTGCAAGCAAGAAGACGGGAAGAATCAAGACAGCCAGAAGAATCGAGGTGAAGAAGACGGCGGCCAGGACGCCACGCCCTCCCATGAGTTTCTGCAACCTCTTGAAAGCCGGGTAAGCAGCGACGGCGATGATAATCCCCCAGGCCAGCAGGGGGATGAACGGACGCAGGATCAGGAGGCAGGCGGCAGCCAGCAGAACGGTGAGGCCAATGTGAATGGTCGCTTCGAGGGCTCGGTTCACCTGAGCCTTGTCGTACGCAGATTTTTCAAGAGTCACGGCCGAGTTCTCCTGAAGACGCCAGCAACCTTACTCCGGCAACTGCACGCAGTTGGTTTGGTCAGCTCCTTCGGCATTTCATGATGCGGTCCGGATCAAGGCACGATCATAGTTCCAGCCGTTAGACCTCACAACTGGGGAATTCCCTAGTATGCCCAGCGTGGGAAGGCCGACGAGAGCTTCAGGAAGGCTTCTGTTTCTGCACAGGTCCAGAATCCAGTGAAATCAAACCCTGCTTCAAGGCAAAGAGCACCATATCTGCGTTGCTCTTTAGGTGGAATGCTTCCATGATGTGATGCTTGTGGAATTCTATCGTTTTCTCGCTCAAGTTTAGATGCCCGGCGATCTCTTTGATGGGACGGCCTTCCGCGCATAGTTGGACAATATCGCGTTGGCGAGCAGTTAGTTCCTTCGAGTACTGGCGGGCGCGCGCTTTCGCAGCTACCCAATCTTCCGCTCTGAGTTTGGGAGTGACGTAATTCTTGCCATGACGCACTTGCTCAATCGCCTTCACAAGCTCCGAACCAGCTGACTGCTTGAGAACAAATCCAACCCCTCCCAATTCAAGAGCAGCGGCGGCCAGATTGGGATTGTCCTGCATCGTCAGGAAAACGATCTTCACTGTGGGGAGCTGCTCGCGGATTCGCTGGGCGGCGTCCAAGCCATTCAAGAGTGGCATGCCAACGTCCACAATAGCGATCTCTGGCTGGAGCCTGGCAGCTTCGCGTACGAGTGCACGTCCATCAGCCACGATGCCGATCACGCTGTAGTTCTTCTCCAGCAGGAGCCGAAGGGCTTCAGCAAAGACAACGTGATCGTCCGCAATCAAAACCTTTGGTCGGGCGCTCTCCATCGGCAATTCTTCCGTTCTATGCAAAGGTCGCTGCGTCAGATGCTGGATACGGTTGATGGCACAGCGGCGTGATTAGCCGGTTCTGCACCCTTCTGCTGCGGCAGCCGAGCCCAAACATCGATATGGGTCCCCTTTTGCGGCTCCGAGCGAATTTGAAATCGCGCGCCAATCAGCCGTGCGCGCTCTTCCATGCTGCGGACACCGATCCCTTGGTTTTCGACCAGATTTCTCACATTGAACCCTGCTCCATCATCGGATATTGACAGATGAAGGCTGCCATCAACCGTTTCCAACGTTACCTGCGCCTTTGACGCCCCGCTGTGCTTCTTTACGTTGCGAAGACCTTCCTGCACGATACGAAATAGGCACAGTGCCGCGCCTGCATCGACCGATCGCGGAACATTGTCGTGAACGAAAGCTACCGGAATTCTCTGCTGTGCGACAAACTCTTTGCAAAAAGCGTTTACTCCGGAAACCAGTCCTAGCTTTTCCAACGTAGAAGAATGCAGGCTATGAGACAGCGTGTGAAGATCGGCGCCGATCTCGCCGGCGGAATTCAGTAGCTCGTGCAGTTGCCGGGTTGCTTCCTGAGGCGATTCCGGAACCATCTCAGCCGCCGTTTCCAACCCCAGAGACAAAACCGCGAGCCGCTGGCTGAAGTCGTCATGCAGTTCGGATGCGAGCCGGCTGCGCTCGTCCTCCTGGGCATTGATGAGCATTCCGCTGAGACGCGTCTGCTCGTTCCTGGCAAGCTTGAGCTGCTTCAGATTGAACAGCAGATAAACGGTCAGGGAGCCCAGCGTCAGGATCACCAGAAGACCAGCCAGCAATATCCATTTTGCCCGTTGCCACAACGTCGGTTCCTGAAAGAGTATGATGCTGCCGGCCGGAAGTTTCCTCTCGCTCAGGTTCCAGCGCTGCAACTGCTTCCAATCAAACATGTAGATACTGGGGCTGCTTTGGATCGGAATATCTTGAGCTTTCTTTCCTCCAAAAATATTCGAAACGACGCTGGCAGCGATCCTGCCTTGCTCTGCAAAGTCCAAAACATATCCGCCAACGATCCCGTGTCCCAGATAGGTATCGGACATACCGAAAACAGGAGCGTTCGCCGTCTCAGAAACTAGCGGAAGCGCGGTGGTTGCGTTGACGAACTCGTTGCCAGCCGCGTCACGGAAGAACGAGACATACAGCACTATCGTACGAACTGGTAGATGGCGAAGCCGCTCCAGCAAGCTGCTCATTTCCAGGTCTGTGAGGTACGTGAAGTCCACTGGCGCCGGATCCGAATTCAGACTGGCCTTCGTGATGGCCTGCACTCCTCTATCGAACGTTGAACTCCCGCCAACAACTACGACGTGCCTCGTTTCGGGAAGCAACTGCAGCGCCACCCCGAGTGTCTTCGCGGGCTCAAGCTTCATCCAGGATCCCGTGAAACGGGAGGTGAGCTTGGGGTGTCCGGCTTGCTCCTCTGTGCTGCTGCAGAACACAACCGGAACGTCCGGCAAAAACGTGGTGGAGACGCTAGCCAGGAACTTGATTGCTGTAGGGCCCATCGCGACAATAACGTCTAATTTGCGGTCTTGATATTTCTGGATCAGGAGGGCCAGTGACCGTTGTTGTGAAGCTTCGTCCGCAAACGATGTGGAATCAATGCTCTCCACGTAAAACTGCGTTTGGTAAACGGGGCTGGATGCTAGCTCTGACAGCAGCTGTTGGGTCACCAGTGCCGAAGCCGAGTGAGCTAAACCGACTTCATTGATGATCAAAACGCTTTTCCTGACAGGCTGCGTCGAAGCCGCAGGACACAACATTAGCGGGAGACACGTGCACAAAAGGATCACAGACCTGCACAGGTTAGAACGGGGGCGAGTGAGGCTCACTCTCATAATACGTGCGACCCTTCGGTCACAAGATTCAGAAACACCCCTGCGTGCAGGCGCACAGAAAGGCGCTCCGGTGAGGACGATGACCTGGGATCATCAATTTTCATGATAAGACCCCCAGACTGACGAAACAACTCCCTGAAAACACACGGGTGTGACCCACTAGGGATTTCCCTAGTTGTCGAGAACATGCCTCCGCCGTAGAAGAGTAGGCGTAAGGCGGGTTGAGCGCTAACACTGGGTTACGAATCGGAAATGCGATTTCTTTCCCAGTATCGCGCTTTACGATGCGCGGCACACCTGACTGTTCGTCACATCCTGCCGGAAGGAGCGACAGGCTCATGAAACCCCATCGTGCAATCAATTGGAGAAGGGCTGCAAGCACCATTCTAGTGATGGTGGCTCTATTTGCGATTTCTGTAAGCTCTGCTCGGGCGCAAACCCAGAACGGACAACCGCCCGATGTTCAGCAACTGCAAAAGAAGATTGAGCAAATGGAAAAGCAGATGCAAGAACAGAGGGAGCAGATGCAAGAACTGAAGCAGCAGATCAGCGCGATGCAGCATCCGCAGGGACCGTCGCCTGACCTGACGATCGGAGGCGAGCCCGAGCATGCTGTCACTGAAGAGCTCGTAGCGGCTGAACAACAACCTGCTAAGGGCGCGCCGCGCCCTGAGCAAGGTACTGCGCTCGACTTGTACGGCTTCGTCATGCTCGACTCGGGCTACGACTTCGCGACCAATAACCCCGATTGGTTCGACACCATGAGGCCGACAAAGTTGAATGCTTTTCCCGGCGAATTTGCGCCGGACGGAAAGTTCTGGTTCGGGGTACGGCAAACAAGGTTTGGCGTGAAGACATCTACTCCGACGCCGCTCGGTGACCTCAAGACTCACTTTGAGTTCGAATTGTTTGGAACCGGCGTCGATGCGGGACAAACCACTTTCCGGCTGCGACATGCTTATGGCGAATTGGGAGCCTTTGGCGCGGGACAGACATGGAGTCCTTTTATGGACATCGACGTCTTCCCGAACTCTCTCGAATATTGGGGCCCGAGCGGCATGGTCTTCTATCGTAATGTTCAAGTGCGCTGGATGCCGCTCAGGGGGGAAAGAACAAGGGTCGCGATCGCCTTGGAGCGTCCAGGCGCGACGGCGGATCAGGGCCAGTACAGCGACTTTATTGAGTTGCAGGGCGTCAGGCCCAGGTTCACCATACCGGATATCTCCGGCCATGTCCGATTTATTCGCAACTGGGGATACATACAGTTGGCGAGCATCTTTAGAAAGGTCAGTTGGGAGCAAACGCAGCCTAGCCCATTCAATCTGAGTGGTACCGCCTATGGCTGGGGCGTGAACGTCACCTCAAATGTGGTTCTAGGCAAGAAGGATGTTGGTAAGTTTGAAGTTGTCTATGGACATGCTATTCAGAATTACATGAACGACGCGACCACTGACATCGGCATCCAGAACAACTTGGGTAATCCGGTGACGCCAATCAAGGGGGCCGCGGTGCCGATATTGGGTGTCGTCTCATTCATCGACCACAACTGGAGTGAACGGTTCCAAAGCTCCATTGGCTATTCGATGGTGAACAATTGGAACCCCGATGGAGATCTTCCGGCGGCCTATCACCAGGGCCATTACGCACTGGCAAACATCCTTTTTCACCCGGTCAAGGCCGTCACCGTCGGCAGCGAGTTTCAGTTTGGCAGACGGATAAACTTCAGTGATGGCTTCAACACCAACGATTATCGCGTTCAGTTCTCCTTCAAATATGACTGGTCAAAGACTTTCGGAGGCGAATACTGACGTTGGAGTTTCCAATCCGGCAAGTCTAAGTAGCAGAGCTGATATGCATTGCACTTTATGGAGACAGTATGAAACTTCGCACTCTTATTTTCTTAGCTCTCATCTGTGGCTTCCTGGGTGCAGCAGCTTACGCCCAGGAAGTACGCGTCGAAAAAGACCTTCTGGGACAGAAGGAAGTTCCGGCCAATGCCTACTATGGTGTGCAAACGGCACGGGCCCTCGAGAATTTCCAGATCTCCGGCATTGAGATCAACCATTATCCGGGGTTCGTGGAGGCATGGGCGATCGTGAAACTGGCTGCCGCAAAGGCCAACACCGATGTGGGCGCGATGAAACCGGAGAAATTGGCGGCCATCGATAAGGCTTGCCAGGCTGTGCTCGCCGGCAAGTATCACGACCAGTTTGTCGTGGATTGGTATCAGGGCGGCGCCGGGACATCCTCAAACATGAACGCCAACGAGGTGCTCGCCAACATTGCCCTCGAGCTGTCAGGGCATAAGAAGGGCGAGTATCAGTTCGTCGATCCGCATGATGACCTCAACATGTCGCAATCCACGAACGATGCATATCCGACCGCGATCAAAGTAGCGATTCTTCTACGAAACGAAAAACTGATCGCGGAGTTGGAAAACCTGGCTGCGTCTTTCCGCACAAAAGGCGCTGCCTATCTTCGCATGGTGAAGATGGGACGCACCGAGATGCAGGATGCCGTACCCATGACAGTCGGTCAGGAGTTCTATGCATTCGCGGCTTCCCTTGAAGGCGAGATCCAGTTGCTGCGAGACGCGGAGAAATATCTGTACACCGTCAATATGGGTGCGACCGCAATCGGCACAGGACTTAATGCGCCCAAGGGATATGGCGAAAAATGTGCGGCACATCTCGCCGAGCTGACAGGCAAGCCAATCGTTCCGGCCTCCGATCTGCTCGCCGCAACCTGGGACCAGCAGGGATTTCTGGCGTATTCGGCCGCGCTGAGAAGTGTAGCCGTCAAGCTCTCGAAGATCGCGGGCGACCTGATTCTCTTGGCCTCGGGTCCAAGGGCAGGACTGGCCGAGATCAACCTGCCCGCAGTACAGCCCGGTTCTTCGATCATGCCGGGGAAGGTCAATCCCGTGATCCCGGAGCTCGTTAACGTAGTGGCTTTTCGCGTGATCGGCAATGACTACACTGTGAGCCTGGCTGCAGACCATGGACAACTGCAATTGAACGCTTACGAGCCGATCGAGGGTCTGGCGGTGCTGGAGTCGCAAAGCCTGCTCAATCGTGCGTCTATCGCCCTGCGCTCGAAATGCGTCGACGGCATCACCGTAAACGAAAAGATGTTACAGCACTACCTGGAAACCACGGTCGGCATTGTGACCGCACTGAATCCGATTATTGGTTATGAGAAGGCAACCGAGCTGGCGGCAGAGGCATACGCGAGCAATAAGGGAATTCTGGAAATCATTCGTGAGAAACACGTCTTGACCGAACAACAGATTAATGAATTGCTCGATCCTGTGAAGCTGACAGGTCTGGATACGAGCAAATACTCGAAGGACAAGTAAACCTTCTGCAGAGAGGACCAAGCCCATGAGGCCAAATCGCAGAGTCGTGTCGCATTGTCTTGCACTGGTGGTGTTGCTGAGCACGCTGTGTTCTGTCGCCCAGCAGAAGCCCAATATCGTCATCCTCGCGACTGGCGGCACAATTGCCGGCGCAGCGGCTAGCGGAACGCAGGCCGGTTATAAATCAGGGGCTGTAACCATTGATGCGATGATCGCTGCCGTTCCGGGAATCAAAGATCTCGCCAATATCAAGGGTGAGCAGATCTCTAACGTCGGCTCGCAAGACATGACGCTGGATATCATGATGACCCTTGCCAGGCGCATT
>Ga0209040_10003759_pt1 | contig 11576 bp, 9 predicted proteins | sample BogFormECP12_OM3_FD_188240 | JGI IMG/M metagenome (GOLD analysis project Ga0209040, IMG submission 188240) | Bog forest soil microbial communities from Calvert Island, British Columbia, Canada - ECP12_OM3 (SPAdes) (version 2) | ecosystem: Environmental > Aquatic > Freshwater > Wetlands > Bog ... | reverse complement strand
ACCGCCTTTCGCCCGTGCGACGACTGCCGCGATCTGAAAACATGTGCGGTCCGGCTGATCATGATCGAGGCGCGCAACGCCATCGCCAGCGTGCTCGACCACCGCACGCTCGCGGAGATGCGGATGCTGACCAATCCAAACGACCTGGCCGAGATGTATCACATCTAGCTCTGCCGACGGCTGCCGAGGAGGGCGACCCCGAATCCCCAAGACCCCATCGCGTTTTCGACCTAGAGGAGCATGAATTGTGATGTCCCGGCTGCGTGCGCGCCTTTCGCTATTCGGTCTGGCGTTGGCTTTGGGGGGTTTCGCGGATGGCGCAAGCCTGGCCGACGAGACGACCCCTGTCCCGGAGATTCGCCCCGGCTTTCTCAAAGGTTACTTGTCCAGGGAAGCGCTGCCCGACAGCGCAGCGCTGCTGCCGCCGCCGCCGGCCGTGGGCTCGGCCGCCGAAGCCCTCGATCTCGAGGTCGCCCGCGCCAGTCTGGCGCTCAAGGACACGCCCCGCTGGCTTCTCGCCGCAATGGACGCCAACCTCAAATTCCCCGAGGCCGCCGGCGGCTTTTCCTGTGCGCTCGGAGCGCCGGTGACCGAGCAGGACACCCCGCGGCTCTATCAGATGTTGCGGCGCGTGATGACCGACGCGGGCCTGGCGACTTTCGCGGCCAAGGACAAATACCAGCACGCGCGCCCCTTCATGCTCGACGGCCAGCCGATTTGCACGCCCGACAAACAGAAGGATCTCAGGGAACAAGGCTCGTACCCCTCCGGCCATACGTCGATCGGCTGGGCCTGGGCGCTCGTCCTTACCGAGGCGTCCCCCGATCAGAGCGAGGCGATCCTCGCACGCGGCCGCGCCTTCGGCGAAAGCCGCGTCGTCTGCAACGTTCATTGGGAAAGCGACGTGATCGAAGGCCAGTTCATCGGCGCGGCGACGGTCGCGCGCCTCCATGCCGAACCGGCGTTCGTCGCCGACCTCGAGGCGGCGAAGGCGGAACTCACGGCGGCGCGCGCAAAAAATCTCCCGCCCCAGCGCGATTGCAAGTTCGAGGCGGAAGCGCTCGCGCAGACGCCGCCACGGTCCCCGTAGCGGCACGCGAGCCCCTGGCGCGGGCATCAAGAGGCGGTTGCGATACGCGCGCCGGGCGGGCGATCCGGGAGTCGCCCTCGTGTGGACGCAATGCGCGATTTCGGGTTGAGTGTGTCTGAAGGGACAGTTACTCCTGAACCCAGATCGACCCGGCAAGAGAATTCCGCGCGAACCGAATCGCCGGGAGGAAATCCCGTCGGGACGCGACGGCGCCAGCAATCGAGTGACCAAGAGACGGCCCATCCACGGCTTCGGGACGGGAACGAGGGAGAGGGACAATGCAACTCGGCATGATCGGATTGGGGCGTATGGGCGCGAACATGGTCGAGCGCCTGATGAAGGCCGGACACAAACTGGTGGTGTACGACTCCCACCCGGACGCAGTGAAGGCGCTCGCCGCAGTGGGAGCGACCGGCGCCGGAAGTCTCAAGGATTTCGTGGCGAGCCTCTCCAGGCCGCGCGCCGTCTGGCTCATGGTTCCCGCGGCTGTGGTCGATCCCATTCTCGCCGATGTCGTCCCGTTCCTGGAGGCGGGCGACATCGTGATCGACGGCGGAAACTCCTACTATCACGACGATATCAAGCGGGCGGCTGCGCTGCGGCCGAAAGGCTTGCATTACGTCGACGTCGGCGTCAGCGGCGGCGTCTGGGGCAAGGAGCGCGGCTATTGTCACATGATCGGCGGCGAGGACGCGGTCGTCGAGCGCCTTGACCCGATTTTTCGCGCGCTTGCTCCCGGCGTAGCGGCCGCGCCCCGCACCCCCGGCGCGAAGGGAGAGCCGGATCAGGCCGAAATGGGCTATCTGCACTGCGGCCCAAACGGCGCCGGCCATTTCGTCAAGATGGTCCATAACGGGATCGAATACGGACTCATGGCCGCCTACGCCGAGGGCATGAACATTCTCCGCCATGCCAATGTCGGCATGGAGAAGCACGAGGCGGACGCAGAGACGACGCCGCTTCGGCGCCCCGAGTATTATAGCTACCAGATCGAGGTCGACAAAGTCGCCGAAGTCTGGCGCCGCGGCAGCGTCGTCAGCTCGTGGCTGCTGGACCTGACCGCGTCCGCGTTGCGGTCGGACCCGGCCTTGAGCGGGTTTGCCGGCCGCGTGTCCGATTCGGGAGAGGGACGCTGGACGCTGCAGGCGGCTATCGACGAAGGCGTGCCGGCGCCGGTGCTGAGCGCCGCCCTGTTCGGACGCTTCGAGTCGCGCGGCGCGGCTGAATACGCTGACAAGCTGATGTCGGCGATGCGCCTCGAGTTCGGCGGCCACCACGAGAAGCCGGCGGAGCTCTGAGTGGACGCCGCCCTCTCGGACGCCCTCGTCTTTCTCGGCGCGACCGGCGATCTCGCCTACAAGCAGATCTTCCCGGCGCTGCAGGGGCTCGTTCGCGAGGAAGGCCTCAATGTCCCCATCGTCGGGGTCGCCAAGTCCGGCTGGGGTCTCGAACAGTTTCGGGCGCGCGCCAAGGACAGCCTCGAACATCACGGAAGCTTCAACGACGCGGATTTCGCGCGCCTCGTCAAACTCCTGAAATATGTCGACGGCGATTACAACGATCCGCAGACGTTTCAGCAACTGAAGCAGGCGCTGGGTCCCGCCAGGCGGCCCTTGCACTATCTCGCGATCCCGCCCGCGCTATTCGGCGCCGTCGGATCGGCGCTCGCCGCGAGCAAACTCAACCAGAATGCGCGCATCGTGGTCGAGAAGCCGTTCGGTCACGATCTCGAGTCGGCGCAGGCGCTCGACCGGACGCTGGTCCAGTACTTCCCTGAGGAGGCGATTTTTCGCATCGACCATTACATGGGCAAGGAGCCCGTGCAGAACATAGTCTACACCCGGTTCGCCAATGCGACGATCGAGCCGCTATGGAATCGACAACATGTCCGTAGCATCCAGATCACCATGGCGGAAGCTTTCGGCGTTGCGGACCGCGGCGGCTTCTACGACGCAACCGGCGCACTTCGCGACGTGGTTCAGAACCACCTTTTGCAGGTCGTGGCCAACCTGATGATGGAGCCTCCGTCCGGCGAGAGTCACGAGGCCACGCGCGATCAGAAAGCCGCGCTGATGAAGGCCATCCGCCCGCTCGACGCGGCAAGCCTGGTGCGCGGGCAATATCGGGGCTATCGCGCTGTCCCAGGCGTCAGGCCCGACTCGCCGGTCGAGACCTATGTGGCGCTCAAACTCTATGTCGACAGTTGGCGCTGGGCCGGCGTGCCGGTATTCATTCGCGCCGGCAAGAATCTGCCTTTGACCGCCGCCGAGGTGATCGTCGAGTACCAGAAGCCGCCGCGCACGGTGTTCGGCGAGGACCTATCGCACGGCTATCTGCGCGTGCGACTGAGCCCGGATGTCTCCGTCGCGGTGGGCCTTCGCATGAAACGTCCCGGCGAGCGGATGATTGGCGAGGATGTCGAGCTGATGATGACCGAACAGCCCGGCTCCTTGATGCCGCCGTATCAGCGCCTGCTCGGCGATGCGATGCGCGGCGACAGCGAATTGTTCGGCCGGCAGGATATTATCGAGGCGCAGTGGCGCATCGTCGAGCCGATCCTGCGCGATCCGCCCGCATGTTTCGAATACGAACCGGGAAGCTGGGGCCCGGAGGCGGCGAATGCCCTCCTGGGCGCTTACGGGCCGTGGCGGGATCCCAAACCCCCGGCGGAGGCCTGATCGCCGTGGATAATCTCGTCTTCCTGTTCGACGTCGACAACACGCTCATCGACAATGACGCCGTCCAGGACGAGTTGCGCTCGCATCTCCTCAAGACCTTCGGGGAGGCGACAGAACGGCGCTACTGGGAGATCTTCGAAGAACTGCGGGTCGAGCTCGGCTATGCGGACTACCTCGGCGCGCTGGAGCGCTACCGGGCCGAGGATCTGCACGATCCGCGGCTCCTGCGGATGTCGAGCTGGCTTGTCGACTATCAGTTCGCCGACCGCCTCTACCCCGGCGCGCTGGAGGTTGTGGGCCATGTCCGTCAATGGGGCCGCCCGGTCGTGCTTTCGGACGGCGACGCGGTCTTCCAGCCGCGCAAGGTCGAGCGATCCGGGATCTGGAAGGCGTTCGAGGACGATATTCTTATCTACATCCACAAGGAGGAGGAGCTGGCAGACGTCGAGCGCATATATCCGGCGAAGCGATACGTGCTGATCGACGACAAGCTCCGGATTCTCGCGGCGGTCAAGGCGTTCTGGGGCGAGCGCGTGACCACCGTGTTTCCCCGGCAGGGACATTACGCCAACGATCCGAAGGCCCTCGCCGCCTATCCCGCGGCTGACGTCGAAGTGGAGCGAATCAGGGACCTTATGGCGCTCGGCCGCACGGCATTCGAGCGGGGCTGATCGCAGCGCCGGCTTTTGAGCGCCGGCAAAATTCGATTATGGTTTCGACGCTGGCCGGATGCCACGTAGGGGTCGATCAATCGTCGGGACGAGAGGTTGGAGGACGATGCAATGAGCGACATGGCGCCGCTGTCGGCTTCGAAGGAGTGGAAAGCGCTCGAGGCGCACTACGAAGGCGTGAAGGGCCTGCACTTGCGGGCCCAGTTCGCGAACGACCCAAAACGCAACGAGCGCTTCAGCCTGGAGGCTTCGGGCCTCTTCCTCGACTACTCCAAGAACCGGATCACCGACGAGACCATCCGCCTGCTGCTCGACCTCGCGCGCGCGCGCGGGGTCGCGGCGCGCCGGGACGCAATGTTCGCCGGCGAGAAGATCAATGTCAGCGAGGGCCGCGCCGTCCTGCATGTCGCGCTGAGGGCCGAGCGCGGGGAGCGCTATCTTGTCGACGGCAAGGACGTCGTGCCCGAGGTTCATGCGGTGCTCGACCGGATGGCGGCTTTCTCGAATCAGGTGCGGTCCGGCGCATGGACCGGCCATATCGGCAAACGCATCCGCAACGTCATCAACGTCGGGATCGGCGGCTCGTATCTGGGGCCGGAGATGGCGTATCGGGCGCTCCGCGAGCACTGCGATCCCGGGCTCGTGGTGCGCTTCGTCGCCAACGTCGATGGCGCCGATTTCACCAAGGCGACGCAGGGCCTCGATCCGCACGAGACCCTGTTCATCATTGCCTCGAAGACGTTTACGACGCTCGAGACGATGACGAACGCCGCCGCCGCACGCCGCTGGGTTCTGGATGCAATCGGCGCCGAGGAAGGGATTGCGCGCCACTTCGTCGCCCTTTCGACGAACGCCGAGGCGGTTCGGGCCTTCGGCATCGACGCTGCGAACATGTTCGGCTTCTGGGATTGGGTCGGCGGCCGTTACTCGATGGATTCGGCCATCGGCCTCTCAACCATGATCGCGGTCGGCCCCGACAATTTTCGCGCGATGCTGGCTGGATTCCATGCGATGGACCAGCATTTCCGCACCGCGCCGCTCGAGCGCAACATGCCCGCGCTAATGGGGCTGCTCACGGTCTGGTACAACAATTTCTTCGGCGCCGAGACCATCGGCATCATGCCCTATGCCGCGGACCTTGCGCGCTTTCCCGCCTACCTCCAGCAATTGCAGATGGAGAGCAACGGCAAGCACGTCGACCTCGGCGGCAGGCCGCTCGACGTCCAGACGGGACCGGTGATCTGGGGCGAGCCGGGAACCGACGGCCAGCATTCGTTCTACCAGCTCATCCACCAGGGCACGAAGCTGATCCCCTGCGATCTGATTGGCTTTTGCCGCCCCTTAAGCCCGCTCGCCGGGCAGCACGACCTCCTGATGGCGAACTTGATCGCCCAGGCCGAGGCGCTGGCGTTCGGCAAGACGGCCGACGAGCTCGCGGCGGAAGGATCGCATCCGGCGCAGACGCCGTTCCGGGTCTGCGAGGGCAACCGGCCGACCAACGTCATTCTGGCCGAGCGGCTGACGCCCCATGCGCTCGGGGCGCTGGTGGCGCTCTATGAACATAGCGTGTTCACCCAGGGCGCGATCTGGGACATCGATTCGTTCGACCAGTGGGGCGTCGAACTCGGCAAGGCGCTCGCCAAACGCATTGTCCCGAAACTCGCGCATGGGCCCGAACCGGCGCTCGCGCACGACAGTTCGACCAATGCGCTGATCAGCCGATATCGGCGCCTGCGCGGCGGCGCGTGAAGCGTTTTTGGGACTAAAGCGATGCCGCAGACTTTCGTCATCAATTCCCCAGACGGTTCCATCGCCGAGGTGACCGTCTTCGCCGACGCCGCTGCGCTGATCGCCGGCGCCGCGGATTTCATTGCTTCGTCCGCGGCCGATGCGATCGCCGCGCGCGGTTCGTTCGCCATCGCGCTGGCGGGGGGCAATACGCCAAAGCCCGTCTATCAGCGTCTAATCTCGGCAGCGATCGACTGGACGCGCGTGCAGGTCTTTTTTGGCGACGAACGGTGCGTGCCGCCTAGCGATACTCGCAGTAATTTCCATATGGCGAAAGCCGCGATGCTCGATCATGTCGCCATCCCGGCTGGAAGCGTCCACCGCATGCGCGGGGAAGATCCTCCGGAAGCAGCGGCCGAAGCCTACGCCGCCGATCTACGGAACGCTCTGGGCGACGACGGACCGCTCGATCTCGTCCTCCTCGGCCTCGGTCAAGACGCGCACACCGCATCGCTTTTTCCCGGCCTTGCGGCGGTGACGGAAACGCGGCGGACGGTAATGGCCGCCTACGTCGAATTCGTCGGGATGTGGCGCCTGACGCTGACGCCGCGGGCGATCAACGCGGCGCGCCGGGCCGCATTCCTCGTGTCCGGCGCGGACAAGGCGGAGATCCTGCACCGGGCGCTGCAAGGGCCGCGCCAGCCGATCGTGCTGCCGGCGCAGGCCATCCGCCCCAAGGAGCGGCCCGCGCTCTGGCTCATCGACGCCCCCGCCGCGGCGCGGCTGCAGCGCGGAACGCAAGCGCGCTGACGCAGCGGCGGTCAGAGCTTGCGTCGGCGCGACTTGGCGAAGGTGTCGAAGGCCACAGCCAGAACAATGATGACGCCGATGATGATCTGCTGGATGTAGGAGGAGACGTTCATCAGCACGAGGCCGTTCAGCAGCACGCCGATGAGGATCGTGCCGACGACAGTGCCGAAGATCGTTCCCGATCCGCCAAAGAGGCTCGTCCCGCCGATGACCACCGAGGCGATCACGGTCAGTTCGTAACCCGTTCCGGCGACCGCCTCAGCGGAATTCAGCCGCGCCGCCAGCACGAACGAGCCGAGGCCGGCGAAGAAGCCCATGATGACATAGACGCTGGCGATGATGCGGTTGACGTTGAGGCCGGAAAGGCGCGCTGCCTCGGGATTGCCGCCGACCGCGTAAACCTGCCGGCCGTAGCGGGTGTAGCGCAGCGTGATATGGGCGAGCGCCGCCGCTGAGAGAAATATAACGACGGGGATCGGCACCGGACCGATCTTGCCCTGACCCCACCAGGTGAACGACGGTTCGAAGCCGGAAATCGGGCCGCCGGCGGCAAACAGGAGCGCCGCGCCGCGAAAGGCCGACATGCCGCCGAGCGTCACGACGAAAGGCGGCACCTTGAGGCGCGTGATCGCAAGCCCCTGCAGGTAGCCGCAGATGAGGCCGACCGCGATCGCCGCGATCGCGGCGAGCTCCCAGCCATAGCCGACGCCGGCCTCGCCGACCGTGAAGCGGTTCTCCATGCCGCCCTTGGCGACGGCGGCCGCGACGAGGCCCGCGAACGCCACGAGCGAGCCGACCGAGAGATCGATGCCGGCAGTCAGGATGACGAAGGTCATGCCGACGGCGAGCAGACCGGTGATCGACACCTGCCGCATCACGTTGAAGAGATTGATCGAGGAGAGGAAGCGCGGCTCGATCACGGCGAAGAGCGCCATCAGCGCGATGAGGAACAGGGTGGGGGCGAACCGGGCGACGAAGCCGAAGACGTCGACGCCCTTTCCCTCGCCGGGCTCCGCAATTCTCGCTTCGGTCATGGGCGCCTCATTGAGCCGATGCGGCGCGGTCGCCCGCGCCCCTCTGATCCGTCATCATCGCCATCAGGATCTCCTGCGTCGCGTCGGTGCGGGCGATCTCGCCGGTGACGCGGCCCTCGCGCATGGTGACGATACGGTCGGAGACAGCGAGGATCTCCGGCAGTTCGGACGAAATGACGACGACGGCAATGCCGGACTTCGCCATCTCAATAAGCAGATTGTGGACTTCGACCTTGGAGCCGACGTCGATCCCGCGGGTCGGTTCGTCCACGATCAGAATTTTGGGCCTGAGCGCGAGCCAACGCGCGAGCACGACTTTCTGCTGATTGCCGCCTGAGAGAAGGCCCGCGGCCTGATCCGGGCTCGCCATGCGAATGCTGAGCTGGCGGCGAAACTCGTCGACGAGCGCATCCTCGCGCCGCTCGTCGATGAACCAGCCGCGGCTGATCTGGTCCTGAGCGGCGATCGTCATGTTGGTGCGGATGGCGAGGCGCAGAAAAAGCGCCTGCTTCTTGCGGTCCTCCGGAACGAGGCCGATGCCGTGCGTCATTGCGTCGCGCGGCCCGGAAAAGTGGACCGGCTTGCCGTCGATTCGGATGGCGCCGTGGTCGAATTTGTCTGCTCCAAAAATGGCCCGCGCCGTCTCGGTGCGGCCAGCGCCAACGAGGCCCGCGAGGCCCAGAATCTCGCCGTGGTGCGCGCGCAGCGACACGTCGACGAGCTCGATTGCATGCGGATCGCGTGCGTTTCGCCGCCGCGTGAGGCCCTCGATCTCGAGCGCGACCGGCCCGTGCTTTGGAATCGGCCGCTTGCCGTAGAGCGCGCCGACGTCCCGCCCGACCATCATGCGGATGATGGCGTCGACATTCGTGTCGGCGACGCGGCCGGAGCCGACATAATGTCCGTCGCACAGTACGGTGTAGCGGTCGCAGAGGCGGAAGACCTCCTCCAGCCGATGAGTGACGAAGATGATCGATAGCCCCTCTGCCTTCAGCGTGCGGATGATACGGGCGAGATTGGCGACCTCTGTCTCGCTTAGCGCCGAGGTCGGCTCGTCCATCACGATGAGACGCGAGCTCATTGAGAGCGCGCGCGCGATCTCGACAAGCTGCTGCTCGGCGACGGAGAGGTCGCGGACCGGCGTCATCGGATCGCGCTTCAGACCGATCCGGTCGGTTATCGCGCGCGTGTCATCGGCGAGCCGGCGCCAGCTGACAAACAGCTTCGAGCCCGGTTCGCGGCCGATGAACACGTTCTCGGCGATCGACATGTCCGGGGCGAGGGTGAATTCCTGATAGATCGTGACAATGCCGGCGCGTTGCGCATCATGCGGAGTCGCGAACGTGACGGGCTGACCGAAGAGTTCGATCGTTCCAGCGTCCGCCGCATGTGCGCCGGACAGGATCTTGAGCAGGGTCGATTTGCCCGCGCCGTTCTCGCCCAGAAGCGCATGAATCTCGGCCGGTCCGACTTCGAGGTGCACGTTCTCAAGCGCCCGCACGCCGGGAAAGCGTTTGCTGATCCCCGTCATCTTGAGAATGAGGCGCCCGGCGGCGCTTTCCGCCGGCAGCTCAGACAGCCGCGTGTTCGGGAGGGCGCTCATGGCTCTAATGCCGAAAGGCGCCGCGCCGCGCAGCGGCGCGGCGCGTCAACGATCAACTACTTGAGTTCGTCGAGGCGTTCGCCGTCCTTGATGTTGTCCTTGGTGATGGCGATCGGCGTCAACAGCGTGATCTGCCGATCCGGTTTTTTGCCGGACTTGAGGTAGTCCGCCATGATCTGGACCGCGGTCGCGCTCTGCTTGCCGGGGAACTGCTCGATCGTCGCGGTGAGCTCGCCATCGCGCACCTTCCCCAGCGCCTCCGGCAGTGCGTCGAAGCCGATGATCGCGATTCCCTTCAGATTGCGGGCCTTGACCGCCTCGAGCGCGCCGAGCGCCATGTCGTCGTTGGCGGCGACGATGACCTGAGGCGGCGTCGCCATGCCGGCGAGCGCGGCTTCGGTGACCGAAAGGCCCTTGTCGCGAGTGAAGTTGGCGGTCTGCTCGAACACGACCTTGTACTTGTCGCCCGCCTTGTCGAGCACGTTGTGCAGACCCTTGTTGCGATCGATCGCCGGGCTCGCGCCGGACTGGCCCTGCAGGTTGATGATTGTCGCCCCGTCGGGGAACATCTTGACGATCAGATTGCCCTGCGCCTCGCCGCCTTTGACGTTGTCGGCGCCGACATGACCGAGAATGCCGGTGACCGACGGAGACGGTGACGACCGGGACCTTGCCGTCGATCGCCTCCTGCAGCGCCGGCGCCATCGCGTCGACCTCGTTTGGACTCAAGACAACGCCTTTCACGCCCTTGGCGAGCGCTGCTTCGATGTCGGCAGTCTGCTTGGGCGAGGAGACCTGACCGTCACTCTCGATCGCAGTGAGTCCCTGCTTCGCCGCCTCGGCTTTGAAGGCGTTCATCATGTGGACGAAGAACGGAAAGCTCAGCCCGGGGACGGAGACCAGGATTGTCGGCTTGTCGTCGGCGAATGCGGGCGCAGCCAAGGCCATCGCCAACAGGCTCGCGGTTGCAATACGGCGGGTGATGCGGATGAAAGATTCCTCCCTTGGCCGGCTGACATGTTAGCCGGCGGCGCCGAACCATGTCCGAATTAGAGGACGCCGACAAGTGCGTTTGCGCACGTCGAGCGATGAGAGCACGCAGGTCGTTTTCCGATCGCGCCGCGGGGGATTTGGGCCACAAGCGTGGCTCTATGCGGCTTCGATCGCCATCGCCGTCGCCTCGCCGCCGCCGATGCAGAGCGACGCGACGCCGCGCTTCAGGCCGCGGGCGCGTAATGCGCCGATCAGCGTCACGAGAATGCGGGCGCCCGAGGCGCCGATCGGATGGCCGAGCGCGCAGGCGCCGCCGTTGACGTTGACCTTGTCGTGCGGCAGCGCGAGATCGCGCATCGCCGCCATCGCGACGACCGCGAAGGCTTCGTTGATCTCGAAGAGGTCGACGGAATCCTTGCTCCATCCGGTCTTGTCGAAGAGCTTGCGCAAAGCGCCGATCGGCGCGGTCGGGAAGTCTTTCGGCGCGGCGGCGTGGGTCGAATGCGCCACAACGCGGGCGAGCGGCGCTGAGCCCCGCTTTTCGGCTTCGCTCTCGCGCATCATCACCAGCGCCGCAGCGCCGTCGGAGATGGAGCTCGAATTCGCGGCCGTCACCGTCCCGCCCTCGCGGAAAGCAGGCTTGAGCGTCGGGATCTTCTCCGGCCGGGCCTTCGGCGGCTGCTCGTCGGTCGCGACCAGAGTCTCCGACTTGCCCGCCTTCACGCTGACGCCGGCGATCTCCCAGGCGAACGCCCCGTCCTTGATCGCCCGGTTGGCGCGCTCGAGGGAGCTCAGCGCGTAAGCGTCCTGCGCCGCGCGCGTGAACTGATAAGCCTCGGCGCAGTCCTCAGCGAAAGTCCCCATCAGGCTGCCCTTGTCGTAGGCGTCCTCGAGTCCGTCGAGAAACATATGGTCGAGCGTGCGGCCATGTCCCATCCGGTAGCCGGAGCGCGCGCGGTCGAGCAGATA
>Ga0209040_10003758_pt1 | contig 11578 bp, 10 predicted proteins | sample BogFormECP12_OM3_FD_188240 | JGI IMG/M metagenome (GOLD analysis project Ga0209040, IMG submission 188240) | Bog forest soil microbial communities from Calvert Island, British Columbia, Canada - ECP12_OM3 (SPAdes) (version 2) | ecosystem: Environmental > Aquatic > Freshwater > Wetlands > Bog ... | reverse complement strand
AAGGGCTCGACATGAGTGTCGACCTTCCGATCGATAGCGCTGATGGCGGTGTCGAGCGCATCGATGTGCTGGAGGTGCAGCCGCACCAGAAAGCGGTGGGCGATGCCCCGGCGCAGGCAATCTGCCGATCGTGCACTGGGCGATGCACTTCGATGCACTTTAAGGAGGAATGAACCGCACGTCATCGATCACGACCAAGCTTCTGCTTCTGCTGCCGCTGCTGGAACCGACCAGAGTTGACAATGCTGCTGGCCAGCACTGTGTCTCAGAGCGACGGTGGCAAACTTTCTAGAGGCACGGTTCGGGCTCGGGATCTACAGCTATTCGATCTTTTTGGAGCACTGGAACCGAAGAAGGATATCGGCCCTCTTAGCACTGGTCACAGGCCGGGGCTGGGATAACGCTGTCGAGGCCGCTCGTCTCAGCGAGCACAGAGCAACAGCGCGCGGCCAAACCGGCTCAACGAACCGGTCTCTGAATTGCGTCGATCGATCCACTCTCCTCACCTTGATAAAGGGAGCACGCGCTAGTATTCCCATCGCTTTACGAGGGTTTTGGTCTGCCGGTCCTCGAGGCGATGATGCTGGGAACGCCAGTGGGCGCCTCCACCAAAGGAGGACTGGAAGAAGTTGCGGGAGAGGCCGCCCTGCTGGTCGACCCCTATGATGTCGATGACATCGCTAAGGGGATCGCGGCGATCGCTAGCGATCCCGATTTGCGCGCCGAGCTGAGACGTCGTGGGATTGCGCAGGCAGCGAAGTTTTCGATCGACAATTATCGGGAGCGGGTGGAGTTGCTTTACTCATCCCTCCTCTGAAAAGTCATGTGCAGATATTGCGAGGACTGTCGCGACGGCCGGGTGGAACCGGAAGTGTCGGCGCGGCTCCGCGCTCTGGGCCGATATCGGGCAGCCGACGACGGTGGCCAGCAGCCAGCATCCCCGATCCGTGTTCGGCAACAACCTGGTCATTCGCTCCCGGTGAGCGCTGAGCCCTTCGGCTCAGCCCGCTCACGGCAATCACGACCTCCTTCGACACGGCTCGAGTCCTGGGGCGCGGGCTTACCCCTCAGCGATAATGGACACCGACATTGCGCCGGGATCACCAGCATCGCCGAGGACCGGTATCAGGAACAACGATCTTTCGGTCTCGATGATCAGTGGACATACGCCGGTGGCATATACGCGAAATTCGAGAAGTTCCGCTTGCGGCAGGGCAAACTCCAGCGTGACGACGGACTCGTCTGTCTTCAGCGCCGCTCCGAGCACAGGTGCACGTGCCAGGAGTCTGCAACCCTCGTCTGCAGCCACATCCACATAGCAACAGACCCAATTGTCACTGCAGGATGCTCGATCCGGCCGCGGAACCGTGATACGGTAGGTTACCGAATATGTCCCCGGATTATAGACCCGGTAAGGACCAAATAGGGCGAAACCCATCTGCCCTTTTCGGGTAACGACGCATGGCTTGCCATCGATCTCATCGAGCTCGCCGACACCGGAATGCAAAACCTCGGCAAGAGCCGAGGTCCCGTCCGCCCGTCCCCTGGAATTTAGACTTAACTCGTCGGCGCAACAGACTGGCTCGGCCGTCTCCGAGCTGTCACCGTTGGCAGGATTTCGCGCCGATGAGCCATGACTCCACGGTCCTGCGACAGCGGCGAGGATTTTTTTCCAGCTCTCGTATGACGCGTCTTCCACCTTCTTATAGGACGCCAGCCGATCTATCGTCGCGAGCGTGACGCCACCTTCGATCAGCCGGATTCCCCGATCTCGTACGGTCTCCTCAGGAACGACGCAAAGTAGGCGATTGTTTCCATGGGTGTCGATTGCTTTCTTCAACCGGCGAATTTCCGCGGCAGTCATGCCAGAATTTCTTTTATAAACGAAAATTTTTTCTCCGTTACGGAGAGAGGTCAGCGTTTTTTCTCTTAAGTATTTGACCTTTGCGATCTCCTCAAGATAAATTGGGCATCGTTCTTGCTTGCTTTGCGCGAACACCCAGTGATGTGCCACCTCCTTGCACCTGAAGTTGGTATGAAAACCGAGTTTATAGCGGTTATCAAGTACCATATCGACAGCGAGCGGCCTAAGGTTCCTGAATTCGAATATACCCGCAAAACCCTGCACGATGCCGTCTAGCAGGCCTTCGAACGACATTACGAAGGCCCATCGCAGCAAGCCACTCGGCTCCGCTCCGTAATGACGCTGAACGAAGCCAAATTCACAGTTGTCACCGAGACTTTCAAACTGAGTCACAAGTACTGTGTCACTGTCAGACATCTTATATGGCTTGGTTTTATTGTTACTGACCTGATTGTGCGAGGCGCATGCGATACAACCCGGATTGCCGCGCCGGAGCGGCGGCGACGAACGCCGGAGAGCCGATCAGGTGGGCGGCACCAGGCTGTTGCGAGCCGTTGACCGTTGCGCCGGACGTGCGGTGCACAGGCGCCACCACCCGGACCCGGTGTCGCGCCTCTGCCCTTCCGGCCCGCGCCCGCAACTGGCTCGTCATATGGCATACCCGCGGCAAACACCGGGTTCGCTGCCTCGCCCGGCATCAAGGCTCAGCGGGACGGAACCAATCTCTGAGTAGGCCAAGTTTGTTCAATTCCTCGCGTGCCGACTGTTCCCCTCGGGTTGCCGGAGACGCGGCTCGAGCATAGTGGGTCACCGCATCCACCAGCCGCCCCTGCAGCTTCAGCACATGCGCCAGCTGCAAGTTCGCGTCACGGTTTCCCGGGTCGAGGTCCAGCGCTTTTTGGTAGGCTCCCTCTGCTTGCTTGATCCGCCCTCCCTCCTTAAGCACGTGACCGTATTGTATCCACTTTTCCAACCGCTGTCCGTCGAATTCTAGTCCGCGTGCGTAAAGTTCGGCCGCCGCGCGCCAGTCACCTTTGTCACGGGCTTGATCGGCGGCAATAAAGGCGGCGCGGGAGGCCGATCGCCGGCGGCCCAAAATCGCCCCAAGCGTCAGCCTGGGTTCCAGCCTCGGATCGTCACCGCGACTGATCGGCGGCGCGAATTCCGCGATGTCGACCGGCACCGTGAGCCGCGCGAGATTTACTCCAACAAAACTCAATAGTCCCGACGCGCAGGAATTCGCTGCGATCCGGAACTCCAATTGCGCTTCCGCGCGCGGCTGAAAGAATTCTAAGAAGACGCGCTCTCCCTCGCGCAATTCCCGCACCGAAACGTTCCTTTCGCAGAGCGGCGCCGGGTCGTCTGCCTTCACATCAAATACGAGTTCTCCCCGAAATCCTTCCGGCGCCTCGACAATTTCTACGAGAAATTCGACCCGGTAGGTTCCCTCAGGCAGCGCACAATAGGGACCATAGATCAGATGCGTCCAATCTACCGATAGCGGGCATATATACCTACCCTCTGCCTCCGACCCGCAGCTCGTGACGAATCGAGAGGCCGACAGGAATATTCCTGTCCCCGAGCCTCCGGGGCTTTCCACACCATTGCATCTACCTCGGCGGCCATGCAGGGACTCCGGTGGCAAAGCAAACCGATTTAGACCGGAAAGAGCCCGGTAAGCCTCAACATCATAGATCGTGACGAAATGCTCCGCTATGTCGCGCGGGACCAAGGATTCTTGGCCAATAGGGTGATCGCCGATCTGGTTACAATAGGATTTAAGGGCCCTCTCCAAGACCTCCTGGACGGGTCCGTTGTGATACGCGCCAGGCGCCGGACTTACCTGATCTTGGCACTGAGTAACGTCTGGTACCGTGTTTGTGTCCAACGCAGACAAGACTTGGGCCGATACTATATCTTTGGTATAACTCCGAAGGACGTACTCCTCCTGCCAACGTAAGATATGTGAACGCAGCTCCGAATCCTGCAATGCCGCGATAGCCGCGGCAAACCAGCGGGGCGACAGCTCTCGGTGTGAGAGCGGGTGACCATGCACGAGCTCCGCGATACCGGTGTTCGACCAGCTGACGGTGGGGACCCCTACTCTCATTGCCTCGAAGATCGGGAGCCCAAAGCCTTCGTGTTCCGACAGGCAGAGAAATACGGTTGCGTTTCGGTACAACCCGTCGAGCTCATCGGCGCCGACTTCACCGGGGAGCGAAAGCTCCACCGACAGCGTCGCCGCCAGATCGGCAATCTCCGACGTATATTCGTGCAGCCCAGGATCGGCACGTCCCGGAAGTATCACTCTCGAGGGTATACCGAGTCGATGCTGTAGATAGGCTGCGGTGAGCAAATCGTGCCTGTGCCCCTTATGCGGCACGATCCGCCCGACAAATAGGATTAGTGTGCGGTCATCCTCCCGCTCGACGTTTTTTGTTGCGGTCGGGACTCCGTAGTCGAGATATCGCGATGCCGGGTACACGACGTGCGACCGCCCGACATCTATTCCCAATATTCGCAGCTGGCGAGCGGTAAAGAGGCTATTGCACCAGAAACGGCAATTTGAACGCTGAGCGAGCCGAATAATTGAGGTGAAACCGCGCGTCGACCTTTCAGCGAAACCCGGCGCGTACTTTGCGATAAACCAAGGAGGGGTGTTGTTATGCCAGCGGACGACGAGATTGCCGCAGTGTTTGAACAGCCACTCCTCGAGCTCCGGCCAGCCATCACAGAAATGATATATGACCAACGCGTCTGCTGCTGCTCTAAGCGCGACCCTGAAATCGTCAAGCGATTCTGCTTCTACGGTCGGATAATTGGTGCTGCTGAAGTTCTCACAAAATAGTCGGACCTCAACCGAGCTTCCCCGTTCTGCCTTGATCAACTGCCATTGATAAATGGCATCGAAGCCGATCGAGTCGCTTTTTTCGAACAGCCCCTGTACCAAGATAAAAATGCGCTGCGGCCCGGCCATCGCCGTCGCTAGCCAGTCAGCCGTCCGCCTTGGGTGCGAAGCCGAGCTCGCGCACCCAATCGCTCATACTCGGAATCTGCTGCTGCGCATCCAATCTGACCTGAACCAACGCCAGTTTTCCGTCGAACGCCGGGCGCTCGTTCAAAACCCGGATCTCCAGCGGGCTGTCGTTGGCCTCTCCGATCTCGAAGCTGAAGATCACAGGCAGAATACCATCCTTTCGCGGCCGGATATTTACAAAGGCGAGCTGGGAGCCCGCATTCGCGTCGACAACAAAATCCAACTCCGTGGCTTCTTGCGAAAAGGCGAGAAGGACCTCCGCAATCCATTGGCCGGGAGGTAGCGTGATGAAGGGCCCGTATATCAGAAACCGGCGACGGCCCGTAATATCGATCGCGCCGTCCGCGGGTTTTCCATCATCGGTAAAAAAGAGGTCACGATGCCAGATGATGTCGCGCAACGATTGACCTTTGAATTTTTCGATGTATGCGGACAGCGCGCCGTCGATCGAAGCCATCTGTTGCTCGGAAACGTTTCTCAACCACTCAGGATCGGCTTGTGCTGTCAGCCCCTTCTGTGCAAGACTGGCGACAATCTCCTCGACCTCCGGCTCACTTGCTTCCAAGCCGAGATGGCGGGCAATTGCGGCCGCCGTTGCGGCAGGCTGGGCGGCATCCCGACTGGCAAGCAACACGAGTGCGCCTGGAAACGGCAGACACTGGGTGACCGAGGCGAAGCTCGACGCCGTGATGCGGGTCGCCTGTGCGCAGTCGATCTGTAAGGTCGCCATAAGATTGGCGACGGTGGGCCGGGGGTCGTCGAGCACCAGGACAAGCGACTTTCCGGTCTCGTCCAGCAGCCGGCGCAACCAGTACCCGGGCTGCCGTGACGAGACGACAAAATGCGATGCGCCTATACGGATGAGGGCAGAGGCAAGCGCATCCGGCGCATCGGAGCGAACCAGCGCAACCTCACCGAGGCGGCGCTCGGCCAGAGAGGTGATCACCCGATCACACCATTCCGTAAATCGGCTGGGTACCCCTACGGAGAGCAGAAACGCCATACACCACCCTGAGAGCCAACGCTCGTTCCGGCGAGCGATGCGCTGTGTCTTCGCTCTATGGCCTCGGTACCTCCCAAAGACCACAAGCGCTTTCTCCTGCGCCCGGGGGAGTGCGTCAAGAGATGCGTCGAAATCGCTTCCCTCCTCGGATCGAACCGGCTCGTCTGCCAAGCTAGCATAGCATCCAACGATTTTGCGGTGCTCTTTGTTCGACGGGGTGGCGCGCCAAGCGGCTCGGCCGATGGCGAATGCATCGCGGTCAAACGGCCGCCGCAGCCGTGCGGGGCCGCGGTCCGGACGACGCCTGTTCAGGAGCATGGCTTTCGCTGCATGCGTTGAGGCGGATGCAGCCCACGGCATAGGCCCGATCGCCGGGGTACATGCGGACTTCGGCGTTCGTTGCATCGCGATCCAACACGATCTCGATGGTGGCTCCCGGCCCGATCGGTCCCCGCGGGCGTACCGTGTTACGTCCTGAATCATGGACGACATCGACAACGATTCGCGGATCGGCCGCTGTGACGCCATCGGGTCCGAGCAGGCTCACAGACCAACGCCCGGCGGGCAAATCGAGGTAGGGGCCGAAAATGGCGGGGCCTTCGGGCGCTGCGGCCCCGCACCACATAACAGCGGCCTCATCGCTGGTGAGATGAACTCGCGCTGAAAGGCCCTCATAACTCATCTCGGCAGCGTTGACAAACCGAACGTTGTTTCCGCGAAGCTGCTCGGTGATTTCGATCAACGACGGCAGACGGCAATGCTGCGCCTGCAATCTGGCGCGCAGGTAGGCGTCGCTGCCGTCTGGCTTGGGTCGCCATGCAAAAGCTTGCGTGGGCGGCGAACGCCAGCTGCTCGACATATTGAAGATCCACGCCCATCGCCAGTCGAACTCCTCCGGCGCGTAGGGAATCCAATTGAAATCACGCGGCAGGCTGTAGACACAGATATCGGAGTGGTACAATAAGGCATTGAGCGCATCTTGCAGGTCCAGCCCGTAACTGCTGACGTGTCCCCGCTCTAATGTGTCAAGCAGACTCAGATGCCGACGACTCATCACCAGCAAATCGCTGTTGAGGTAGTTTTCCATAGGCAACGGAGTGCTGAAGCCGCAGAGTCCGCTCAATTCAAGACAGCGCTGGCGTCGGTCGGTCCAGCGGCCTTCGATAATTGCTCCGAGCTTGTCTTCTGTCACGACCGCGAACAAATCGGGGCAGCCGTCGCGGATGATCATGTAAGGTTGCATGATCGCAAACCGCTCGCATGACTCTACAATGGGCCGCAAGCTTGCCATGGCGGAGACGGGCGTGATGGCTTCGGGCACATCGATGATCTCCAGACCGACACCGGTGTGCCGACAATAGGCCTCGAAAAAGGGCCGGGTAATCTCGATCTCACGGTTCGCGATCGCGCCTTGGACCGGGACGATCAAGTTTCTACTTCCTGATGCGGCTTGGAGAACCCTCACTCGCACGCGCGCGGCCGCCGCCTCGTCGGTCATTTTCGGGTGCGGCATAGCGATTTGCCGGAGCGCGTGGTCTCGCTCCCTCACCGCCAGGTCGCGCTCTTCCAACGATGCATCGCGCTCGGCCCGCATTGCTTCCGCGGCAGCGCGGGCCTTGTCGCGCTCTTCCAACGATGCATCGCGCTCGGCCCGCATTGCTTCCGCGGCAGCGCGGGCCTTGTCGCGCTCTTCCACTGCTCGGTCGCGCTCCGCGAGCGCAACGTTTCGTTCTGCTTTGGCGCGCTTTCCTGCCTCTAACATCGCACCCGAGGCCAGGAGCCGTTGCAGTCGGTGAAGCACTTTCCTCACGGGGGCGCTTCCTTGCCTGGCAAGAAACCGGCTTTCGCCGGATCGCAGCGCATCACCAGGAATTCATCCGACTCTTCCACTAAACGGAACAGCTCCCGGAGGACTTCGTACCGCCGGTGCTTCCAATCTTGAAACAGGACGAAACCGTCCGGCTCCAGGAGCTTGCGAGCCAGCACCGCGCACTCCATGCGCCACCGCCCGGCAATCACGACCACATCGAAGCGGATGCCCAACAGCGCCGGATACGCAACATAGGCGCTGTCGAGATCGGAACCGGTTTCGCTCAGCTCCTCAGCATCGATGAATCGGGCGTGCAGGAACGGGTAGCGCGGTAGCTGCTCAATGACCGTCCGCAGATGTACCGCGCGGTGGTCAATCGAAAGCAACAATTCCGACCCTTGCGCGTACGCGAAACCAGCCATAATCGCGGTATTTTCGCCGGCGCCCCATTCGAGCAATCGACGTGCTCCCCCGGCGTGCTTAGACAGGAGCCACAAAAGCTCCTCCGGGGGGCTGTTTCCGAGAACGCCGGCTGCGGATCGGGCCAAGTCGCGCCGGTCGTATTTGGGTCCGTAGGGCGCTTCGACAGCCGTCAAAGGGATCATACACCCGACGCTCGGATCATTGAACGGGTACGTGAATATCTCCTGCCCAGGCGGCCCATCGGGCCCGCCCCATCCCCTCAGCCCTCCCCATTTCCGGATATAATACTGCTCGTTGCGTCTGTTTCGCTCGCGATGCAAGCGGCCTAAGAGAAAATCGGTCCTTACCGTGCGCGACCGGTTGTGTTCGAGCAGGATGCGCTCGTCCCACAGCATTGGGACATGCTGCAGTTCCAACCGATGGAAATAATCGGCGTCCTCGAAATAGGCAGGCCAGAAATTCTGATCAAAGTATCCTATGCGCTCAATCGCGCCTCTGCCGACCGCCATGCAAGCGCCGCCTTGCCAATGTGGGCGTTGATAAAACTTTCCTGCCCCGATCGCATTCGCGGCGCCGGTCTCTAAGCCGAATGCGGAAACAACACCGAATTCCGGTACGCGCCTAGTCTCCGAAAGCACGAAATTAGCAAACGCACTGAACCCGCCTTCGTAAAAATAAATGTCGTCATTGACAAGCAACGTTGCTTCATTCCCGTCGTTGAAGGATGCAAGCAGCCCTTCGTTCCAGCTGCGCGCCACGCCGCGGTTGGTGCCGTAAGGGAAGTATCGGCAATCGATCGCGCTCGTAATCGTTTCGAGCCTAGTCCTAAGCGCGCCGTCTTGGCCATGCAGAAACACGTAAAAGCGGACGTCATGCCCCTCTACCAAAGGAATACTTCTGAAGAGCGGTTCCGGATCAGCATTATAACTGATCACGACCACGCCGATCCTGATCATGTCCCGACACCCAGCCCGAGCCCTACCTTGCCTGGAGGTGCGGGGGCCAGACAAGCGATAGTTCCGAGAGCGTTTTAGAGATGATCCCCGGAGCGAGACTGCCGATCAGCAGGGAACGACAGCCTGCATACACAATAGCATGGCCTTTGTCCAGCTTCAACCCGATGCATGATTTAGGTGTAACGCCGAGCGATGGCAAGGAAAGCCCACGTCGGATTCGCATTACCCGGGAGCGCCGGAGCGCCTGTTTACGGGGCCCGCATCCGATTCGCCGAAACGGTCGCGGACTTGCTGACGCGCCCAAGCGGTGACGAGACTTGACCGCAATGAGGCCAACTACGACTACTTAATTCCACCAGATCAGCATCCCGTCGGCTGTTATGAAATCGAGGCGGTGATCCAAAGGATAAGGCAACCGGGGTGGCATTCGGATGCTGGCGCACAGATCGCACAGGCTGCTCCCTCTTGCGCTTCCCTCGACCCGAATTGCGGTGCTGCATTAGCGGCTACACCAAGGCTGCCAAGCGCAGCGGAACATCGCGCGATTCGTGCCTCGAATATCGATAAGTCCGCGCCGCGCTAGGTTCCTGCGATGATGCTGAACGAAGCTAAGGTGTCCCTGCTCGGCATTTCCGACGTAGGCGAGTCTACGGCGCACCTGGCGGTGGCTTGCGGACGGCCGTCGCCTGTGATCTATTCCGGGAACCGCCGGCCGAGACATCGGGTCGGGACGACGTTGACGGCGGCGCCGTACCCCGCTCAGGGGACGCCTAAAATCTCGCTGTTTCCGGGACGGCGGTATCAAAAAAGGGCTATCTCTTGAGCGCAAGCGCGAACAGCCCGAAGACACGGCGCGTCGTCTATGATGGACTCAACCTAGCCCTCGGGCAAGGCGCCGGCATTGCGACTTATACGAGAGTTGTAATGCATATTGCTCGGTCGCTGGGCTATGATGTCGGCGTCGTGTACGGTGTGCCGCTTCCTGAAACCAAAGATCCATTGCTGCAGGAGGTGTTGTTTTTTGACCAAATGCGCGCGCCCAATCGACGCGCGACTGCATCGTTGCCGCGGGTATTGTACAATAAATTCATCGATCATGTGCGCTACTGCTCGGCAATTCATCCATCTTCGCTCCGTTTGGGGAATACAGTTATTACGGAGCAATTCAAGGATCTCTTGCCCGAATTAGACCGTGCCTTTCTTGTGCGTAACCTGTTCGATAATGCGAATTTGTTTTTTCGGTGGACTGGCAAACTTGTGAGGTTGTCTCTCGACACACAACCTGATATTTTTCACTTTACTTACCCTGTGCCAATAAAAGAAACATCTGCACGCAATATCTATACAATTCACGATCTTATACCCTTACGTCTACCGTTTGCTACCATGGATAACAAGAGACACACCATGAAATTGCTCAGGGCAATAGCGAAAGGTGCGGATCACATAGTAACTGTTTCTGAAAAATCACGACAGGATATCATACGGTTACTGGGAATCGATGAAAGGCGAGTGACAAATACCTACCAAGCCGTGACGTTTCCGCAGAAATTTCTGGACCGGCCGGAAGCGGTCGTGGCAAATTTTCTGGACGCTCGGTACGGTCTGGAGATGTATGGCTATTTGATTTTTTTCGGGGCATTGGAACCGAAGAAAAATGTAGGTCGTCTCATCGACGGGTTTGTATTGTCAGGAGTGGACATTCCGTTGGTGCTTGTCATGGGCCCGGGCTGGGATAATGCCCGCGAGTCTGCCCGTCTCAACGAGCACAAGGCACGTGGGCACGGACAAATGGGCGCAACGATTCGGTGTTTAAATTATGTCGATCGGTCGACTCTCGTCACCTTGATAAGGGGGGCGCGGGCGATGGTATTCCCGTCGCTCTATGAAGGCTTTGGCCTGCCTGTCCTCGAGGCGATGATGCTGGGAACGCCGGTCGTTACCTCCGCCGAAGGAGGGCTAGGGGAAGTTACCGGAGAGGCCGCCCTGCTGGTGGATCCATATGATGTCGATGACATTGCTCGAGGTATCACGACAATCGCAAACGATCCGGATTTGCGCGGCGAGTTAAGCCGTCGCGGCGTTGCGCAGGCAGCCAAGTTTTCGATCGCGCATTATCGCCAGCGCGTGGAGTCCCTCTACGCATCCCTCCTCTAAACGCTAAGCATTTGGGCAGGTCTCCAATGGGAGGAGGCCATCTGCGGCCGCGTATCGGCCGGGTTTGGTGGCCCCCTAAAAGGCGTTTTCGCCTCCTTCTGAAAGGTCAGTCCACGACACGAGCCGGTTTAGCCCGCCCCCCGCGGGGACATCAGAACTCGCGGAGGCGCTGCAGCAAACCATGTTGAGCAATCCCTGGCAATTATATCCGGCTCAACAGCTTGCGTCGATTAGCGCAAAATCCGTGCCTGGGAAAGACGAGGACCTGTAGAGGCGTTGGATAGCTATCCATATGCGAAAGTTGAATTCGTTTGAGCGGGGGAGGCAG
>Ga0209040_10003757_pt1 | contig 11579 bp, 10 predicted proteins | sample BogFormECP12_OM3_FD_188240 | JGI IMG/M metagenome (GOLD analysis project Ga0209040, IMG submission 188240) | Bog forest soil microbial communities from Calvert Island, British Columbia, Canada - ECP12_OM3 (SPAdes) (version 2) | ecosystem: Environmental > Aquatic > Freshwater > Wetlands > Bog ... | reverse complement strand
CCACCGCACGTTGGCCGACGAATGGGCCTACGCCCGGCTCTACCGCAGCGACACCGAACGCTGCGAGCAATTCCCGATCTGGCTACACACCTACAATCACCACCGCGGCCACACCGCACTCGGCGGCCAACCACCCGCCACTCGCGTACCTAACCTGTCAGGTCATTACAGCTAGCCACTTTCGCCGCCTCACCCTCGTGTGCCTCGGCGGCGAGTACCGCAAGCTGTTCGAGGCGGGTGCGGGCAAACGCTTGCTGCTCGGTGATGGTTAGCTGGCCCCGGCGAGTGCTCAAAAACGTCACCGTCCAGGACAACAGCGTGCTGAGTTTAGTCTTGAACCCGACGAGGTAGACCAAGTGCAGCACCAGCCACGCCAACCAGGCGATGAAGCCGCTGAATTCCAGCGGACCGATCTTGGCCACCGCGGAGAATCGGGAGACCGTGGCCATCGAACCCTTGTCGAAGTACTGGAACGGCTCCCGCTCCGCAGGATCGGCCCCGGCGAGTTCGGCTTTGATCGTGGTTGCCGCGTACTTGGCTCCCTGGATCGCACCTTGCGCCACCCCGGGCACACCGTCGACGGCGGCCATGTCACCGATTACGAACACATTCGGGTGGCCGGGCAACGATAGGTCCGGCAACACCTTGACCCGGCCCGCTCGGTCGAGTTCGACCGCCGATTGGCGGGCCAGATCCCGGCCCAACGAGCTGGCCGAGACCCCGGCCGACCACACCTTGCAAGCGGATTCAATGTGGCGCGTGGTTCCGTCGGGGTCTTTGACCGTAACGCCGTTGCGGTCCACGTCGATGACCATCGCGTCCAGCTGAATGTTCACGCCCATCTTCTCCAGCCGCGCGGCCGCCCTCGTACCAAGCTTGTCGCCAAACGGCGGCAGGACGGCGGGGGCGGCGTCGAGCAGGATGACCCGTGCCTTAGTGGAGTCGATGTGCCGGAAGGCGCCCTTCAAGGTGTAGTCGGCCAGTTCTGCGATCTGACCGGCCATCTCGACGCCGGTGGGACCGGCACCGACGACGGTGAACGTCAGCAGCTTCTTGCGCCGCTCGGGGTCGCTAGACCGTTCGGCTGCCTCGAACGCGCTCAATATGCGTCCCCGCAGCTCCAGTGCGTCGTCGATGGACTTCATGCCGGGGGCGAATTCGGCGAACTGATCATTGCCGAAGTAGGACTGGCCGGCCCCGGCGGCGACCACCAGGCTGTCGTAGGGGGTTTCGTAGCTGTGACCCAAGAGGTCCGACACAACAACCCTGCGAGCCAGATCAATATGCGTGACGTCGCCAAGCAGCACCTGGACGTTGCGCTGCCTGCGCAGGATTACGCGGGTAGTCGGGGCGATCTCGCCTTCGGAGATGATGCCGGTCGCAACCTGGTACAGCAGCGGCTGAAACAGGTGATGGGTGGTACGGGCTATCAACTTGATGTCGACATCGGCCCTTTTGAGCTTCTTGACCGCGTTCAGCCCGCCGAATCCCGATCCGATGACCACGACCCGGTGTCGACGATTGGTCGCAGTGTTTTCGGGTTGGGCGCTCATGGTTTGGTTGCTCCTCGGCGGCGTCTGCGTTCACTACTACGTTAGTCACGCGGACCTGCCATTATCGAGTTCGAACCCTGTGATCAGCCCCACCCGCGCCGTCGAACGTGACGTGCCTCGCCGGGCTGGTCAGAGACCAACCAGCGGCCGCAGCGCCTCAGCGGCCGCAGTGACCACACCGGGCGTGTAAAAGGGCATGTTGATGATCACGCCGTCGATTCCGGCGTCCAACACCTTGGCCTGCACCTGTTCGGCGACGTAGTCGGCGCTGCCCATCAGCATGCGCTGGCTCGCCTCCGCCGGGATCTGGTCCTGCTTGGCGTTTTCGTCAAGCAGGACGGTCAGCAGGATGCTGGTCTCCAGCGTTGCGGGGTCGCGGCCGATCTCCTCGCAGCGCTCCCGCACAACTTTGACCTTGCCCGGCAGTTGGTCGAATCCGGCCATCACGTTGAGGTGGTCGAAGTGCCGAGCGGCCAGCGGGATTGTCTTCTTCTCGCCGCTGCCGCCGATCATCAGCGGAACGTGATCGCGGTAGCGCGGGTTGGCCAGCGCATTTTCGGCGCGGTACCACTTGCCGGAAAAGGTCGGTCGCTCGCCTTTGATCATCGGCAGGATGATCTCCAGTGCCTCGTCAAGCCGGTCGAACCGATCGGTGAAGGTGCCGAATTCGTAGCCCAGCTGGTCGTGTTCGAGCTCGAACCAGCCCGTGCCGATGCCCAGAATCGCCCGGCCCGCGCTGACCACGTCGAGGGTGGTGATGACCTTGGCCAGCAGGGTTGGGTTGCGGTAGGTGTTACCAGTCACCAGCGTGCCCAACTGCACCCGCTCGGTGGCGGTGGCCAGCGCGCCGAGGGCGGTGTAGGCCTCGAGCATCGGCTGGTCGGGAGAGCCCAGCATGGGCAGTTGGTAGAAGTGGTCCATCACGAAAACCGCGTCGAATCCGGCAGATTCGGCTTCGCGAGCTTGCGCGAGGACGGTCGGGAAGAGCTGCTCGACGCCAGTGCCGTAAGAAAAGTTCGGAATTTGCAAGCCAAGTCGGATAGTCACTCGATCTACCCTAATGACCGTCCGCCGGCGGCGGAGATCCCCAAGTGAATTGTTCGCCCTGGGCGAATCGCCAGGCTAGGCGAATTGCCCGGCTCTCATCGCGCCGTTGCCCGGCGCGCATCGTCGCCAGGCTAGGCGAATTGCGTCAGCGCACCATGGCTGACGTGCAGCAGCTGCCCGGTGATATGGCGGGCAGCGGGACTGGTGAGGAACAGCGCCAACCGCGTCACCTCGTCGGCAACCGCAGGCGGCGTGCTGGACAGCCCGTCGTAGCCCGGCTGCGTGCCGCGCCCGGCAGCGACCGCGTTGACGGTGATACCGCGGGTGCCGAAGACCGCAGCCTGGCCGGCGACCCAGTTCGACAGCGCGGCTTTGACCGCGGCCTCAGCGCTACCTGAGCGCGGATTCTCCGGCACGACGCTGATGACCGAACCACCAGAGCGCAGGTGATCACCTACGGTCTGGACGGTCAGTACCGCCGATAACACGGTGGCGTCCAGCGAGTTTCGCCACGCGGCGGCCAGATCCGGCAGCGAGTACGCGCGTGGGTCACCGGGGTTCCAGCGCGGCGCGGGGATGTTGACGATGGTGTCCAGGTGATGCGGGAACAGCCCGTGGACCTCCGTGAGGCTGGCGGGGTCGGTGTTGTCGCAGACGATTGCGTCCGCCTCGAGCTCCTTGGCGGCCACTTCGAGATCGTCTCGACGTGCCCCGGCCAGGGTGATCGTGTGGCCGGCGTCGCGGAACCCTTCAGCAACAGCACGCCCCAGTTCGGTATCGCCCCCGGTGACCAGCACCTCCACCGCCATGACCTCCTCGTATTCAACACTGAACCTAGGTGACGGCCACCCACAGGCACCTGCGGCTTCCGCCTGGAGCAACGGCCATCCGATGCTTCGATGGTGGCATACCGCAATGCCGGTCCCTGGGATTTCAGGGTGTGTATGGCGTCAAATCTTGGTACATGTTACTGGACGGTAGCTAAAGATGAAACTCTGAATCCGGCACGACGCGGTCACCGTTTGGACAACGGTTGGCACCATGCCACTACGGCTGAGAAACTGAGAGGGTGCTCCCACGGCGGCAGGGCCTGCTCAAGCACCGGGCCCGGATTTGGGTCACTTCCGGGGTTATGTCGCTCGTGCTGGTGACAAATCTGTCTGCGTGTGACCCGAAGACACCGTCGGCGTCACACCCATCGTCGCCGGGCCAGTCGATTGTGGTGTTCGCCGCCGCGCCGCTGAAGGCGACGTTCACCCTGCTCGCCGGAAAGTTCCAGGCCGACAATCCCGGCGCCAGCGTGAATTTCGACTTCGCGGGCTCCTCGGAACTGGCGACTCAGTTGACCTCGGGCGCCACCGCCGACATTTTCGCCTCGACCGACAGCGCGCAAATGGACACGGTGGCCAAGGCAGGCTTGACGGAGACCGATCCGGTTAATTTCGCGTCCGACACATTGGTGATCGTTACGCCGCCGGGCGACCCCAAGCAGATCCACTCCTTCGCCGATCTCGGCAAACCCGGGCTCAACGTTGTGGTGTGCGGGGAGCCTGCGCCCTGCGGGGCGGCGACCCAGCGCATCGAGGACAACACCGGGGTGCACCTCAACCCGGTGAGCGAAGAACCGGCCGTTTCCGATGTCCTGACCAAGGTCACCAACGGCGAGGCTGACGCCGGGCTGGTCTATGTCACCGACGCACGCAATGCCGGCAACAAAGTGACCACGGTCGAGTTCGCCGAGTCAGCCGGTGCAGCCAACGTATATCCCATCGCCGTCCTCAAGCATGCGTCTCAGCCCGCGCTCGCGCAGAAGTTCATCGACGTGGTGACCGGGACGACGGGCCAAAAGGTGCTCAACCAGGCCGGTTTCGGCGGGCCCTGACGCGGTGACGCGCCCGGCGGCGATCGGGATGGCGCTCCCTCGCCGCAGCCACGACCGGTCGCCGCCTCGGCCCCGCTGATCTGCGCTGCTGCGTCGTGTCGCGCGCTGGTAATCGACGGCAAATCAATAACATAGTCAGCACAACGACCTTGCCCCACGGCTGTAACACGGTAGGTTTTTGCTCATGGACGAGGTGGACGCACACTCGACACGGCCCAAAAGCCGCTGGACGACGCTGGCGGTCGCCGCGATAAGCGGCGCCGGAGCCATCGCGCTCGCGTTGCCAGCGACCACAGCGAGCGCCGACCCGGTACCCCCGCCGGGAACCACCACGGCGGCGCCGCCACCGCCCAACGGCCCAGCAGATGCGGCACCCGGCCCGGCCGGTCCTCCTGCGGCACCTCCGCCCGCCGACCCGGTCGCAGCGCCACCCGGATCCGGTCCCAACGCACCCGCGCCGCCGGCGACCGACCCGAACGCGCCCCAACCTGGGCGCATCGACAACCCGGTCGGCGGATTCAGCTACGTCATTCCGGCCAGCTGGGTGGAATCGGACGCCACCCACCTCGACTACGGCTCGGCACTGCTCAGCAAGGAGACCGGGCCGCCCGCCCCGGGCCAGCCCCCACCGGTTGCCAACGACACCCGCGTCGTGCTCGGCAAGTTGGACCAGAAGCTGTACGCCAGCGCTGAACCCGACAACACCAAGGCCGCGACGCGGCTGGCGTCCGACATGGGCGAGTTCTTCATGCCGTATCCCGGCACCCGGATCAACCAAGCGACCGCTTCGCTGAACGCCACCGGCATGCCGGGCGGTGCGTCGTACTACGAAGTCAAATTCAGCGACGCCACCAAGCCCAACGGCCAGATCTGGGCGGGAGTGATCGGGCCGTCCGGGCCGAACGCACCGCAGGGATCGGCGAACCAGCGCTGGTTCGTGGTGTGGCTGGGCACTGCGAACGATCCGGTAGACGTTAACGGGGCGAAGGCTCTGGCCGAGTCGGTTCGCCCGCTGGCGCCGCCGCCGGCTCCGGCCCCCGCCCCGGCAGCTCCCGCTCCGGCCCCGAACGCGCCGGCTCCCAACGCGCCGGCTCCCAACGCGCCGGCCCCCAACGCTCCGGCTCCGGCTCCGGCCCCGAATGCGCCTGCGCCAGCGCCGGCACCTGCGCCACCGCCGTCAGCTGGACAGCCCGCCGGCGGTAACGCCCCGGCGGCGGGTCCGGGCGCGGTATCGACCTGACCGGACGGTAATTCATCGCACGCTGGGCGCAGTTAAGCCGAATGTGCCCAATCGAGCACCCCGACTCGTTAGGCTGAAGTCGTATACCAAATCACGGTCCAGCAGCGGGCGTGGCCAGCGACAGCAAGGAGTTCCGGATGGATGTCATGGCAGCTACGCAGTCCCTCGCATTGTCCACGCCGACCGCCGTCAGCTGGTTCGCGTACATCATCATCGGCGGCATCGCCGGCTGGGCCGGCAGCAAGATCGTCAGAGGCGGCGGCTCGGGCATTCTGTTCGACATCGTCGTCGGCGTAATTGGCGGTTATGTCGGCGGAGCGCTTCTCGGTTGGCTCGGCGTCGATGTTGAACACGGGCACCGGTGGTTTACGTTCTTCACCGCGTTGCTCGGGGCGATCATTCTGCTATTTGTCGTGCGGTTGGTCCGAGGCGTTGCCAGACGCTAACCTGCTGCGGCCGTAGCGTTAACGGCATGCTGTATCGATGACCCGGGCGACGACCACCACGACGATGAGCGCGTGGCGGGTGCGTCGGCCCGGTCCGATCGACACCGATCCGCTGGAACGGGTCAACACGCAGGTGCCCCGCCCCGGGCTGTCCGAACTGCTGGTCGCCGTGCGGGCATGCGGTGTGTGCCGCACCGACCTGCACGTCACTGAGGGCGACCTTCCGGTGCACCGGGAGCATGTGACGCCCGGACACGAGGTGGTCGGGGAAGTTGTCCAGGTCGGCGCCGACGCCGGCGGCGAGTTCAGCGTCGGTGACCGGGTCGGGATCGCCTGGCTGCGGCACACCTGCGGAGTCTGCAAGTACTGTCGACGCGGCGACGAGAACCTGTGCCCGAAATCCCGCTACACCGGTTGGGACGCCGACGGCGGCTACGCCGAATTCGCTACCGTCCCTGCGGCTTTCGCGCACCATCTGCCAGGCGGCTACAGCGACAGCGAACTCGCACCGCTGCTGTGCGCCGGCATCATCGGCTACCGGTCGCTGCTGCGCGCCGCACTACCGCCCGCCGGCCGGCTGGGCCTGTACGGGTTCGGCGGCAGCGCCCACATCACCGCACAGGTCGCGCTGGCCCAGGGTGCCGAAGTGCACGTGATGACGCGCGGCGCCGCCGCCCGAGAACTGGCGCTCGAGCTGGGCGCGGCGTCGGCCCAAGGCGCCGCGGACCCGCCACCGGTGCGCCTGGACGCCGCGATCCTGTTCGCCCCGGTCGGCGATCTGGTGCTGCCCGCGTTAGAGGCGCTGGACCGCGGCGGCACGTTGGCGGTCGCCGGAATCCACCTGAGCGACATTCCTGTGCTCAACTACCAGCGTCACCTTTTCCAGGAGCGCCAGCTGCGCTCGGTGACGTCGAACACCCGCGCCGACGCGCGGGCCTTTCTTGACTTCGCAGCCGAGCATCACATCAAGGTGACCACGCCGGAATACCCGCTAAGTCAAGCTGATCGGGCGCTTTCTGATCTCAGCGCCGGCCGCATCGCCGGCGCTGCCGTGCTGCTGGTGTGAAGACCGCTCAGCTGGACAGGTGCCAGACCAGCGCGGCGGCCAAGGCGCCCAACCCATTCAGCGACCAATGCAGGGCGATCGGCGCGATCAGGCTGCCGCTACGTCGGCGCAGCCAGCTGAACACAAACCCGGCCACCGCGGTCGCGATCACCGCCAACGTCACACCGGCCAGCATGCCCACGACTCCGCCGCCGAACAGCCGGGTGAAGCCGACGTTGCTGCTCGTCAGCCCCAACGACGTCGCGATATGCCAGAGACCGAACATCAGCGAACCCGCCAGCGCGACACCCCGGAACCCCCAGGCCCGGTTCAGTGCGCCGTGCAGCACACCGCGAAAGGCCAGCTCCTCCGGGATTACGGTTTGCAACGGAATGATGATCATCGAGGCAACGAGTGCGCCCGAGATCGTCGCGTAGTGGTTGTTCATGAACATCGGCCGGGTCAGCGGCAACAGCACGCCGACCGCGATCACCGTCACCACCAGCGCCATCGCGGCGAGCGCGTAGGCAACACCGGATTTCCAATGGTCACGGCCCAGCCCGAGCTCGGCCCAGCCCAGACCGTTGAACCGCAACAACGCCACCAGCCCGACCGCCGCTGCCGGTACCGTCGCAACACTCGCCCACGGCGTGGTGAAGTGCGCGACGAGGTTGGTGAGCACCAGCACCACGATGACGACGGCGACATCAACCTGGATCCGGAACCGGTGCAGCGCCGAAAGCTGCGACACCACTGGATGGGTGTCCACGGCAACGGTCGCGTCAAGCATTCGGCAAGTTTACCCGCGCACCGCTGGCGACCCGCTTACCTCAACGCTTAGCCGTTGTTCGGCGTAACCCGGCGGCGCGCATAGTCCTTGAGCTCTGCTGGGAGCGCATCTGCCACCAAAAGCTGGGGAAGCAATTCTGGTTCAGACATTCGGGCGCGAAAGACCAACCCGATGGTCACGTCGTGATCGGGGCGGTAATCGATTGCGATCGCGTCGCCCGCGCGCACCATTCCGGGCGAGGTCACCCGGAAGTAAGCACCGGGTTTCCCCGCCTGGACAAAGGTTTTGATCCAGTGGTTCAAATGCAGGAATGCCTGGAACGTCCGGCACGGCGTCCGGGGCGCGGAGACTTCCAGCACCAAGCCGTCGGTGCCGATGCGCCAGCGTTCACCGATCCGCGCCCCAGTGACATCGATGCCCGAGGTGGTCAGATTCTCGCCGAATATTCCGTTGGTGAGTTTCCGCTGGAGTTGAATCTCCCATGCGTCAAGGTCTTCGCGCGCATACGCGTAGACGGCTTGGTCGTCACCGCCGTGAAGTTTGTGGTTACCGATGGTGTCGCCGACCAGTCCGCTGCCGACACCACCATCCATTGGTCCCGGTGCCCGCACCACCACCGCCTCGGTTGCCGGCACTTTGTCGATGCCTGTCAGCTTCGACTGGGCGCGTGGATCAGGATTCGTTCGGACACGAGCCAGGTTGACCGACAAAACCGTCGCCACCCGCCCTAGCGTAGCGCCAGCTCAGCTGTACCCATGCTCACTCGACTCCCAGGCCCGATGGGTCGTCTCGCTCCCGTCACTCACTTGGCCTGATGGTTCGTCTCGTTCGCGTCACTTCGTTCCGCTCACTCGACTTCACGGTTCGTTCCGCTCACTCGACTCCCAGGCCCAGCCGGCGATCTTCGGGTCGTCCTCGCCGTGCTCGCGGTTGTAGGCGCGCGCGGCCAACCGGGCATCGGCCATCCGCTGGCGGAGCATCGCGGCTGGTCCGGCCAGCCCGTCCACCCGGTCGATGACATCCATCACCAGGTGGAAGCGGTCCAGGTCGTTGAGCATCACCATGTCGAACGGCGTCGTCGTGGTCCCGCGCTCCTTGAACCCGCGCACATGGAAGTGATGGTGATTGGTACGGCTATAGGTGAGCCGGTGGATCAGCCACGGATAACCGTGGTAAGCGAAGATGACCGGCTTGTCGATGGTGAACAACGCATCGAATTCGTTGTCGGGCAAGCCATGCGGATGCTCAGTGGCCGGCTGCAGCCGCATGATGTCGACGACGTTGATCACCCGCACCTGCAGCCCGGGCAGTTCACGCCGCAAGATATCGGCGGCAGCCAGCGTCTCTAGCGTCGGAACGTCGCCGGCGCAGGCCAGCACCACGTCGGGCTCGCCGGTCGCGGTGCTCGCCCACTGCCAGATGCCCAGGCCGCGGGTGCAGTGGTCGATAGCGGACTCCATGTCGAGATAGGCCAGCGCCGGCTGTTTACCGGCGACGATGACGTTGACGTAGTTGCGGCTGCGCAGGCAGTGGTCGGCCACTGACAGCAGCGTGTTGCCGTCCGGCGGCAGGTACACCCGCACCACCTCGGCGCGTTTGTTGGCGACCAGGTCGATGAACCCGGGATCCTGATGCGTTGCGCCGTTGTGGTCTTGGCGCCACACGTGGGAGCTGAGCAGGTAATTCAGCGACCCGATCGGCTGCCGCCACGGCAGTTCGCGGCTGGTGGACAGCCATTTCGCGTGCTGATTGAACATCGAGTCGACGATGTGCACGAACGCCTCGTAGCAGTTGAACAGCCCATGCCGGCCGGTTAGCAGATAGCCCTCCAGCCAGCCTTGGCAAAGGTGCTCGGAGAGCACCTCCATCACCCGGCCGTCCGGGGAGAGGTGGTCGTCATCGGGCATGGTTTCCGACAGCCACACCTTGCCGGTCGACTCGTAGACCGCGTCCAAGCGGTTGGACGCGGTCTCGTCGGGGCCCATCAGCCGGAACCGGCCGCGGTTGCGGGCGATCACGTCCCGCAGGAATGTGCCCAGCACCCGGGTGGCCTCGTGGGTCGTCGCGCCGGGCTGCGAGACCGTGACGGCGTAATCGCGAAAGTCGGGCAAGTCCAGGTCATGCAGCAGCAGGCCGCCGTTGGCGTGCGGGTTAGCGCTCATCCGGCGATCGCCGCCGGGCGCCAGGGCCCGCAGGTCCGCTCGCAGCCTGCCGGTGTCGTCGAACAACTCCTCGGGTTGGTAACTGCGCAGCCACTCTTCGAGTTGTGTGCGGTGGGTGGGGTTGTCCCGGGTCTCGGCGAGTGGGACCTGGTGTGCCCGCCAGGTGCCCTCCACCTGCTTGCCGTCAACCTTTTGCGGGCCGGTCCATCCCTTTGGGGGTGCGCAGCACGATCATCGGCCACACCGGCCGTTCGGTCTTCCCGCCGCCGCGGGCATCCCGCTGAATCGCGGCGATCTCATCGAAGGCCTCGTCGAGAGCGGCGGCCAGCTGCTGATGCACGTTGGCGGGATCGTCCCCGGCGACGGCGATGGGCCGGTAGCCGTAGCCACGCAGCAGCGACTCCAGCTCGTTGGTCGGGATGCGGGCCAACACGGTCGGGTTGGCGATCTTGTAACCGTTGAGATGCAGGATGGGCAGCACCGCGCCGTCGCTGACCGGGTTAAGGAACTTGTTGGAGTGCCAGCTGGCGGCCAGCGGCCCGGTTTCGGCCTCGCCGTCGCCGACGACACAGGCGACCACCAGGTCGGGATTGTCGAACGCCGCGCCGTAGGCGTGCACCAGGGCGTACCCGAGCTCGCCCCCTTCATGGACCGAGCCCGGTGTCTGGGCAGCCACGTGGCTGGGGATACCGCCAGGAAATGAGAACTGCCGGAACAGCTTCCGCAATCCGTCGGTGTCTTCTTCGATACCGGTGTACACCTCGCTGTAGGTGCCCTCCAGGTAGGCGTTGGCGACCAGCCCGGGGCCGCCGTGACCGGGCCCGGTGACAAAGACGACGTTGGCATCGCGGTTGCGGATAACCCGGTTCAGATGCGCGTACAGCAGATTCAGCCCCGGGGTGGTGCCCCAGTGCCCCAGCAGCCGCGGTTTGATGTGCTCAGGCGCCAGCGGCTCTCGCAGGAGTGGATTGTCCAGCAGATAGATCTGGCCGACCGACAGGTAGTTGGCCGCGCGCCAGTAGGTGTGGATCCCGGCAAGTTCGTCATCGGAAAGCTTCGCAGGCGCGACGGTTTCTGAGCTCATCCTCCCGATTGTCCGCAAACTCGGTGAACAGCACACCATCACAGGTAGGCGGATGGGGGATAGGCCGCCCACTACGCTGGCCGACGTGGACGTGGTCGACAGCGGAGGGCTACTAGCATCACTGCGGGTCCTCGACCTGTCCGGCGACGACGGCGACGCGGTCACCCGCCTGCTCGCGGACTTGGGCGCCGACGTGTTGAAGGTGGAACCGCCGGGCGGCAGCCCGTCGCGCACCCGGCCGCCGACGCTGCGCGGCACCAGCCTGCGGTTCGTGCTGCACAACGCCAACAAGCGCAGCACGGTGCTCGACCCGTCCCAGCCGAACGACCG
>Ga0209040_10003756_pt1 | contig 11579 bp, 10 predicted proteins | sample BogFormECP12_OM3_FD_188240 | JGI IMG/M metagenome (GOLD analysis project Ga0209040, IMG submission 188240) | Bog forest soil microbial communities from Calvert Island, British Columbia, Canada - ECP12_OM3 (SPAdes) (version 2) | ecosystem: Environmental > Aquatic > Freshwater > Wetlands > Bog ... | reverse complement strand
GCCCTCGACGAGTCGCTGGGATTACTGATCGCGGCAGAGGCCGGGCCGCGCGATACTCGCCGGTCCGCACAGGTGGAGCGCCTGCGTGGACAGATCGCGTTCGACCAGCGCCGCTACGGCGACGCCGCCCCGCTGCTCCTGGCCGCGGCCCGACGCCTCGAGCACGTTGACCCGTCGGCTGCACGCGAGACGCACCTGGAGGCCCTCCTGACCGCTATGTGGGCCGGCGGACCCGAGACCCCGGGGGCCCTCAGAGAGGCGGGCAAGGCCGCGCGCGCTGCACCGCCAGGGCCAGAGCCGCCGCGGGCAGTCGATCGCATGCTCGACGCTTTCGCGGTGCTCCTGACCGACGGCTACGCAGCCGCGGCGCCGACGCTGAGACAAAGCCTCGAGCTGTTTCTCACTCTGAAAGTCGGCGCCGACGAGGTCGGCGGCTGGCTCTGGCGGGCCGGCTCCAGAGCCGCCGGTATCGCCGCCCTCGAGCTCTGGGACTACGAGTCATGGCATCGCCTGGCCACTGACCAGGTTCTGTCCACGCGTGAGACGGGCGCGCTCCTCCACTTGCAGTCCGCGCTCGGGTTCCTCGGCTGGACCCACGTGGTCGCTGGCGAGTTGAACGCTGCCGCCCCTCTCGTTGAGGAAAGTAGGCTAGTTGCGGAGGCAACGGAGTACTCGCCGATTGCCCATATGTCGATGATGCTCGCCGCCTGGCGCGGCCAGGAACCGTCGGCATCGGCGATGATCGACGCCACCAGGCGTGACCTGACGGCGGGCGGTCTGGGACGTATCTCCGCGACCTATGCGAGCTCGGTGCTGTACAACGGCCTCGGTCGCCACGACGAGGCCCGGGACGCTGCTCGGCAAGCCTTCGAGAGCAATTCGGTGGGCTACGGGCCGCTCATCGTGTCCGAGCTGGCCGAGGCCGCATCGAGGACTGGTGAGCTTACGCTCGTCGAGACGGCACTCGAGTGGCTCGAAAAGCGCACGCGCGCGATGCCCGCCGAGTGGGCGCTGGGGATCGAAGCTCGCGTACGGGCCCTGCTCAGCGAGGGCGAAGCCGCCGAGCTTCTGTACCGCGAGTCGATCGAGCATCTCGGTCGCACCCGGGTGCGCGGGGAGCTCGCCCGCTCGCGTCTGCTCTACGGGGAGTGGCTGCGACGCGAGAACCGGCGGGTCGACGCACGCGAGCAGTTGCGTACTACCCACGAGATGCTCGCGGGGATGGGCATCGAAGCATTCGCCGCCCGCGCCCGACACGAGCTGCGGGCCACGGGCGAGGCCGTCCGTAAACGCAAGGTGGAGACGCGCGATAAGCTCACCGCTCAGGAGGCCCAGATCGCGCGACTCGCCCGCGATGGACTGTCAAACCCGGAGATCGGTACCCGACTGTTCATCAGTCCGCGCACGGTCGAGTACCACCTGCGGAAGGTCTTCATCAAGCTCGACATCACCTCGCGCAGCCAGCTCGACCGCATGCGACCGAGCGACTCGGCCAGCGCCGACCCGCGCGAGACGCACAAGATGCGCGATACATAGACCCGGTGAGTCCCGGCGTCGCCGGGATGGGTGTACCCTTGCCTCTCTGGGTATCTGGTCACCGATTCCAGCATGGGGCATGCTGGAGAGCAGAAGGGCTTACCGAGCGAGTGCGGGGTAGTTCGAGTGTTGATCGCGGCCGTCGTTCTGCGCGAGGGAGCCGCGGGGCGAACCACCACAAGAGCTAGGCAGCGTCCACACATTGGGGGAGGCTCGAGATGAAGATTGAAGCCGGGCTGCTAACCCGCCAGCTAGCGGAACGATTCGGTTCAAGGGATGCCCTCACCTACAACGGCCGAACTCTTACCTTCAGCGAACTAAACGACGCTGCGTGCAGGGTCGGATCAGGGCTTTGCTTGGCCGGCGTGTGCCGCGGCGACCGCGTTGGAGTTTTGGGCTTCAACTGCCCGGAGCTAGCCCAGTCGTGGCTCGGCTTGGAAAAGCACAATCTGGTCCGTACGCTCCTCCACAGCCACATCGACATCGCTGCGAATGTAGCCACAATGAACCATGTCGAAGCAACGGGGCTGATCTTCGACACGCGGATAACGGATCTAATCGAGGCCCATCGCCACGAGCTCGCGAGGGTGCGGCTGTTCGTCGCGATCGGACCCGGCGCCCCGGACTGGGCGATGCCCTTCGAGCAACTCCTCGCAGAGGGCTCGCCTGAGGAGCCGTTTCTCGATGTGGACGAGGACGAGCCGTGTTTTCTGCAGCTGACCTCCGGTACGACGGGGAGTCCAAAGCCGTGGATCAAGACGTACCGATCGTGGCACGCGGTTGTCAACCACAATATGCATCACCTCGACACGTTCGCACCCGGGGCACCCTCGATTGGCCCACAGGACGTCAACCTGCATTTTCACGCCCTGCAGTGGGCTACCGGCTTCCTCACGTTTTATCCATACATGCTTCGCGGAGCGCGAACTGTGCTAGTGGACGACCAGGAGTTTGACCCCGAGGTACTTCTAGACACGATCACGTCTGAGAAAGTCACGGGCACGGTCGTACCCGCATCGTTGCTGACCCCATTGCTGGACGCAGTCGCTGCGCGCGGACGCTATGAACACCAGCTACGGCGAGTGGTGATCGTCTTTGGCACGCCGGACATTCTCAGGCGCGCGACGGACCTTCTCGGCCCTGTCTGGGCCCACGGCTTTGGCTCCTCCGAGCAGGGCGGCGTGACGACGCGTCTGCTGCCGACCGAGCTCGAGGGCCATCCCGAGCGGGCCGAGAGCGTTGGACGGGGCGGCTCGCCGTTCTTCGATGTCGCGATCCTCGACCCCGTCTCCGGACAGCGTCTCGCCCCTGGTGAAATCGGCGAGATCGCGGTACGCAGCCCGATGTCAATCGGCTCCTACTGGGGCCTTGAGGACGCAACTCGGGCCGCGTACTTCGAGAACGACTGGTTTCGGCCGCGGGACCTCGGCTACCTCGACGACGACGGCTTCGTGTATTACGCGGGCCGCGCCGGCGAGGAGATCCTAGTCGCGGACACCGTCGTCTACCCGCATCACGTGGAGGCGCAGATCCTCGGCCAACCCGCAGTCAAGAACTGCGCCGTGGTGGGCCTGGGCTTGGATGCTACGCCCGAGTTGGTCGCAGCAGTCGAACTTAAGGATCCCGCTGGCGCGTCCAGCGAGCTCGAAGCCGACATACTCGCGCGATGCGCGGCCAGCCAGCAGCGACCACCTGATCGCGTCGTGTTCGTCGACGACCTGCCGGCAGTCCTCGGCGGCGCCAAGGTCCAGCGCAATGTCCTGCGCGATCAGCTGATGGCCAGGACCAGGGCGTAGGATTCGGCCGTGGGTGACAGGCGTCTCGCACGGACTCGCGAGGACGCCCGCAAAGGACGAGGCTCAGGCCCGCCGGCAGCCGGGGCGAGACTACTGTCCGGGCGGAAGCGAGCGTGTAGCGAGCCGAAGGACGGACGCGTGCTGGTCGTCCGGATGCGAGCGCGGCGAGACACACCGGCCCGGGCTCCTGAGTTGGACGATTAGCAGCAGCGACCGGCAGCACGCGGCTGGCTGCTGCTTTGTCCCCGATTGCGAGCGCGTCGCTCGCCGCTCTCCTCGCGTCACTCCCGTGGGACCAGAACACACGACATGGACACCGCTGCCGCAAAGCGCGGTAACCGCCGCGGGGGATTACTACGATCGTCGGCAGGGCGTATCGCCGGCTTGCCACCAATCGGGCTCGTCGCCCTCCTCGCGGAGCCATTCGAGCGTACGCGCTGCGCGCTCCCAGCCGCCGCCGGTCTGGCCGCAGAACTTCCAGAGCTCGCGCGCCGAGCGCTTGTAGCGGTGGATCAGCTCGTCGAGTTCGAAAGCATCGATCTCACCGCAGTCCAGTCGCGTGAAGCCGCCACGAACGTGCTCGAGCAGCGCGAGCAGCTGCTGCTCGTGATAGTCGGCGATGAGCGCTCTCGCCTTCTGACGTCCGGCGCGTTCCGCTTGGCGACTGCTGTGCTCGACACCCACGCTGGGAAGGTACTCCGCGGACGCGATCACCGCGTCCCACGGGGGCAGCTCAGGCGTCAGGTTCCGGCTCCGCATGCAGCTCGCCTACCTTGATCGCCTCGCCCAGCTCGTACGCCGCCCAGCCCGCGTCGGACCCTGCGCGGTCGTCCTCGGTGTAAGGCGCATCGTCAAGCGGAGCTGCCTCGAGGGCTGCCACCATCGGATCCTGCGCGCGCGTGAGCAGGATGCCCGCAGCATCCACGCTCTCGTCGGGTAGCTCGTCTGCGAGTCGGGGTAGCTCGGCCCGTGTCATTGAACTAAACGTAACATCGGAAAACATCGCCCTCAGCGCCCGGCGCCGGCGCCGGACTACGCCGATAGGCGTTTGCCTCACAAGCCGGCCAACGGGGATGAGGCTGAACACCGTCCCGCGCACCCTCAGCGCCTTGCCACCTGGAACGGCTGGATGGCCGATGCAGGAGCGATGATTCTCGACCTGTCCGCGGCCGTCGAGCAGTCGTCCCCAGCGCCCTTCGTATTCGTCTCGGGTGTCCGGTTGGGTGTCCGGATATGAACCGGACACCCCCGGTTACATGGCTGCGGGGGGTCGTTAGGGGGGTCGGTACACAGCGACCCCCCAACGCACAGGCTGCTGCCCGGGCATTCACGCCGCTGCGGAGCTGTTGTAGTCGGGCGCAAGCCCCCCACTCCACCGGTAGGCGCTGAAGCCGGCCAGTGGGATCGGCGCTGACGCCGTGTCGCGCATTCCCCAGCTCCTTTAGCCAGCTCGGATGCTGGATCGCGGTGCTGGCGTGATGAGTCTCGGCCCGCCCGAGATCGTCGAGCAGTCGTCCTAGACGCCGCTCGTGTTCGTCTCGGGTGGTCCCCCTGGGTGGTCCCCTATAAGCGGACCACCCAGGGGACCAGGCCGCTGCCCGCTCGCTCCGGAAATTTGGCTCTGCAGCTGGCCCGAGGAAGGGGGTCTCCGCCTCTTCGCTTCGCTTCGACCCGGGGACCCCCTTCCTCGACCAACACATCACAGATGTTTATGGCGAGGCCAGATGCAGAGTGGTGAGCGGGAGCGAGCGGGCAGCAGGGAGCAGGTGGAGCAGGGAGTCGAGAGCAACAACTACTAGAGGACCGATTGGGACTCACAGAGCTACATGGCGGAGTGGGAGGCGGAGGACTGTCGGAGCGGCGAGGGCAACGAGGCGAGCGGACGCGAGGTCGTCGGCGTGGCGGTGGCATGACCGCGCGTGCAGGACGGCGTCCGTGTACCGGCAGGTCAGACGAAGCGTCTACAGCCGCATCGAGGGGAGCGGCGTGGCGTTTCCTTCATGGTCGTTGGGTCGCTCGTTTTGGCGATCCACTCCGTGGAGGCGAGCGTCGCTCCCGCTGGGCGTCAAACGGCGGAGCACCGGCTCGAGATGCCGCGGCCTCGCCCGCGAACCTCACCGTCTCGCCCCCAAGAGTTCGACCTACACGCCGGTACAATCACCGTGTGTCGACTTCGCCTTGGCCGTCGTTGCATGACGAGGATCGTTGGCTGCTCGCCGCGATGGAGGATCAGCTGCGCGACAGCACGCAGAGCCCAGAGCAGCTGCAGGCTCGGGCCCGTGAGCTGCGCGCCCAGGCGGAGCAGAGCGATATCAAGGGCGTCCGCGACGCGAGCTTGGCGCTGGCCGGGCATTATGAGGAAGCCGCGGCCGCTCGTCTGGCTGCTCGCTGAGCGCTAACTGCCGCGCGCTCGCTCAAGCAGCCCGCGCATCTCGGCGACGATCGCCTTCCGGCGCGCTCGTAGCGCCGATAGCTCGGGCTCTGCTTCGATGAGGCGAGTCTCGGCGAGTTGCAGCGTGCGCTTCGCCCGTGGCGGGTCGAGCAGGTTCTGTGCCTCCCACTGCTCCCTCAGCTGGCGCAGCTCGTGCGTCAGCGCCGGCATCCGTTTGGTGACCACGGCGGCCGACTCACCGAGCAGCGCCCGCGTGTGAGCACTGTCCGCGCCGAGCGCGCCGAGCTCGCGATGGAGCTCGGCGAGGTACTCGTGCGCGATCGTCGCCGCGGCGAAATAGCGGTCGAGTGCTGCGAACGGGTCAGGGCGTTCGGTCATGATGCTCGCGACAGCTTCGAGGAGCGCACGGATGGCGCCGAGGACCGGCCCTTCGGTGGAAATTGGCTTGCACAGCGAGCACGTTGCTCGGCTTTCTCAGTGATGACCATAAGGACCAACCCGGGTTTAGAGCAAGCAGAGGTCACGGCATGAGCGCGGAACAACACGACGTGATGACAGCAGCCGAGGTCGCCGAGTATCTGCAGATTCCCGTGCGCTCGGTGCACGACTACGCCGCACGCGACGAGCTGCCGTCCGTCCGAATCGGCCGGCACCGCCGCTTCAGCCGGGCGGCCGTCGAAGCGGTGGTGGACGTCAGTCCCCGCCCTCAGCGAATGCCCGCGCGAAACGATCGACCTGCTCACTCGCCTGGCGGGCGTGCAGGTAGCGCGCCGTCGTTTGGAGGTCCGCGTGTCCCATGGCCGCCTGTATCTCGGTGACCGGCACGCCGCCGGTCGCGAGCAGCGAGCCGTAGGTATGTCTGAGGTCGTGGAAGCGGAGCGGCCGCAGACCAGAGGCGTCGCGCGCGCGCTTGAACCTCGTGACCAGCGCGCTCGGGTCAAGCGCACGCCCGCGCCAGTTGCAGAACACGAGCTCGTCGGGCGCGGTGAAATCCTCCCGCGCGCGCAGGCGCTCGAGCGCCGCGGCCGCCTGCGGGACGAGCGGGACGTGCCGGACGCGGCCGCCCTTGGTCCCGGACTCCACGCCGGCCGAGAGCGCGCGCGAGACCGTGATGACGTCGTCGCCGACGTCACGCCAGCGCAGCGCCCGCAGCTCGCCTTGTCGCAGCCCCGTGTACGCCGCGACGCGCACCAGCTCGGCGTCCTGCCCGTCCTCGGCCCGGGTCGCGTCGCTGGCTGCACGCCGGTCGCGGTGCCTGCCCTCGGCCAGCGCCGCCGCGACTCGCTCGACCTCGGCGACGCTGTAGGTGTCGAGCGCCGCTTGCTGCGGTTCGCGGCGCTTGTCCGTCGCGGGTACCGGGTTGGCGGGCAGGCCGGCGCGCTTGACGCCGTAGGTGAACACCGCGCCGAGCAGCGCGCGCCGCTTGTTGATCGTCCGAGGCGACGCGCCCGACGCGGCGAGCGTGTCGAGCAGGTTCTCGACGTCGCGGGGAGTGACCTCCGCCGCGGGCCGGCCGCCGAGCGCGAGCATAACCTGTCCGCTTGTCGTCCCGTTCGACTCGGCGAGCGCGTAGCCGTGGTCGGCCAGCGTAGAGGGCTTCGCACCCTTGACCCGCTCAAGCCACCGCATGTAGTCGAGCGCGACCTCGCGAAACGTCGGACCGGACGCCTGCGGGTTGGCCGCCCTGGCGGCCTGCTCGGCGACGATCTCGCGAGCGCGGTCGTGCGCGCCGGCCACGTCCAGGAAGCCGTCCTGCGGACGACCGCGCCGCGGCTTGCCGGCGGCCGTGACCCATGCGGGGCCGACGCGGCGCTTGACCTGCCTGCCGTCGATGCGAAACATGACCTCGTAGAAGGCCCGCGTGCCCTGGGCACGGAGCTGTAGCGAGTAGGTGGGCAGGCTCGGCGACATGTTACCCAATCATGTTACCCAACCCGCGTCAGGGCCGATCCGCCGGCGTCACGCAGTATAAGAAAAGGCCTGGATTACCAGGCCTTTTCTGTCAATGCGGGCGGAGGGACTCGAACCCCCAAGGGCTTTCGCCCACCGGCTCCTAAGGCCGGCGTGTCTACCAGTTCCACCACGCCCGCGTGCCAGCCGGAGCCTAGTGCCGCTGCGCGCCGCGCACCCCCCCGCTCGCCCCACCACGCGAAGCGCGCCACTGCGCACGCACCCCTGAGCGGCGCGGAACGCGCCACCGCGCACGCCCTTGCCCGCCTGGCCACGCGAGCCGCGCGAGCATGTATCGTCACCTCGTCATGGCCTTCGCCCCGCCCAGCGAGCGCGAGCCCGGCGTGGTGATCACGCACCCGAATCGCGACAAGCCCGTCGTGCAGGCGACGCGAGCGACGGTGGTGCTGCTGCTGCTCGCGAGCGCGGGGCTCGTGCTGGTCGTCACGGTCGGTGGCTGGAGCGTGCTCGAGGGCGCGGTGCCGGTGCAGATCGCCTACATCGTCATCTACCTCACGCTTGCGTTCTACGCGGCGCGCTGGAACCGTGGCGTCCTTCCCGTCGCCGCGGCGCTGGCCGTGTTGCTCGCGATCTTCGCGCTCGTCGCCGGCCCAGCGTGGTTCGACCGCAACAAAAGCGGCTTTGCCCAGCCGGCGCTCAACGCGGGACTGCTCGGCCTGCTGACGCTGCTGATCGTCCCCGTGCAGATGCTGCTCGTGGCCTTTGCCATGCGAGGCTTCAAACAGGGATGGAACGTCGAGGTCGAGCGCCGCGACCCGAACGCGCTCCCCGCGCACCACGGCGGTCCCGCGGCGCACCCCGTCTGAGCGCAGAGTAGCCCGCGCGGCGCCGTTCGCGCCCGCGGTTATGCTCATCAACGACGGCTCGCGGCGGTGGCGGAACGGTAGACGCGGGGCCCTCAAAAGGCCCTGTCCGCAAGGGCGTGTGGGTTCGAATCCCACCCGCCGCACTCGTGCTGGCCGACGCCTACGGGCGTCGCGCGCAGGCCCTAGGGGCCGCCGACGAGCTCGATCAGGATCTCGGCGAGATCCGCGCGCGCGACGAGGATGCCCCAGGGCAGGCTCTCGTGGACGGGAAGCTCGAGCACGCGCAGGCCCGCGCGCTCGCAGATCAGCGCGCCCGCGGCGATGTCCCACTCCTTGACCGTGCGCTCGAAGTACGCGTCGTAGCGGCCCGCCGCGGTCCAGGCGAGGTCGAGCGCCGCGCTGCCGAGGCGGCGGATGTCGCGCACGCGCGGCAGCAGCCGCTCCAGCACCCGCGCCTGCGCCGCACGCACGTGCGCGTCGTAGGCGAAGCCGGTCGCGACCATCGCCTCTGCGAGCTCTCCGGCGCCCTCGCCGGCCGAGCCGAGCGCGGGTCCCCCGGCTGAGCGCCTGCTGCGAGGACCGGCGAGCTCGACGGCGCCGGCCGGGCCGATGAGCCGTGGGCGACCCTCGTGCGTGGCGGTGAACAGCTCGTTGCGGTTCGGGTCGTAGATCGCCCCCGCGATCGTGCGCCGCTCGTCGGCCACCGCGACGCTCACCGACCACTGCGGGATCCCAAAGAGGAAGTTGATCGTCCCGTCGAGGGGATCGACGATCCAGCGCAGGCCGCTGCTGCTGCCCGCGCTCGGGCCCTCCTCCCCCACGAAGCCGTCCTCGGGCCGGCGCTCGGCGAGCAACTCGCGGATCGCGCGCTCGGCGGTCAGGTCGGCATCGCTGACGAGGTCCGTAGGCGTGCTCTTGCTACTCACTTCCTTCTCGGCGCCGCGTCTGACGCGCTCGAGCAGCAGCGCGCCGGCCATCCGCGCGGCCTCGACGGCCACGGCGAGCAGGTCGTCGGCCTCGCTCACGTGAACGCGGACGGGCGCAGCTGCGCCCAGGGACGCTCGGCCTCGATCTGCGCTGCCAGCGAGAGCAGGGTGGCCTCGTCGTCGGCGCGCCCCACGATCTGCACCGCGCGCGGCAGCCCATCGCCCCCGAAACCGGCCGGGACGGAGGCCGCGGGCTGCCCGGTGAGGTTCCAGACGCCGTTGTAGGGGACCATCCCGGCGACCGCGTTGAGCGTCCAGATCGCGCCGCGCCCCTGCAGGGCGCCGATGCGCGGCGGAGGCGAGGCGGTGGCGGGAGTGAGCAGCACGTCGTTGCGCTCGAGCACCGCGCCGAGGCGCCGACGCAGCTCGGGCTCGGCGGCGATCGCGCGCGCGAACGCGCCCGGCGGGATCAGGCCGCCGAGCCGTGCGATCGCCTTCGTGCGCCGTTCCAGGCGCTCGGGATGCGCGAGCGCCCGGGCGTCGTCGTACGTCCCCCGCAGGTAGCGCATGACCACCGCCTGGATCGCGTCGACGCCGTAGTCGGGATCCTCCTCGACCACCTCGTGTCCCAGCGAGCGCAGCAGCTCGACCGTCTCCGCGAGGGCCCGCTCGGCGTCGCCGTCCAGGCGCGAGATCACGCCGAAGGGCACCTTCCGCGAGACCGCGATGCGAAGCCGCGCAGGGCGCTCGCCGGCTGCGACCATGAACGGCGCCGCCGGCGGCGCGGCGTGGTCGCCGTCGATGTCGGTGGAGCCGGAGGCGAGGTCCAAGAACAAGGCCGTGTCGAGCACGCTGCGCGTGAGCACGCCGTTGACCGACAGCCCGTACCAAGGGCGCCTGCGCGGAGCCATCGAAACGCGCCCCCGCTGCGGCTTGAGCCCGAAGAGCCCGCACCAGGCGGCCGGAATGCGGATCGAGCCCGCGCCGTCGGAGCCGAGCGCCGCGCCCACGAGTCCGGCGGCGACCGCCGCGGCGCTGCCCCCGCTGGAGCCGCCCGGGGCTCGCTGCGCGTCCCACGGGTTGCGCGTCACGCCGTAGGTCGCAGTCTCCGTGAACGGCCACAGGGTCATCTCGGGCACGCGCGTCTTGCCGATGATCACGGCTCCCGCCTCTCGCAGCCGCCGCACCACCTCTGCGTCGGCGCGCGCGGGCTCGTCCTGGGCGTCGGTGCCGTACGTCGTGATCTCGCCCGCTACGTCGATGTCATCCTTGACCGCCACCGGAACGCCCAGCAGCGGCCGCTGCGCAACCTGCGATCCGCTCGCCGCGTCACGCCGCGCCTGCGCCTGATCGGCTTCGAGCAGCGCCCGTTCGCCGAGCACCACGCGAAACGCCCCGAGCCGACCGTCGTAACGGGCGATCCGCGCCAGGTAGAGCTCCACGAGCTCGCGCGAGGATATTTCTCGTTCCGCGATCAGCACCGCCTGGCGGGCGATTCCGGCGTAGGCGAGGTCGACGCCGTCCATCGCGCCAATCTATTGCACGCACGCGACCCGCGCCGGCGCTCCGCCGCGCGCGACGGACTCGCGCGGCGCGCCGGGGAGCGATCGCGCGAGCACCCGGCCGCCGCGAGGCGGCCCATCAAGAAACTCCTAGACAGGCGTGATCGGGTTGTGCTTCGCCGGCCAGCTCCGCTGCTTGGAGTCGCAATGGGCGAAGCGGCGCACGAGCTCGGCGCGCAGCGCCTCGGGCTCGACGACGGCATCGATCACCAGCTCGGACGCGAGGTGCAGGATGTCGATGTCCTGCGCGTACTCGCGCCGCAGCTCGGCGGTCATGCGCGCGCGCTCCTCGTCGTCCTCGATCGCCTGAAGCTGGTTGTAGTAGACGGCGTTTATCGCCGCCTGCGGACCCATCACGGCGATCGACGCGCTCGGCAGCGCCAGGCAGCAGTCGGGGTCGAACGCGGGGCCGGCCATCGCGTAGAGGCCCGCCCCGTAGGCCTTGCGCACGATCACCGAGATCTTCGGAACCGTCGCCTCGCTGACGGCGCTGATCATCTTCGCTCCGTGGCGGATGATCCCCTCGCGCTCGACCTGGGTCCCGATCATGAATCCCGGCACGTCAGCAAGGAACAGCAGCGGCACGTTGA
>Ga0209040_10003754_pt1 | contig 11586 bp, 10 predicted proteins | sample BogFormECP12_OM3_FD_188240 | JGI IMG/M metagenome (GOLD analysis project Ga0209040, IMG submission 188240) | Bog forest soil microbial communities from Calvert Island, British Columbia, Canada - ECP12_OM3 (SPAdes) (version 2) | ecosystem: Environmental > Aquatic > Freshwater > Wetlands > Bog ... | reverse complement strand
TTTTGGTCACCCCGGAATACAACGGCAGCCTGCCGGCCGTGCTCAAGAATGCCATCGACTGGGCCTCGCGGCCTTTTCAGGGTGGGGCAATCGTCGACAAGCCGGTCGCTGTGGTGGGCACCTCCAATGGGCGTTACGGGGGGGTGTGGGCGCATGAAGACACCCGCAAGACCGCCCGCATCGCCGGGGCGCGCGTGCTCGAGGACATTGCCCTGTCAGTGCCGGGTGCCGCCGAACGGTTCGCCACCACCCACCCCGCAGATGACGACGAAGTCGCTACCGCCTTGCTCGACATCCTGGTTGCGCTGGCCACGGCTGCCTGAGCCACGACCAGGGCGCCCCCGCGATGATGCGCACTACGCGAATGATTGAGGGCGATTCCGGTTGCCGGGCAACGTGATCGCCCCGGGGGAGCGCATTTCCGGGCCACGCGGGACGCCGACACGCAGCCTGAGCTCGATGACTGCTCAACTAAAGAGCCATGACGAATGACGATGACCTGCACGCAGCCCACGCCGACGACGACGGATGCCGGTATCTCGGTGGAAAGGCGTTCAGCCACAACCGCACCGGGAGGACCTGCGACCATAACCACCGTTACCGAACGAGACACCGCTAGCGACGCTGGGCCCACCGGCGGATACCACGTGGTCATGTTCAGCACCGCCGCGGCGGCCGTGCCGTTGCGGCCCACGACGATCACCCGCCGATTGATCGACACGATTCGAGTTGTCGGCGCCGCCTTGCACCGGCCCCCCGCGCGCCGACACTCAGCGGTCCGCTGGCCGCACGTTGTCAGAAGAGATCGGTTCCTGCGGCTGGCTCGACCCACCAATCGTGATCAACAAACACTGCTCAACCCGGTGGACACGCCGGCGGCCTGCCCGCCTCACTAGCGCAAGACCGCCGTGTCGGTCTGACCCCAGAAGTCGGTGCATCTGTTTTCACGTAGGCATCGGCGGCCTTGCAGCACCATCAGTTTTCAGGTGCCGCCGACACGTTGCAGGTCAAACAATCGCCAGATGACACGCGATCTGAGAAGCTACTGGGCCGCCGCCGCCGGTCGGACGTCGTCGTTGCTCCGAGGACCCGACGGCTGAATGGGTTTTGGGCCCGATTGCAGCTAGCAGGTATGCGCACAGTGCCGGTGGCTAGAAAACATGATGGGGGTCACCGGTGCAGACATCGGCGATGCGCCCCGGCAACGATGAAGTCCATCCTTCGGATGTTCAGGGTCGACGCCATACGGCGACACGTGATCGCCCCGGGGATTGCGTTTCAGCCCATACCGGGTGGCCCCGCTACTCGGTATGGGCGGCGCACACTGTTTGATCCATCACCGAGAGGTATGACGATGACCCCTACACATCCCACACCGACAACAACGGGGGCCGGCGTCCCAATCGAGAGCAGTGAGCGTTCGCTCACCGGCTCCGGGGCTGCTCAGACCATCGCCGGAGTCACCATCCCCGATACCCCACTGGTGCGCGACGCCACCGCGCTGATCCGTGACGCCGAAGACGATCTGCTGTTCGATCATTCCCGGCGGGTGTTCCTCTTCGGCGCGCTGCAAGGCCGGCGCCGCGGCCTGCTGCCCGACCTTGAGCTCTTGTACGTGGGTGCAATGTTTCACGACATCGGGCTAACCCGCCGCTATCGCACCTCGCCCCTGCGCTTTGAGGTTGACGGGGCCAACGCGGCGCGCGACTTCCTGCTTGACCACGGCGTTGACCAAGCTGGCGCGCGCAAGGTGTGGCTTTCCATCGCGCTGCACACCACCCCGGGTGTGCCCGAATTCCTCGACCCCGAGATCGCGCTGGTCACCGCAGGTGTGGAGACCGACGTGCTGGGCATCGAGCGCGACGATCTGGCCCCGGAAGCGCTCGCCGCCGTCACCGCCGCACACCCGCGACCGAATTTCAAAAACCGTATACTGCAGGCGTTTACAGACGGCATGGCTCACCGGCCGCGCAGCACCTTCGGCACCGTCAACGCCGACGTGCTGGAGCACTACGACGACTCGTTTGTCCGAGACGACTTCGTCAACATCATCCTGAGCAACAGCTGGCCCGAATAAGCCTGCTGGTGTTGGCAGCGGACCAACTTTCAATCAACACCACCCTGGGCGCCGCGCTTCAGCGGCACACGCGTTGTTCGATCCATCACCGAAAGGCATGACAAATGACCGACACTCAACCCGCACCGACGACGACCGATGCCGGCATCCCGATCGAAAGCGACGAGCATTCGCTGACCATCGGACCGGACGGGCCGATCCTGCTGCACGATCATTACCTGATCGAGCAGATGGCGGCGTTCAACCGTGAGCGGGTGCCCGAGCGCCAGCCGCACGCCAAGGGCTCGGGCGCATTCGGGCGCTTCGAGGTGACCCAGGATGTCAGCGCTTACACGAAGGCGGCGGTGTTTCAGCCCGGCACCACCACCGAAACAGTGATCCGGTTTTCCACCGTGGCCGGTGAGCGCGGCAGCCCAGATACCTGGCGTGACCCGCGCGGCTTCGCGCTGAAGTTCTACACCACCGAGGGCAACTACGACATCGTCGGCAACGACACCCCGGTGTTCTTCCTTCGCGACCCGCTCAAGTTCGGCCATTTCATCCGCTCCCAAAAGCGCCGCGCCGACAGCAACCTGCGCGACCACGACATGCAGTGGGACTTTTGGACCCTCTCGCCCGAAACCGCGCACCAAGTCACCTGGCTGTTCGGTGATCGCGGCATCCCGCGCAGCTGGCGGTACATGAACCTCTACAGCGGCCACACCTTCATGTGGGTCAACGCCGCCGGTGAAAAGGTGTGGGTGCGCTATCACTTCATCACCGATCAGGGCATCGAAAACCTGACCCAGGCCGAGGCCGACGAGCTGGTGAAGCTCGACACCGACTATCACACCCGTGACCTGTTTGAGGCGATCGCGCGCGGAGACTACCCGAGCTGGACGCTGAAGATGCAGATCATGCCGTTCGAGGACGCCAAGACGTATCGGTTCAACCCGTTCGATTTGACCAAGGTCTGGCCGCACGGCGACTATCCGCTCATCGAGGTCGGCCGGCTCACGCTGGACCGCAACCCCACCGATCAGCACAGCCAGATCGAACAGGGCGCGTGGGAGCCGTCCAACCTGGTGCCCGGCATCGGGGTGAGCCCGGACAAGATGCTGCTGGGCCGGATGTTCGCCTACCCCGACGCGCACCGCGTCCGGATCGGCGCCAACTACAACCAGCTGCCCGTTAACGCGCCCAAGTCCCCGGTGCACAGCTACAGCAAGGATGGGCAGATGCGCTATCAGACCGTCGCTGACCCGGTGTACTCGCCGAACTCCAAGGGCGGACCCCGCGCCGACACCGAGCGTTACGGGGAGCCCGCGGGCTGGCACACCGACGGGGACATGGTGCGCACCGCCTACACCCTGCGAGCCGAGGACGACGACTGGGGCCAGGCCGGCACCCTGGTGCGCGACGTGTTCAACGACGCCGAACGGGAACGCTTGGTGGACAACGTCGTGGGCCATCTGCTCAACGGGGTCAGCGAGCCGGTCCTGCAACGCGCCTTCGACTACTGGCGCAACGTCGACACCGACATCGGCAACCGCATCGAAAAGGGTGTGCGCGCCGGATAGCCCCGTGATCGATTTGACTCATCAACAGAACCATTGTGCATCAACGCATCAGCGGTGTGCACAAGGACACGGAGAAAGGAATGGTCATGACTAAGCGTCGGTCCGACGATGAGGTCCGGGAGTTCGATGCCCCGCCCAGCCTGCCGCAGAACCTGCAGAAGGTCCTCGTGGATCTCATCGAACTGCATCTGCAGGGAAAACAGGCCCACTGGAATCTCGTCGGCACCAACTTCCGCGATCTGCACCTACAACTCGACGACATCGTCGACACCGCACGCGAAGCCAGCGACACCATCGCCGAACGCATGCGCGCCCTCAACGGGGTCCCCGACGGACGATCCGACACCGTCACGGCGTCCACGACACTGCCCGCCTTCCCGCCGGCCGAGCGCAGCACCACCGACACGGTCGACCTCATCACCACGCGGATCTACGCGGCAGTCGACACCGTCCGCACCGTCCACGACGATGTCGACGCCGCCGACCCCTCCACCGCCGACCTGCTGCACGTGATCATCGACGACCTGGAAAAGCAAGCCTGGATGCTCAAAGCCGAGAACCGGAAGATCTGAGAACCCCGGGAGCCAACCAGCAACCCGCGCGCATCAAATGATCACACCGTCAGTGGCGCAACCCACGAAAGAGGACACCGATGACTGGGTCGGAGGGTCACCCACCACGGCATGTCCTTAAGCCGCTTCGAGTGGGATCTTGACGGCGAATGACGTCCCGCGTCCGGGTTGACTTGAGATGGTCATCTTGCCGCCGAGGGCCTCGACGCGGTCTACGAGGCCGGTGAGTCCGGATCCTCTGGCGGTGTCGGCTCCGCCGATTCCGTCGTCTCGAATCGAGAGGTGCAGGGTGGCGCCGTCGGCTTCGACGTGCACAGTTACCTCGGACGCTTGTGCGTGTTTGGCCGCGTTGGTGAGGGTTTCGGCGACGACGTAGTAGGCGGCCACTTCGACCGAGTCTGGCAACCGTCGGTCAACACCAACGTCGAGCTGAACTGGGACCGCTGAGCGGCGGGCGAGCGTCTTGAGCGCGGGGCCCAGTCCTCCCCTGGACAGGATCGCCGGGTGAATGCCGCGTGAGATCTCTTGGAGGTCCTCTGAGACGCCGGCCAGACCTGTAACGAGGTGTGAAATCTGTTCCTTGAATGCGTGCAGTTCGGGGGGCACCGATGCTTCTGCGGTGCGCATTTCGAGGCCCAGTGAGACCAGCCGCTGTTGAGCGCCGTCGTGCAGATCGCGTTCGATGCGGCGCCGCGCGTCGTCGGCGGCAGCGACGATCCTGGCCCGAGACGCAGTGAGTTCGGCGTGGGCGTCGGCGTTGGCGATCGCCGTCGCAACCAGATCGGTGAAGTCCCCGACCCGCGCCTCGGTGTCGGGGGGCAGGGGCTCGGGTCGCGACGAGCCGACGACCGCTGCACCCCACAGGCGGCCATCGACGATGATCGGTGCTCCGACACCGCCGCGAAGGTCCAGCTCACGTATCTGCGCCGCGGCAGACCCCGCAGCGTTGTCGTGGCTGTCCATCCGGACGAGGCGGCCGGTGTGTAGCACCATCGCCGCGATGTTGTCGCCCTCGAGCGTAAACCGCTGGCCGACCGGCATCTTCTTCGCGCCGGGCTCGTCATAGGCCGCAATCAGCGTGGACGCGCCGTCGGGCTCGTAGCGCCACACAGACGCATTCTGCACAACGAGAACCCGGGCGAGCTCCGCCGCCACCGCGGAGAACACCTCCGACGGGCTGACCCCGCGCGCCACCAGTGTCGCCACCCGCCGCAGGGCGGCCTGCTGATCGGCGAGCACACGCAGCTCGTCGCGGCTTGCCTGCAGTTCGGTGCGGGTGGCGGCGTTGGCGATCGCGGTGGCGACCAGATCGGCGAAGTCGCTCATGCGTTCCTCCGTATCCGGTGGCAACTGCTCCGCAGCGCCGACGGTGGCGGTCCCCCACACGCGTCCCTCGACAACGATCGGGACCGCCACCGTGCAACCGAGTCCCAACTCACTCACGCGTGCGGCGATGGGGCCGGGAGCGTTCTGCGACTCTGAGCTGTCCACTCGTGCGGCGGCGCCGGTGCGAAACACTCTCGCCACGAAGTTGTCGCCGTCCAACGCAAAGCGCTCGCCAACGACCGGAATGTTCTTCATATCCTGATCGAACTGGGACACGGCGAGGACGACCACCCCGTCGCCTTCGAAGCGGCCCACCCCCGCGTTCCCCGCATTCAGGCATCGGGCCATCTCCTCGGCCACCACGGAGAACACCTCCGACGGGCTCGCCCCCCGGGCGATCAGCGTCGCCACTCGCCGCAGCGCCGACTGCTGTGTTGCGAGCCCGGCGAGACTGCCGCGGCTGGCTTGCAGTTCGTCGCGGGTGGCCGCATTGGCGATCGCGGTCGCGACCAGATCGGCGAAGTCCGCGACGCGCGCCTCGGTGTCGGGGGGCAGGGGCTCGGGTCGCGACGAGCCGACCACGGCCGCGCCCCACAGGCGCCCGACGACAATCGGCGCACCCACCGCCGTGCGCAGACCCAGATCACGGAAGCGCGCGGCGACGGAACCCGAAGCATTCTCGTAGTCGTCCATCCGGGCGGCGCGACCGGTACGCAACACCGTCGCCAAAACACTTTCACCCTCGAGTGAAAACCGCTCACCGATGGGCACCTTCTTCAACCCGGGGTCGTCATCGCGGGCCGCGACCGGGATGGCCACGCCGTCCCACTCGTAGCGGAACAGAACCGCGTGATACACCCCCAGGCAGCGGGCCAACTCCCTGACCACCGCTGAGAACACCTCCGACGAGGTGGCCCCGCGCGCAACCAGGGTCGCCACCCGCCGCAACGCGGCCTGTTGCTCGGCGGCCGCGCGGCCCGACTCCGCCGCCACCTCGGCCTCCCGGCGGCGTTGATCCGCCGCAGCGGAGCGCCGGGCCAGGTCCGCCACGGTGCTGGCCACCAGCGCGACCACCAGAAAGACAGCAAGTGCCATCCAGTCCCGGGGATCGGTCACGGTCAAGGACCAGATTGGCTTGATAAGGAAGAAGTCGAAGGCCAGGGTGCTGGCCACCGACGTCACCGCCGCCAGCCAGAACCCCCACCCCATCGCGATCGCCACGACGCCGAGCAGGTAGACCACACCCAAGGTGTCCTCGGGGGCGACCCGACCGAGCAGATAACCCAGAAGTGTCTCCGCCACAATCAGCGATGCGGCGACCACCAGCCCGAGCACCGGGGGCGGGGCCGTCGGGCGCACCAATATCGACAGCACGTGCGGTGCCGGGCGTAGTTGCGCAACAGCAGTGCTGCGTGGCGAGGTCGCACCCGGCGTGGACGATGACCAGCCGGGCTGCGGTGACCGTTTCTGCGGCTTCACGCGAGCTCACGTCGATCCTGGCGGACTTGGACAACTAGGCCGCCGTCTGAGAATCATAACCCGCCTAGGAGAGGGAATCGCCCGACCCCGCGGGCCCCTCGCCGCCCACCACACCATTGCTAAGGGCCTCACCATACCCACCGCGAACGGTGCTCGGCGCCGTCGTCGGGCAGATAACTGAACCCGAAGCCATCGTCGCCCGGCGGGTCAATCGGTCGTCGCGCCTGTAGAGGAAAAGCCGTCAAGATCAACAGTCGAGGCCTCGCCGGCAGGAACTTGAACCGAGAGATAATCGTCACCGCGCACGAGGCTGTACGTGCCACCGACATGTGGTTCACCCGATGAAGTGCGCGCTGTCCCCCCCGGTGGCGGCAAAAGTGGTTCCGCTAACCATCCGTGCTTGATCCGAAGCCAAGAATACGACCAATGGGGCGACGTCCTCGGGCTCAACCCACGGAACGTCAAGCGGAGTCTTCTTTTTCACGATCTCGATGGCGGTGTGCTCATCTTGCTCTTGGTCACCGCTGGGGGTCTGCCCGACTTCTGTGACTATTTGCGCGTACCGATCCTCGTGACGGGTCAGCGCTGTGTTGACCAGTCCCGGAATGACCGCATTCACCGTGATGCTATGCGCGCCAAGCTCTAACGCGGCCGACTTCATCAGGCCGATGAGCCCCCATTTGGAAGCCGAGTAAGACGAACCGGATTTCGTTCCGTGCTGGCCTTGTGTAGACGATGTGATGATGACGCGGCCGTGGCCGCGGCTGACGAGCAGCGGCGCGAAAACACGCAGAACGTTCGCCGTACCGCTGAGGTTCACGTCGATTTGGTCATGCCAGTCAGGGTCACTCATCTCCAGCAGCGGCTTGAACGCCTGGATTCCAGCGTTCGCGAAGACCACGTCCACTCCTCCCCACTCCTGCACGATCGCATCACCCGCGGCGCGAATCTCGTCGATATTGCGCTGATCAGCAACACGCTGCATCCACCGGCCGCCCGCCGTGGTCACGAGTTTGCCGGTCTCGGAAAGGTCCTCGACGCTGGCCGGTTCGAAGTCAAGGATCGGGCTCACCTTCGCGGCGATGTCGATCCCTGCGACGTCGGCACCGGCACGGCTTAGCGCGATGGCAGTCGCCCGGCCGATCCCGCGAGCGGCACCGGTCACCACGGCGATCCGACCGCACAACGGCCGCGATGCACTCGATCCATCCATCATTACTCCCTTATCCCTTCATGGTGGACACCGCTGGGCTTGCACTGTCAGGATCGCCCTGCCCTACCGGTGATCACTTTCCTCGAAGGCCGCCGCAACCCGGACGAGATCGCCGATGGCGTCGACGGAGAGCGCGGACTTGGACACGAAGCCCAGCGCCGGGCTCGCGGCCACCATGTCGGCGAATTCCAGTGGGGCGTGGGTAGAAATCAATATCAGAGGGGAGGGTGACGGTGTACCGGCCCGGTGGAGCAGCTCGACCACGTCGAAGCCGCTTTCGCAGCCGAGGTCGATGTCGACCAGTGTCACGTCTGGCCGCAGCTCCTCAAAGCGCGCGAGCGCCTCGGTGCCGCTCGACGCCACGCCGACGACGACGATGCCGTCGCGCTCGAGCAGGCCGCGCGCGGCGTCGACGAAATCCGCGCTGTCATCAACGATCAGGCAGCGCATCGCGTAACTCCCAGCTCCATGTCGCCAGCTTCGCAGTGGGGGAGCAGGTCCGCATTCCCGTTAGCTGTAAGTTGCGCCACGACGGCATCGATTTTGCAGCTGGCGGGTGGGCGCAGATTGCGGTTGGCCGGGTGCTGCCCCGACGACCCCCATTGGGGCCGCACGTTCATCCTCCCCGTTTGCGGTCGTAGAGGTCGACCCGCCAGCGCCCCCCGACCCGGCTGAGCTGGTTGTAGCAGGCGGTGCGCTGCGTGATGCCGTCCAAGGCCGGATCGATGGTGCACAGCAGCGCGGTGTTGAACGCGTCGTGGGACACCATCACCAGTGGGCCGTCGGAGTATTCACTGGTCAATTCGCTCCACGCGGCCCACGCTCGCGTCGGCACCGCTGCAGCCGGCTCCACCCCGGGGGCCTGATCGACGCTGCCGAATCGGTATTCCACGTCGGCGCGGGGCCGGCCGGTCCACGGCCCGTAGTCACGGTCGTTCAGCCGCGTGTCGACGACCACCGCAATGTGTGCGGCCGCGCCGATCGCCTCGGCGGTGGATACCGCGCGCTGCAGGGGACTGCTGATCACGACTTTGGGTGCATAGGCGGCGAGGGCGTCGGCGAGCCGCTGAGCCTCGGCACCCCCGACGGTGTCCAGCGGCGGGTTGGACAATCCGCGCAGTCGCCCGTCGACATTGAGCGCGGTACGCCCATGGCAGGCCAGATAGACCAGGTTGTCACCGCTCATGGCATGACACTTCTCCCCACGGCCCGTAGAGGCAATCAGCCCGCTCGGGAGTTTCGGAGGCTGGTCACCACCGTGTGGAGATCCATCGCAATTGCGGCCAGCCTACCTAGCGCATGCGTCGATGATGGCGTGCAGCAGGTCGGCGGTAGCGGGGTCGGCGACGTCATCGTGGACGTCGCGGACGGTCTGGACCGTGGCGTAGATCCGTATGGTGACGAGCGTGAGCGTCTCGCTGGTGCTGAGCTCTGCCGGCGGGATAGCAGGCAGTGTGGTGGCCGCCAAGATCGCGAACATTCACCTGGGTGCAGTCGATGTGGTCCGTCCGCACCGCCTCATTCCCGTTGATCATCAGCCATGCCATGGGCGGGTTCTGCGCTTGCGGCTGTCAGGAGTCCACCCACCGAGGCAAGCGACAGTGGTCGTCGCGTTGAGCGGTGCCGGCGTGCATGTGCGAACTCGCCTGCATGTCGGCAATCAAACCTGCCGCCACGAAGGCTTCGTCCGATCGACCAACTGTAGGTCAACCGGGCCCAGACCGAAGATGGCGATCACGGCTGCATCGGCTTGACCCTGCGGCACCCCGTCGTAATGCGGGGTGCGGGCGGTACGTTTCACATATCCGCCCGGCCCAACGGGAACGGCGTCGTCTGGCAAGAAATCGTTGCCACTGTTGACCCACCACGTGCCGAACACGACGACGCAGATCCGGTCGGTTGCGTATGTGTGGGGTGCACTGAACCAACCGGGATTCCATCTCATCATCACGAGGTATGGGCCGGGCTTATTCAAATCACCGTAAAGCGTCGCCACTTCGCCAGTCCGCCTCGGCAAGTCGCCCCACGCCCCGAACGCAATTTTGTCGTACGCGAGCACGTATGTTTCTTTCGGATCGGGGCCATCGCGGTGCGAAGTGGTCGGGGGGTGCGCCCCGTTCCCGTTCTTTTCGCAGCCGGCGAGTGCTGCCATGACCAATGTTGCCACCATAAAGGAGCGTCTATCCAAATCCATGTGGCCCATCGGGCACCTTCCGATATGTCGACTCTGGCTCGGTAATCGGCCTGCCGCAGTCATTTATCGGCGGGGTTGAGTGCGAGGAAGGTGAATCCGGCAGCGGCGCCGCCGATGACCTGCGCTACCAGATAGACCCACAGCGTCGGCCACGCGAATAGGCCCATCGCCGCCGCGCCGAGCGTGACCGACGGGTTGAACGCGCCGCCCGAGATCGTGCCTGCCGCGAATGCGCCCGCCACCACGGTGAACCCGATCGCCAGGCCGTAATACGAGTTGTCGGGCTGGTGCTTGCTAGTGGCAACGTTGAGCACTACGTAGCACAGGGCGAAGGTGAACAGCAGTTCCACCGTGAACGCGGCCACCAGAGTGTGTTCGGTCAACGTCAACGTCGCCGTTGTTGCGGTTCGCGCCGGATCGACGACCCAGCGCACCACCGCCGCGGCGAGCAGCCCGGCGCCGAACTGCACAATCCAATACGCGAGAGCATCGCGCAGAGCGATCCTGTGCCGCACCAACACCGCCAGGGTCACGGCCGGGTTGTAGTGCCCACCGGAGAGGTGGCCGCCGGCGTAGATCATCACCATCAGGACCGCGCCAATAGCAAGTGGGGCGAACGGGGTGGCCCCGCCGACGGCCGCGCCGACCGTGAAAACCAGAAAGAACGTTCCGATCGCCTCGACCGCGTACTTCACGACCGGGCGCGGGCCGCTACTGACGTCGGCGGATTCACTGGTCGTGGGTGCTTGAGTCGATTCTTGCGAGGTGATCATGTGCATGACACCCACCATCGCCCCCCGGGGTCGCCGTTGTCGTCAGCGCTGACGGCCATTAACACTGCCCGCCAGCCCGACACCGCATTACCTGCGAGCTGCAGTCCTCGGGCTTGTTCCCGCGACCCGCGGCGTTCGTTGTCTCGTTCGTTGCATGTTGTCTCGTTCGTTGCATGATGATCAAGACACAGTCGGTGGCGGCACCTCTGGTGAGCGCTGTCTACATTGGAGTCGACACGAGCGATACAGCCCTGGCGGAAGATGACATGGTGGCGGGTCCGGTGCGCGTGGTGCTGGCCGAGGATGATGTGCTGCTGCGCGAGGGTCTGGCCAGCCTGTTGGACCGCTCCGGTTTCGCGGTTGTCGGGCAGGCCGGCGACGGCGCTGCGCTGC
>Ga0209040_10003752_pt1 | contig 11588 bp, 11 predicted proteins | sample BogFormECP12_OM3_FD_188240 | JGI IMG/M metagenome (GOLD analysis project Ga0209040, IMG submission 188240) | Bog forest soil microbial communities from Calvert Island, British Columbia, Canada - ECP12_OM3 (SPAdes) (version 2) | ecosystem: Environmental > Aquatic > Freshwater > Wetlands > Bog ... | reverse complement strand
CGGCCAACCGGCTGGACTCTCTCCAACTGTCTGATTTCTGCCATTTGAAACACCAGAGTGAACTCGGAACAAGCGGAACAGCCGATTTTGCCCAACTCAAGGCACCTGCCGGAGCGAGGCATTACCCCGGCGGGCGCCGCTACTGTAACGCGGCGTCAGCGCGAATGAAACCGCAGAACACTGTGCTTTTTAATCATGCGGCAGACGTCGCGACGTTTCAACGCAGCGCGGCGTAGACTGCCGCGACCCGCTCGCGGTAGCGCTCGACGGAGAATTTGGCGGCTTGTAGCGGGCCGCGTCGCGCCAGCTCGGCGCGCAGATCCGCATCGTTGACGATCGTCGCGATCGCCCGCGCGATCTGATCGGTGTCGTAGGGGTCGACGAGGAGAGCGGCCTCGCCGGCGACCTCGGGCAGCGAAGATTCGCGCGACGCGACGACCGGTGTGCCGAGAACCATCGACTCGAGGACCGGGAGGCCAAAACCCTCGTAGAGCGACGGAAAGACGACGGCTCGCGCCCCGCGAATCAATGTCGCCAATGTCGCAAAGCTCACGTAATCGAGCCGGTGGATGCCTCGCCCGGAGCGCTTCCGCACCCCCTCGCACTCGTTCTGCTCGGCGAGCAGCCTCATTTCGGCGTCGTTCTGCCACCCCCCGGCGACCACGAGCACCAAAGGCACATCGACGCCGGAGGCCAGATAGGCGTCGATCAGCCGGCGGACATTTTTCTTCGGCTCCAACGCACCATAAAACAGCAGGTATTCGTGCAGGCCGAGACCAAAATGCCCTTCCAGCTGGTTGGCGACCGCCGCCGCCGGCCGCTCGATCCATTCCCGAGGAAAATCCACCGTCTGATAGGTGTTCGAGATGCGTCTCTCCTCGACACCGAGGAGCTCGATGATGTCGCGCTTGGAGTTTTCCGAAACCGTGACGATGTGGTCCGCCTCCCGGGCGATCTTTTTGAGCAGGCGAAAGAGCTGCCGCTTATTCTCTTCGGTCGTGAACGGCAGCCGGAGCGGGACGAGATCGTGGATCGTATAGACGTTGCACGCCGATTTGACCCGCAGCGGCAGCGGATAAGTGCAGTGCAGGATATCCGGCCGCGGCTCGAAGGCGAGGTTGACGAACGCCTTGGTGCGCGAAAAATACGTCCTCGCATTCGCGAAAAGATTGCGGGCGACAAAAATCCGGTCATGGGCGGCGAGCGTCCGCCTGAACTGCCGGGCGACGACAGCGCCGCTCAATTCGACCGGCAAGGGCTTGACGGGCAGGTGATACCGCGTCTGGTCGATGGCATGGTTGAGGGCCCGTCGCAAGGTCAGCTTTCGCTTCCCCGACATGCCTGGTCGCTTCTCGTCGAAAAACGCGATCTCGCGCAGCAGCGGATCTTTCGCGGGTGTGAAGGGGGTGCTGTAGAGGACGCCGACCTCATGGCCGAGATCGTGGGCGGCACGCGTCAGCATGCGCGTGTATGTCGCGATGCCCGTCCCCCGCGCCAGCGAAAGGTTCAAGCCGTCGAAGATGATGCGCTGGGACATTCCCGGGCCGGAGCGACCGGTATTACCGTCGTTTCGGGCCGAAGTTTCTCGTCCGCTGGCGCCATCGCCTGCCGCGGGCATTTGTTTTTCCGACATGGCCCCTTGTTTCCGCGAGTGACCGGCGGCGGTCAAATACTGCGCCGCAGCATGATTTTCGTGGACAGCACCCGTCCGATTGTCAAGAGTTGCCGGCATTACCGCAAGGACGTTTATACCGACGCGACCATCGGGGTGGGGATGCGGCAATGTGATCTCGCCTCCGCGACAGCATCCGCTTCGCGTGACGGCGGCCCGAGGCGCCCGGCGGCGCCGACCGGTTACGGCCTCCTCGCAGCCGGGATTGCGGCGCGCGAGACCGGCGCGCTCGCCGCGCTGTTTCCCGAGTTCGCGGTCGGGCGGCGCCTCCCGGATCTTGCCGCCGCTGGGGTATCGGGAGTCGTGGGCTGGTCCGATTTTCGGCACCAGGGCGCAGCGAGGAGGCGAGCCGCGGCGCTCCGGGTTCCCTTTCTTATTTTCGGCCACGGCCTGCTTCGCGCTCCTCCGGGATGGGGCATTACAACGCCGATGCTGAGCGCGACGGCGCAGGTGACGACGGGGCCGAGTTCGGCGGCGGACGTACTCGCTCCCGACCGGCTCCTTGCGACCAGCGGTTGGGAGAGCCCCGAGCTTCTCGCGCACGCGGCGGGTTTGCGGCGCGACATCCTATCGCGCCGTCTCGGTGGTCCATGGTGGAATGCGGGAGCCGACCCCGGACTGCCGCGCGGCGGCAAGTATGCGTTGATCGTCGTGGGTGATAGAAAATGGGGCAGCGCCAACGGACTGACCTCACCGGCGCTCCTCCGCGCCATGCTCGCGGCGGCCATGGCCGAAACTGCGCCGCACCAAACCGTGGTCGTGGCTCCGGATCGCGAGGGCCCTCGCGGTGTTCCGGCCGGCCTTCTTAGAGACGCCGCCGCGCGCGGTTGCACGGTCCTGACCGAAGCGGTCGACATTTGGGAAGCACTAGGCCGAGCCGGATGCGTCTACACGGCAGGGGGCGAGACCGGCTTTCTCGCGCTGCTGGCCGGAGCCAAAATCCGCTGCTTTGGTGATTCATTCTATTCGGGATGGGGCATTACCACGGACGAGCCCGGTGTCCGGCGAAAACCGCTCCGCCGGACAGTTGACGAAGTATTTGCGGGCGCTTGCCTCCTCGCAACCCGCTATCTCGATCCCTACCGCCAGAAAGCCGCCGCCTTTGAGGATATTCTGGAAATTCTCGGCGAGTGGCAAAAGATCGAAGCCGTCAACCGCGGTGTCGCGGTGTGTCTCGGAATGTCATTCTGGAAGCGACGGCAGGTCAGGGATTTTCTGCGGTCGAGCGCCGGCACGCCGGCCTTTCGGCACACCACAAATGCCGCGCTCGCTGTGGCGCGACGGCGAGCAGGCAGCATCGCGGTTTGGGCCTCGCGCGCGCCGGCGGGGCTCGCCGAAGCGGCCGAGCAGCAAAGCATCCCGCTGATCCGGGTCGAGGACGGGTTCGTCCGCTCCGTCGGCCTCGGCTCCGATTTCATGCCGGCCGCCTCGCTCGTGCTCGACAGCCGCGGTATGCATTTCGATCCGCGCGCACGCTGCGATCTCGAGCAGCTCCTCGTCGCAACCGAATTCGATGCGGCATTGATCGAGCGCGCCCGCGGTCTGATTGCTCGGCTCGTCGCTCGCGGCATCACCAAATATAATGTCGGAGACACGGCGCTCGCGATCGAATGGCCCGCCGGTAAACGGCGCATCCTGGTGCCGGGACAGGTCGAGGACGACCTCTCGGTCCGCCTCGCCGGCGAAGGGATCACCCGCAATGTCGATCTTCTCGCCCGCGTGCGCGCAGGCAACCCCGACGCCTTCATTCTCTACAAGCCGCACCCCGACGTCGAAGCCGGCCATCGCGAGGGAAAGATTGCCGACGGGGTCGCCACCAACTTCGCCGACATCGTAATCCGCGATGTCTCCGCGGCGGTGGTCCTTGGCGAAATCGACGAGCTGCACACCCTGACCTCGCTCGCCGGCTTCGAGGCATTGCTGCGCCGGCGGCGGGTCGTCGTTTACGGCCGGCCCTTTTACGCCGGGTGGGGGCTGACCACCGACTTGGCTGGGGTCGACCGCGGGCGGCGGCTCACACTCGAAGAGCTCGTCGCCGGAGCGCTGATCCTCTACCCCCGTTATCTCGATCCGGTAACCCGTCTTCCTTGCGGACCGGAGCTGGTTATCGAACGGCTGGCCGATCCCGAGCTTTGGCGGCCGGGTCTCCTCGTCGTTGCGCGCCGCCTGCAGGGGATGTTGGCACGGCGTTGGAGCGAGACCTTGGGCAGATCCGCCAAGCTCCCTGCGGAAACCGCTCCGTCATCCCGATCGTGACGACTCCGAGACATCGCTGCTCCAGGAATTCGGGGATGCGCGCACCGTTCAGCGTCGTAATCATTACCGGCGCTTCGAGCGGGCTGGGCGCCTCGCTAGCAGAAGCCTATGCCGCGCGGCGAGTCGTGCTCGGGCTCCTCGGCCGTGATCGGCAGCGGCTCGAGGCTACGGCGCACGCCTGTGAAGCGAGGGGGGCAACGGTGAGCACGGCCATCATCGACGTGACCGACGCCTCCGCCATGGCATCGTGGCTGCGCCAGTTTGATGTTCAGCACCCGGTGGATCTGTTGATTGCGAATGCCGGCACCTCCGCCGGGCCCGACCCCGACAGCCCCTCCGAGGGCGCCGAAACAGCGGCGCGGCAGATTGGCGTAAACCTGCTCGGCGCCATCAACACCGTCGAGCCGCTCCTGCCGGCATTGTGCGCGCGCAGACGCGGACGCATTGCCGTCGTCGCGTCGATTGCCGCCTATCGGGGGCTGCCCTACAGCCCGGGATATTGCGCTAGCAAAGCCGGGCTGCGGGCCTACGCCGAGGCCTTGCGGCCCCGCCTCGAGCGCCACCGCATCGGTGTCACCGTGGTGTGCCCGGGTTTCTTCGACTCGCCGATGACGAATCGATTCGACGGGCCCACCCCCTTTCTGTTCAGCAGCGCCGGCGCGGCTCGGATCGTCAAGCGCGGCATCGATCGCGGCCGGCGGCGCGTCGCTTTTCCGTGGCCGCTGGTGCTGGGTCTGCAATTCTGCGACATCGCGCCCGCTCTCATAGGCGATGCGATCTTGCGCCGCTACCGCTTCCAAATCCACTCGGCGTGACCGCGCGATGAGCGAAGCGCTGCATATTGCGGTAGGCGGCGTGCTCGCGCTTGGTGCGTGGTTGCTTCCCCGGTATGTCGCCAATGCCCTAACCGCCAGGCCTCCGGCTCTTCTTCTCGATCTTCTCCCGGTCCTGTTGGCGGGAAGCCTCGTGCTGACCGCGACGGGCCGCCCGATCTTCACCGGCGTCCTTCTGATCTCTCTCGGGGCCGGCTTCGCGCTCGCCGATCGTACCAAGCGTAAGGTGTTGCGCGAACCGGTCGTGTTTTCCGAGATGTCCGAGCTGCGGCACGTTTTCACCCATCCGCAGCTCTACCTGCCTTTCGCCGGGCCGGCGCTGGTCGTCGGCGGCGCGGCTGCAGCAATGGCTCTCTGTATCGCCCTGCTCTCCTTTGAGCCGGGGCTGTGGGAGCCCGATCCTTTGCTGTCTCTCCTCTACGGCGGGGTGATAGTAGCTGGGATATGGTTGATCTCGCGTGAGCCGACGCTCGGCGCCGCGGCCGTGGCGCTGCGGGAGTTCGGCGCCACTGGTGAGCCATTCAGCGATGCCGCGACATTGGGGCCCTTCGCGATGGTGCTGATCTACGGTGTGATCGCGAGGGCTGAACGGGCCACGCGGCGCGCCCGTCACGCGCCGCAGCCGGCGCCCGCGCTTGGACGGGCCCGTCGCCAGCTGGCAGTGCCTCTCGTTCTTGTGCAATGCGAATCGTTCTTCGATGCCCGCCGCCTGTCGCCGTTGATCCCGAAGACACTGTTGTCGGGGTTCGACGCCTGCTGCGAAGGCGGCGGGACCTTTGGCCGGCTGCAGGTCCCCGGGTGGGGCGCCAATACGATGCGCGCCGAGTTCGCGGTGCTGACCGGAATTCCGGAAAGCGAGCTCGGCTATGACCGCTTCAATCCGTACCACGCCTTTGCGCGCGCACCGATCGCCTCGCTCGTCTGGCACCTGCGCAGCCAAGGCTATCGCACCGTCTGCCTGCATCCGTTCGACCGCAGCTTCTTCCGGCGCGATCTGACGCTGCCGGCGCTGGGCTTCGAAACCTTTTTGGGCATCGAGACCCTCGGCGGTTCGCGACGGCCGCCCTATTACTCGGACCCGGAACTCGCAGATCATGTGCTCAGGATGCTCGATCTCGAAGGGCCGCGCGTCTTCATCTTTGCGATCACGATGGGCAATCATGGCCCTTGGCGCGAAGCGGGGCTGCCGATAAATCCCGAGCTGCGGCGCAATTTCGATGCGATCGGGATGCCGCAGGGCGGCGAGTTGCTGCGTTACCTCGACGGCCTGCGCCGATCGGACGAAATGCTGCAAATTCTGCTGACCGGGCTGCAGCGCCGTCACGGCGAGGGGCTCCTCGCGTTTTACGGAGACCACCTGCCGAGCCTGCCTCACGCCTTCAATCATTTCGGCTTCGACGAAGTGGGTAGCGACTATGTCGTGTGGCGGGGCAGCGCCACCGATAACCGCCAGCTGGATTTGCCGGCGCATCGGCTGCCGCGGGTCATCATCGATGCGCTGCGTGCGACGGGGGCGATCGATGCCCAAGGCGCGCCGGCGCTGGTCTCCGCGCACTAATCACGACTCTGTGGAGGGAAACGGCAAGCCCGGCTAAAACTGTCCTGATCGAGGGCGACGCGGGAGCAAGGGCAGCCATGGAGATGCAAGGCCAAAGGGTCATCGTGACCGGCGGCGCCTCCGGGATCGGTAAAGCCACTGCCTTTCTGCTGGCGCGCGAGGGTGCAAGGGTCTTCGTCGGCGATGTCGACGAGGCAGGCGGGCAGGCTGCCGCTGCGGAGGCTGCCGCGGAGCGGCTGGCGGTCGAATACCTGCCGCTCGATCTCACCGACCCCTCATCGATCGCGGGCTTTGCAGCTGCCGTTCATCAGCGGGCCGAGCGGGTCGACGGTTTGGTTAACGGCGCCGGTTGGGACCAGATCCAACCGTTTCTCGAAAACCCGCCGGAGATGTGGGATCGCGTCGTTGCGATCAATCTGATGGGCGCGGTTCGCCTGACCCGCGGCGTGTTGTCGCCGATGGTGGCGGCGCGCGCCGGCAAGATTGTCAATATCTCGAGCGACGCGGGGCGGGTCGGCAGCATGGGCGAGACCGTCTATGCCGCTGCGAAGGGCGGGTTGATTGCATTTACCAAGTCGCTGGCGCGCGAGCTGGCCCGCTATCAAATAAACGTCAATTGCGTGTGTCCCGGCCCGACCGACACACCCCTATTCCAGCGTCAGCCGGACCGCATGAAAGAGGCATTGACCCGCGCCATCCCGTTCCGTCGGATCGCGCAACCACTAGAAATCGCGCAAGCCGTCCTGTTCTTTTTGAGCCGACGATCGGATTACGTTACCGGTCAGGTGCTGAGCGTCAGCGGCGGATTGACCATGGCCGATTGAGCAAACCACGATCTGACGCATGATCCCGATCGCAACCGTAGAGAAGGAGTAGATGATGCCCAAACAAGTCCCGGCGGCCCTCGCCGCCGCACTATTGCTTGCGTTTACCGGCCATGTGTCGGCGCAAACTCAGACGCCGCCCGACCCCGGCGCGGCGGCTAACGTCCGGCAGAGCCAAACATACGAGCAGGTGCTGCAGAGCAACCCCTCGTTCCGCGCCAAACGCATGCAGGAGGAATGTGGCCCGGTGACCGATCCGGAACTGCACGCCAATTGTGTTGCCTCGTTCGGCGGTGACGGCGCGCCGCCGCCGCGCAAGTCGCGTCAACATTGAACTGCGGATCTGAGGAGGCCGAAATGCCGAACTCTGCCCCCGGTTTTGTCAGCCGGCCCGATCATCGCGTGGACCTGCTCCCCGAAAGCCGACGCGTCAAGGTCGTGTTCGGAGGGGTGACGATCGCCGACACCGGCGGCGCGCTGCGGGTCGAAGAGACCGGCCACGGCCCGGTCCACTATTTGCCGCAAAAAGACGTGCGTCTCGACCTGATGCGTCCGACGGAACAGCACACCCGCTGCCCGTACAAGGGCGAGGCGTCGTACTGGACGATCGAGGTTTCGACGGACGCCGGCTCTATCAGGCGGTCGGAGAACGCCGTATGGGCCTATCCCTCGCCCTACGACGAAGTATCGGGGCTCGCGGGCTATTACGCCTTCTATCCCAATCGGGTCGATTCGATCACCGTTACCTGAGCGGGCGCCTCGGATGCACCTCACGCAGAACTGGAACATCCGTAAACCGCCCGCGGCCTCGCGGGGCGGCGTCGTCGCGTCGCAGAGCGGAACCGCGGCCCGGGTCGGCGCCGAGGTGCTCAAAGCAGGCGGCAGCGCCGTCGATGCTGTCGTCGCCACTGCTTTTGCTCTAGCCGCCGTCGAGCCGTGGAACAGCGGACTTGGCGGAATCGGATTCATGGTGGTGCACCAAGCGGGCGCCGGTCACGCCGAGATCGTCGATTTCGGTCCGGTCGCACCGCACGCCCTCGATCCGGCGGCGTTCCCGCTCACCGGGGAGATGAGGACCGAGCTGTTCACCTGGCCGCAGGTCCTCGGCGACCACAACATGCACGGGCCGCTGTCCTTCGCGATCCCGAGCGCGGTGCGGGGTTACGCTCTGGCGGTTGAGCGTTTCGGCCGCCTGCCGTGGCGCGAGCTGGTCAGACCGGCGATCCCGCTGGCGCGCGGCGGACTGCCGGTCGACTGGTTCACGACGGTAAAGGTCGCGAGCGCCGCGGCCGACCTCCGGCGCTATGAAGAGAGCCGGCGAGTCTGGTTGCCGGATGGTCTGCCGCCGGTCTGCCCACCGGACAGCGACAGCATGAGTCTGCCGCTCGGTCGTCTTGCCGAAACCCTCGAACGGCTCGCCGAAACCGGGCCCGCGGATTTCTATGAGGGGGAGATCGCGCGGTCGATTGTCGCAGACACGCGAGCCGGCGGCGGCGTCCTCTCAGCCGAGGATCTGTCAACTTGTCGCGCGCGTATCGTGCCCTCGCTCGAGGTCCCCTACCGTGGCGTGATGTTCCAGACGACACCCGGGATGACGGCCGGCCCGACACTCGCGCGTATTCTCCGAACCCTCGCCGGACGGAAATTCGCCGGCACACCCGATGCGGATTACTTCGAGGCGCTCGTCGGAGCGCTACGCCAGGCTTATGCCGAGCGGCTCGATACCATGGGGGATGTCGAAGCCGGTTCGCGGACCTCGACCACCCATATTACCGCCGCCGACCGTCAAGGCGGCATTGCGGCATTGACGACGACACTCTTGTCGTCTTTTGGCAGCCGCTACGTGCTGCCCCGCACCGGGATTCTAATGAATAACGGGGTGATGTGGTTCGACCCCCGCCCGGGCCGGCCGAATTCGATCGGGCCCGGAAAACGCGCGCTGACCAATATGTGTCCGGTCGTTGTCGCGCGCGACGGGCGGCCCTGGTTCGGCGCCGGTGCGTCCGGAGGCCGACGCATTCTCGGGGCGGTGCTGCAGCTAGCGAGCTTCGTCGTCGATTTCGGCATGGATCCCGAAGCCGCCGCCCACCACCCGCGGGTCGACGTCAACGGCGGCGACCGTTTTGGCATCGACCGCCGGCTTCCCGCCGAAATTATCGAGCGGTTGTCGAGGCAACCGGGGGCGACACTCGTGGAGCACACGGTCTTTCCGACCCGTTTCGCGTGCCCGAACCTCGTCCTGCGCGGCGCCGACGCGATCAACTACGGCACATCCGACGTAATGTCGCCATGGTCGGCGGCGGTCGCCGAGCCCAGCGATGTGTGATCGCCCCGGCCCAACTCGAGCGGGCTGATCGTGGGACAGCGGCTTGCTCTGCGTCTCGCTCTCTTGGCGCTATTCCTGCTTTGCAACGCCGCGGCGGGCTTCGCCCGCGACATCGAAGCACCAACGCTATCGGATGAATGGACAAAAACCGATCCGCCGATCAATTTGAGACACATCGAGCTGGGCGAGATTAACCACCGGGGCGAGGCGGTCGGCTATCACCACCGGCCGAATGGACTGGATCCACCGGGCGCCCAGGTCCTGCGCATCGTTCAGCCTCCGGATGCGAACGGCATCTATCGGGCGCGGGTAGCGTTGCGTGATCCGGCGACCGGCGCATGGGTTCAAAAAAAGGCGCCTTCCACCTTCTTCCCCGACGCAATGAGCACCGGCGATGTCGTCGAGGCGGTCCTTGCCGCATTTCACCATGCCGAGGCCGGCAATCGCGGCCAGTTCGTCGGCCCCTCGGGTCGCAGCTTCGCGATCGAGGGCTGGCACCAGAGTGGCCGGATAAATGCGGCCTACCCACTGCGCGGCCCGTGATGGCGAAGTCCCAATTGGTCAATGCCAGACGGCACCCGGCGGGGTTTCTCGAAGCCCGCCCCCGACCCGGCACGGGCCGCCACGGGGAAATTCTCGCAGGTTTTTTGCAGAGTGACGTGCAAGCGGATCTCACGACCGCCCGTGCGTTTCTCGACGAGGTCGCGGCCGCAGCACGGGGCGACGAGCCGCAGCCGGGCGGAGCCGGCAATGCCTTTTCGATCGCGATCGAGCCCACGGGCGCCGTGATTCGCAACGCCGTCCTTGAAGGTGCGACGCCGGAGAGCTACAGCCTCGGCGAGTTGCGGGCCGCACTCGAGACCTGGATCGTCGGCATAGAGCGCGCCAGTCGCAACGGAGATGCACCCGTCAGAAGCGGGTCAGCAAATAGATCAGGATCGCCGCCGCCGCGGCCACGTTGAGTGACTGCACGCGACCGCTGCCGGGGATCGTCACCACCTCGTCGCAAGCGGCGATCGTGGCCGGATCGAGACCGGTCTCCTCATTGCCGAGAACCAGCGCGACCGGGCGCCCGCCCTCCGACCGGTCGGACAGCGGACCGCAGCCGAGGGCCGTCCCGATAACGCGATAAATCGACCGTAGCTCGAAGAGTGCGGCCGGGAGCGGTGCGCGGTACAAATTCAAGTGCTCCAACCCGCCTTCCGCCACGCGATAACTTGCATCTGATGGCAACGCCTGTTCCGGGCGGTCGGCCAGCACGATGCGCTCGACCCCAAAGAAGGCGGCGCTGCGGGCGAGTGCGCCAAGGTTATGGGGGTTACCGATCCCATCGAGGATCAGCAGCGGTTTGCCGGTCTTCGCCCACGCCCGAGCCGCGTTTCGGTTGAAGTCGGCCAATAGCTGCGGCCCGGCGATCGCCACGATTCCGCCGTGCAGGAGGGTGCCGGCGACGCGCGCGAGTTCGACCTTGTCGACCTGACGATAGGGCTTGCGAGCGCGGGCGAGCGTACGGCAGAACAGCCCGACCTCGCCTTTCATTTTGTCCTCGAAGAACAGCCGCTCGACCCGCCCCGGATCGCGCTCGAACAGAGCCGTAACTGCTGCGAGCCCGCAAATCCGCAGCAGCTGCCGCGCATGCGGCGGCCGGGTCTCTGCTTCCGCCATTCTGGATTCCTGCTATCGCGAAATGGGCAAATTGACGTAGGGAGTAGGCTCGTCCCCGATGCAAAGGGGGCTCAAAGCCAGCTTTGGGAGCTTACCCGATGGCGGCCTGGATCGAGACCTGTCGCAGTGTCGTGTCCCCTTGGGAGTGCGACGTGACCGAACACTTTACGATCGCCTATTACTTCGATCGGCTGGCGGATGCGGCCCTGACTGCGGTCGAAAACCTCGGCTTGCGCGATCTTGCCGGCTCGGCGCCCCGCCGCCTTGACCTCCGATTTGTTCGCGAGCTTCGCGCCGGAGCCAGCCTTCACATTCTGAGTGCTCCCATCGCACTCGACGAACACTCGGTTCGCCTCGGTCATCAGGTCATCGATTCCGCGGATGGCGAGGTCACGGCTTGGGTCCAGGAGACGCTCGACCATTCGACCGTATCATTGCCGCGGCATCTCCGCGA
>Ga0209040_10003751_pt1 | contig 11591 bp, 9 predicted proteins | sample BogFormECP12_OM3_FD_188240 | JGI IMG/M metagenome (GOLD analysis project Ga0209040, IMG submission 188240) | Bog forest soil microbial communities from Calvert Island, British Columbia, Canada - ECP12_OM3 (SPAdes) (version 2) | ecosystem: Environmental > Aquatic > Freshwater > Wetlands > Bog ... | reverse complement strand
CACACTGACTCTTCGGACAAGTCACTTCCCGGACCCACCAGCAGCCACCATACAACTGAACAACACCACGGCTCTTGACACAGAGAGGCGCCGTCTAGGTCGGGTCATGCCCTTCAGCGCCCGACCACCACGATGACGCCGGGCGGCTGGTCGGCGACTTCAGGAATCCGCGGTTGGACGGGCGCTTTCAACAGCTGACCGACAGCGTCGGCGGTTTCGCGTTCGCCGGGCCCGTTGCCGAAGTACACCGTGGTGACCGAGACGTTGGGCAACGACAGGTTGTCGACCTCTGTGACGTTGTAGCCGCCCTCCTTCAGCTGGTCGGCGGCGCGACCGGCAAGACCCTGTTGGCTGGAAATGTTGTAGACGCGAATGTCGGATTTTGCCGCGGGCTTCGCCGATGTTTTCGGCGCCATTGTGCTCGTCGTCACAGTTGATACCGACGAGTCGTCGTCAGAGTTGGCGCCCGATCCCATGGCCTGGAACCCGACCAGCAAAAAAATGACACCGAGAAACAGCAGCACCATCACCATGGCCCGCAGGGGTAGCCCGGTCGAGTCTGGAACGCGCTCATTCATTGACGTCACTGTATCTAGGAGTGCGCCAAAACCCACACCGACGCTCAGCAGGCGGACAACACCTCAGGTGACTTCGAAGCCCAGTCGTCGTGCGGCCCGCGCCTTCTGCCGACTGGCACGCAGCCGTCGTAGCCGTTTGACCAGCATCGGATCGGCTGCCAGTGCTTCGGGTCGGTCGACCAAAGCATTCAGAACCTGGTAGTAGCGCGTAGCCGACATTGCGAACAACTCTTTGATGGCTTCTTCTTTGGCGCCGGCGTATTTCCACCATTGGCGCTCGAACGCCAAAATGTCATGTTCGCGGCGGGTTAGGCCATCGGCGAGTTCAGAGTCGTCACCCGATCGATTAGCCCGCGCCATAGCGCTGTCCATATCGCTTCCTCGACCCTTTCGGCGAATTCTCGAATGCTCGCTGCTCCGGCAAATATTCAACCACGCTCGCAAGTGTTGATCCGGAACCCAAGCCCGCGAGTCGGCTGACTAGGTGAGATTGCCTGTCACCGCCTCGCACCGCAACCGGAGCAGCTTAGTTGGATTGCCCGCCTTGCCCCCTAGCCGCTACGCGGCTGGGAGGTGCCCCCACCTCACGCCGCAAACGGCGTGCATCGTCGGCGGGCTTAAGCTTGCCGGTCATGGCAGTCGTACCCATCCGCATCGTGGGAGATCCCGTCCTGCACACCCCGACCAAGCTGGTACCGGTCGCCGCCGACGGTTCGCTGCCCACCGATTTGGCCGATTTGATCGCCACGCTCTACGACACCATGGGGGCCGCCAACGGGGTTGGCCTGGCCGCCAATCAGATCGGCGCCGGCTTGCGGGTATTCGTCTACGACTGCGCCGACGAACGTGGGCAGTCGGCGCGGCGCCGCGGCGTTGTCGTCAATCCGGTGCTGGAGACCTCGGAAATTCCCGAGACGATGCCCGACCCGGAAAACGACGATGAGGGTTGCCTCTCGGTACCGGGTGAGACGTTTCCGACCGGGCGAGCCAAGTGGGCCCAGGTGACCGGACTCGACGCCAACGGCAGCCCGATCACGGTCGAGGGCGAGGGGTTATTCGCTCGGATGCTCCAGCACGAGACCGGACACCTGGATGGCTTCCTGTATCTGGACCGCTTGATCGGACGACACGCCCGCGCCGCAAAACGCGCGGTCAAATCCCACGGGTGGGGCGTCCCCGGGTTGTCGTGGACACCGGGTGAAGAGCCGGACCCGTTCGGCCACTGATGGTTTCGTGGCCTCCACCCGGCACCAGGGTCACGGTGCGTTATCGTCGGCCCCCCGGGTCGGTCCCACCTCTGACCGACGCGGTGGGCCATCTACTCGGCATCGAGCCGCTGGTGCGGGTACAGACGAAAACCGGGGCGGTGGTGCAGTTTGCGCCCGCGGATGTGGTCGCGGTACGGACACTGAGCGACGCGCCGGTGCGCACCTCGCAGATCCGCGCGCTCGAGCACGCCGCTGCATTCGCGTGGCCGGGTGTGCAGCAGCAGTGGCTGGACGGCTGGCTGCTGCGCGCCGGGCATGGCCTCACGTCTCGTGCGAACTCCGCTGTGCCGCTTGACGTCTCCGCCGACCCGGCCACGATACCGGCGATAGTCGACTGGTACACCCGGCGCGGCCTAACCCCGCGGCTGGCGATCGCAGACCGCCTGCTGCGGCTGCCCGCTGTGGGCGAGCAGGCCAACGCCGTGCTGGTCCGCGACGTGTGCGCCGCCCAGCCTGACCCGTCGGTCCGACTATCGACCCACCCGGATGACACCTGGCTACGGCTCTACCGCCGCGAGATCCCCGTTGATGTGCTGACCGCGGTCGTCGATGGCGAGCTGGTGTTCGGGATGCACACGGAACTGGCGGTGGCACGAGGCTCGGTCACCGACGCCCCGAATGGCGCTCGTTGGGTGGGTCTGTCGGCGGTGCGGATGGCAGACCAGGGTGCCGGCCGGGCGGTATGCGAAGCCCTGCTGGCGTGGGGTGCGGCTCGTGGTGCCACCCGCGGCTACGTCCGGCTTCTCGACGACGATCACGCCGCCGCCGGCCTGGCCCGGTCGATGGGCTTCGCGCTGCATCACCGCGCGCGCTATTTCGCGGCAACCTCGGCGCTCGCCGACACCACGTAGTTCGGCGACGATGGGAGCAGCGAAGCGGCCCGAGGTGGGTCAACCCCAGCCGCGAAGCGGCGAGGGGGAGAGCCGAACAATTCACGTAGGGTCGGGCCATGCCCGACGGCGCGCTTCGGCTGGCCACCTGGAACGTGAACTCGATTCGCACCCGGCTGGACCGAGTGCTCGATTGGCTGGAGCGCGCCGAGGTCGACGTGCTGGCTATGCAAGAGACCAAGTGCGCCGACGACCAGTTTCCGACGATGCCCTTCTTGGAGCTCGGCTACGAGGTGGCGCATTGCGGATTCAACCAGTGGAACGGCGTGGCGATCGCATCACGAGTCGGCCTCGACCACGTCGAGGTCGGCTTCGACGGCCAGCCGAGCTGGAGTAGCAAGCCGGATGTGGCGGCCGCGGCCGAAGCCCGCGCCCTGGCCGCCACCTGCGCAGGGGTTCGGGTGTGGAGCCTCTACGTGCCCAACGGCCGCGCCGTGGGTGATCCGCATTACACCTACAAGCTGAATTGGCTTGCCGCACTCCGTGATACAGCCGAGAACTGGCTACGCGACGATCCGTCTGCGCAGATTGCATTAGTCGGGGACTGGAACATCGCCCCAACCGACGATGACGTCTGGAGCGTCGAGTTCTTCCACGGCGCCACACACGTCTCCGAACCGGAGCGCGAGGCGTTCGACGCTATCGTCAACGCTCAATTCTCGGATGTAGTAAGGCCTTTCACCCCCGGCCCCGGGGTTTACACCTATTGGGACTACACCCAGCTGCGGTTCCCGAAGAGACAGGGAATGCGCATCGACTTCATCCTCGCCTCCCCCGCGCTGGCCGACCGGGTCGCTGACGCGCAGATCGTTCGGGAGGAACGGAAAGGCACGGCGCCCAGCGACCACGCGCCGGTCATGGTGGATCTGCGCGCAGATTGACGCATGTAAAAACGGCTCGCGGGTATTCATTCACTGTTCATTTGCCGGACAGAGACATAGGATTGCCAGATGCTGCGCGGTATCGTGACGGTTTCATGAACTTTGCGAGTCTGCGCGTATACAACCGGCGCCAATTTGGCGTGCAGCGGGTATCAGGTTCACGGCTTCACCAACAAATCATCAGGGAGTCATCATGGGTGTCGTTAACGACGCCGTACGCAACGTGAGTCGAACGGCGGGCCGCGCCGCGGCAGCAACCACCGCGGCCGCGGGTGCAGTGGGCGGCGCCGCGGTCAACGGTGTCGTCGGCGCCGTGACCGGAGCCGCAGCCGGCGTGCAGAAGGGCATTGGCAGCGGTAGCCATTCGACGCCGGCAGCCGCACTGACATTGGGCGCGCTCGGTGTCGCAGGGCTCCTCGACTGGCCGGTGGTGTTGGCCATCGGCGGCGGCGCCTTGTTGCTGCGGCAGTTGAATAACTCACACACCAACGGCTCGCACGACGCGACGGTCACACCGGTGAAAGCGGTTCCCACCAAGTCGACCGGTTCGACGTCACAACGCAGGTCGCCGGCCAAGCGGGCTGCGGCAGGGCAGGCGCGCGGCACACAGTCGCGCACCCGCCGTTAATTCCCCGGTTGGGTACCGTCAGAACAGTGCGAGCATCTCCGCTCCGCGCGGTCACGCTTGGCATCCAAGCAACGTCCGCGCTCGTAGGCGCCACCCTGCACACCGCGGCGTCCGCTGCAGAAAACTTGGGCACGGTCGCGTCAACGGGCCTGACCATGGCCGCGATCCCGGTTCGGGAAGGTGTCAAAGCGCTGTCGGACGGCCTGCCCGCGGCCACGTTGACTCGGCATAGCTGGCGTGGCAGAGGACGTGCGTGGATCGAGGTCCGCGGCCTCGACGGCCCGGGCGGCGCCGAGCTTGGGCGCGCCGTCGTCGACGCCGCACTCGCACGCCCTGGGGTCACTTCCGCCAGCCTGAACCGCCCATTGTCGCGGCTCGTCGTGAGCCTCAACGGCGACCAGACCTCACTGCGCGAGCTGTGCAGAGCGGTTGACGAGGCTGAAAAGCGTTGCCGCTCAACTGATAGCGCCGCACGTCCGAAACCCTTGCCGGGCGACGGCCTGCTGCTGGCCACCAAGGCGGTGGGGGTCGGCGCCACAGCTGCCGGGATGGGCGCCGCGGTCGCCGGCCGGCTGCTGCGGTGGCCGCGTCTGAACTACGGTTTCGAGGCGGCGGTGGTGGCCGTCGATTACCAGCCGCGGGTGCGCCGTCTGCTCGAGGACAGCATCGGTCAGTCCGCGACGGACACGCTGCTCAGCCTGGCTATGACGGCCGCACACGTCATTGAGCTCTCGCCGGCGTCGCTGGCCGTGGACTTGATGATGGAAACGCTGAAAGCCGCCGAAATGCGCGCCGAGGCGCAGGCCTGGAGCCGCCACGAACCGAGGCTGGCCCGCCATGCCGAGCAGGCCGAGGTCTACCCCGCGTCCCGCCCGGTGCCGCTGCCCGAGGGACTGATAGAGCGGCACTCACGTCGCAGCGCATTACTTCAGGCGGTCGGTGTCGCGGCCGTCGGCGCCACCACCCGCAACCTCAACATGACCTCGACCACGGCGTTGGTCACGACACCGAAAGCCACCCGCACCACGCGCGAATCGTTCGCCGCGGCGCTTGGCCAAGGGTTGGCCGACCAGCACGCCGTCTTGCCATTGCACCCGCAAAGCCTGCGCCGGCTCGACCGGGTCGACGCGCTGCTGGTCGATCCCAGGGTGTTGTGCACCGACACGCTGCGCGTGGTGCGGGTGCGCGGCGCCGATGAGGACGAGATATCCCCGGCCTGGAACCGCGCGCAACTGCTGCTGGAGAAACGAGGCCTACGTGTCGGCTGGCACCCGGTTCCCGGAGGGCCGGCCGTCGAAGCGCTGATCGGCCCCACGCACGATCCGCTGGCCTCAGCTGTATTGGCCGAGGCACGTCGGGCCGGCCTGGATTTAATCTGTGTCGACATCGATGACCTGGGCGAGCTGCGACCCGCGTTCGATGAGCTGCGGCCGCCGGAGAACGGATCCGTCGATGATGCGCTCGTCGCGGCGCTGACCGCTCTGCAACAGTCCGGTCACACCGTCGCGGTGCTGTCTTCGTCAGGTGCACAAGCACTTTCGTCGGCCGACGTCGGGCTGGGTGTAATGCCCAACTCCGACGGCGATCCGCCCCCCTGGACGGCGGATCTGATCCTGAGTGACCTCGCCGGCGCTTGGCGGCTGCTGCATGCGGTCCCCGCAGCCAGGACGGCAAGCCGGCGTGGCATCGAGATATCGACCGGCGCGACGGCGTTGGGTGCGCTGCTGATGCTGCCCGGCGTGCGCGGCCGCGGGCCCGGCCCGGTGACCACGGGTGCGGCGGCGGGTCTGCTGTCCGGCTACTTGATGGCCCGCCGGGTGGTTCGCGCACCGACTCCGCTGCCGGCCCCGATCCACGAATGGCACGCAATGTCGGTCGAGCAGGTGCGAAAGATGTTGCCGCCGCCGGACGCCGACGAATCAATGGCGCCCCGCCATGGGGCGCTGGCCAGCCGGGCCATGGAAACCGCACACCGCGGCGCCGAACTGACCGGACGACCGCGGCGAGCGGTTTGGCAGTTTGCCAAGGCGGTACAAGCCGAGTTATCCGACCCGCTGACCCCGGTATTGGCTCTCGGCTCGGCAGCCAGCGCGATCCTCGGGTCGCCGGTCGACGCGGTCCTGGTGGGTTCGGTGCTCACCGGAAACTCCGTGCTCGCCGCCAGCCAGCGCCTGCGTGCCGAAAGCCGACTGAACGAATTGCTGGCGCAACAGATTCCACCGGCCCGCAAAGTGACAATCGGTCCCGACGGCGAGCCGGCGTACACCGAGGTCGTCGCGGAGCAGCTGCGGCCCGGCGATGTGATCGAGATACGGACCCACGAGGTGATCCCCGCGGACGCCCGGCTGATCGAGGAAGACGACCTCGAGGTCGACGAGTCGACGCTGACCGGTGAGTCTTTGCCGGTCGAGAAGCAGATCGACGCCACACCGGGTGCCGAACTGGCCGAGCGCCGCTGCATGCTGTTCGCCGGCACCACGATCGTCGCGGGTACCGCGGTGGCGCTGGTGACCGCCGTCGGCGCCGACACCCAGGCGCGTCGCGCCGCCGAACTCGCGTCCGGTGACGTGCCAGAGGTCGGGCTGCAGCACCAGCTCAGCAAGCTCACCAACCAGGCATTCCCGGTCAGCACAGCCGGCGGCGCCCTGGTCAGCTTACTGGGCCTGTTACGCGGTCGAGGAATACGCGAAGCCGTGGCCAGTGGAATCGCGATCACCGTGGCCGCGGTCCCGGAAGGTATGCCGCTGGTGGCGACGCTCGCACAAGCCGCGTCGGCCCGACGCCTGACCGAATACGGCGCGCTGGTGCGTATCCCCCGTTCGGTCGAGGCGCTCGGCCGCATCGACGTCGTCTGCTTCGACAAGACCGGCACGCTATCCGAAAACCGCCTGCGGGTGGCGCAGGTGCATCCGGTGGCCGGCTACTCCCGCGACGATGTATTGCGCTTCGCTGCGCACGCAGCGCCGGCGGCAAACGGCGGTGCGCAGGTGCACGCCACCGACCTGGCCATCATCGAGGCGGCGCTGGCGGTCGATGCCTCCAACGGCTTCCATCCCGACGCGGAAGCCGACGCTCATCTGCCGTTCCGGTCCGGCAGGTCGTTCTCGGCGTCGGTGTCCGACGACGAGCTGACCGTCAAAGGCGCACCCGAAGTGGTGCTCGCGGCTTGCCGGGACGTCGGTCCGGACATCGATGGCACGGTGCGTCAGCTGGCGGCCGAAGGGCTGCGGGTGATTGCCGTCGCGCGGCGCCGGCTCAGCCCGCAACAGGCCAAGCTGGTAGCCGACGACGAAGACTCCATCGCCGACCTGGCCGACGACGAGTTGTCACTGGCAGGATTCCTCGGGCTGTCCGACACGCCGCGAGCCGAAGCACCCGCACTGCTCAAGGCCCTGTCCGAACGCGAGGTCGGCATCCGGTTGATCACCGGCGATCATCCGATCACCGCCACCGCTATCGCGCGGGAAATGGGCATGCCGGTGAGTGCCGAGCAGGTCATCACTGGTGCGGAGTGGGACGCCTTGTCGCGCAAAGACCAGGAACGCGTCGTCACCGAGCAGGTGATCTTCGCCCGGATGTCACCGGAGAACAAAGTCCAGGTCGTCCAGACGCTCGAACGCAGCGGCAAAGTATGCGCGATGGTCGGCGACGGGTCCAACGACGCCGCCGCGATCCGAGCCGCCACAGTCGGTATCGCCGTCGTGGCGCGCGGCAGCGATCCGGCCAGCATCGCGGCCGATGTGGTGCTGGTCGACGCCCGAATCGAAGCGCTCGTCGCAGCCGTCGACGAGGGCCGCCAGCTCTGGCAGCGGGTGCACGCCGCGGTATCGGTGCTGTTGGGCGGCAACGCCGGCGAGGTGGCTTTCGCGATCATCGGCAGCGCGATCAGCGGAACTTCGCCACTGAACACTCGACAGCTGCTGCTGGTGAACATGATGACCGATGCGTTCCCCGCCGCCGCTCTTGCCGTGAGCCCGCCGAGCGGCCCGGTGCAGACCGGCCGCGGCGGCCCCGATCAACGGGCACTATGGCGAGCCGTCGCCATCCGCGGGACGACCACGGCGGCGGCGGCAACAGCGGCTTGGGTGATGGCCGGCGTGACCGGACGGCCACGGCGCGCGTCGACGGTGGCCCTGGTCGCGTTGGTGAGCACCCAGCTGGGTCAGACGCTGCTGGAGTCGCGTGCGCCGTTGGTGGTCTTGACCGCCGGCGGATCGCTGGCCGTGATGGGGACGCTGATCAGCATCCCCGGCGTCAGCCAGCTTTTGGGCTGTACGCCGCTCGGCCCGATCGGGTGGGCGCAGGCGCTGGGCTCAGCCGGGGTTGCGACCGCCGCGGTGGGCGTCGCGACCCGCGTGCTCGACAGTAAGCTTCCACTGGAGCTCGAAGCCGGCCCCGATCGGGCGCCTGACGAGTCCCAACCTGAACAAGGCCAAGCCGCCACAGAACGGCGTACAACTCGATCAGCGGGATCGCCAGAAAAACAGCGGCCCCTGAGGCTAGTGGGTCGGCGAGATTCTCCGTCGTCGACGTCATACACCCGACGGTGACCGGGGCACTCTGCTGGACGGCAAACCTTAAGTTACTGAAAGGCAAATGATGGTCGAAAAGAAGCCCCGCCGCGCAACGTCCCAGGCCGAGGCCGTCGCGCAGATCCGCGAGGGCGAGACGTTCTTCGTGAACTTGCCGCTGGTCGGAAAGGTAGAGATTCCCCGACCCGAGGCGCTCGCCTACTACAGCGCTTTGGCCGCCTTGGCCGCATTCGAGCTCATCGACTGGCCGGTCGCGGTCGTCATCGCCGCGGGCCATCTTTTGGCCAGTAACCACCACAACCGCATCCTCGAAGAGCTCGGCGAGGCCATCGAAGAGGTTTAGGGCCAGAGATCTGGCTCCAGCCCTCCTGCTTCTTTTTCCCGTAGCGCGCGGCGCGCGCTCTCGGTGTCATGGTGAATCGGCAAGCACATGAGTTCGGCCACTCGATACATGAAGCTATCCGGCGACAGAACGAGGACGATAGCGTTCTGTTCGAGCAGCCGATCGAGCGCGGCGAATCCCGCGCTGTCCAGGTATTTGACCCCGCTCAGTTCAAGGATGATGGGCCGCGGGCCCGGCACGTCCAGCACCGACCGCGTGAACTCGTCGACGTTGGTCACGTCGATCTCGCCGGTAACTGTCACCTCGGCGGTGGTGGTCGCCGCGGCGCCGTTGTCGGGGTTCTGCAGCTGAAAAACCGCGCGGGTCATCGTATTACGCCCTCCACCAAACTGGCCTCCGGGACAACCGCGTGGTGGAAACTCAGGGTAATTCGAGTGCCGTGCGCGGTGCGTACGGTCTTCACGTGGTCCGCGAGTCCGTTGATCATGGTGAGCCCCCGCCCGCCCCGCAGGCTACGTTGGCTGGCCGACGAATCACCGGACCACCGGCCGGTATCGCTGACCGTCGCGGTGACGGTGTGACCGCGCACAAAAGCCTCGACGGAGACGGTCCTGAGCGGATCGCCGCCGCTGCCATGTTCGATCGCATTACTCACCGCCTCGCCGGTGGCCAACAGGATGTCGGCTGCCCGGCGCGGATCTACGGCGATACCGGTCAGCCAGTGGCGCAGCCGATGCCGCGCCTGCGGGATGGTCATCGGTGTGGCGGGCAGCACGGTGGCAAAACTGCGCGCCGTAGCGTGGTTGGGACGCAAGGCCAACAGGACGACGTCGTCGGTATAACCACCGGGCGGAGCCATCCGGTCCAGCAACTCATCACAGAACTCCCCGACCGACAGTTCCGCCCGATATGCGGCCGCGGCCTGTAGCCGCTCGAATCCTTGATCGAGCGTCTCGCCCGGCCGCTCGATCAATCCGTCGGTGTACAGCAGCAGCAGGCTGCCCGCCGGCAACTCGTATTCTGCCGTGTTCGACTTGAGACGGTGTTCCCACGCCGCGACCGGGGGACGCCGCCCGGCCTGCAGAAAAACGGGCGGTTGATCCGGCGCTACCAGCAATGGATAGGGATGGCCCGCGCAGGAATAGCTGACGCGGGAGGTGCCGTCGGCAGTTCCCGGTTGCCCAGTGTCAATCACGGCATAACTGATCGTTGCGCAGCGCGCACCGGGGACCGCCGCCGCATACCTGTCCAGGGAGCTGAGCACCGCACCCGGATCGGCGCCGGTGAGAGCGGTAGCCGCCACCGCGGCGCGGAGTCTGCTCATCACGATCGCCGCGGGCAGACCGTGTCCGACCACGTCGCCGACGGATATCGCGATCTGGCCCGGTTGCTGTAGCGGCGCCACCAGATACCAGTCCCCGCCGACGCGCATCGCCTCGCCGCCGGGCTGATACACGGCCGCCACGACCGCGGCCGTTGACCCGCGGTCGAGATCGAGCAGATGCTCCTGGAAGTCAACGGCAATCCGATGTTCGCGCTGTGCACTGCGGACCCGGCCCACGGCCGCCTGAGTGACCTCCGCAGTCCGGGCGAACATCTCGAGCTCAGCGGAGTCGAAATCGCGCGGTATCGGCCACAGCAGCCCGAGGGAACCGATCACGCTTCCGTCATGACCGCGCAACGGCTGGCTGACGCACGACCGGACGCTGTGTGCGGTCTCCTGCACCACGTGGCCATAACGCGGGGCGAGCGCGAAGGTATCGGTGATGACCATCGTCTGGCCGGTCTTGATGACGTCAATCGGCACCAGCGGCGTGTCCAGGGTGGCCACGTGGTAGCGGTCGCGGTATTCCACGGGCACCGGTCCGGCGTACTCGAACCGGACGTTGTTCTCCTCGGCGTCGAGGAGACCGATCACGACGACTGTCGCACCGCCCGCGCCGAGCGGAGAGGCCAGCAGCGCTTCGGCGATTCCCCCGACGGACTCGGCGGCCTGCAACGCGGCATCTAGTTGGGCGGCGGCGGAGGTATGCCGAAGCTCGGCTTCGCGCTGTAGCCGACCGGCACGTTCGCGGTTGGCGGCGGACAACCGCGCCGCGACCCTCTCGATCAGCTCCTGCGAGCGAAATGGTTTGGGCAGGTAGTCGTCCGCGCCGCCGGCGTAGCCTTCGCTGACGGCCTCGTCTCCGGCGCGGGCGGAGAGCATGAGGATCGGAGTGGCGGCCAGTTCGGGATCGCGACGAACGGCCGAGACGAAGTCGAAGCCGTCGAGCTTGGGCATCATCACATCGGTCACGATGGCGTCTGGGCGAAGCTCGCAGGCGGTCCGCAGGGCCGCTTCGCCGTCGGCGACCAGGACCGTCCTCCAGTGCGGCGACAGCACCTGGTTTATGTGAGCCCGCATGTCGGCGTTGTCGTCGGCGATCAACACCAGTTCGCGATTGTCGTCGGCGGGCGCAAACTCGTCGGGC
>Ga0209040_10003748_pt1 | contig 11600 bp, 15 predicted proteins | sample BogFormECP12_OM3_FD_188240 | JGI IMG/M metagenome (GOLD analysis project Ga0209040, IMG submission 188240) | Bog forest soil microbial communities from Calvert Island, British Columbia, Canada - ECP12_OM3 (SPAdes) (version 2) | ecosystem: Environmental > Aquatic > Freshwater > Wetlands > Bog ... | reverse complement strand
GGGAATGAAAGAACCGGTCTCCATCTTCTCCTAGAATCATTCCCCGGCTTAAGAGCAGCGGTTGTTCAGAGGTTCCCTAGCAGGAAAACAAAGGACATGCGATGCCAAGAGTGCTGATCATTCAGACGGAGGTAAAGCACTACCGAATTCCGTTTTTTGCCGGCCTCTATGCAGCGCTGCAGCAGGATGGAATTGAGCTGAAGGTGGTTTACAGTAACTCGAACCCTGTGCGCTCTCTTCGTAAAGACGACGTGGAACTGCCGACGCACATCGGATGTAAAGTATCCGGGTATTGGTTTTTTAAACGGTTTATCTATCAGCCCATCTGGAAGGAGATACACAGCGCCGATCTGGTCATTACCGGGTGCGAGATCAAGTACCTTATCAATCCACTGCTGATGCTGATGTCCGCCTTCAAGCTGAAACGGGTGGCGTTCTGGGGCCTCGGTCCGAACAGATTCCCCACGCGTTCCGCCTTCGCGGAGAGCGTGAAGAGACCATTCTTTACCTGGGTGGATTGGTGGTTCGCTTACACCGAATCAATCGCAGAATATCTGCGCAGCCAAGGCATGCCGAGAGAACGCATCACGAATGTCCAGAACGCAACGGATAGCTGGGAGTTGAGAAGGATGATCGACGACATCTCAGACGCTGAGGCGCACGATGCGAGGGTTGCTCTCAGCGGGTCTGCCGATAGCAGGATCGGCCTTTTCTGCGGGATGCTTCGGGAGATCAAGGCAATCCCGCTGCTGATCGAAGCGGCGCGTCTCGCGAAACGAAAGTGCCCGGAATTCCATCTGGTCATTGTCGGCGACGGGCCCGAACGTGCGTGGCTGGAAGACGCAATCGCCAATGAGCCATGGATTCATTATCTGGGGCCTAAATTCGGACGCGACAAAGTACTGTATTACAAGATAGCCGACGTATTCCTGTTGGCCGGCACGGCGGGTCTGGCTGTGGTTGACACCTTCGCGGCCGGGTTGCCCTTGCTGGTCACGGATCTGCCGACTCATCCACCGGAGATAAGCTATGTGGTTGACGGCGAGAACGGTCGCGTAACCCCGCATGAGCCGGAGGCCTTTGCAGCAGCGATCGTGGACACTTTGTCGGATTCGGGCATGATGGAGCGCCTGCGCAGAGGCGCCAGAGAATCGAGCGCCCGCTACACGATCGAGGCGATGATAGACAACTACAGAACAGGAATAAAAAAATGCCTGGCTCTTTATGGTCTCTCGCGAATTCTGGATTTAGCAGAACTCCCGGCAGCGGAGACGAAGAGTTAATAGCATTTAGTGTTTGAGATAGGGCTCCGCCGGTTTCTCGGCTGGAGCTGTCAGTGTGAGTAACGTTACCAGTCACAATAGAGACGCTATGAGTGAGTGTATTTGGCCTGGGATACGTCGGCTGTGCGTCAGCCACATGTCTCGTGCAAGATGGCTATGAAGTCGTTGGCGTAGACGTTGATGCACGAAGAGTATCTTCGATCGCGAAGGGAATCACGCCGTTTTGTTAGCCCGGACTCGAAAAACTTCTGCAGGAGGCATGGGACAGTGGCCGCCTGCGCGCAACCACCACTGTAATTGAACCGATCGGCGCCACAGATGCAGCGTTGATCTGCGTCGGAAAATCTTCGGGAGCGCCTGGAGAGAGTAAGGTTGCCGCCTCGCGCGGAGTGCTGACCTCCGTCGATGCGGCCGACCGCGAAAGAAGAGCCCCCTCTGTGGTCATTCTGAGGAGCACAGTGCTGCCCCACGTTGTCGAAGGAGAACTCGTGCCGCTTCTTGAACGAGCGTTCGGCAAGCGCCTCGGTGAAGACCTGAACCTTTGCTACAACCAAAGAAAGGCGAAGTTTAACGTGTCCCAACATGCTTATCGCGGACTTCATCTTGGCTCCTTTAATCAACCCCTCGACGGCTGGTTGAATACCGATATAACCCCTCACATTTTCCTTGCACGTTTTCCTTGGACCGCACACATCTTGTTTTACGCGGGTAAGATGCCCCGGGAACGTCTTGCAGAACATCAGCGTGGTGTATTTCGCCGCGTGCGTTACCTAAATGTATCCAAACGGTTCCCATTCCGCGACTCAACATTTCCGGCTGTGTTTTCTAGCCATATGCTCGAGCATCTGTCACCGTCGGTGGCACACCAGTGCTTAATGGAGAGCTACCGCGTGCTTCAGCCGAACGGCATCTGTCGAGTCGTTATTCCGGACTTGGATAAACTAATCGCTTCTTATTCTCCACAGCACCCAGATGACTTTCTGGAGTCCTTTTACTATGACGGTAGTTCCAATCCAAAGAACCGGCACCATTGGTACTACAATGAGAAATCGCTCATCGCATTATTGCGCAAGACGGGATTTCGAGAAGCATATCGTTGCACATATCGACAGGGTCGATGCCCGGATTTGGAAAAGCTAGATAACCGTCCGGAATCGCTTTTTGTGGAGGCAATCAAGTAGTACACCAACACACGACAGTCCAAATGGCCTGAGCTGTTTGGGACCGGGTTGCATAACTGGAAGCTGCTGACACTCGATGTATCGGATCTCTTGAAGAACGACGTTAATCGCCCTCCTTAAGAGAATCAACGATTCCGAAAAGACCCTCTTGCGCACGCTGGGGCCGGAGAAGACCTGCATTGGTTTCGCGAAGACGCTGGCCGAAGGCGAACTCAGTGCCAGGACTGTCATTTCAAGGCTTCCCCATCCGGAAGTCGCTTTGGTCTGAAGCCGCTATTCGGAACGAGGCGCTGAGTTCGTCTCGGCCGTTGGACGTCCGCCGCGGTACGCCGACTTTCGGCAAATGACCGGGATCCTCTGGAGTGTTCCTGGCCCAGTTCACTGGCACATAAGCGTCACTTAACTGAGTGAGTGACAACCTATCACGAAGGCGTATCATCAGATATCTTGGTGGTAACTACTGTCGCCAGACGCAGAATTATCTACTTACTAGGTCGCCGAGGAAATCGCAGATGCTCAGGCACAATGATATATCCCAACTATTTATTGTACTCGCCCTCCTTTCGTTCGCATCCGGCGCGAGGGGCCAATCGAGCACTACGGATAGGTATTACGCAACCCAATTCCCGGGTGCGGACGCCAGCGTAAAGATAAATGCCTGCATCACAGCGGTCATCTCCGCAGGAGGTGGGGTCTGCGACGCCAGCGGATTCGCTGGGACGCAGAAGATGTCACAGGAAATTGAACTGGGTAGTCCCACAAGCGGGTCCTCGCACATTGGTATCACTCTGCTGCTGCCCGATTCGGCTATATGGCTATGGCACCTCGCCGACGGCGTTAGCTGCGGAATTCATCAATACAGCAGTACCGCCCTTCTTGGTCATCAGCCAGGAGGTGGTGGAAACCGGATGATCCTCTCGGCAAACTCGGCCTCGCAGATGGATTCTATCTACTGCACCGATAACCCGCCGTCTGGCGCCAACTATGTGCGCGCTGAGGGATTCGCGGTCGAGAACAACCAGCCGGGAAATACCTTTGCAAATGGCGTCGTGCATATCCGCGATGTCGTTGACCAAGGCCGTTTCGTCGATATATTCGCGGAAAACTACTACGGCGATGTCTGGCACGTTGAGAGCGCCTGCTGCGGCACAGCCTTTGAAAATATCCAGGGCACAAGCAATGGCACTCAAGGCCTCTCGTATCTGTCCGCGGGCGGCATTCCTCTCACGCTTGGACCTGGCAAGGTCAGATCGGTTTCATTCCACAACTCCGGATTCAACGCACCGGGTGTCGGCCATCCAGACATTATGATTGCAGGTGAGTCGGCGGTAATGGGTGTCAGCTTCTACGACACCTACATGGAAGGAAATGGAACCATCGACAATACTACTCCCATGGTTTATATCGGACCGTATGTGGGCCCGGTTCACTTCTTCGGCGGAGTAGCAAATACGGAGCAGACGACACTCTTAGGCACTAAAGCCGTATTTGAAAATCATGGAGTTTATCTGGATATTCTCGCCTTCGAAGCCATCAATACAACGCTTGGTATCAATGACGTGATGGCGGGAGTGAAGGTTCCGGTCTGGGATTTCTCCGGCAATTTAGGAACAATCCCTTCGTATCAGACGAAACATTGACGGGACTCGAGCGCAACCGGCCGCTCTGCTCGTCACATTAGTGGACGACTTTGTAAATTGAATCGGCGGCGACTACGCGGACGCTATCTTTCGGCTTCAGGCGAACTGAAAATTGCTCATTTCCCTGGATTGTCACATCGTTCGGACCAAAATTCACCACATCCACATACCATGGCACACCGGAAGCCAGCGGCTTAGGCGCTGCCTTCGGCAGGTTTACCACCGCCGGAGCATTCTTGAGTTGAATGTACTTCCCGCCATAGTCGAACGTAATATTGAAATGGTTTGAAGGTAAAACGACGATCGGCTCCCGCTCGCGACCCGGAAGCTGAGCTCCAAACAATGCCACAATGAGTAACAGCAACTTCATAGAGTCTTCACACTCCGGTACGGTCGTGGCTACACGATTTCAAATTGCGCAAGTTCCTCTTGCAGACGAGCGATATCCCGCGAGCTGTAGGTTTTGGCAATCTGCGCGTCGTTCTGCGAACCGTCGACATTGGTTACCATAAGCGTACGCTCTTGTGTGCCCGGAATAACAGGGAAGTTTCGCTGCCAGGATCCAATTTGCCGGGTCCTCAACCTGGCTCGAACTGCATTCGCGTGCAGCCAGATATCGTCGGCGGCAGGGCACAGGCTGCGAAACTCCGTGCCGCGCTCCTTTAACAGGCGCAGCAGTACAGGCGGTAAGGCCACTCCGGAAACGCCGGTCGCAAAATGTAACATGCTGGGCGCGTCTGAATCGCAGGATCTCCAATCCTTATAGGGAGCAATGCGGTCGTGAAGCAGCTTTATAGTATGGGCTCGGTAGCAATTCACCACGTGAGGGTTATCACGATACGCGTCCATCAGCCCGACCAGCCACTTCCGTGTATAGAGCTGATCGTCATCGGCAATGATCAGTGGCTGGTCGAAGTTGTTCATGATGCCGAGAGCCGGATAATACTTCGTATGAGGCCCGAGATTCTCAGTAAGCGTCACTTCCAGGCCGCGCGACTGGAGCCTTTCAAGCGTCGCCGGAAGGTTATGAAATGCCTTTCGATCATCGAGCCATAAGATGAAGCGGGAAGGTAGAAAGGCCGCAGCGGCAATTGATTCAATCGCAAGATAGACGCTGTTAATCCGCGCGCCATAACTCGTTAGAGATAATATCGGGCCGCCCGATGCCACAATACGCCGGCGGGAGAACTTGTTCTGGCTCCTAAGTAGATTCAGATAAAGGCGGAGATGTCTCGTTTCCTTTCGCTGAATCAAGAGCCATAAGCGGTCGAGATGCAGGGCATTGTTCGCCCAGGATGGCCCTCTAAGTTCCGCAGTAACCATACACCTCCCTGATGGAAGTACTAGAATCAGCGCCTGGCGACTAGCCAAAGGGCCCTGAGAATGATGGTGTCGGTGGAGTAGAAATCAGAACCCGATCATATCTTAAGCTTACTACGAAAAATACCTATCGAATCAATGGAAGTCCGCAATTACGAGTCTCACAATCCGATTCGCCTCTAACACCAGATCAGCATAGCGGGGTTCAAGTCCGGCGGGGCCCGAGAGAGAGTGTCTTACAATCATTAGGTTAGACTCGACTTCGTCGGCCTGATTTAGGTGCCCAACGTTATGGGCGCGCACTGTTAGCGGTCTGGGATGGCGGAATAAATTCGAATCTTTCTATGACAGCTTCGGCAGGTTGCTCTGAAGAGCTCTCGGAACGATGAAAGTCGTAGAGATCTATGTGTACCGTTTCATTAGCTGGAGTCGGAATGCCTGACGTAAAGGTGTGCGTGCTGATTAGCTTTTCCGCGGAATCGGCTGAGGAGTCTCTGATGGTTGTGAACGATAGGCTGTCAGCTTCCCAGCGTAACATACTGTCAGCTTCCCAGCGTAACATATAGGTCAGGCTGCCGGGAGGGACAGTAAAGCGAGATGGGTTTTCAGCAGCGAAGAAAGGCTGCACGACGTATTGCGCGTTGTTGCCGCTCGGGTCGCCCCATCGGCTAAGTTCAATGTCCAGTTCGTTGCGGGAGTTTGACGGATATCGCCCCACGTGAATAATCCCAGTACTGCAGACGGCCGGAGATGCGCGGTGTCTTGCACCACAAATCTATAGGTCCCATACCCAAGACTTCGATTGAGACTGACCTCGGCGCAGGTCCAATGACCATTGCGCTGTGCCATGCGCAGATGAAGATATCCTTTCTCGTCGGTCCATGCGTTTGCAGGGTCATATTCGTTGGGCTCGCGCCATGGTCGCTGACCGTGCCTCGCGCGTAATCGAAGTTTCGTTATGTCCCTGGCTTGCAAACCTTGGAAATGGAGAGACGCTACATGCGGCGAACGAAGCTGAGCATCGACAAATTTCATTGGGCGAATCTTGCTGAATTGGCTCCGCTCGCTATCCTTTTGACCTGGTGCTTTCCTGATTCCATGGCGCAGCAACCGGGCCATAGGACATTTTCATCGCCGGAAGAAGCGAGCAACGCATTCGTCACGGCAGTGCGGAGGAACGACGAAAAAGCGATGCTTAATATCCTTGGACCCGACGGAAAGCAAATCATCTCGTCGGGAGACGAAACCGAGGACCTGAGAGCCGCTCTAATTTCGTCCAGAAATATCAGGAAATGCACCGCCTCGTGAGAGAACCGGATGGAACCACTACTTTATATATCGGCGCGAAGAACTGGCCCACGCCCATACCGCTCGTGAACAAAGGCAACTCGCGGTATTTCGACACAGCGGCAGGCAAGAGGGAAATTTTGTTCAGGCGGATTGGTCGAAATGAAATGTCGACGATTCGCGTTTGCCAGGAGCTCGTAGCGGCCGAAAAGGAATACTACTCCACACAGCAGAACGAGTACGCCCGCAAAATCTTCAGCGATGAAGGGCAGCACAATGGCCTCTATTGGAAAGCCGCGGATGGCGAACCCCGAAGCCCCGTCGGGTCGCTGGTGGCATCGGCCGTCGCTGAGGGTTATGCCGAGCAAGATGGCGCACCGACTCCTTACCGGGGCTACTATTACCACATCCTGACGCGTCAGGGGAACAATGCCCCAGGCGGCGCGAAACGTTACATCGTTGGCGGCCAGATGACCGCGGGGTTTGCATTCGTGGCCTATCCGGCGGATTATGGGTCGTCCGGTGTCATGACCTTCATCGTGAATGAGGATGGAGTGGTGTATCAGAAGGATCTCGGCAGGAAGACCGACGTTCTCGCCAAGGCCATGAGGGAATACAACCCCGATTCCAGTTGGCGAAAGGCCGAAGACGTGGTCAGCGCCTCATCTCCTAAAGCTGCTCAATGAGTTGTCGGCGGCCCAGGATCTGCCGCAGTCTCTGACACACATAATCGCTGACACTGCTTGCTGCAGCTTAAGTGGACGCAGTTTCGTAATGGCGCCGCAAGTAGGGCAAGCTTGGTTGGGCGCGATCGAACGCCTATTCTTCCCGGCTTCGGCGACCCTGTGACCGCGTCAACATTGCGGCACCTGTCAACTTTAATTGGTTGACCATTTAGCCACCATGACTCCTTTAATAGACCGCGGCTTTTGAAACTTAGCGACTTACGCGTTGCCGGCGGCGGTGGCGGTTTGGTATGAGAGTTGCCTTCTCACACATCGAGCGAATGGAAGAGCTGCTCGAAAGAAGACAGGGAGATGGTAGTTCTCAGCAGGGAATTAGTGCAGCGGACGGTTGAAGATTGGGAACAGAAGGCGGACGTTGCCCGCCTTGCCAGGGATTACAGCGAGCTCGCGCGGTTTCGGTTTCGCGCGGTTTGGTTCCGCGAGTTGTTAGCCGGGGCGCCGCGAGCGGAGGGTGATCGCAGTGCTCCCGGACACGTCATGGACGGGTTGTCTCGCGGCGACTCTCGATGAGCACGTGAACTGGGACCTTGGATTGGTTTCCTTCAGTGGCACCGACACGTCAGTCGTCCCTGGTTAATACCTGCATTTCGGTTCTTCACTGATATCGTGACCGCACTGCCTGAGGAGATTTTCCTTCGCGGATGGATGCAGAACCTCATCGAGCGCCGCATCGGGCGCACTACATCGTTATCGGTACTGCCATCCTCTTGGGCCTATCGGGCAAGGCAGTTAAATTGATTTCAGAGGGAGCATCCGCATGGCTTCAACTGCGCTTTCAGGAACTGCTCCCAACCATCCGGTTATCCCGACGCAAGAGGTGCATCGCTGGATAGAGCCCTGGTATGTCGCCTACGCGATACTCGGTGCCCTCGCATCAGGAACACGGTAATCCTCATCCCCGTCGCTGTCACGGCAAACGGCGGCAGCGCCATGCAGATTGGCACAGCGATCGCCGCGCTGAATTTTGGCGTTCTCTTCGCACCTTTCTGGGGCTGGATCTCTGATCGCTCTCGCGCATACCGTTCTGTCTTCTTCAGCGGATTCCTTCTCATCGCCTTGGGCTTTCTCGGATTTGTACTTATGAAGGGGAGGGGAGTGTGGCTGGCCGGTTCGTTCCTCATCGGCTTCGGTACGGGAGCCTCAAATACAGTCGCCAGCCTCTTCGTCGTGGAATTCACACCGGCCGCTGAATGGAGCCGGCGCATCAGTTGGCTGCAGACCTTCAACGCGATTGGCTGCGTGCTGGGTGTGGCCGGGGCTGGTCTGCTCCGCCCACAGCTTGGAATGCTCGCATCCGCGTTCCTGGTCGTGCCGGCGCTCATCGTAGGGGGAATTGGCCTGCCCGTGCCCGGTGGTCCGTTTCATATGCCGACCCTTGAAGTGGAGCGAGCTCAACTTGCGCGCCAGGTGCGGCGGGTTGAGTCCCTGAGCAGTTCTGTAATTACCCACCTGCACAGGCTTCACTTCCGGGATCTGAAAGCATTGCGCGCAGCATTTATGACTGGCTTCAGCGTCCTTCTTGCGAGCTGGTTTTTCTTTTCGCTCGCAGTGTCGGCGTTCTTTTCTCTTTACCCCGTACTGATGCTCAAGAGCTTCGGAATGGCGGTGGCGAAATCTTCGCTCCTCATGTCAGTGGCCACTGCGCTGAGCATTCCGCTCTACAACATCGCCGGAAGCCTGGCCACGCGGCGCGGACCCGCTCTGGTGCTCACCATAGGAATCGCCGTACGCATGATTGCACTCGCCGGGCTCGGACTACTCGGATTCTTTCGCCTGCCGTTTTCTCCCGTACTGGCTGCAGTGGTGTTCTACGGAGCCTTCCAGGGGATTTGGCCACTCCTGAGCGTCGCTTCAAACGATATGTCGGCCGCGCTGGCGCCATTCAGCGAAGGTACGGCGATGGGACTGTTTAATGCTGCGGCGGCCATCGCATCCGCGGGTGGCGCAATCGTTGGTGGAGCGATGGCCTACAAATTCGGGTATCCAAGTGCCAGCCTGCTTGCTGCCGCCATCATCGCGATTGCCTTTGTGCTGGTTCTCAGGCTCAGGGAGGGTAGCCGCTCAGAGGTTGGAGCTCCAGATCCACCGCCGCAGCGGGATGCTACCTGAGCGGTTTCAAATCGTGAGGGTGGATATTCCAGCGCGGCGGGCGGCAACAATCGATCGGCGCGAGCGTTGCGTAGATGAGATCGGCGAAGAATCCTTCCTGCGTGTGCTTCCAGAGAACGTCGAAAAAGATGTTTGAAGGAACGCCATCGAGATCAAGCTCACCTTTCCCAAGCTTCTCGAGATAGGCATCCTTGTCGGCTGGAGATAACTGGCTGAACGTGGTTCCCTGTGAAGAAAACGATGCATTGATTGTATTGATCGAACGGCGGAAGAGCTCCGGGGGCGTGTATTCAAGTTGGTAGCCTTGCGTCCACGCTCCCTCGCGGAAAGGGCAACGGCGATAGATAAGATTTCCTTTGCCTCAATCACCAGCCATCTGGAGGTCGATGTAATTAATTACTCCTCTTCCGGGGCTCCGGGCCAGCGTTCGTAAGGTGGAATAAGACGATCGGTAGCCGATTCAAGAAAGTGCCGCTCCGGCTCACTCAGAAAGCGCGGAGTAGCATCGGGTTTTACGGATGAAGGGACCGCAGCGACTGCAGCAGGTGTCTTGTTTGGCAAAACTGCTGTCGAAATCGCAATCAAACTCGACTTCAGAAAGTTACGACGTGAATTCGAATGAGATCCGTCGCTCACTGGTATCCCTCCTCCTTGTTTTCGGGGAAATCTCCTGGTTTGGTTTCAACCCCCGGGCGTTCAGTTTGGGCCACGAGGTGTTCCGTGGCTTTGACCGTTCGTATGCACGGTCTGAACCAAACCCTCTCCATCGAAGCTGCATGCTGAAGTCCCGGAGCCTGAGTGGTTTAGGAGCACCAGCAAAGAACTCAATGTGCAAGGCTGAACTAAGCAGCGTCAATCGATTGATGCTTTGTCAATTGACTGATACCTGCGTCAAGCAATTGACACTTGCTCGGCCACTGATGGTCTTGGTGATTGGAAGGAGGGTGTGTTGTGCAACTTGTGACGGAATATTGACAGAGTTGCCAAAAGGTATATACGACCAGACCTAATTTCTTGACTGAAAGGCGCGAATCCCTTCTTCTTTTCAGCAGGCTTACCTGGATCGCTAATTTGGAATGCGGTGTGCTTCAGTACCAGAACATACGGAGCCGACCCATGCTTGATTTCAGAATTGCGGTTCGCACGACAGTATTACTCGTGGATGACGATCCCGTGCACGTGGACACGTGCGCTCTCACTCTGGAGATGAACGGGTTTTCAGTCGTAAGCGCGACCAGTCCATATGAGGCAATTTCGATAATGAACGAAAACACACAGCGCAAAATCGATGTTGCCATCCTCGACTATCACATGCCGCTCATGAACGAATGCATTCTCGCGGATTATCTTAAAGCCCGATACCCGGAACTCAAGATCGTGCTCTATTCAGGCTCTCTCGATATTCGAGAACAGGAGATGAGCAGCATTAACTTGTTCGTCCCCAAGGGAGACGGCATAGCTGTTCTTCTCGCCAAAATTGCCGACTCTGGACCAACAGATGTGGCGAATCCCACCTATTTTGCAGCGGAGAATACCCATTGTATTGGTGGGGTGAACTGATTATCGTCATCTGCATTCAGGGACATTGAAGCTTCAAACCGAAATTGCAGGTGGAATGAGTCTGAAATCTGCAGGGCACAGTTGTTCTTGAACAACGCCAAATCGAAGGGCTGGCGCGGACTAAACTATATTCCTCCTATGGGAAAGCCGCGAATGAGGGCGGGCGTCTGGGTGTTCATCTTACTGGCATCCAGCGTTTGCGCTTCGGCTCTCGACCCCTCGCTCGATGTCAGCCAGTACGCGCACACTGCGTGGAAGATCGACGAAGGCTTCACCAAGGGCAACATCACCTCAATTGCTCAGACGCCTGAGGGGTATCTCTGGCTGGGGACGGAGTTCGGGTTACTCCGCTTTGATGGCGTGCGGAGCGTCCCGTGGCAGCCGCGAGGGAGTGAGCGTCTGCCCAGCAGCAATATTCGGACCCTGCTCGTCTCGCGCGATGGAACTCTTTGGATTGGCACTCATGAAGGGCTG